>OIZP01000115.1_pt1 | contig 55157 bp, 53 predicted proteins | sample 1588531 | NCBI WGS metagenome assembly OIZP01 (sample SAMN03283283) | human gut metagenome | biome: human-associated habitat; material: feces | host: Homo sapiens | place: Peru | collected 2012
GACAGGCAACCGTCTTTTACCGCACACCGTCTACAAAGGAGGAAAAAACTCGACTTGGACGGTGGGCTTCCACTTATGTTTTATTATACAGCATTCTGTCGGTTTGTCAAACAAATTGGGAATAAAAGCCCGGCGCGGAAAGCGCCGGGCTTTGCGATTTAGTTGCCCATGAGAATCTGGGCCAGTTTGGAATCCCTGTCCAAAATCACGGTTTTTTCGTCGCCGGTCAGGCTGGCTTTCAGGGCATCCAGGGCACGGGTGAATTCATAGAATTCCTTTTGGTCCTGGGTCTGGTAGGCGCTTGCCAGCATCCGCATATATTCGCCTTCGCCCTCGGCTTCCAGCTTGGCGGCCTCGGCTTTGGCATTGGATACGATGATGTTTACCTGCTTATCCACATTGTTTCGGATAATGGAGGCTTCGTAATTGCCGTCGGCGGTGTATTTTTCCGCGATCTGGTTCCGTTCGGAGATCATCCGGTTGTACACGGCGTTCAGATTGGATTGCGGCAGGTCAAACTGCTTGATTTTCACATCCTCCACCCGGATGCCGTAGGTCTGGGCCAGGGCGTCTACGTCGGTGGCAATGGAATTGTAGATGTCATTCCGCTTGGCGCCGTCCTCCATGTTCACAATGTCCGCCTGGGCCAGGGTGCCCATAACGGTTTTCAGCTCGTTATAGGTCAGGGCGTCCAGCCGCTGCTCGGCATTGGAGGTGGTGCCCAGCCGCTGATAGAAGAGCTTGGGGTCTCCGATGGACCAGAGAATGTAGCAGTCCACGGTCATATTCTGCTTGTCAGAGGTCAGCACCTCGGAGGGCGGAATGTCGTAGAGCTGGGTGGCTTTGGTGAAATATTTCACGGAGTCCACAAAGGGCAGCTTGAAGTGCAGGCCGGCATCGGATGTGGTGGCAATGATCTTGGAAAACCGGACGGTGCAGGCGTATTCATCCTCCCGCACGGTGAAGAAGCAGCCGGACAGCACAATCACGGCCAGAATCACTACGGCAATCAGGGTTACGGTTCTTTTTTTCACTGCGTTTCTCCTCCTTCGCTGCCTACCAGAGTTTCCAGAGGCAGGAGCATCTGCATGTCGCTGCCGGTATTGATATACAGCTTGATGCCCGGCAGAATATCCGAAATGGCTTCATAGTACATTCTTGTTTTGGTGACCTCGGGATTCAGGGCATATTCCTGATACATGGCGTTGAACATGGCCACCTGTTCGGTTGCCTCGTTGATGCGCTTTTCCTTCAGGTATTGGGCGTTCTGAATCAGCTTGTCTGCCTCGGCCTGGGCCTTGGGCAGCTGGGCATTTTCGTAGGCTTTCGCGTCATTGATGACGGTTTCTGCCTGCTGCTTGGCGGTTTCCACATTTTTGAAGGCTTCGATGACCTCCTGGGTGGGGGGCTCGGCATCCTGGATTTTCACATCCACCAGAGCAAGGCCAATGTCATATTGGGTAAGAATCTCCGATACCAGGTTTTTCACCTGCATCTGGATGTTTTCCTTGCCGGTGGTCAGTACGGAATCTACGGTGGAGGAACCGACCACGTTGCGCACCTGGCTCTGGACCAGATTCCGGAGAATCGTCTCCGGATCGTTGGAGGAATAGAGGTACTGCACGGGGTCGGAGACCTTGTATTCCACAAAGAAATCCACATTGACGATGTTGTAGTCGCCAGTGATCATGGCACTGTCCCGGTCGTCCACATTGTAGCCGCTTGCACCTACGGGGTCATAGCCCAGGGTGATCTTCTGATAGACGTTGACGTCTACTTTCTGGACTTTTTGAATGCCGAAGGGCAGCTTCAGGTGCACGCCGGCATCGGTGATGTCTGTTACACGGCCAAAGGTGGTGACCACAGCCTGCTGCTTGTCGTCCACGGTGTAGTAGCAGGTGGAGACCAGCAGCAACAGCACAAGGATCACGATGACCGAAAGAACCGTATGTTTTACTTTTTTCCAGTTGGGCTCCTTCTTTTCTTTCGGCGGGGCCCAGCGGTAGGTTCCGTTTTCTTCCATTGTAATTACTCCTTTTCCAGGTTTTCCATCAGTGCATCTGCCCGGTCCCGCAGAAATGCGGCACACCAGGCATAGAGCATGATGGAAAGGGCTTTTTGTATTTTCTGATTTGCACCGGGAATCCGCTCGGGAAGCTGCCGGACGCTTTTTTCAATGCCCTCCTCCAGTGTACCCTTGCGCCCATAGACCTGAGCGGCCAGGCTCACCAGAAGAAAATAAAGCTCGGCATCGGCAATCAAATCGTCCCCGCTTTCATCCAGCTGCCCATTGACGTAGCTCAGAAGGTCACAGACCTTATCAATGGACATGGATTTTCGAAGCAGATTGATGGTGAGAATGCGGCAGAGATGATCCAGGGAATATTTTTTTCCCTGGGGGTTGGAGAGATATTTTCTGCGCACCCAGTTCTGAATCATATAGGGCTCCAGCCCGGAGATGGCAGAGACCTGGCTCAGGCTGATGTTCCCGGCCAGAAAAAAAGCATTGAATACGTCCCGAATCTTCTCCGCGTCCTCCGTCTGTGCGGAGAGAACGGTTCCCGGTATTGTCCACTGCATGTGGGATGCTCCTTTCTTTTTTTACTGTATCTAGATTATAACACATAATCATATGATTGTCAATAAGAATTATGTGACTGCGTATTTAAGCTTCCCCTCCGGGGGAGCTGGCTCGGCGTAAGCCGAGACTGAGGAGGGGCGTAATGTGTGAGAGTGGTAAGAATACATGCACCACTGTCGACCATACCATCCCCTTCCATAAATTATGGTATCGCTGCCACCGACAACTATGGAAATTTCAATTTGCTGTGCGCACGCACTGCCGTACGGGAAGATTTTTTCGTTTTCCCCTCTTTACGAATCCATTTTTCTGTTGTAAAATAAAGCAATCAACGATCAATAAGGGGGGAATGGAATGAACTGTCTGAGATGCGGGGCTGAGGTTGCGGAAGGAGAAAGCTTTTGCGCACATTGTCTTGCGGAGATGGAAAAATACCCTGTTCCGCCGGATACCTATGTTATGATCCCAAAGCGGTCCGCCCAGCGCCCTTCCGTTCGGAAGACGTCTCTGTCTGATGATGAAAAGCTGCGTATTTTCAATTCACAGCTGAAACGGGCGCGGATTTGGATTGCGGTACTTCTGATCGTCATAGCCGGGCTCAGCGCGTTCTGCGTTTGGCTTCTGCTGCGGGATCAGCAGCCCGTTGTTGGACAGAACTATTCCACCGTCTCCCCCACTGCCTCCACTTCCGGACCCTTGCCCACTGAAAAGTAATGTTTCACGTGAAACATTACTTTCCGGAAAATGCGGCATCGGAAGATGTTTCACGTGAAACATTCCGGTGCGGAGAATGAGAGGAGCGAAAAATGGGAAAAATCATAGCCATCGTAAACCAGAAGGGCGGCGTGGGCAAAACCACTACGGCGGTGAACCTGACGGCGGCCTTGACGGATCTGGGCAAAAAGGTGCTGCTCTGCGACTTTGACCCCCAGGCAAATGCCACCTCCGGAATGGGCGTGGACAAGCGAAAAATCAAATATTCCTCCTATGATGTGACCATCAACGGCGTCAGCATTGAAAGCGCCATTCTGGAAACGAAGTTTGGAGATGTGGTCCCCTCTTCCGCAGATCTGGCCGGTGCAGGCGTGGAGCTCATCGGCTCCGATGATCGGGAGCACCAGCTGAAAGCAGCCTTGGAAAGTGTAAAGGACAAATATGATGCCATTTTCATCGACTGCCCGCCCTCATTGGAGCTGCTGACGCTGAATGCCCTGTGTGCAGCGGACGGAATCCTGGTCCCGGTGCAGTGCGAGTACTACGCACTGGAAGGCCTAAGTGATCTGATGGCAACCCTGCGGACGGTGAAAAAGAAGCTGAATCCCAAGCTGGAAATTTTCTGCGTGGTACTGACCATGTATGACGGCCGGACGAACTTCTCCGCCCAGGTGGCCCAAGAGGTAAGACGGCACTTCCCCGGCAAGGTGCTGGCAACGGTGGTTCCCAGAAATGTCCGCCTGGCCGAGGCACCCAGCCATGGTCTGCCTGTGACCAGCTACGATAAATTCAGCCGCGGCGCTGCTGCCTATCGGGATATGGCAGAGGAAGTCGCCAAGAAGCTATAAGGAAAGGATGATTTCATGGCATCACAGAAGGGCCTCGGCAGGGGCCTTGGTGCGCTGCTGGGTGACTTGACGGAAGAACCGGAGAGCACCGGCGGTCTGAAAACACTGCCGCTTCATAAAATCGAACCCAATCCCAACCAGCCCCGCCGGGATTTTGACGATGAGGAGCTGGAGGCACTGGCAGAGTCCATCCGGCAGCATGGTATTATTCAGCCCCTGACCGTTCGGGAAATGCCCAATGGGTATTATCAGATCATTGCAGGCGAACGCCGCTGGCGGGCTTCCCGTTTGGCAGGCCTGGACGAGGTACCCGTAGTTATCATGGAAGCCGACGACCGGAAGGCTATGGAGCTGGCGCTGATCGAAAATCTGCAGCGGCAGGACCTGAATCCGGTGGAAGAGGCCCAGGGCTACGATGCCTTGATCAATCGCTTTGGGCTGACCCAGGAGGAGGCCGCCGAGCGGGTGGGCAAATCCCGCCCCGCTGTGGCAAATGCTCTGCGGCTGCTTACCTTAAGCGAGCCGGTGCTGGAAAAGCTGAAAAACGGAGAGCTGACCGCCGGTCACGCCCGGGCTATTTTGCAGCTGAAAACCGAAAAAAAGCAGCTGGAAGCAGCCCAGAAGATTGCAGCATTGGGTCTCTCCGTCCGTCAGGCGGAGCTGCTGTGCAAGAACATGAGCCAGGAAGCGCCGAAGAAAAAGGAGATCATCCTGGAAGTGGATTATGTAGCCGAGTGTGAGCGGAACCTGAGCAAGGCACTGGGCCGGGGCGTAAAGATCATCAACGGCAAACGCAAGGGTCGCTTTGAGCTGGAATTCTACGGTCAGGACGATCTGCAAAATCTGCTGGACGCCCTGATGAATCTGAAAAAATAAGTCATTAAGAAAAATCAACCAAGAGAGGTAATTGTCATGATCGATATCAAGCGAATCAAGGAAAATCCCGATGCCATCAAGGCCGGTATGAAGGCCAAGGAAGTGGACTGCGACGCCACCATTGACCGCATTCTGGAGCTGGACGTCCAGGTCCGGGGCCTGAAGACCCATACCGAGACCAAGACCGCAGAGAAGAACAAGCTTGCCAAGGAAAACGGCAAGCTCTTCGGCCAGAAGAAGGGCGCGGAAAAGAAGGGCGAGGATACTTCCGCTCTGGAAGCCCAGATCAACGCCAACATGGCCGCTTCCGTGAAGATCGACGAGGAAATCGCCGAGGACAAGCAGAAGCTCAAGGAACTGGATGACGAACTGACCACCTGCATGCTGTCCCTGCCCAATATGCCGGACCCCGATCTGCTGCCCGGCGGCAAGGAGAACAACCAGCCTCTGCGCTACATCGGCGAGAAGCATTCCTTTGATTTTGAGCCCAAGCACCATGTGGACCTGTGCCAGAACCTGGGCCTCATCGACTACGAGCGGGGCGTCAAGCTGGCCGGTGCCGGCAACTGGATCTATACCGGCATGGGCGCTCGCCTGGAGTGGGCTCTGCTGAACTACTTCATCGACTGCCACGTGGCTGACGGTTACGAATTCATCCTGCCGCCCCACATGCTGGAGTACCAGTGCGGCCTGACTGCCGGTCAGTTCCCCAAGTTTGCAGACGAAGTCTACAAGATCGCCAATCCAACCGACGACCGGGTGCACTATATGCTGCCCACCGCCGAGGCAGCGCTTGCTTCCGTTTACCGGGATGAAATTCTCACTGAGGCCGACCTGCCCAAGAAGTTCTTCGCCTATACCCCCTGCTTCCGCCGGGAGGCCGGTTCCCACCGCGCCGACGAGCGGGGCATGGTCCGGGGCCATCAGTTCAACAAGGTAGAGATGTTCCAGTACACCACTCCCGAGGGATCTGACGAGGCTTTCGAGGAGCTGGTACACAAGGCGGAGAATCTGGTTGCCGGTCTGGGCCTGCACTTCCGTACCGTGAAGCTGGCCGCAGGCGACTGCTCCGCATCCATGGCCAGAACCTATGATATTGAGATCCTGATTCCCTCCATGAACGGCTACAAGGAGGTCTCCTCCGTATCCAACGCCCGGGATTACCAGGCCCGCCGGGGCAACATCCGCTTCCGCCGTGCCGACGGAAAGATCGAGTACGTCCACACCCTGAACGGCTCCGGTCTGGCTACCTCCCGTATTTTCCCTGCCATCGTGGAGCAGAACCAGCGCGCCGACGGCTCCGTGGTCATCCCTGAAGCTCTGCGCAAGTACCTGGGCGGAATGGAAGTTATTGAAAAGAAGTAAAGTATCGGTAAAAAGCTTCCCCTCCGGGGAAGCTGGCTCGCGTAGCGAGACTGAAGAGGGGCGTAATGGGCGAGAGTGGCAGGAAAAATGCAAATTTTCAACCAAACTACCGTCTGGGGCCCCTCTTCCATAAATTGTGGAATAGCTGCCACTGGCAGCTAGGATAGATTCCATTCGCTGCGCGACGCACCGCCTCTACGGCTGTCCGCCTTCCCCTGGGAGAAGGCGAAAAAGCAAAAGGAGCGTACAGCATGGATAAGATCAAAAAACCCAAATGGTGGGATGAGTTTACGGCCTTTGCCATCAAGGGAAACGCCATGGCGCTGGCTGTCGGTACCATTATCGGCGCGGCATTCTCCACCATCACCAAAAGTCTGACCGATGACATCATCATGCCCATCGTGTCCATCTTCATCGGCGGCGTGGATTTCTCCGAGATGAAGCTGGAGCTGCCCCGGCTGTTTGCGGAAAAGTATGATGATGCAGGAAATCTGATTAAGAATACCCTGAACTACGGCAACTTCATCTCCGCAGTCATCAATTTCCTGATCCTGGCCCTGGTGGTTTTCTTCCTGGTAAAGGGTCTGAACAAGCTCTCGGAGCTGGGCAGGAAGAAGGAAGAGGAAGCCAAAGCGGAAGAGCCCCCCAAGGAGCCCGTGCCCACCAAGGAGGAGCTGCTGCTCACAGAGATCCGGGACCTGCTGAAGGAAAAATAAGCTTTTTTATCCACAGGAAGTTCACTTCCTGTGGATATTTTCTTGCAAAATAGTTTGACAAATGGAGCCTTAAAGCCTATAATAAGTACAATGGGAGCGAATGGGGCAAGGATCGTGCCGCGGCGCTTTCAATGTATGCAAAATGCCGGAAAACAGGCATTTATGATTCCATAAATTCATAAAAGGATGGATCAGATCATGTACAAAATCGTGCGTAAGAAAGAGCTGAATGATTCCGTCACTCTGATGGAGATCGAAGCGCCCTTCGTTGCCAAGAAGGCAAAGGCCGGGCAGTTTATCATCTTCCGGATCGACGAGAAGAGCGAGCGTGTGCCCCTTACCATTGCCGGTTACGACCGGGAGAAGGGCACCGTCAGCATTATTTTCCAGAAGGTTGGCTTCTCCACCAAGGCCCTGGGCGCTCTGAATGAGGGCGACTATATCCGGGACTTCGTGGGTCCCCTGGGCAAGCCCACCGATGTGGAGGGCAAGAAGCGGGTCTGTGTTGTCGGCGGCGGCGTTGGCTGCGCCATTGCTCTGCCTGCAGCCGTGGCCTTCAAGGAGGCCGGTGCCGAGGTCGATGTGATCATCGGCTTCCGGAATAAGGATATTGTCATTCTGGAGGATGAGTTCCGGGCCTGTGCCGACCATCTGTACCTGATGACCGATGACGGCTCCTACGGCGAGAAGGGCTTCGGCACCGTAAAGCTCCAGGCTCTGCTGGAAAGCGGCGTGAAGTATGACGAGGTTTTGGCCATCGGACCTGTGCCTATGATGAAGTTCGTCTGCAAGACCACCGAGCCCTTCGGCGTACACACCATGGTGTCCCTGAACCCCATTATGGTGGACGGCACCGGCATGTGCGGCGGCTGCCGTGTCACCGTGGGCGGCGAGACCAAGTTCGCCTGTGTGGACGGCCCCGAGTTCGACGGCCACAAGGTGGATTATGAAGAGCTGATGAGCCGGAACGGCACCTACCGGGAGCGGGAAGCCGAAGTTGCCAGAGACCATGTCTGCCGTATGGAAGCCATGGGCAAGGCGCTGATCAAGTAAGGGAGGAAAGAAAAATGGCAAATATGACTTTGACCAAGACCCCTATGCCTGAGCAGGACCCCAAGGTTCGTGCCCGCAATTTCAAAGAGGTTGCCCTGGGCTATACCGAAGAGATGGCCAAGGAAGAGGCAGGCCGCTGCCTGAACTGCAAGAACCCCAAGTGTGTCGAGGGCTGCCCTGTCAATGTGCGCATCCCCGAGTTTATTCATAAGGTAGCCGAGGGCGATTTCAAGGCTGCTTACGAGATCATCACCTCTACCAATGCCCTGCCCGCCCTGTCCGGCCGTGTCTGCCCCCAGGAAAGCCAGTGCGAGAGCAAGTGCGTCCGGGGTGTTAAGGCCGAGCCTGTGGCCATCGGCCGTCTGGAGCGCTTTGTTGCCGACTGGTACCGGGAGAACGTGAACGCCAAGCCCGAGAAGGCCCCCTCCAACGGCATGAAGGTGGCCGTTGTCGGTTCCGGCCCTGCCGGCCTGACCTGCGCCAGCGATCTGGCCAAGAAGGGATACCAGGTCTCCATTTTCGAGGCCCTGCACACCGCAGGCGGCGTGCTGGTTTACGGCATCCCCGAGTTCAGACTTCCCAAGGCCATCGTTGCCAACGAGGTGGAGAATCTGAAGGCCCAGGGTGTAGAGGTCATGACCAATATGGTTATCGGCCGTGTTCTGACCATCGACGAACTGTTCGAGATGGGCTATAAGGCCGTCTTCGTGGGCTCCGGCGCAGGCCTGCCCATGTTTATGCACATCCCCGGCGAGAGCCTGAAGGGCGTTATGTCCGCCAACGAATATCTGACCCGTACCAACCTGATGAAGGCCTATGAGGAAAGTTCCGATACCCCCATCATTAAGTCCAAGGCGGTCGCCGTCGTTGGCGGCGGCAACGTGGCCATGGACGGCGCCCGCTGCGCCATGCGTCTGGGCGCGGACAAGGTGTACATCGTCTACCGCCGCGGCGAGGCCGAAATGCCCGCCCGTAAGGAAGAGCAGCACCATGCCAAGGAAGAGGGCATTGAGTTCAAGACTCTGTGCAACCCTGTGGAGATCCTGGGCGACGATACCGGCCGTGTCTGCGGCATCAAGTGCGTCCGCATGGAGCTGGGGGAACCCGATGCTTCCGGCCGCCGCCGTCCCGTGGAGATTCCCGGCAGCGAGTTCGTGCTGGATGTGGATACCGTCATCATGGCTCTGGGCACCAGCCCCAACCCCCTGATCCGGTCCACCACCCCCGGCCTGGAGACCAACAAGAAGGGCGGCCTCATCGTCAATGAGAACGAGATGACCACCCGCGAGGGCGTCTTCGCCGGCGGCGATGCCGTTACCGGCGCTGCCACCGTCATCCTGGCCATGGGCGCAGGCAAGAAGGGCGCAGCTGCCATCGACGCTTATCTGCAGAGCAAGTAACAAACAGATACCTGCAAGCTACAAATCCGTAAATTTATCCACAGCTGTTTCCACAGCTGTGGATAAATCATGTGGAAAACCGGTTGCAGCCTGTGAAAAAAGCAGAAAATCAACCTCAAAGGGGCCGAAACCCGGGAAAAACCCGGCGCTCGGCCCCTTTCCTGTTTTCCACACCCCCTGCCCTGCTGCAAAAATGTTTCCACAATGTTTGAATAGCCTGTGGAGAAATTCCGGGAAATGCGAGAGAAAAGCTGGTTTTCAAATGCCAAAGAAGGGGTTGAAATCGCTTGAGGAAAGGAATAGACGGGAAAAACTCCACAGACAGTGAAAGTCCTGTGGAGTTTTTTGGATTGGCGTGTGAAACAAGCACATAGAAAAGCAATGCTTTGTGGAATAGGGATACTTTTTCACAGGTTTTGAAAAGAATGTGAAAAAAGAAATGGAAATCCAAAGATAACATAACAAGATGACAATAACCTGAGAAAAAGCTTCCCCTCCGGGCGGTGCGTCGCGTAGCGAATGGAATCAAATATAGCTGCCGGTGGCAGCTATACCATAAAAAGTGGAGCTGGCAGGGCGAAGCCCTGACTGAGGAGGGGCGTTCCGTGCGAGAGCGGTTGGAGTAATGCGCCTATAGGGCTCCCCTTTCATGGGTGCCTGGACGTAAATTTCGGTAAAAATGATCAGAAAATCTCCACAATTTATGAAAAACCTGTGGAGAAAAATAGGATTCTATAGAATTAACATAACAAGAAGACAATAATAGAATAGGAATAAAATTACGTCTTCCCTATTGACAACCCTATATGACAATGATATAATGCAAACTGACAAAGATACTTGTCACAACGACAATGAAATATGTCACATGGAGGTGGACTATGACACTGGGAAATCGCCTGAAGGAGCGGCGGGCGGCATTGAATGTAAACCAGCAGGAGATGGGGCGGCTGTGCGGGGTGTCCCGGCAGACCGTCAGCCTGATCGAGCGGGGGGACTACTCCCCTTCCGTGACCCTGGCCCTGACCATTGCAAAGGTCTGCGGCGTAACCGTGGAGGATGTTTTTTACCTAAAGGAGGAAGAAGAAAATGGAAACTGAGAAGATTCAAAAGGCGAACCGAAAGGCGATGCCCAAATTCATTGCGCTCATGGCTGTGAGTCTGCTTGTAGGCGGCAGCATCGGTTTCTGTGCTGCGTTTTTCGGCTTTAATACATTTGCCGGAAAGCTGGCTGCTGCCGGGGCGTTCTTTGCGGGCCATATGGCCCACTGGTTGCTGCTTGCACTGGCCTTGTTGGTGCCTGGCGTTTGCCTGCCCGTCTACAATCAGAGCAGAAGACTGGTGCAGAGCTGGGACGGTGAGGATAACGCCGTTGCAGAAAAAGCAGAGGAAAAGCTCTCAATGGTTATGTGGATCAGCGGTGCAGCCATGATTCTGGGCTATTTTTTGATTGCTGCTGCTTATATGGCGGGAAATTCGATTTTCACCGGCAAGGACGTGCTCTTTGGATTTTGGCTGAGCATTGTGGCGTTCGTGGCGCTGATGGTTGAAAATACGCTGCTGCAGCAAAGGAGTGTGGACTTGACAAAGCGTCTCTACCCGGAAAAAACAGCGTCCGTTTACGATACCCATTTCCGGAAAAAGTGGCTGGACAGCTGTGATGAGGCGGAAAAAATCATGATCGGCCAGTGCGCCTATAAGGCCTATATTGCAGGAAATCAGGTTTGCCATGCCCTGGCGGCAATCCTGGCCATTTCCGCTCTGGTATTTGGCACGGGGGCACTCCCCTCTCTGGCTGTCTGCGCAGTGTGGATGGTCATGCAGTGCGTTTACAGTCGGGAGGCAATGCGGCTTTCCCGGGCGGGCAGCCAGATCACGGAGTGACCGGAAAAGGCACCCTGTTCACAAATTGCCCCGGAAGTCTTAACAAAATATTCACCCATGCTCCTCTATTTCCGTTATAATAGCAAATATCAGAAAGAATAGGCCCTGCGGGGCTTTTGAAGGAGCGGATGAACAATGGCTGTATCTGTACTGATCGTAGAGGATGACCGCAATATTGCGGAATTGCTGCAAATGTATCTGGAAAAGGAAGGCTACGCCGTGACCGTGGCTGCGGACGGCGGCCAGGGGCTTGCAAAGTTCCGGGCCATCAAGCCGGATCTGGTGCTGCTGGATGTGATGATGCCGGTGATGGACGGCTGGGCAGTCTGCCGGGCCATCCGGGCCGAGAGCCAGACCCCTGTTATCATGCTCACTGCCAAGGGCGAGACCGACGACAAGGTGGCCGGTCTCAAGAACGGCGCGGATGACTATATCACCAAGCCCTTTGAAATGAAGGAGGTCCTGGCCCGGATCGAGGCCGTGCTGCGCAGATCCAATGGCTCTGCCGCAGAGAAAAAGGCCCGTCGGCTTGTGTTTGACAAGCTGGTTATCGATATGGATGCCTTTGAGCTCACCGTGGACGGCAAGAAGGTGGATACCCCGCCCAAGGAGATGGAGCTGCTATACTACCTGGCCTCCTCCCCCAACCGGGTCTATACCCGCAACCAGCTGCTGGACGAGGTATGGGGCTTCGACTACTTCGGCGACTCCCGGACGGTGGACGTTCACGTCAAGCGCCTGAGAGAAAAGCTGGAGGGCGTCTCCGACCAGTGGAATTTGAAAACGGTCTGGGGCGTTGGCTACAAGTTCGAAGTTTTGCAGCAGTAAATAGTGGCCCCGCCGGTCATTTCCGGCGGGGTTTGGCATTACAATCGTGTTTGGTGTCAGCACCTTTTTTGGCTGAAAGTTGTAAACTTTTTGTGCTTTGCTTGAAGAAGCCTATATTGGGTGCTATAATTTTACCAGGAAAAAGAGCAGCCGGAGCGTGAGCGGGGTGGAATATCCGCTCATTTTTTCTCCGGCGGGAAAGAGAGGGAAATGCCTATGAAATCCTCCTTCGGCCGGAGCTTTTCCGTGTTTGCGGGGATTCTGCTGGTGGCGCTGACGGTGCTGGGCGGGTCCTTTCAGATGATGGTGCAGAACTATCTGACGGAGACCTCTTTCACAAGACTGGAGCAGGACGCGGCGATCATTCAGAATCTTGCGGCCTGCCTGGACGAGAACAGCATGAGCAGCCGGGAATTTCTCATGAATCTGGATGTGGCCGCCAAGGTATCCGGGTCCGATGCGGTGATCTGTAATACCAAGGGGAAGGTTGTCATCTGCTCCGATGGAACTGCGGATTGCGGTCATAAGGGACTTTATGTAAACAGGGATTACCTGAATAAGGTCATCGAGCAGGGCGGAGACCGGGCAACCGGGATCATTAAGGGGCTCTATGAGGACGAGCGCTTTCTGGTGTCCAGCCCTATTACCAACGAGGATGGACAAAATCTGGGCATTCTCATTGTCTCCTCTCCCCTGGCTGGGGTCAATGCGGTGCTGACCAAGATTTCCAATATCTTTTTGACCATTGCGGCCTTTGTGGTGCTGGCTTCCGTGGCGGCGGTGTCTGTCTTCGCCCGGCGGGAGAGCAAGCCCCTGCAGGAGATGGCCAAGGTTGCCAATGCCTTTGGCCACGGCAATCTGGAGGCACGGGTCAAGATCGAGGAGAGCTACTCCGAAGAGGTGGAGGAGCTGGCCCTGGCCTTTAACAATATGGCGTCCAGCCTGCAAAAGAGCGAGTACCGCCGCCAGGAGTTCGTGGCCAATGTGTCCCATGAGCTGAAAACCCCCATGACCACCATTTCCGGCTATGTGGACGGAATGCTGGACAAGACCATTCCGGCGGAAAAGTGGCCCCATTATTTGCAGATCGTCTCCGACGAGACCAAGCGCCTGTCCCGATTGGTCCGCAGTATGCTGGATATCTCTCAGCTCCAGACCCAGGAGGGCATTCCGGAGGAGAAGAAGGTTCAGTTTGACCTGGAGGATGCCTCCAGCCAGGTGCTGCTGACCTTTGAAAAGAAGATCGACGACAAGCACATCAATGTGGAGGTGGATATGCCGGACCATCCGGTGTTCACCTTTGCCAACGAGGACTATATTACCCAGGTTATCTACAACCTGATCGACAATGCCGTGAAGTTCTGCCCGGACGGCGGTACTCTGGGGCTGAAAATCAAGGAGGGCGGGGCCAAGGCCTATGTCTCCGTCTCCAACGACGGCGACACCATCCCTCCGGAGGAGCTGCCATTGGTCTTCGACCGGTTCCACAAGCTGGATAAGAGCCGCTCCAAGAATCGGGACGGCTGGGGCCTGGGGCTGTACATTGTGAAAACCATCGTCTGTGCCCACGGCGAGAACATCAGCGTCACCAGCCGGGACGGCAAGACAGAGTTCACCTTCACCATGCCGCTGGTGAATTAAAAAAGCCTTGGGAAATGCCTCCCCTGAAATGGAAGGCTGAAAAAATACCGGAAAGGAGCAGCGTATATGAACGACAGAGGGTTTCCCTTTGACAGCGGATGGGACGACGGGGTCTACGGCACCGGGTCTACCCAGCCGCCCAAAAGCCACAGAGCGCTGCTGGCACTGCTGCTGGTGATCATCATTTTCCTCGGGGGCATTGCCACGGCCCTGAGCATTCTCAATATCCGCCTGTTTCATGAGCTCCATCAGAGGGAGGACGCTCTGACGGTGGCCTACGCCGTCCAGAGCCAGACCGAGGCCGAGGCGGACCCCACCTTGGCCGAGACCTATCCCAGAGAAAAGACCACCGTGGATTTGCAGCAGACCCCAGATGGGGACTCGCGGGAGGGGGAAATGAGCCTCCAAGAGATCTATGAGACCAACATTCCGGCGGTGGTTTCCATTTCTGCCTCTACCGGTTCCGGCAGCTCCACGGGCACCGGGGTTGTCCTCTCTGCCAACGGATATCTGTTGACCAATTACCATGTGATTCGCCAGGCTCTGGCCATCAATGTGACTTTGACGGACGAGCGGGAGCTCCGGGCTACCCTGGTGGGAGAAGACCCGGTGTCCGATCTGGCGGTGCTCCGGGTGGACGCGGAGGACCTGACCCCCGCCCAATTCGGAGATTCCGACGGCGTGCGGGTAGGCGACAGCGTGGTAGCCATTGGCGATCCTCTGGGCGTGGAGCTCCGGGGCACCATGACCGACGGCATAGTCTCCGCCATCAGCCGGGATGTGCAGGTGGACGGCCGGGTCATGAATCTGATTCAGACCAATGCCGCCCTGAATTCCGGTAATTCCGGCGGTCCCCTCATCAACCGCTTCGGCCAGGTCATTGGCATCAACACTATGAAGATCGGCACCTTTGCGGACAGCTCCGGTGTAGAGGGCCTGGGCTTCGCCATCCCCAGCGCCACGGTGCAGGAAATCGTCAACCAGCTGCTGAGCCAGGGCTATGTGTCCGGCCGCCCCTGGCTGGGAATCGAGGGAGAGAGCTTCTCCACCTTCTACCAGCGGTTTTACCGGATCCCCAAGGGTCTGTATGTGACGGATGTCCAGGTGGGCAGCCCTGCCGAGGCCGCAGGCCTGCGCATCGGGGATATTATTCTCACCGCCGACGGCAGTGCCGTGACGGATATGGATGCACTGAATACCCAGCTCTATACCCACGCCCCCGGCGACAGCATGACATTCAGCGTCTATAGGAACGGCCGCCAGGGAGAAGTGACGGTTACGTTGGAAGAAAAACATTGATGCGGCCTGCCCACGGGCTGCGGACCGATGAGAACATCGGCCCCGTGAAAGAAAAACATGGATCGAAACCAACAATTGTAAAAGAGGTATTATAAAAATGGAACCGGTATATACCCAAAATTATGAAATCAAGGACAATATGGTGGACTGCTTTGGCAATCTTCGTCCGGGCCAGATTCTCTTCATCGCCCAGGATATGGGCACCCGGCACTGCCAGGAGCTTTCGCTGAGCTATGATGTGCTGTCAAGCCACCGGCTGTTCTGGGCCGTGACCCGGCACCGGGTGCAGATCACGCGGCTTCCTAAGTCCGGTGAGACCATTCGTGTGGAGACCTGGGCCATGCCCACCACTCGGGTTGCCTACCCCAGAAGTGTTGTGGCCTATGACGAAAAGGGCCAGGAGCTCTTCCGCTCCATTACCCTTTGGGTGCTGATGAACATGGATACCCGGGCTATGATCCAGCCGGGCCAGAGCGGCATTGAGGTCGTGGGCACAGACCGGGGCCTGGAGCTTGCCTCCCCCAAGGGCATTGTTCCCCGGGATATGGTCAATTCCAGTCCCAGAAGGGTGTGCTTCACGGACCTGGACCGGAACGGCCACATGAACAATACCCGCTATATGGAGTGGGTGGAGGACCTGTTCCCCAGCCGCTTCCACCGGGAGCACAAGCTCAAGGAGTTCACCGTATGCTATCTGGCGGAGTGCCGGGAGGGACAGACCCTGGATATGCACTACGAAATCATGGAGGGGGGCACTGTCCAGGTGGATGCTCACCGCACAGAAAACGGCGAAGACCACCGGGTGTTCTCCGCAAGAATGCTGTATGTGTAAAATTTGTCGGCAAAGCTCCGTTAGGGCTTTGCCGACTGCCTTTTGCGGGCGCTGCGGGCCTACTGTTCGCCTGTGGAGAACAGGAAGGATGGCTGTGTTTTTGACAGCCCAAAAATGTGGAAAAGTGGATAACTGGGTGTTCTGTCAACCGAAAATCTCCACAGATGTGAAGGATACTGTGGAGATTTTTTCACAGTTTCCCAAAAAATGCAGGAAATAACAGGCTTTTCCACAGCTTGTCCTGTGGAGAAACCTGTGGAGAATGTGGATAACTTCTGTGGAAACCCGGTGCGTGGCCTGTGGAAAGAAAATTTATGTCCCGCGAACAAGTGTGTGAGAATGAAATCACAATGTGGTAAGAATATTCGCAGCTTTTTTCCGAACAAAATATCCCCCTGGGGGGCTTCAAAAGCCGTATCTGAATCGATATAATAAGAACGAAATCTCGAACCAATACATCGGGGAACTGAAAAAGAAAGGAAAAGAAAATGAAAATGAAAAAGACCTTGGCAGCATTGCTGGCAATGGTCCTGGTATTTGGCCTGACAGCCTGCGGGACCAAAAATGCGGGAGAGACTACGACTTCCGTGGAAACTACAGCTGCAACAGAAGCCACTCCGTCTACGGAAACGACAGCCGCTGAGCAGGAGGCTTCCCAGACGCGCACGATCGTAGACGGAAATGGCCGTGAAGTCGAGATCCCAAGTACCGTGGAAAGCATTGTCTGTGTCGGCGTGGGAGCTTTGCGCTATACCTGCTATGTTGGCGGGGCAGATCTGGTTGTCGGCGTGGAGGACTACGAGACCGACGAGTCCGGCAGTGTTTTCCGCCTGTATAACTATGTCAACTTCGATAAGTTTCGGAATCTGCCCGTTACCGGAACCAACGGTACTCCCTTTGAGGAGGAGATCATCAAAGTAGATCCCCAGGTGATTGTCATGTCCGCATATGCAAGTGTGGATGCCGATGAATTAGAGGCTAAAACCAACATTCCCGTTGTGGTTGTTCCTGGCAGCGATACAACCTTGGACGACAAGGCCTATGAGACCATCCGTATTCTGGGCGAGCTGTACAGCCTGGAAGACCATGCAGCAGAGCTGACCGCTTATCTGAAAGGCGTTGAAGAGGACCTGGATTCCCGTACCGCCGGTGTAGCCGAGGCGGACAAACCAACGGTTTATGTCTGCGGCGTGTCATTCAAAGGCAGCCATGGTTTTGAGGGCACGGAGGCCTACTACGGCCCCTTTGAGCTGATTCACGCGAACAATCTGGCGAATACCACCGGCCAGACTGGCGCATTCGACATCGATACCGAGCAGGTTCTGGCGTGGGACCCCGATGTGATTTTTGTGGACTTCAACGGCATGAGCTTGATCAAAGACGACTATGCCGCAAATTCCGCGTTCTACAACAGCCTGACCGCAGTGAAGGAAGGTAAGGTTTATTCTCAGATTTCCTTCCGTTATTGTGCTTCCAATCTGGACACCGCTCTGGCAGATGCTTATTACGCTGCGACGATTTTGTACCCCGAGCAGTTTGCCGACGTAGATCTGGAGGCGAAGATCGGTGAGATCTATGAGCACTTGCTGGGCAGCAATCCTTATAACGATCAGAAGGAAGCCGGATATGCGTTCAGACCAGTTACCATCGGTGAATAACAGCGCGGCAGAAGATCTGCGAAAAAACAAAATCAAATGTGTCAGCTTTCTTTCAGTGCTGTTTGTACTGCTGGTTGGTGTGGCCCTGCTCTCCTTGCGGGCAGGCTCCTATAATACGCCGGTAGCAGAACTCATCAAGGGTGTGTTTGGCAGGGCAGAGAATGACAAGATCAACATCGTTGTGCGCAGCAACCGCCTGCCAAGAATCTGCACGGCGCTGCTTGCAGGGGCGGGGCTGGGCACCTCCGGCGCGGTCATGCAGGCAATTCTGCATAATCCTCTGGCGTCGTCTTCTACGCTGGGCGTGTCCCAGGGCGCCAGCTTTGGCGCAGCCTTTGCCATTATTGTTCTGAATATGGGCACTGTCGGGGCTTTGGGCAATATGGCAATACCGGTCTGCGCGTTTGTTGGCAGTATGGGTGTGGCGTTGGTGATTCTGGCACTGAGCCGCATCCGACAGATCAATGCCCAGGGCATCGTCCTTGCAGGAACGGCAATCAGTGCCATGTTCTCCGGTGCTACGACCTTGATGCAGTACTTTGCCAACGAGATCGAATTGACTACACTGGTGTTCTGGACCTACGGCAGCCTTAGTAGTACGGATTGGGGAGATGTAGGCGTTATGGCGGTGATTCTGCTGCTGGTATCTGTCTACTATGTACTTCATCGCTGGGACTACAACGCTCTGCTCAGCGGCGAGGAGATAGCGGTTAGCCTTGGAATCAATGTCAAACGTTTGACAATGTCTAATATGGTGCTGTGCTGCCTGATCTCCTCTGTTATTGTGTCATACGTCGGACTTATCAATTTCATAGGCTTGATTGCGCCGCATATTGTCCGGCTAGTGGTCGGAAACAATCACGCTTATTTGATTCCCGGCTCTGCCATGGCTGGTGCGCTGATTTTGCTCCTGGGCGACCTGTTCTCCCGGGTCGTGATCAGCCCGGTGGTCCTGCCAATCGGAGCAATCACATCCTTCCTCGGCGGTCCCATGTTCCTGTATCTCCTGTTCAAGGGAGGAAAGAAGGAATGCTGAAGGTTGAGAAACTGTGTTACCATTACAAAAATGGACCGAAAGTTTTGAAAGATGTGGATTTTTCCGTGAAGGATGGGCAATTTATGGCCATTCTCGGCAACAACGGTGTGGGCAAAAGCACAATGCTGAAGTGCTTCAATAAGATCCTGACCCCGGATGGGGGCAGAGTCCTGGTGGACGGCGAAGATCTGCTGAAAATGCCAGGGCGCGAGATTGCAAAGAGAATTTCCTTTGTTGCGCAGAATGTGCCCAATACCCAAATGATGGTTCGGGATATGGTTATGCTGGGTCGAAAGCCCTATATGAAATGGGGATTCTCCACAGAAGATATGCAGATTGTGGATGAAGTCATGGAGCGGCTTAGCATTACGCATTTGCAGGGCAGGTATCTCAGCCAACTCTCCGGCGGCGAGCGGCAGAAGGTTATGCTGGCGCGGGCACTAGCGCAGAGACCTCGCATCCTGCTTCTCGATGAACCAACCAGTTCTTTGGATATTCAGAACCAATACCAGGTTTTGCAGATCGTTCGGAATATCTGCGATGCGGATGGGTTGACTGCCATTGTGGTTATCCACGATTTGAATCTGGCACTTCGATTCTGTGACTATTTTGTACTGCTGAAAAACGGGCAGGTATACCGCAGCGGCAGCCGGGAGATTCTGGGTCGGCAATCGCTGAAGGATGTTTATCGGGTGAACGCCCAGGTAACCAATGTTCAGAGCCAAAACATTGTTTTGGTTGACAGAGATTTTGGAGGAAGCTTTAACCATGAAGAATTACGATGAGAATAAGGAACTCTGGAAAAAATGCGCCGCATTTCATGGCCATGTCTGCGGTGGCCTGACAATCGGCTATAAGGCGGCGCTGTATGCAATGGAACTGTTGGAGATGGAGTTTTCCGAAGATGAACAGATCGTCTGCATTGCTGAAAATGACGCTTGCGGTGTGGATGCCATTCAGGTCATGCTTGGTTGCTCTATAGGAAAGGGAAATCTGCTGTTCCATATGCGGGGCAAGCAGGCATTTTCCTTCTACAACAGAAAGAACGGAAAGTCTGTCCGCCTGGTGCTGAAGCCGAAGCCGGACGGAATGACCCGTGAACAGTCCTTTGACTATTACCAGTCTTGTCGGCCTGAAGATATGTTTGATGTAAAAAAGGCGGTGATTCAGCTGCCGGAGAAAGCACGGCTGTTTGATTCCTACACCTGTGATTGCTGCGGCGAAAGCACAGGCGCAAATTGGATCAGGCTTTCCGGCGGAAAGAAATTGTGCCTGGACTGCTACCAGACCTACGATCGCTTTGACGTATAACATCGAAAACCATGGGAACCCCCCAATGCCGGGCAGTCCGGTATTGGGGGAAGATTTTTTGGGGATTGTATTTGCACAGGGAGAAGCGAGCATTGCGTCAGGAAAACAGGTGAAGAAAAGCTTCGTTATGTTCCAACATCACAAAAAGTCCCATCCCCTGCCCTCTGCTTTTTGGGTTCCGGGACCGTAGCACAAACATGGGAAAGCCGCTACAATAAAGCTATAAAATGTGGGGGGAACCACATTTGCGAAAGGAGTTTTTCACATGGCAGTGGGTCAATTTATGAAGCGGGCCGCAGAGCGGGACTACAGCAAATTCTGGGCAGAGGAAGGGAGCTTCCCCTGGCTGTTCCAGCAGGCCCTGCCGCCGATCACCGGGCGGCCCATCAGCGTCCGGGAAAACTACGCCCGCTGCGTCCGGGGGGAACCGCCCTACTGGATGCCCAATTATTTTCTGGAAAAGAATATCCTCTGGCCCGATGCCGTGGAGGAGCACCCTGTGCCTGAGAAGAACGGCTTCGACTGGTGGGGCGTGGACTGGTACATGGAGCCGGGGATCGGCGGCATGATCACAAAGCCCGGCACCCGGGTGATCTCCGACTTTGCCGAATGGAAAAACGAGGTGGAGTGGCCGGACCTGGGCTGCGTGGATTTCGCCTCGGACGGCAAGAAGCTCCAGGCCCGCTTAGACCCGGACCGGCCCCATATTTTCGAGTGTACCGAGGGCGTGTTTGAGCGGCTCCATGAGATGATGCCCTTTGATGAGAGCCTGCTGGCCTTCTATGAGGAGCCGGAGCTTCTGGAGGAGTTCTTCCAAAGAATAGCGGATTACAAGATCAAGGTCTGCCAAAAGGTCTTTGAAAACTACGGCGTGGTGGATGGTGTGCTCTATCACGATGACTGGGGCACCCAGCGGGGCGGCTTCTTCTCCAACGAGATGTTCCGGGAGCAGATCATGCCGGCCACCAAGCGGATCATGGACTATATCAAGTCCCAGGGCAAGTTCATCGAGCTCCATTCCTGCGGCAAGAACATCCAGTATGTGCCGGAGATGATCGAGCTGGGCATTGATATGTGGACGCCTCAGGTGGGCATCAACGAGCCGGACTTCCTGGTGGAGCGCTATGGCGACAGGATGACCTTCGCCTTCGATATGCCCATCGCCCCCGATGCCACGGAAAGCCAGATTCGCCAGCAAACCCGGGATTTCGTGGACCGCTTCGGCGCCAAGGGCCGAGTCATGTGCTGGATCATGGGCACCCCCGAGCAGTCCGCCATTGCAAATGACGAGCTGTATACCTATTCCAGCGCGTACTATAAGAAGCTGTATAACCGGTAAAACGGATCTGGGGCGGCAAACGCCGCCCCGGAATCTTTTTGGATGGACACGGAAAGAAAATTATGATAAAATTGTGTGTATATACAGCAAGGCATTCCATTTCCCTGCAGAGGAGCGGAATGCCTTGCTGTTTGTGCATAAGATCCTTGGAATGCCTTTATTCCTTTTCCAGTGCCATGACCTTATCGATCCGTCTCTGGTGCCGAGGCTCTCCGGAGAAGGGGGTGGAGACCCAGGTGTCTACGATCTCCAGGGCAAGATTTTCGCCGACGATGCCGGCGCCCAGGGCCATCATGTTGGTGTCGTTGTGCAGCCGGGTCATTTTGGCGGACAGCACATCGGAAAGCAGGGCGCAGCGAATGCCCTTGATCTTGTTGGCGGTGATGGACACGCCGATGCCGGTGGTGCAGAGCACAATGCCCTTCTCGCATTCGCCGGAAGCCACAGCCCGGGCGGCGGCGGCGGCAAAATCCGGATAGTCGCAGCTCTCGGGGCCGTTGGTGCCGAAGTCAACCACCTCGTAGCCCGCTTTGCGGAGATGGTCCGCAACCTTGTTTTTCAGAAGATACGCGCCGTGGTCACAGCCCAGGGCAATTTTCATATTTCTTTCCTCCTGTATAAATTCAGGCAACACCGCACAATACGATTTGTCTTGTGCGCTGCTGCCTTAAATTGCAAATCCCCCATCTACGTTCAGCACGTTTCCGGTGATAAAATCGGCCTCTGCCAGAAATGCCATGGCTTTTGCCACGTCCTCCGGTGTCCCGTTCCGGCCCAGGGGTGTCTCCTGGGCCAGCTCTTCCAGGGTTTCCGGGTCTACCTGGGCGCACATATCCGTCAGGATCACTCCGGGGGCCACGCAGTTCACCCGAATGCCGCTGGGGCCCAGCTCCTTGGCCAGGGCCTTGGTCAGGGCGATGACGGCCCCCTTGGTGGCGGAATAGGCCGCCTCGCAGCTGGAGCCAACCCGGCCCCACATGCTGGAAACCGTCACGATGCTGCCGCGCTGCTTTTGCAGGAAGCTGGGCAGGGCGGCATTGACGCAGTTGTAAATACCCTTGACATTCACGTCAAAGATCCGGTCCCAGTCCTCCTCCTGCATGGACTGCATGAGCCCATAGAAGCAAATGCCCGCATTGCAGATGAGAATATCCACATCGCCGATCTGCCGGAAGGCGGCCTTCACGGCGGTGCTGTCGGCCACATCGCAGCGAATAGGGGTGGCGCCGGTTTTTTCGGCAACGTCCGCAGCGGCAGCGTCGTTCTTCTCATAGAGAAAGAACACCCGGTGGCCCTTAGGCGCGAACAGCTCCACCGCCGCCCGGCCGATCCCCCGGGACCCGCCGGTGATCACAACTGTTGACATAACATTCTCCTTAAAAAGCCTTCCCCCACGGGGAAGGGGGACCGCCGCCACAGGCGGTGGTGGAAGAGGGGTGTTGGATGCGAGAGCGGCACGTAAGCCCAAAGGCTTTTGATAACTACTCTCGCCCATTACGCCCCTCTTCAGTCTCGCTGCGCGAGCCAGCTTCCCCAGAGGGGAAGCTTTTTTATCTTCTTCTGCTCTTGGTCCGGTGGTCGGAATACTGGCGGATGGAAGAGATCTTGCTGTCGGACTCGGACATGAAGGCCTTCAGCTTCTCTTCAAACAGCTGGTCTGCCGTCTTGGGGGCTGCGGGCTGCACGGGGGCGCGGTTGGGGCGGCTGTTCTGACCTTCCCGGCGCTGGCCGCCGTTGCCGCGGAACTCGCCTCTGGGCGCGTTCTCCCGCTGGGGCTTGGGCTCCAGGCGCTTGATGGACAGGTTGATCTTGCCATTGTCCAGGCCAATGACCATCACCTTCACATCCTGGCCCTCGGTCAGGTGCTGGTGGATATCGCTGACGTAGGCATTGGCAACCTCTGAGATATGTACCATACCGGTCTTATTCTCCGGCAGGGCGATGAACGCGCCAAAATTGGTGATGGACTTGACTTTTCCCTCTAAAACGGCTCCGACGGTTAACTCCATAGATGCTATGTTTCCTCCAAAATTATTTCAGGCGCAGCGGTGTGCTGCTGCCGGTTTTCAATTTCCGCTGCCGGGCTGGATGATGACCGCGTCGGGGTCTACAAGCCCCAGCTCCTCTGAGGCAATGGCCCGGATGGCCTCGTCCGACTCCATATCGGCCAGGCGCTCCTGCAGGCGGCGATTCTGCCCTGCGGTCTGAGCGGCCAGAGTCCGGGTGTCCGCGATCTGGGACTGTACGCTCAGCCTGACCCAGCTCAGGGCCGCCAAGGCCAGCATGGAAAATACCACCAGACTGAGGATCAGGACCTTCAACAGCGGCGTTGAGCGGTTCCAGACGATCCTGGTGCTGCCGATTTTTACGGACGACTCTTGCATTGGGCTTCCCTCCCCGGTTCAGCGAATTCTTCCGTCCTATTGTAACCCATTTTCCGGCAGATGCAAACACATTTTTTGCGATTTTAAAAATTTTTTTCGGGACAGACAAAAATACACCGGCCATGGCCTTCAGAAGAGACCAAAACCCATAAAACACCGGCTGCAGCACCGCACCCAGGCTTTTATCCGCGGCCCAAAAGCCGGGAAGCATCACTGCGGCACAGCCAAGCCGCAGGTCTCCGCCGCAAACGCCAAAATTCAGCCAGCAGAGCCCCGCTCCCGTCATCAGCACAAACAGCGGGTCCCCTCGCTTCCCCAGGGGCCGCAGGAAGCCCCACAGCAGCCCCAGAGCTGCGCCTAAGAGAAAGGCCGCGCCAAGCATCGTCCCCATTAGCCCAGCAGCCTTTGCAGGAAGGAGCCGCTCTGCCGGGGGGCCTCGTAGCTCAATGCGCTGATCGTGCCCTCCACCGTTACCCTTCCCCCTTCCACGGACAGCTCTTTCAACTGCAGCTGTTCCCCCTGGACCGTCAGCGTCCCCATATCCGTCTGCAAAACCACCGCGTCCTCGTCAAACCGGACCACCTCCGTGACACCCGTAACACTGAGGCTCTTCCGCTCGGTCAGCCGCAGGCTGTGGCTCTCCTGAAGCAAGGCCTCCACCCCCTTCCCGGAAGCAGTATATGCCCCCGCTCCCCTGCCCAGAACCGAACATTTCCTTCGGCAATCGTTGACAGGCCGGGCAAAACGGGGTAAAATATTTCTAGAAACGGAAAGGTGTGAGCGCTATGAAGAAAAAGGATGTTCAGAGCATGGTGCGGCTGATGCTGACGCCGGTGCTGATGGTGATCCTGGGCATTGTTCTGGTGGTCCGGCCGGACGCTGCCTCGGCTCTTGTGGGCAAGGTCCTGGGCTGGGTCCTGCTGGTGGTGGGCATTGGCCTGCTGGTGGAATCCATTGCCGTGAAGGAGCTGACCACCAGCAGGATCCTGTTTGTGGTGGTGGCGGCTGCTCTGGGCCTGTGGCTGGTGCGCAATCCCCTGCGTCTTGCGGCTGCTCTGGGCCGGGTCGCCGGGCTGCTGATCCTGGTGCGGGCCGTACAGGATATCATCAACGCCGCCCACTGGAAGTGCGGCATGAAGTATGCCCTGCTGTCTGCCATCATCGGCGGGCTGCTGATCCTGCTGCCCATGACCACCTCCCGGGCGGTTTGGGTCATTGTAGGCCTGCTGGTCATTGCGGTGGGGGTGCTCATGGCCATTGACCGCCTGAAGCCCGGAAAGCTCCTGGGCGACGGCGGCAATATCATCGACGCCCAATGAGATACGCCTGCTGCTCTCTGGACGGGCGCGGCGGCCATGAGGCCGGTTGGGCCCTCCTGCGGCAGCTCTATCTGGAGGAGACCGGTCAGCCCCTGCCCCCTGTCCGGCTGACCAAACGGGGCAAGCCCTATTTTCCGGACAGCCCCTATCACTTCTCCATCTCCCACACCCGCCGCCATGCCGCCTGCGTCCTGGGAAAGCACCCCGTGGGCCTGGACCTGGAGGAGCTGAACCGCCCCATCCGGCTGGAAACCGCCAGAAGGGTGCTCTCCCCTGCGGAATACGCCCAATTCGAAGCCGCCCCAGACAAACGCCGGGCATTTCTGACCTTCTGGGTGCTGAAGGAGGCCCGGGTCAAGTGCGACGGTACGGGGCTGCTGGGCTTTCCAAATCGGACGGACTTTACCCTCCGGGACCCCCGGGTCTGGGAATGGGACGGATGCCTTGCGGCCATGATCGTTGAGAAAGGATAGAAAAATGCTGTTTGATACCCACGCCCATATGGATGACCGGGCCTTTGATGCGGACCGGACAGAGCTTCTGACCACTTCCCTGCCCCAGGCGGGTATTGCACTGCTGATGAACCCCGGCTGTTCCGCCGCCTCCTCTGAGGCGGCGGCAGCTCTGGCCCGGGAATACGACTACGTCTATGCCGCCGTCGGCTCCCATCCGGATGCAGCGGACGAGGTAGACGATGCCGTGCTGGACCGCTACCGGCAGCTGTGTCGGGAAAACCCAAAAATAAAGGCCGTTGGAGAAATCGGCCTGGACTATCACTATGAGGACATCCCTCGGGATATTCAGAAGAAGGCCTTCGCCGCTCAGATGGAGCTGGCCCGGGAACTGAAAAAGCCCGTCATTGTTCACGAGCGGGAGGCACACCAGGACGGCATGGACATCGTCACCGCCTTCCCGGAGGTGACGGGGGTGTTCCACTGCTTCTCCGGGTCTGCGGAAATGGCCAAATGGCTGGTTGCCCGGGGCTGGTACGTGGGCTTTACGGGTGTGCTGACCTTCAAAAACGCCCGCCGTGCCCTGGAAGCCGCCGCAGCAGTCCCCCGGGACCGGGTGGTCATTGAGACGGACTGCCCCTATATGTCCCCGGAGCCCTTCCGGGGCAAGCGCAACGATCCCACCCGGCTCTACCGCATGGCCGAGGCTCTGGCGAGCCTCTGGAGCGTAAGCCCGGAGGAGGCCCAGGCAATTACCTTCGAAAACGGGAAACGGCTGTATAGAATAGAAAACCGCTTCCCCTCCGGGGAAGCTGGCTCGCGTTAGCGAGACTGAAGAGGGGCCTAATAGGCGAGAGCGGCTGGCAAAAACGCATACAGGTGACACCCTGCTCTCGCGCACGGTACCCCTCTTCCACCACCGCCATAGGCGGCGGTCCCCCTTCCCCGTAGGGGAAGGTTAGGAAATCTGTATTGAAAACCTACGCAATCAATAACATAATAGGGCACAAACCAACAACAGGAGAGAACTATGCTGAATCAATTTTCCAGATCGGAGCTGGTCTTTGGCAAGGATGCCATGGAGCGGCTGAAAAACACCCGGGTTGCCGTGTTTGGCATCGGCGGCGTGGGGGGATATACCGTGGAGGCCCTGGCCCGGTCCGGGGTTGGGGCGCTGGATCTGATCGATGACGACAAGGTCTGCATCACCAACCTGAACCGGCAGATTCTGGCCACCCGCAGCACCGTTGCAAAATACAAGGTGGATGTGGCCAGGGACCGCATTCTGGACATCAATCCCCACTGCCAGGTGACGACTTACCAGACCTTTTTCATGCCGGACACCGCCGACCAGTTCGATTTTTCCCAGTATGACTATGTGGTGGATGCCATCGACACCGTTACCGGCAAGAAGGAGATCATTCTTCGGGCCCGGGCGGCGGGCGTTCCGGTGATCAGCTCCATGGGCGCGGGCAATAAGGTGGAGGCCTCGGCCTTTAAGGTTGCGGATATCTACAAGACCAGCGTGTGCCCCCTGGCCCGGGTCATGCGAAAGATCTGCCGCCAGAACGGCATTGACCACCTGAAGGTGGTCTACTCCGAAGAAAAGCCCATCCGTCCCCTGGAGGACATGGCAATTTCCTGCCGGGCGCATTGCGTCTGCCCTCCTGACACGGCCCGCAAGTGTACCCAGCGCCGGGACATCCCCGGCTCCACTCCCTTCGCCGTGGCCGCCGCCGGCATGATCATCGCCGGTGAGGTAGTCAAAGACCTGACGGCCTTCGACCGGGGAGACCGCTAAGCACGAACGCATAAGAGAACAGAACCCCCCAGGGAACGTCCGCTCCTGGGGGGTTCGTGACGAAATGGCATATTTTGAAGCCCCGGGAAATGCTGCACCAGCCAAGACACAGGGATGGTCGTTGTACATGGGGACAACGAATGGGGCCGAGACTGCAAAAATTCACAAACGATAGACAGCACAGCCCGGCGGCGTGTCCGTTTGGGAGCGTGTACTCCTTTTTGACTGGAAAGCCAGGCTTTTCCAATCGCCGGATAAAATTTTCGCCAGTCGTCGGAAAAATGTTTCAGCTGATTGGTGAAGTTCACGAATTCCTGGAGAAATCCCGCTTAGTTCCATTGCATTGTCCACGACAAAACAGCCCACGCACCAATCATCCTTTGCCCCTCATCATACATAATTCCCCTTTTCCTGCAAATACTTCTACCGGAGTAAACAGCGCTTTGCGCTTCAAAGGAGAAAAGAATATGAAAGCAACAGGCATTGTACGTCGGGTGGACGACCTGGGGAGAATCGTCATTCCGAAGGAGATCCGCAGAACCCTGCGAATCCGGGAGGGCGACCCGTTGCAGACATCATTGACACGGTGGGAAGTGTTCTGCTTTTCTATGTTGGATTTGGCTAAAAGACGGGAGTGGTAGTTGTACATAGTGACAACAAAGAGAGCCGAAACTGTGCGTATACGAAAGGGGTAAATTGAGATGGAAGAAGTCACTTCCTGTAAATTTAACATGGACACCGCCTGCGTGGAGCTTCACTTTTCCGATGGCAGCATGGTCGCTATCAGCACCATCGCCGTGGAAAACGAAGTTGCAGACAGTATGTATCAACGCTCAGAGTTGGATTGGCTGATTTACAATAAGCCAATGGAATATGCGCAGCTGGTGCTAGGCGGTGAGATTGAGAAATATCTCAAGGAGACGGCAGATCATCGGTTGGAGGATTAGGGGAATAGAAGTGGAGCAGCCCACCGGTCAATTGATCGGTGGGCTGTAATATTTCGCTGCTGAATTTCATCTTTTATTATCTTTTATTATCCAACTTTTTTCGCAACTTTTTGTCGTTCTCTGATACAGAGTTCTTCATTGATCTTGATAATGATCAGTACCATAATTTTCTGTAATTCTGCGTAATCAGTCCTCTGTTCTGCTTCATCCTGTGAACAAGTGTCATGTATATACCTATTTCGCAAATCCAAGCCATTACTGTACTCTGACTTGTTCAAGGCAAAATTCAAATAAGCCTGCTCTGGTTTTGAAAACAACGTGCTGCCATAACACAATTCTCCTTCTTGTATAAGGGCTTCCAACTGCTCGTTCAGCGAGTCACTATAGTAATTTGGACATATGACTTCATTGTAAAACAAATCTTTCAGAATAGAAACCCGTTGACGATTAGTTGTCAAAAGACCCGAACTTGTAACAATTATTGATCCACGCTCGATAAGCCGGTTTAAGTCTTGCAACTGGTATTCTTCGTAATCGTCACGTCGGATTTTTTCAGATAACAGCAGCTCCGGAACGGTACGGTATTTGCTTTCAGTCTTTCTTGTGAAACTCATCATTGATTGATCGGAGAACAGCAAAAACATTTCGTTCAAAAGTGTATCTGATGATGCATAGATATACTTGTTCTCAAGGCATCCTTTTAAGGAATCAAATACAATATGTCCCGAAGACATTTCGAGCAATTCTCGATTCACAAATCCATCTTCACAATATAAGCGATATTGTTTAAGGACACCATCTATTGCGCTTGCTAAAAGTTTGCACTTTTCCACAACCGTTGTTCCCTTAGACGGAGGAGAATAAGAAAAGCCGATAGCACCAAATTCACATCTGAGATATTCTTCAAAAAACCATTGAAAGATGTTTTCCAGGCGAATACCTAGCTGTTGCAATTCCTGATTATATGCGATCATCTGTAATATGCTGAGAATTCTTTTGCTTTGAAAAGTAATTCCAACTAAGTAATCCTTTTTCCCTTTTACGCCCATAGTGCGTTCAAATATTCCCATTTGCGAAGTTAATGAAACAAAGGAAGCTCGAAACTGATTATCCACGAAGCCAAACATATATATAAAATTGTTTAAAAGCGTTGGATAATCCTGATTATCTTCAATCCATTCTCGGCTGTATCTACATTTAATTATTCCATGCTCAAGTGATTGCTGTATTGATCCGTCTGGTATGGAGCCAAAGGATACTTCCGCACCGTATTCCATTCCCGAGTTCCTGGCAAATATTTTTTCCTGAAGAAATTCCTTTTTCTTCTTTGCCTTGTAGCGAAGTTTGTCCGGCAACTTAAGGCCGTCTGTTCCTTGAGACTGCTCCAAAAGCTGCAGGTAATTTATATTAGGATATTCTGATTCAACATAATCAAGTAATGCTTGTTGTCGCATCTCTTGATTAAATGATTCAGGGAAAAACAATTGTTCAGCTTCTCTGTCGTGTACTCCCAGAAAATTGGACATTAACTTCTCGGCGGTATATGGGTTTTGCACCAGGTGCATTGCAATTATTGATCCATATTTTATTGATAGCTCCTTATGTTGAAGAATAAGCCAAACAGCATTTTCATCATTTTTCAGAATTTGAAACATTACTTCAGGAGAAATACGCACATAGACTTTATATGTGCATACAAGTTCCCAAAAATCGTCTGTATAAATAATTTCAACTTGGCTGTATACTTCGCTAAAGTTGGCATCTGACAATGTGCCGCAAAATGATCCTACGTATTGTGGAATTTTATTCCCTTTACGCTTATATTCTTCAACCTGCCGTGTACCCCACTGTATCAGCCTGGCTCCGGAGTCTAAAAACTTTTTAATATTGAGCATTTCCAACGCAGTGTTAATATCTAACGGACCAGTCGAATCATGTTGCTCCAAAAAGTATTCTTCTATCTTGTGTAAAAACCAGCCTGTACTCATATCACTCACACTATAAAACTTTATTCTCTCTTGATCCACAGCAATGCATCTCCTCTAAAGGCTCCAAGCAATCCAATGCGATGTGCATTTATGCTTATCTGTTTCCAGTATTCTCAGTGTCCGCCCCATACCGCTTGCAGATTCTTATTCGACTAAACCATCTTCCTCAACAGGGTATGCATTCAAACTGTTTGTTGTAACAGGACGGTAACGGTAGAGTAATTTCGGGTATTGAATACTGGCTCTCAAAGCTTCGCAGTCTTTTTGAATGTCTGTTCCTTTCAATGAACATAGCGTATTCCAGAATTTTTCGCGTTCCTGGGAATCCGTACGTTTACCTCCTTTGCTTCTCTGCTTTCAACTCGATCAGGATGCCTGGAAGTCCCTTTTTCCTGGGCTTCAACTGAAATCTCCGCTAAAGGCAGAGACTTGCCGCTCGGTGATATTCCAGGACGAGGCGGCTCATTTCTGGTATAAGCGATTCCTCCAAGTCATTCATACACTTAGTATACCTGTCAAAAAGAATAATTTCAATCATCATTCGGAATTATTTCGGTTAATGTAAAGGAAGCGGGGGAAATTCAAAGAAACCGGTGTTATGTCTAATGTGATGATAGCACCGCAAAATCATAATAATTTTGTAAATGGGGTTGTTTTTTGATGGCTCATTGCATATAATAAAAGTGTGATGGCATCCACAGATAATTCAATAAAAATGTGAGGAGGGCAACCGTGGAACGGGCTATACTGCAAAAGCTGCTGGACTGGAAGAATTCTCCATACCGCAAGCCCCTGATTCTAAAGGGCGTTCGCCAGGTGGGGAAAACCTGGATATTGAAAGAATTCGGCAGGCGCTATTATGAAAATACCGCCTATTTTAACTTTGACGAAAACGAGGAATACAAGCAGTTCTTTGAAACCACCAAGGATGTTGACCGCATCCTGCAAAATTTGATGCTGGCCAGCGGGCAGAAAATCCTGCCAGAAAAGACCCTGATCATTTTTGACGAGGTGCAGGATTGCCCCAAGGTCATCAACTCCATGAAATACTTCTGCGAGAATGCCCCCCAGTATCATGTTGCCTGTGCCGGTTCTCTGCTGGGCATTGCGCTGGCAAAGCCGTCCTCTTTCCCGGTGGGGAAAGTAAACTTTATGCAGATCGACCCCATGACATTTTCGGAATTTCTGGTTGCCAATGGGGACGAAAATCTGGCAAAATACCTGGAAACCCTGGAGGAATTGGAACCGATCCCCGATGCGTTTTTTAACCCCCTTTATGAAAAGCTCAAGATGTACTATGTCACAGGGGGAATGCCGGAGCCGGTTCTCATGTGGACCCAGGCCCGGGATGTGGCGGCCATGCAGGAGGCACTGGGCAACGTCATCGGGGCCTATGAACGGGACTTTGCCAAGCACCCCAAGGTGAGCGAATTTCCCAAAATCTCCATGATCTGGAAGTCCATCCCCTCCCAGCTGGCAAGGGATAACAAAAAGTTTATCTACAAAGTGGTAAAAGAAGGTGCCAGAGCCAGGGAATATGAGGATGCCCTGCAATGGCTGGTGGATGCGAGGCTTGTCCACAAAATCTACCGCAGCACCGCGCCGGGACTGCCCATTGCGGCCTATGATGATTTGTCGGCTTTCAAGATTTACATGGTGGACGTGGGCCTCCTCCGCCGCCTTGCCCAGCTGGCTCCCACAGCTTTTGGCGAGGGAAACCGCCTGTTTACGGAGTTCAAGGGTGCGCTGACAGAAAACTATGTGCTGCAATCCCTGATCCCGCAGTTTGAAGTTACCCCCCGCTACTGGACACAGACCAATCCGCCCTATGAGGTGGACTTCCTGATCCAGCGGGAGAATGACATTTTCCCGATTGAGGTCAAATCAGAAGCCAATACGTCCAGCAAAAGCCTGAAAAAAATCAAAGAGCTGTTCCCGGACCAGGTAAAACTCCGTATACGGTTCTCCCTGGACAATCTGAAGCTGGATGGGGATGTGCTGAATATCCCCCTGTTTATGGCCGACCAGGCAGACCGGCTGATTGGGATGGCGTTGGAGGATCGGTGAGGATGAAGATCCCCTTTGAAGGGACTGATATTGTTCTGCGGAGATGCGATGCTAAATTCCGAATACGGAGGTAGACATGGATAAAACATTTGAAAATTTGGCTTACAGAAGGATATGCAGGACATTGATAATATACTCAATCAATACTTCCAGATTGGCTTGATAAATCGAGAAAAGGCCATTGCTAAAATCAGAGAATTAAACAAAGATGTCGGAAGAACTGTAATTGGTGTACTTCCCTGTAGCTTTATTCCGTTCAATGATGCAAGTGATGCTCCACTTGCCGCTGAGCTAAACAGATACAGGTAAATCTTGACCGAGAATTACCTGCGTAATATGCAGGAAGAAATGCCTAATTCCAGTATATGAATGGAAAGGAAATAATGTGACGATTCTTGCTCTGCGGGACACCATTAAGATATTCCTTAGCGAATGCTATCCCAAAGTGTCCGGGCTTGATAAGGGACATTAGCACTTTTGGAAGAAAAACGCAATATTCTTTTCAATAGCCGCTACATTTTCCGTCCTCATATGGATGCCGGCTGATATTCGGAGTCGAAAGCAACTTGACACAAGAAGAAATGTCCCGGTTGCGGCCAAATGCCACTGGCGTTTGGCATTGAAATGGGTTCGAGTCCTGCGCCGCAGCAAAACAAAAGGGGCTGCCTTTCGGAGCGCCCCCGGAACGGCACACAGGCCGTTCCCTACGATTTCGCTGGAACGTGGTGGTGTTTGACCCGGGTGGGGGGAACGGATGGCCGTTGGATGGAAGCGTGCCTTTTGTGATTCCATTCATCCGCAGGGGCTTTATTCGTATTGAAAACCCAAAAGGCAGAGCCCGTATGTTGGTACTCTGCCTTTTTGGTTTGGAGGGACAAATTATTTTTGGTATTGGGCGATCATCTGGGCTTCCGCCTCCAGGAGGGCGGTGTTGCTGTTATAGTCGGTCATGCCGCAGCCCTGGCCGGAGAGGCGGAGGACACGGCGATCGTTATCAAAGGGTTCCCAGAGGGGAAGGCCCGGGCCGTTGGGGTTGCCGGTTTTGGCAAAGTTTGCCCAGTAGCGCTGCATGGTACGGGAAAGCGCCCAGTCCTCCTGGGTGTAGGGCCGCCAGGAGCCGTCCAGTGTGCCGAACTGATAGCGGTTGTCGCAGGAGTGGGGGACGCCGGGATGGTCCTCTCCGGGCTGCTGCTGGTCAAAAACATAGGTATATACCGGCTTTTTCCCCCGCAGCTGACGGAAATAGCCCAGGGCGTATACGGAGGCCAGGGTGTTGTAATGCCAGCGGCTGGGGGCATCGTTGGCACCTTCGTCGGAGGTGCAGCCGATGATGATGTCCACGTCCCGCTCACGGCCGCCAGCGAAGCAGTCGTCCACGTCCTCCGGCAGCACCCAGCCGTCGGGATAGAGGTTGAAGCCGCCCCGGAGGCCGAATTGATCGTTGGCCTTTTGCAGGACCTGGGCGGGCAGATCCCGCATTTCTTCAATGGAATGGCAGCCCAGCTGCTCCATGAAGGCCACGCCCTTGGCGTACATGGCCTGCCTGTTCCGGTCGGGCACCCGGCTGCCTACACCGCCGCCGGACTGGATGGAGGCATGGCTGAAGTAATTCTTGGCCAGGGGGGAGCAACACAGGGCTGCCGTGGCTCTGGCACCGCCGGACTGGCCAAAGCAGGTGACATTGTCCGGGTCGCCGCCAAAGAGGGCGATGTTCTCATGAATCCATTTCAGCGCCTGGATCATGTCCAGGATGCCATAGTTGCCGCAGCTGCCGTGTTCACTCTCGGCCTCCAGCTCCGGGTGGGTGTAGAAGCCGAACACATTCAGGCGGTAGGTGATGGAAACCAGGATCACGCCCTGGGCGCAGAAGCCGTCGCCGCAGTACTCATAGTCGGAGCCGTACCATTGCTGTAGGCCGCCGCCGTGGATGTACATCATGACGGGGAGCTTGTCATGGGCGGTCTCCGCCGGAGTGTAGACATTCAGATACAGGCAGTCCTCGCTTATTTCCGGAGGATAGGGGTAGTTGGGCATGTGGACGTAGGCGTGGCCGGTGTCGTCAGTGATGTCATCGGTTGCGGTGTGCCACCGGTCAAACTGGCAGCACGCGGGGCCAAAAGTGTCGCACACACGAACACCTTCCCAGGGTGCGGGATCCTGGGGCGGCCGCCAGCGCATAGGCCCGACGGGAGGTGCGGCATAGGGGACCCCGCGGAATAGGGCATAACCGGCGTTGGACCGGACACCTTCCAGGGCACCGTATTTGGTCATAACCTGCGAAATCATAAAAAACCTCCTAAAAGTTTTGAGTTTTGGACAGGGCCTTTGGCGTATGGGAAAAGAACGCAAGATCAAAAGCAGTCGGAGATGCTTGCATGAAACCGATTGACTTCTTGAATCATCTGCATTATATGACGGGGGCCTCGGAATGTCAATAGGTGGCGAAAAATCGACTTTCTTTATAAAAATCATTTTTAATCTTGCATTTCAAGTAGAAAATCCAGGAATGCAGGGGCTGATGCGGAAACTTTGTGGGAATCATACAAAAGCCATGATGCGGTTCTGTGAAAAAGGGAGAAAGCACCGGAGCCCTATTGACAGAAGGAATTTGCAGTGGTATCCTGATGACAACAGAGATATGACAAGCGGTTTCATACAGAGCCGGAAAGGAAGCTCTTTCACAGAAATAGTTCCGTATTTCCGGAAATCAAAGAACTCTTACCGGAATCCGCAAAGAAATTGGAAGGGAAGTGTCCAAGAAAACGGCGTGTGTTTACATGCGATTATGTTAATCGTTTTCGGAAGACGCGGCATCTATGTAGCAAGGGCCGGGAACGGCCTGCAATAAAAAACAAAAAGGAGAACAAAAAGATGAAGAAGTGTATCAAGCGAATGCTGACCTGCGTTCTGGCGCTGGCCATGCTGCTTTCCCTGGCTGCCTGCGGCTCCGGTGGAAGCGACACCAAGACGACCGCCGCTGCCGGGTCCGGTGAGACTGCCGCCGCCGGCACGGAGGGAAGCTACCCCACCATTAAGGTGATGATGTCCTGCCTGACCGTGCCCAAGGATGTGGCCATGGTCGAAGAGGCCGTCAGCGCCATCACCCGTGAAAAGATCGGCGCCAATGTGGAATTCATCATGATGGAGTACGCCAACCAGACCCAGCAGCTGAACCTGCTGCTCTCTGCCGGCGACGATTCCATTGATGTATTTTACGTCAAGGATCTGGCCACCACCATTGCAAACGGTCAGGCCATGGATATTACCGAGCTGATCGCGCCCTATGCCGATGAGATCAACAAGGCCGTCGGTGAAAATGTATTTGAGTGCGGCTACCTGAACGGTGTCTGCTACGGCATCCCCCGTCTGCTGGATATGGCCTCCACCGCCATGTACTCCATGCGGGCCGACATCGCCGCGGAGTTCGGCTACAAGAACGGTGACTCCATCACCCTGGACGAGCTGGATGAGCTCTTCGCCAAGGTACACGAAAAGTACCCCGACACGCCTCTGATCGGACCGAACAACGGCACCGGCGTTTTCACCGATACCCGCGTGGACCAGATGGGCAACAACCCCTATAACCTGGGTGTGCTGACCGACTACGGCCAGACCACCACCGTTTCCAACTACTATGAGTCCCCCGAGTTCCTGGAGATCGTGAAGCATCTGGAGACCTGGAACAAGAACGGCTATTACATGACCGACATGATGAATGTCACCGAGTCCCAGATCGATTACATCCCCACCGGCCGCTGCTTCGGCGCCTTCTCCTCTCACTTCTCCGCCGAGATGAACGGCATCTGGCAGTCCGATAACTTTGGCGTGGATATGTGCTGCATGAGCATCTTCCCCAAGGCCTACTGCAAGACCCCCACCACCGTGTTCTGCGTCAACCCCGCCACCAAGAACGCCGACAAGGCGGTCGCCATGATGGCTCTGATGGCCACCGATCCCGAAATCGTCAACCTGATGGTCAACGGCATTGAGGGCGTCCACTATGTGGTGAAGGAAGACGGCTCCGCCACCTATCCCGAGGGCGTGGATTCCTCCAACGTGGGCTGGTGCATCGGCTACTCCTGGGCGAACATGAACTCCACCTTGTCCATTCCCTTCAACTACCCCTCCAACTACTTTGACCTGATGCTCCAGTCCAACAAGGACGCGCTCAAGTCCAACGCCTTTGGCTTCAAGCTGGACAGCACCAACATTGCCGACGAGATCGCCGCCTGCACCAACGTCTACAACCAGTACTTTAAGGCCCTGTTCTCCGACGCCGTGGATGACTACGACGCCATGGTCAAGACCTTGCAGGATGAGATGAAGGCTGCCGGCATCGAGAAGATCGTTGCCGAAAAGCAGGCACAGCTGGACGCGTTCCTGGCTGCCAAGTAAACCCAATACCCCTTTCCCGGCGGAGGGCGGACTACCGCTCTTCGCCGGAACTTAATTCCGGGAAAGAACCACTTCCAAAATGAAAGAAGGTATCTTTATGAGCGCTCCAAAAGGCGGTAATCGGCTCCAGAAGAAGAGCTCCGGACAGAAGCACTGGACCCTGATCCTTTTTATGGTCCCGGGCCTTGTCTACCTGCTGCTCAACAACTATATCCCCATGGCGGGCATTCTGCTGGCATTTAAAAAGGTCAATTACACCCTGGGTATTTTCAAAAGCCCCTGGTGCGGCCTGTCCAACTTCAAGTATCTGTTCAAGACCAAGGATGCGGCGATCATCTTCCGCAATACCGTGCTTTACAATCTGGCCTTCATCGTTCTGGGCACTGCCGCGGCTGTGGCTACGGCCATATTGCTTGGTGAGGTGAAGAAGAAAAAGCTGCTGAAGATCTACCAGACCAGCATTCTGCTGCCCCATATCCTCTCCACCGCCGTCATCGCCTACCTGGCCTTTGCCTTCCTGAGCAAGGACAGCGGCTTCCTGAACAACGGCATCATCAAGCCTCTGGGCGGCGAAGCCATCAGTTGGTATTCCAAGCCCAAATACTGGCCCTATATTCTGACGTTTATCCAGCTCTGGCGCAGCGTGGGCTATACCACCATCATGTACTACGCCACCCTGGTGGGCATTGATACGTCCTATTACGAGGCGGCGGTGATTGACGGCGCTTCCACCTGGGACCAGATCCGGTATATCACCCTGCCGTGCCTGAAAACCACCATCATCACCCTGACCATTATGAACCTGGGCAGAATGTTCTATTCGGACTTTGGCCTGTTCTACCAGGTGCCTATGAACAATGGTCTGCTGTTCAACGCCACCAATACCCTGGATACCTATGTCTACCGGGGCCTGCTGGAGCTCAATGACATCGGCCGGGCATCTGCCGCCTGCTTTATCCAGTCTGTTCTGGGCTTCGTGCTGGTCTGGGGCGCCAACGCTCTGACCCGGAAGGTGGACCCGGACAGCGCCGTATTCTGATAGGAGGGAACACTGATGATCACAACCAGCAAATCCGCAAGAGTCATTCCCCATATCGTGCTAGTCCTTATGACCGTTCTGGCGCTGCTGCCCATTGTGCTTTTGTTTGTGGCTTCCATTACCGATGAGCAGGAGCTGATCAAAAACGGCTATTCCTTCTTCCCCAAGCAGCTGAGCCTCTATTCCTTCCAGTATATCTTCCGTTCCAGCGCCACGATTTTCCGGGCCTACGGCATCACCCTGTTTGTGACGATCGTCGGCACCCTGGCCAACATGACCCTGACGGTGACCCTGGCCTACCCTCTGTCCCGTCCGGAGGTCAAGTGCCGGAATACCGTCACCTTCCTGGTGTTCTTTACCATGCTGTTTAACGGCGGCCTGGTGCCCACATACATTATGTATACCCAGCTGTTCCACATCCGGGATACCATCTGGGCGCTGATCGTCCCCAACCTGCTGCTGAGCCCCTTTAACGTGATCCTGGTGCGCAACTACTTCCGGACCAACATTCCGGACTCCATTGTGGAGGCCGCCAAGCTGGACGGCGCTTCGGACCTGCAGACCCTGACCCGGGTGGTGCTGCCCATTTCCAGCCCCATCCTTGGAACCATCGGTCTGCTTTCCGGACTGGCCTATTGGAACAACTGGACCAACGGCCTGTACTATCTGGTAAAGCGGACGGACCTGTACAGCATCCAGAACGTGCTGACCAATATGCTCAATAACATTCAGTTCCTGAAAACCTCTGCCATGGACGGCATCAACCTGGACCTCAGCCAGCTGCCCAGCGTGGGTATCCGTATGGCCATCGCCGTGATCGCCCTGATCCCTGTGATGATCGCCTATCCGCTGATCCAGAAGTCCTTTGTCAAGGGCATCGTTGTGGGAGGCGTCAAGGGTTAAGAACGTAAAAGGAGAGCGCTATGCGAGAAAGAAGGATATGTGCTGACCACAGATATCTTCTTGTTCCTGTTGGCAGACAAAAATACAACTTTGTATCCACCGAGGGGATCCAGATTTTGCAGCTTTTTCAGGGGGAGACCCTGAAAGAGGAGTATGAGCTGACGCTGGATGAAGCGCCCCGGTCCTGGAGCCCTATTTTCCTGGAGCGCTACCCCAGGGGAACGGAGCTGACCCTGCGGCTTACCGGGGGGAACGAGGCGCTGCTGGATACGCTGCGGCTGTCGGACCGCTATGTGGACGAGCCGCCCATTTACCGGGAGCCCCTGCGGCCCCAGTGCCATTTTTCTCCCGCGCATGGCTTTATGAATGACCCCAACGGCCTTCTGTACCACAATGGGGTATACCATTACTTTTCTCAACTGAACCCCTTTGGCTGCACCCCCTGCAATACCCATTGGCTCCACGCGGTCAGCAGGGACCTGTGCCATTGGCAGGAGCTGCCCTACGCCATTTTGCCGGGGCCGGAGGGACGCATCTACTCCGGCTGCGGCGTGATGGACGAGAAGAATGTCTCCGGCCTGGGGGAAAAGGGCCAAGGGCCCATGCTGCTGTTTTATACGGCGGCGGGCTCCAAAAGCCGGTGGAGCCGAGGCAAGGCATTTGAAATCGCCCTTGCCTACAGCACCGACGAGGGAAAGACCTTCCGCAAGTATGAAGGGAATCCCGTGGTTGCGAACATCGCCTTTGCCAACCGGGACCCCAAGGTCGCCTGGGTGCCGGAGTGCGGGCTCTGGGTCATGGCCATTTTCCTGGACAGCGACCGCTACCAGCTGTTGACCTCCCAAAACCTTCTGGACTGGACCCCCAGTCAGATCCTTGCCATCCCTGGCAGCGCGGAGTGCCCGGACCTGTTCCGAATCCGGCTGGAGGGTACCGAGCAGTGGAAATGGGTCTTTTGGGGCTGTACGGACAATTATCTGGTAGGGCACATGGAAGAGGGGCTCTTTGTCCCGGAGGGCGATTATATCCCGGGCCCCAGCCACAAAATCTATACGCCGGACTGGGTCAATGCCAGATCCACGGGAGGCTACGCAGCCCAGACTTACTTTGGTGCCCCGGAGGGCCGGATCATCCAGCATTCCTGGCTGCGGCCAAGGACGGAGGATACGCCCTTCCTGTTCTGCGCCAGCATTGCCAATGAGCTGCGGCTGGTGCCCACCCGGGAGGGGCCGAGACTGCGGGTGCTGCCCGCAAAGGAGATCGGGCATATGTATGAGCATGTATACGAAGTCCGCAACCGGGGCTTTGAAGAATTTGAGCGGCTGCCCAAGGATATTTTTTCGGAATGTATGGATATTTCCTTTACCGTGGACATTCAGGGGGACCGGGTCCTGGCCTTTGCCCTGCGGGGGGTGCTCATGGCCTATGAGCCCGCTACCGGCCATCTGCTGCTGCCTACGGGGGCCTTTGACATCGGTAAAGGGCTGACCCATCTGGAGTTCCGATTTGTGACGGACCGGCTGTCCATTGAGATCTATGTCAATGACGGCGCTTTTAATACGGCGGTCTGCCAGCCCCTGCAGCCCTTTGAGACGGCGCTGAAGCCCGTTCTGGCAGAGCCCGGCTTCAGCTTTGACCTGAGTGTGCGAAGACTCAGCTCCATCTGGGCTTCGCCGGAGAGAACAGAAAGAGAGCGCGAATCATGAAAACCATCGGCATTGTAAAAACCACCTGCGGCCTGGTCCAGGGCGTGGAGATGACAGGAAAATACGAGGGCATCACCCAGTTCCGGGGCATTCCCTTTGCAAAGCCTCCGGTGGGGGCGCTGCGTTGGAGACCGCCTGAGGACCCGGAGCCCTGGTCCGGTCTGCGCTGCTGCGACAGCTACGGCCCCGTGTGCGTGCAACCGACAGACGGCCACCTGGACGCGGAGCCCTGGGGCTCGGACTTCTACTTTATGGGCAATCCCCCTCAGAGCGAGGACTGCCTGTACCTGAACATTACGACGCCCGCGGCAGCGCCGGAGGAAAAGCTGCCGGTTTATGTCTGGTTCCACGGCGGCGGCTCGGACCATGGCTACTCCTATGAGGTAGAGTTTGATCCCCTGGAGCTGGCCAGCCGGGGCATCGTGGTGGTATCCGTGGCCCAGCGGCTTTCCATGTTCGGCTACCTGGCGCTGCCCCAGCTGGACGCGGAGCAGGAGGGCCACAGCGGAAACTATATCCTGATGGATAACCACAAGGCCCTGGAATGGATCATTGCCAATATCGATGCCTTCGGCGGCGATAACCACATGATCACCCTGGGCGGCCAGTCTGCGGGAACCACCAAATCCACATTGCTTGCCTACGGCCCCATTGCCCCCGGCCATGTGCGTCGGATCATCAACGAAAGCGCCCTGAAGTGGAATGTGGAGTACATGGAGCGGGAGAAAGCGGAAAAGGTCTGCGCGGATTTCCTGGAGCTGCTGGGCATTGACCCGACCCTGAGCCCCGAAGAGCTGCGCAGGATCGACAGCCGCCGCCTGATCCCCGCTTCCAGCAAGAAAACCATGACCCCCGGGCCGCTGATCTATGACGGCTATTGGATCCCCAACCGGAAGCTGGCGGATACCGTCCGGCAGCAGGGCTATCCCTACGATTATCTGGCGGGCTCGAACCTGGGAGAGTCCCACCTGAATTCCATGGAGCTCGGCGGCGTATACGGCATCCGAAAGGCATCGGAATTCTATGCCTTTGCCAAGGAAATGCTGGGAGATCTCTACGAAAAATACGATTTTGAAAACCTGGTGCAGGTGACGGACGAGAACGTGGACCGGGCCACCCGGCATCTGGCCTCCCTGGGCCTCAACATGACCCAGCGCATGGGGGGCGTGGCCATCAACCTGCGCTTTGGCCGTGTGCGCCGGGAAAAGGCGCCGGAGCGGAAGACCTATACCTATCTGTTCACCCGGGTGCCGCCCCATCGGTCGGAGGATCTGGGCACCATGCGGGACCCGGACCTGCAGATGAGCTGGCATTCCAGTGAGCTGTGGTACGCTTTCGCCTCTCTGCGGCAGGGCATCCCTCCCGTGCGGCCCTGGGAGAAGCTGGACTTTGACCTGGCCGGGACCATGTGCGACTATTGGGCCAATTTCATCAAAACCGGCGACCCCAACGGCCCGGGACTGCCCCAGTGGCCCGCCAGTGACGAAGCGGGGGGCTACATCGAGCTGGGAGACGAGATCGAGGCGTTTCACGATACCGGCAAGCTGCACGAACTGATCCGGGAGCATCTGGAGCGACGGAAGGCCTTCCCGGACTAAGGAGCGTACAACATGAAAAAAATGGCTCGTGGCGTCACCGGCGTGAAAAGACTGTCCGCCTATGGATGGCTTGCCCTGTTCATGTTTGTATTCTTCACGACCCAGACCACCAATCAGTATATTCAGCTCTATCTCTATGAGGTGGGATTTACCAAGACCCAGATCGGTCTGATCACCGGAACGGCGGGACTGATCGCCCTGTTCTGCCAGCCCATTCTGGGAGGCATGGCAGACGGAGCCGCCTCTAAGAAACGGATGATGGCCGTGGTACTGACCATCGCCACGGTGGCCTTTCCGGCCATGTATCTGCGCAAGGATATGCTGTGGATCTTCCTGCTGTATACGGTGTTTCATGTGTTTTTCAGTTTTTCTGTGACGCTGAACAATGCCATGTCTGTGGAATACTGCCAGCTCCACGGAAGACCCTACGGGCCGATGCGGATGCTTGGAGCCCTGAGCTATTCTCTGATGATGTTTGTGATCAGCGCCGCCGTGGACAAAACGGTGGATGCCATCTTCCTGCTGTTTCCGGCAGCCTGCGTGGTTTCCCTGCTGGTTTTGCCCCAGACGCCGGATGTAAAGGGCTCCAACAACCGAAACTCGGGGCTGGAGCACATTTCCCCCACGGTGCTGCTGAAGGACAAGACCGTGGTGACCCTCATTGTGTTCCAGACTCTGGTGGGCGTCGCCACCGGCATCAGCAACGGCTATTTTTCCATCTATTTTACGGATGATATGGGGGGCACCGCCCGGCAGTTTGCCCTGTGTGTGGCGGTGGCGGCCATGTGCGAGGTGCCGTTCCTGTTCCTGACGGACCGGTGGCTGGACCGGCTGGGGCCCCGGAAAATGCTGCTGATGCTCTGCGGCTTTACGGCCCTGCGGCATTTCCTGTGCTTTGGGGCCAACTCCGTGCTGGTGCTGTTCCTGGTCAGATGCATGAATTTCTTCAATGTGATCGAGTCTGTGGCCTATTCCCTGATTCTGATCCGCATTGTGAAGCCCCAGCTGAAAACCTCCGCCCAGACCCTTTCCTCCACGGTGCAGACCGTGGCAAACCTGATGGTATCCTCCTATCTGGGAGGCTTCCTGGCAGATCTGGTAGGCATCCGGCCGCTTTTTGCGGTGTCCGGTGTGCTGACCGTGGTCTTGTCCCTGATTTTTACATTCTGGGTATTCCCCAGAACGCTGCAAAAGGATATGCTATGAAAAACGTGTTCGGTCCGGATTCTCCGGCCATGGTCTTTCTGCGCAGGCTCATGAGCCTGGTGCAGCTCAATCTATGTTGGGCCCTTTGCTGTGTGCCTCTGGTGAGCATCGGCGCTTCTACGGTGAGCCTTTACGGGACCGTGGCCGCGCTGGAAAAGGACTGGCAGAAGGGCGAGGAGTCTGTAGAGGTGTTTTCCTGCTTTTTTAGGCTGTTTCGCCGGGAGTTTCGGCAGTCTACGCTGCTGATGCTGGTAAAGCTGGGGGCCCTGGCGGTGCTTCTGGCGGATCTCCGGATCGCGAACATGGTGGCGGAGCCCTTGACCGGGGTGCTCAGCCTGATTTGCTGGATCCCGGCGGTGCTGGCGGCGTTGGTAAACGGCTTTGTATATCCTGTGCAGGCGAAGTTTGCCAATACCCTGGGGGCGACCCTGAAAAACGCCGCCCTCATCGCCTTTTCTGATCCGGCGGTCGCCATCTCGGCCGCCGTGCTCAATGCCATTCCCCTGGGGCTGCTGCTGAAGCGGCCGGAACTGTTTGTGAAAACCAGTTTCCTGTGGCTGCTGCTGGGGGTGGCGGTGATCGCCTGGTGCAACTGGAAAATGATGGATGCCGTGTTTCAAAAGTATTATACACCGGAAGAAGTAAAGGAGTGAGCAGTTATGAATTACCGTGTGATCCCCATGGATGCCCAGACCTGGCGCATTGAAGAGATCGCCCAGCCTGTGGACAGCTACATGTATCTGCTGACGGGCAGCGAAAAGGCCATGCTCATTGATACGGGCTATGGCGGCATCGATCTGCCCCGGGTGGTCGGGGAACTGACGAGCCTGCCTGTGATGGTGGTCAATACCCATTATCACGGAGACCATGTAGGGGGAAATCCCTATTTTACGGAGATCTATATGCACAGCGCCGACCGGGATCTCTATCCCCGGCGGCAGGAAATCCTGAAAAATTCTCCCCTGTGCGGGAAGCTCTGGCGGGAAAGCCCGGAGCGGCCCGTTCATTGGATCGAGGATGGCCATGTTTTTGACCTGGGGGGACGCCAATTGCAGGTGATCCACACCCCCGGCCATTCTCCCGGCTGCATCTGCCTGCTGGACGGCCCCCGGCGCTGGCTTTTCACGGGGGATACCTGCTGCAAGGCAGACGTGCTGCTCAACTGCGACGGCAGCACCGCCCCGGAGGTATATGCCCGGAGCATCGACCGGCTGCAGGCCCTGCGGCCCCGGTTTGACGTGACCTGGCCCGGTCACCACGCGGTGCCCGTGGAGCCGGAAATTCTGGACCAATTTGCGGAAGGGATCCGCCGGGTGCTGAGCGGAGACCGGGGCGATGTGGTTGAGACCAATCACGGCCCGGCCACGAAGCTTTTATATAAGGACATCGGCATCATCTGCCCCCTTGGGAAGGGGATGCGGTAATGGAGCGAGCCATGTTTTACGGCACCGGCGCCGCCGAGGGAATCCCGGACCCGTTCTGTACCTGCTATCTGTGCCAATATGCCCGGGACCACGGGGGAAAGGATGTGCGCACCCGGTCCATGTTTCGGGTGGACCCCACCATGGTCATTGACATGGGGGCGGATGCCTATACCCAGGCAAACCGCTATGGCGGCCTGACCCGGCTTCAGGATATTCTGATCACCCACACCCACGAAGATCACTTCTGCTTTATGATGATGAACGTCTGGAATATGGCCACACATCGCGCCGTGCCCTGCCTGAATTATTATTTTGTGGAAAAGGGTTATGAGATCGTGGAGGTCATGCGGGATAACCCGGCGTTCATCAAAGGAAACCTGCAGAGGATGGAACAGAAAGGCATCCTTCGGTGTCATCAGCTGCGCTTCTTTGAAACCTATTCCATCGGCGGAAAGCAGGTGACCCCTCTGAAGGGTCACCACTGGGGGAATATGGACGATCAGTGCGCCAACTTCCTGATCAAGATGCCAAACGGCACCACGCTGTACTACGGCTCCGATACGGGCAAGTACGAGCCGGAGACCCTGGAGTATCTGAAGCATGTCAAGATCGACGTGCTCATCAGCGAGTGTACCAATGGCGATGGAGAAGATGCCATGCCGGACCCCACCCATCTGTCCTATACCACGGCCCTGGCGACCGTCCGGCAGCTGCGGGAAATGGGCACATTGGGAAATGACGCAAGAATTTATCTGACCCATATCAATCATCTGCATTCGGCCTATCACGACCGGCTGCAAGCCATGTGGGACAACGCCGGATTGCCCAACGCCTGCACCGTAGCCTGGGACGGCCTGGAAATCGACTTGTAGAAGAGAACCACGCCGTTCAGCCACGGAAAACCGGGAAGCCGGTGCCCGGGGCTGGCGGCGTTTTTTAAGAGGGAAGAGAACGATGCGAATCAAAAAAATGCGAACGGACGTGGATATGTCCCAGGGAAACATTTTGCCGCTGCTGCTGAACTTTGCGCTTCCGCTGATGCTGGGAAACCTGTTTCAGCAGATGTACAACATGGTGGATACCTGGGTGGTCGGAAATTATGTCAGCAATGAGGCCTATTCCGCGGTAGGCACCGTGGGGCCCATTATCAATACACTGATCGGCTTTTTTACCGGCCTTGCCAGCGGTGCCGGCGTGGTGATCTCCCAATATTACGGGGCCAGAAACATGGAGGACGTGGGAAAAACCGTCCATACCGCTTTGGTCATGACCTTTTTCCTGGGCCTTGTGTTTACGGCTGTAGGTGTCGGCATGGTGCCCGCCATGCTGCGGCTGATGCAGACACCGGCGGAGGTGCTGCCGGAGGCCACGCTGTATTTAAGGATCTGCTTTTCTGGTGTCCTGGGCCTGATGATCTATAACATGGGCTCCGGAATATTGCGGGCAGTAGGGGATTCCAACCGGCCGTTTTTACTGCTGGTGGCCTGCGCCCTGGTCAATACGGTGCTGGATCTGGTGTTCGTGCTCCGGTTCAAAATGGGCGTTGAGGGTGTGGCCCTGGCGACCATCATTTCCCAGGCGGTCTCGGCCGTTCTGGTGCTGGTGATCCTGCTGCGGGAAAAGAGCTGCGTCAGGGTCAGCGTCAGGGCGCTGAAGGCGGATATGCCCATTTTGGGGAAAATTTTCCGGGTAGGCATTCCCGCCGCCATGCAGATGGCCATTACCGCCTTTTCAAATGTTTTTATCCAGTCCTACATCAACCATTTCGGCGCGGATTTCATGGCCGGATGGACCACATACAGCAAGATCGACCAGGTAATGTTCCTGCCCATGCAGTCGGTGGCGCTGGCCGCGACCACCTTTGTGGGCCAGAATCTGGGCAAGGGACAGGTGGACCGGGCAAAAAAGGGGATACGCTGCGCGTTCCTGATCTCGGAGGTCTCCACCGTGTGCCTGCTGATCCCTGTGATGTTCTTTGCCCCGGCGCTGGTGGGCTTTTTCAATGCCAAGCCGGAGGTGGTGGCCTACGGAACGACCATACTGCGGGTCATCTCTCCGTTCTTCCTGGCCTCCTGCGTCAACCATGTCTATGCGGGGGCCCTTCGGGGCGCGGGCAATTCGATGGCGCCCATGCTCATTATGCTCTCCAGCTTTGTGCTGTTCCGGCAGGTATATATGTTTGCCGTATCCCGTCTGTTCCCGGATGCCATGCTGCCTGTGATGATGGGCTATCCCGCGGGATGGATGGTGTGCAGCGCTGCCACAATGGTATATTACCGGCGGGTCAAGCTGGAAAAATACCGCATTTCCGCAGTTGCCTAGGGAACCTCTGAATCCATCGTCGGAAAAATTTAGGGAAGCTCTGATTAAATCGGCAAGAGCTGACGGCGAAAGATTCGCCGCTCAGCCGCAGACGATTTATTCAGAGTTTCCTGAGAAAGATACATATGAAAGGATGTTGTTTATGAATGTCAACGCGCTTCCCATGCTGGCGGAAACCGTCAATACATGGACACCCCCTCTGATCTCCGGCCCCATTCCCCACGGAGATATGCCCGGGGACAAAGTACAGATCGGCCCGGAGCATATTGCCAAGGCCAATACCATTTTCCCAGCGCTGGTGCCCATGGCAGCGGAGCTGGCCCGAAACGGCCGGGTCGTGATCACGGTCTGCGGCGGCTCTGGTGTCGGCAAATCGGAGATTGCTTCTCTGCTGAGCCATTACTTCCGCACCGCTGGGGTGGGCAGCTATACGCTCTCCGGTGACAATTATCCCAAAAGGATCCCGATGTACAATGACGCGGAGCGAAACCGGATCTTTCGGGCGGCGGGCCTGCGGGGGCTGGTGGAGGCAGGAGCCTATGACGAGGCGGTGAAGGAAACCCTGTCGGCCCTTTGGCTTCAGGAAACGGATGCCGAACCCACGCTTACCGAACAATACCCCTGGCTGAAGATCTATCAGGACCAGGGCCGAAAGGCACTGGCGGGCTACCTGGGCACCGAGGCGGAGCAGGACTATGAGGAGCTCAGCACGATCATCGAGAAGTTCCACAGCGGCGCGGAAACCCTTTGGCTCAAGCGCATGGGGCGGACGGAGGAGGAGCGCTGGTACGACCCGGTGGACCTGTCCGACACCAATGTGCTGATTATTGAATGGACCCATGGCAACAGTGATTTTCTCCGGGGCATTGACATTCCCGTGCTGCTCAACAGCACGCCGGAGCAGACCCGGGCCCACCGCCGCTCCCGCAGCCGGGACGGAAAAACCGACAGCCCCTTTACCACCATGGTTCTGGAGATTGAGCAGGCGGAGCTGGACAGCTGCGCCCACAAGGCGAAGATCATTCTGGCCAAAACCGGTGAGCGGCTGACCTATGCCCAGTACAGGGCGGAAATGGGGGAATAAGATGGCAAACAACAACGCCATGGGCGCAATGCTCAACGCCTACCCGGACAGCGTAGGCGGCACCTTGGGGGACATCGTCTCGGTGCTGGGCCGCCCGGAGTTTCAGGGGGCCTTTACCTCCTTCTATATCCTTCCCAGCATTTTCAACACGGATCTGGACCGGGGCTTCTCCCTGATCGACTACGGCCTGAACCATCTTTTGGCCGCGCCGCAGAATCTGGAGGACCTGAAGGATCTGAATATCGACCTGGCCCTGGATTTCATTCTAAACCACGCCTCCGTACTGTCCAAGGAATTTCAGGATATTCTGAAAAACGGTGACGATTCCCCCTTCCGGGACTTTTTCATCGACTGGAATCGCTTTTGGGAGGGCCACGGGGAGATGACGGCTCAGGGCTATATTCAGCCGGATGCCGCCCTGATCCGGGACATGTTCTTCCGCAAGCCGGGGCTGCCCATCCTCATGGTGCGCTTCCCGGACGGCAGGGAGGTCCCCTACTGGAATACCTTCTATCAAAGCGTTCACTACGACCATGTGGATGCCCAGGACCTGATGGAGGCGGCCCACACCCAGTATGGGGAGGCCCTTCGCCTTGCAAAGATTGTCAATGAGGCCCTGGATGCCGGGAAGACCCCGGCGGAAATGGACTTTGGCCCTCTGGAGGCCTTTGGCGGGGCGGTACGGAATTATCTGGAGAGCCACCGGAAATATCTGGGGCAAATGGACCTGAATATCCGCTCGCCCCTGGTCTGGGACTATTACCAAAAGACCCTGGAAACCCTGGCGGGCTACGGTGCCGCCATTGTCCGGCTGGATGCCTTCGCCTACGCACCCAAGGAGGTAGGCGCCCGGAATTTCCTGAATGACCCGGGCACCTGGGATCTTTTGGACCGGGTGGCGGCTCTGGCCGAGCCTCTTGGTTTGACATTGCTTCCGGAGATCCACGCCAGCTACAGCGAAAAAATCTATGAGCTCCTGGCCTCCAAGGGCTACATGGTCTATGACTTCTTCCTGCCCGGTCTGATCATTGACGCGTTCCAGCGCCGGGACGGCGTGTATCTGAAGCGCTGGGCAGAGGAGCTGGTGGAGAAAAACATTCGCACGGTTAATATGTTGGGCTGCCATGACGGCATTCCCCTGCTGGACCTGAAGGGACTTCTGGATGACGACAGTATCTCCCGGCTCATCGATACAGTGGTGGACCGAGGCGGCTACGTCAAAAATCTCCACGGCCAGAAAAATGTCTACTACCAGGTCAACGCCACCTACTACAGCGCCCTGGGAGAGGATGACCGCCGGATGCTGCTGGCCCGGGCCATCCAGCTGTTCATGCCCGGAAAGCCCCAGGTCTGGTATCTGGACCTGTTTGTTGGAAAAAATGACTATGAGGGCATGAAGCGTGCCGGAAAAGACGGTCACAAAGAGATCAACCGCACAAATCTCTCCGGGGAGGACGTTCGCCGGGGCCTGGAAAAGCAGGTGGTTCAGGACCAGCTGACCCTGCTGCGGATGCGCAATACCTATGGTGTCTTCTCCCCCGACGCGGGCATTTCCGCCCAGGCCCAGGGGCAGGGCCTGAGCCTGACCTGGGATACCCCGGAGCAGCGGGCGGTTTTGCGCGGGGACCTGGATACCTGCGCTTTTTCCGTTGAGGTTCTGGAAAAGGCCACGGATAAGGTCCTGTTCCGGTTCCGGCAGGAGTAAGGAACAGGCGGAAAAAGGGGCGTTCAGGGAAAATACCGTCGCCGGAAACGAAAACACAGCGGTCAGCCTTCTTGCATTTTTGAAATAATATGTTAAAATATAAAGAAGTTATTTGGATTTTAAAGTGAATGAAGAAACTCCAGACAGGAGGCACGCAATGGCAACGATCCGAGATGTGGCTGCAAAAGCCGGTGTGTCCGTAGCGACAGTATCCCGTGTCATGAATAACCGCGGATACCTCAGCGAAGAGATCCGGGAAAAGGTCCGGCAGGCAATGGAGGACCTTAACTACCGCCCCAGCGAAGTGGCAAGATCCCTTTCCAACAAATGCACCAATATTATTGGTGTGCTCTTTCCCGCACTGAACAATGCGTACTATGCGGAGATCGCTTCAGAGCTTTCTCGGTGTCTGACGGAAAAGGGCTATAAGATGATGCTCTATGTGGCGTTTAACATCGATGACGCGGCGTCGGAATATGTATCCATGCTTCAGGCAAGCCGGGTGGACGGCATGATCATCGCCCTGCGCAGCAAGGCCATCGACCGGATCCTGACGCCGGATATGCCGGTGGTGTTCTTCTCCCGCTTCCGTGGAACGGCCCATCCTACGGTGCTGTGTGACGATGAGATGGGCGGCCGCCTGGCGGCCAGAGAGCTGATCGACTGCGGCTGCAAAAAGCCTGCCATGGTGGGCTTCTTCCACAGCCATGATATTCCGGCCTATGCCCGGCTGATCGGATTTCTTTCCGAGCTGCAGGAGGCCGGTCTGGAGGAGCGCTCCGTGCAGGTGTTCGGAAGCCACCCCCATGATGAGTTTGACAAGCTGACCGACGCGGCCCTGCTGCAATATCCTGACAGCGACGGCTTTTTCTGCTCCGATGACGCACTGGCCGCCACGCTCATGCAGAAGCTTACCAGACAGGGAAAGCGCATCCCCCAGGATGTGCAGGTCGTGGGCTTTAACAGCTGCTTCCTGGCAAGGTCTACGAACCCGCCGCTGACCAGTATCCGGCAGCCGATCCCACAGATGTGCGAAGAGGCGGTGGAGTGCCTGCTGAACCAGATCGGCGGCCAGACCGGCCAGAAAGAGATCACCCTCCCGGTGTCGGTAGAACGGCGGGGAAGCACGGTAGACAGGACAAACGCCGCCCTGTAGGGCCGTGTCACTTCGTCCGTGACCTCAGCGAAGAGGCGGATCCCCAAAAAATGAAGGGTTGTCTCACGAAAACGCAGCACCCGAAAGAACCAAAACCCGGCCCTTTGATCTCACAGAGCCTGAATTGACGAAAACGAAGAAAAAGCAATCGGCAGTGGGGAAACTGTGAAAAAGTCCTGTTGCTTCCTAAAATGATGATGGAGGAACGGACCAATGAAGGTATTGCATGGCTTTTATAATATGGACGAAAACAGAGTGGAGCTGACTTACAGCGATGGCTCTGTGCGGATGATCGACTGCGAGGAAGTGGAGAACTTCTACCATGTCACAAGATGGCAACTGACAGATTTGGATTGGCTGGTATACCATGCGCCGATAGAGTATGCCGGACTGGTGCTGTCTGGCAGAATTAAGAGCTATTTGAACGGCACAACTCTGCATGGGATGGAAAGTGAATAAGGAATAGACACCGACAGCAGGAGAGACGTTTTCTCCTGCTGTTTTATATAATAATGTGATTATTGTGCCGTAAGATCATAATAATTTTGTGAATGGTGGTTGTATTTTGATGGGAGATTGCGTACAATAAAAATGTGATTACAGCCACGAATATTCCAATAAAAATGTGAGGAGAACGCTAGTGGAAAGAGTCATCCTAAAAAAGCTGCTGGACTGGAAGAATTCTCCCTACCGCAAACCGCTAATCTTAAAGGGTGTGCGTCAGGTGGGCAAGACTTGGGTTCTCAAAGAATTCGGCAGACGTTATTATGAAAATACAGCCTACTTTAACTTCGACGAAAACGAGGAGTACAAGCAGTTTTTTGAAACCACCAAGGATATTGACCGCATCCTGCAAAATCTGATGCTGGCCAGTGGGCAGAAAATCGTTCCGGAAAAGACCCTGATCATTTTTGACGAGGTGCAGGACTGCCCCAATGTCATCAATTCCATGAAATACTTCTGCGAGAATGCCCCCCAGTATCATATCGCCTGTGCCGGTTCTCTGCTGGGCATTGCGCTGGCAAAGCCGTCCTCTTTCCCGGTGGGGAAAGTAAACTTTATGCAGATCGACCCCATGACATTTTCGGAATTTCTGGTTGCCAATGGGGACGAAAATCTGGCAAAATACCTGGAAACCCTGGAGGAATTGGAACCGATCCCCGATGCGTTTTTTAACCCCCTTTATGAAAAGCTCAAGATGTACTATGTCACAGGGGGAATGCCGGAGCCGGTTCTCATGTGGACCCAGGCCCGGGATGTGGCGGCCATGCAGGAGGCACTGGGCAACGTCATCGGGGCCTATGAACGGGACTTTGCCAAGCACCCCAAGGTGAGCGAATTTCCCAAAATCTCCATGATCTGGAAGTCCATCCCCTCCCAGCTGGCAAGGGATAACAAAAAGTTTATCTACAAAGTGGTAAAAGAAGGTGCCAGAGCCAGGGAATATGAGGATGCCCTGCAATGGCTGGTGGATGCGAGGCTTGTCCACAAAATCTACCGCAGCACCGCGCCGGGACTGCCCATTGCGGCCTATGATGATTTGTCGGCTTTCAAGATTTACATGGTGGACGTGGGCCTCCTCCGCCGCCTTGCCCAGCTGGCTCCCACAGCTTTTGGCGAGGGAAACCGCCTGTTTACGGAGTTCAAGGGTGCGCTGACAGAAAACTATGTGCTGCAATCCCTGATCCCGCAGTTTGAAGTTACCCCCCGCTACTGGACACAGACCAATCCGCCCTATGAGGTGGACTTCCTGATCCAGCGGGAGAATGACATTTTCCCGATTGAGGTCAAATCAGAAGCCAATACGTCCAGCAAAAGCCTGAAAAAAATCAAAGAGCTGTTCCCGGACCAGGTAAAACTCCGTATACGGTTCTCCCTGGATAACTTGAAACTGGATGGGGACGTGCTGAATATCCCCCTGTTTATGGCTGATCAGGCGGACCGGTTGATTGGGATGGCGTTGGAGCAGAGAAAAGAATAGCTTTGATCATTAATGGTTTTTCAGCATAAAAGAAGTAATGATAGGACTCAAGATTATTTGATATAAAGGGGTAAAATGATGGTCAAAGGCTTCATTTTCTTCAGAGACGGAAAGATACCATTTGTAATCGAAAACTACCGCATGGAATTATTTACGGATGACTCGACCGTACATGATTCGTTTTGTCAGTTTGATTTTATTAACGCTACCTTCAGCAAGGCCATTGTTATATGCGTATGAAATTGCATTTTTAACTGCTAAAATATCATTCGTCAAACCGCCGAGGTAGGTATTTAACTCAGGAATACCGAGCAATTTGGCATTTGAAATCCAGTTGTCTATTTCATTTGGCTTGTGAGAAAAAATAATTCGGTGAAATTCCTTTACAAGCGCATACAGTTCACCCCAAAAGGGATATTCCTTAATGACTGCATCATACTGCTCATTTGTAAGTAGAGAAGTGTCTTCGATTTTTTTATAAATCAATTTGCACAAGCTCTTACGCTGGACATATTCAACTTCAAGACGGGTTACAGACGAGAATTCTGCTGCAGCGCTTTGATGTGCACGTTCTTTTTGCATGAACATTCTTAATGATGCAATGGTACCCGAATACCATTTTTCCACAATGTGTTTGTGAATTTCCTTATAGGTTTTTCCCTTTGCCCTCATCTCGATTACATAGGTTTCATATGGGGCAAGTTTTCCGGGCATTCTGTTGTCGTAATGCCCATTTATTAGAGTACAATCGGGGCAAAGATAATTCTGTATAGTTTTTCTTACGTGGCCAGTAAGTCTAGCTATTTCACCAACACTGTGACCCAGAGCATACAAATTTCGAACTTCCTCTATGGCAGCCTTTTTTCTCATTAACTCCTGTTCATGCTGCCGTTGCCGAGCAAATGAGGTGCTTTTGGGAATGTCAGCTTCATTATATGACAAATACTTGCTAACAGTTGTGGCAGATGAATGCAACATTAAAGCGATATCATTTATCGTATAACCATGAGCCCGCTTTTCTTTTGCGAACCGTATGCGTTCTGCACGATTTGCGGTATTATAAAGGGTTTGCATCTCGGAAGAAATGCTGGTGGTCGGAATTGCTATGCGCGATGGAAATTTTCTTTGAATCAACGTTGAAACCTCTTCGCACAGATTCTTCAGAAGATGGAATCTGTGTCAGTGACTTGAATAGCTGATGGATGTGCTTTTGAAGATGCATTTGCATAAATTTGGGCGCCATCTCTAGATATAACCGTTATATTAGGATATGTTTGTAACCATTTCCTTACTTCGTCGCTTTCCCGCAATTCCAAGATATCTATAATCCGATGTGTATCCAGTTCCACCATTACAGTTCCATATTTATAGCGCTTTCGTATCGCAAAGTCATCTATGCAAACGCGGCTGACCGTACACTTGTCACCCGATGTTATAGTCGGCGTTTTTTTTTATTAACTGACAAATTGTACTTTTGCCAACAAGTACATGCTCTTCTTTCAGCACTTTTGATGCATTGACAGAACTCAACTTTAGTGAGGTCTTCAATATTCTCGTAAGCAACCTCTTGGTTTTCCGTCCCTTAGCTTCAACAAATGTAAAACTCTCTGAAAATGTTTTGTGCGTACAAGCCGGGTTCACACAAAACATTTTTCTGGTTTTTAGCCGAAGAACCGTTTGATGCTCTTGTATCGGAATATCTTCTATATTTCGAATATAAGTTGAGTGTACCTTTGTGGTTTCCGTTCCGCAATATGGACAGGTGCATGATTCTTTCATTGAAAACACGTGGAATATTATTCGGTCATTTTCTATAGTATGCCCGTTACAGTCCAATGACGGATCAAGAAGTTTTATTAATTCGCTATCCATGAGAAATCACTCTCCATAAATAGCATTATAGCATATTTTTCTTTACGTTTCAACTAAAGTTGGAAAGAACCTATTGAGCGTATACAAAACATTTTGGGGAAAAGTAATTAGAAGGTAAAAAAATACTCTTGACAAATGCGAATATATGTTCTATAATTCGGACAGGCTAAATCATTACAACAAAATAATCCCCGTACTCAAATCGCGCAAGCGGAGACAGTGATGCAACATCATTGAGCTACCAAGCACCGTAAGAGGCTGATCTTCAGACAGGAGAAATCCTGCCTGTGTGGTTAGTGTCTTGCGGTGCTTTTTGTTTTTCGGATGCGGGGATCGTGATGTGAGGCTGTGCAGCTTGACAAGTTCATACCCGCCAGAAAATGGGATACGACTTTGCGAGGATAGGAGCAAGGCAACGCTGCGGTGA
>OIZP01000116.1_pt1 | contig 54644 bp, 39 predicted proteins | sample 1588531 | NCBI WGS metagenome assembly OIZP01 (sample SAMN03283283) | human gut metagenome | biome: human-associated habitat; material: feces | host: Homo sapiens | place: Peru | collected 2012
CACCACGCTGCTGACCATAGCCGCCACGCTGCTGACCGTAGCCACCACGCTGCTGACCATAACCACCCTGGCGCTGCTGACCATAACCGCCACGCTGCTGTCCGTAGCCACCCTGGCGAGGCTGACCATAACCGCCCTGGCGCTGCTGTCCGTAGCCACCCTGGCGAGGCTGACCATAACCACCCTGACGTGGCTGATAGCCGCCCTGACGTGGTTGGTAACCACCCTGACGTGGCTGATAGCCACCTTCCTGATCGCCACCATTATTATATCGTGGCTGATAACCGCCTGTACGAGGACGCTGTTGGTAACCGCCCTGACGCTGCTGATAACCACCCTGGCGAGGCTGATAGCCTCCCTGACGTGGCTGATCACCACTCTGTAAAGCTGTTCCAAATCCTTCAGGACGGAATCCGCCTTCTTCTGTTCTTCCTGTTCCTGATGAGTATGTTCTCTGTGCATGAATACGTGGGCGCTGAGGTCTACCTCCTGCGCGATAATCTCTCTGATAGCCTACTGGCTTGTAGCCCTCACGGCTATTGTCACTCTGCTGAGCAGAGAAGTCTTGTGACTTGTTTTCCATTTCTGAATCCATAATGTAATCTTTGTTTTTAAATGTTTAGCCTCACGGCCATTGGTTAATAAATTATAGTTTTCTTATATGAGTTAATGATCAGGACATTGGGATTTCCCTTCCCTTTCACTTTCAATAATTCTTTATTTACCTTTTTCTTTTGTCAACCTTTTAATTCTCTTCAAAGGCCGAATTAGATACCTGTGTAGTTGCTTGGTGTAATAGCCATAATCTCAGCCTTTACGCTGTCGCTAACGTTGAGAGTCTTTACGAAATTGTGAATAGTTTCTTCTGTCATCTTAGCATTTGTGCGTGTCAAAGCCTTCAAAGCCTCATAAGGATGAGGATAAGCCTCACGGCGCAATATAGTCTGAATAGCCTCAGCCACTACAGCCCAAGTATCGTCGAGGTCTTTCTGTATTTTCTCCTCGTTGAGGATAAGCTTACGCAATCCCTTCAATGTGCTCTGGATGGCGATAACGCTGTGTCCCAATGGCACACCAACATTACGCAATACAGTAGAGTCGGTAAGGTCGCGCTGCAAACGGCTAACTGGCAACTTCTGTGCCAAGAACTGCAATATAGCATTAGCTATGCCGAGGTTACCCTCGCTATTCTCGTAGTCGATAGGATTTACCTTGTGAGGCATTGCGCTCGAACCAACTTCGCCAGCCTTAATTTTCTGCTTGAAATACTCCATAGAAATATACATCCAGAAGTCGCGGTCGAGGTCGATGATGATGGTATTGATACGGCGAATAGCATCAAACACACTACCCAAATGGTCGTAGTTGCTAATCTGAGTAGTATACTGCTCGCGCTCCAAGCCAAGCTTCTCGCTAACAAACTTGTTGCCAAAAGCCTTCCAGTCGTACTGAGGATAAGCTACATGATGAGCATTATAGTTACCAGTAGCGCCACCGAACTTAGCAGTCATCTTGCAAGCCTTCAACGACTCCAACTGCTCTGTCAATCGGTAAACGAATACCATAATCTCCTTGCCCAAGCGTGTAGGCGAAGCTGGCTGACCATGGGTCTTTGCCAACATAGGCACATCCTTCCACTCGTCAGCATACTTCTGCAACTGAGCGATAAGTTCCTCAACCTGTGGAATAAAGACATTTTCCAAAGCCTCCTTTATAGACAAAGGTACGCTGGTGTTGTTGATATCCTGAGAAGTAAGTCCAAAGTGTATGAACTCCTTATAAGCTTCGAGATTGCCAATCTTGTCAAACTCTTCCTTAATAAAATACTCCACGGCCTTAACGTCGTGGTTTGTAACCTTTTCGATATCCTTCACACGTTGTGCGCAATTCTCATCAAAATTGCGGTAAATGTTGCGCAGGCTTTCGAACAAGCCTTTGTCAAACGAAGCCAACTGTGGCAATGGCAATTCGCAGAGCGTGATGAAATATTCTATTTCCACGCGGACACGATAGCGTATTAGTGCATACTCTGAGAAATAATCAGCCAATGGCTCTGTCTTGCCTCTGTAACGTCCATCTATAGGTGAGATGGCGGTCAACAAATCGAGATTCATAACTTTATATATATAATAATGTGTGTGTATTAATACGCCTGCAAAGTTAATCATTTATCGTGATATTCCAACAATTGATATGATAAAATATCCAAAAGAAAATAATTAAAGCCAAGAAAGCACCTAAAAAAAATGAAGTAGGCTTCGTTGCCCAACGAAGCAGGCTTCAAGTGCCAACGAAGCAAGCTTCATTGGCCATCGAGACTATATTCATATTTTAGTCCATTTTTCCCTTGTTGTGGATTAACGATTTTAGTTGACCACTTTAAGCTTTATTTATAATATGAGTTGACTCAGTTATTACTTGTCAATCAATGAGAATGAATGGCGCCCAATATTGTGGATTGCGATAAGGATAAACCTTATTAGTTGGCTGCGTATTCGGATTTCTATGCAGTATGGTTGGTAAAGAACGTTGCACCTGAGTTATGGCATGTTGCTGAATGGCTTGCTGAGCTTGACGAAAGGCTGTATGGATTTCTTTGTGCTCTATGCGCCAAGCGTGATAGAAATATTTCATGAATAGGCGTGTAGATTTGTCGTTGACAGCCCATAAAGAGGCAATGATTGTGCCCGCTCCCGCTTTCTTTAATGCTCTGACCATACCGGCAGGTCCTTCATCGCAGACAATCCCCTGTGCAGTTTGGCAAGCAGACAATGCAATGAATTTTACATTGGTTAAGTCTATGTCGCATAGTTCACGTGCCGAAAGCAATCCGTCTTCTTTACTCTCACTTATACCCTCTATGTTGGCTCCAGTAAGAGCAATACCCGATGCCCAAAGTGTGTTGTCTTGGCGTAATGAATCGCGAAGAAATACACATGGTGGATTGAGTGCAACCTCTAAACTATATCCATGTGTGGCAAGATGTATAACAGAATATTCGTTTAAAGCTTGTTTTAGTTCTTGTTCCCACATCACCCGATTGCAACCTGTACCCATAACATGCGCTATGGTATCAGCTTCAAGAATGGTTGCAGGAAGATTCTTGAATGATAGAGGTGTGCCACATATTCGTTTGGCTGTGGCGTAGGCTGTATGATTGACGGAAGATGAAAGAAATGATGCATAGGAGTTCTTTTGGTTGTAATCTAATCCTCCTACGACAAGAGCTTTGCCGTTTGCGGTTGATGATGAAGACAGAATTCGACTTGTTGATGAAACCCGACGAATGTCCAGCTTTTGTATTGCAGGATATGGCAAGTACTCTATACCTAACATCTGAAAAATGCCTTCTGGTGCAAAGTATAGACGCTTGATAGTGGATGGCAACGCATGGCACAAAGGAGCCCAGATCATTGCGGCAAGTGTAGAGTCGGTGTAGATTGTGGAAGCATAGCGTGCTCCTTGGCATACGGCTTGTTGGAGGGCCTTGTTGCCGATATGATGGTTGTGAAGACTTTTTTTAGTAGCTATTTCAACATATCTTGTTCCTGTTTTCGTGCAAATCATGGCAGCATATATAGAATCTCCAGAAAGCATGTTCTGATAACAGACGAACTCTACGGCTGCCTCTTGTGATTGCAGATGGTTTATCACTTGTGTATGGTCATGTGATAATGCTGTTTTCAATAGATTGTTGTTTTCTGCAGTACGTTTTCCCATCAGAGCAATGTTTCTGCGAAAGAGAGCTACATCGTAGAGAAGTGGGGATGCAACATTGCCCAATGTGAATATTTCAGAAACTATTGGATTTTCTTTTAACCAAAAGTCAAGGCGTGCCTGCTCGGTCATATTGCCGAAGTTAGTACGTACATAATCCTTCTCTGCAATGAAGAAATTCTTGTAAGTTAGGGCAGCTTCTTGCGTTTGTTTGGCCTTAAGAAGAATTTCTGCTTTTTTGCGTAGCGAAATTAAGTAGGTTGAATGGTGGGTGCCAATACCTTGGGCTTTAGCTTGCCATTGTAGTACTTCGTCGATATGTTGCAGAGCCTGGTCATATTTCCCGATTTCTGCTTCAACCAATGCCACGTTGGCAAGGGTAATGTAGTAATCATTGCCATGAAGTTGTGGCAGAGCTTCACGTAAATCTTTTAGGGCATTGTCGTATTTGTTGAGGCTCCATAGTATGTATCCCCTATTTTGTAGGAGTCGTGCACGTGTATTGTCGTTTTTATCATGATGAGATATAATGTCGTTGAGCATAACGAGAGCCTTGTTTCCTTGTCCTGTATAGGCATATGCGGTTGATAGGTTAGCCAGTCGCCTACAGTCTTGTTCTTGATTGTCAAACCTAATGTTCTCGAGAAGTGAGATGGTGCGTGCGTACTGCCCAGTTTGGATAAGCAGGTCAGACATGTTGTAAGTTATGGCGGCTTTAACGTCCTTGTCAGTCAACTGGGCAATGGCACTTTCATAATCTGACAGAGCAAGGTCGTAGCGGTCAAGATGCTTGTAACACGAGGCTCTATGTTGCAGACATTCCGTCTTGGCAGTATTGTCGGGAGTGGTGTTGATAGTAGCCGTGTATAAATCGGCAGCTTCTTGCCATTTTTCTTCTTTAGCCTTTTGGTCGGCAATGCGCATCTGTTGTATCCACTGACCATGAATAGGGGTTAGCTGGATGAGGAAGAGGACGATGAAAAACAAGAATTTCTTCATGTGCAAAATGTTGTTTTTAGTTGAGTGCTATAGCAAACGATATGGGGCGTGGTGTAGGATTTTCTATGCGTATGGAGTAGGTGCCTTCAGCCGTACCCATATTCCAAGATACGTAGTTCATATTACCCTTTGCGTCAGGCTTGGCAGGGTATTGTTTGCCAGACGACTTGTCTGTCACGGTTACGGTTATGTTTTCTCCATTTTGTGTAACGAGGAGCAATTCGCATCTGTCACTGCCTTCCCATTCGTAACAGAGCGTGCTCTTAGCGGCAATGGAACGATGGAAGACTAATAGGTCGCTGTCATCGGTATTGCGCATTATAGCGATGTCGTCAAGGTCATTGGCGATGAAATTGTGCTTGATGAGTGAGTCTGCAAATTCTGTACAGAATAGGATCTTAGCTTTTCCTTCGGCTTGTGTACCTTCTTTGCATTTCGGTTCAATAGTTTCTATACTGACCTTGTTAAAGTCTTCCTTAGCTTCATATAGAGCATATTTGTCTTTGTTCGCAATTCCATCGAGCATATTTTGGCATCCAGCCTTGTATTCAGCCATCTTGGGTGAACAATCTTGTGCTTTTGCAGGGAATAGGACGAATGAAACCATAAATGCGGTTATCAAAGTTTTTAGATGTATCATAATCTTTTTGTTTTATTTAATAGCATCGAGTAACATAAAAGGTGCCCAATAATAGGGCTGTGGATAGTCTTTGCGCACCTCGGCTACAGCCTGTTTGAAGGCTTGCTGTTTGGTTTTACCTTGTATCCAATAGCGGTAGAAAGCAGTCATCAGTTGTGCGGTAGACTTGTCGTTGACGCTCCACAGACTTACTAGCAACGACTGCACGCCAGCTTGTTTGAAACCTCTTGGCAACCCCATGACACCCTCGAATGTGTAATCACCTAAAGCTGTTTCGCAGGCAGAAAGGGCGACTAATTGTGTGCCGTGTAGATTGAATTTTGAAACCTCGTCGGCAGTGAGAATGCCGTCGTTGGCTTCTTGCGGAGTCTTTGTGCCGTCCCAAGTGTCTTCTGCATCTGCAAGAGCCACACCTGCACGCATCATAGAATTGCCTGCTGCTAAATTGTGATGTTTGAAGAAGGGTACTTTTAGCGCTGTTATTTCATTTGAAATGAAGAATCCGTGAGTGGCGAGATGAACCACATCAGGCTTTTTTGTTAACTGGCTACGCAGTGTTTCTTCTGTGGCTTCTGTGCGCACTTTTACGGTAAGAGGATGGCCTGTGAAGGTCTTTTCTATCTGCAATACTTCAGATTGTGTGAATGGGAGATATTTGAAGTGGTAGCGTTTGGAAGCACGTTCGCTGAAATCATCGATAGCTGTGTCTTCGTCACCGCGTGCATCGTTGATGTTACCTTGGTTCACCTGTTCCCTTTGTTTGTCAGAATAGTATATATCGCCCATGACAAGTATAGATTTTGGGTGATGTTCTTCTGTTTTTGTCAATAGTTGTGCCGTCGTTGTAAGTGGACAGAGATCGTAATGATCAGTGAGGTAACTTCCATCTGGGCAAGCAATGGCAGCAAAGGCTATGGCAGAAAGTAAGCCCTGGGTGCCATAATACACCTTCTTGATACCATTTAACTCCGTCTCGAGTGGTTGCCAAAGCATGGTGTAGAGGTCGATAGCCTTGTCATTATAGAGTTTGCGAGCTATGGCAGTGGGAGTTTTTACACCTAACGCTTTTAATTTGGTGAATAGAGTGTCTGCTATGACCAATGGTACAGCTTTTGGTTCTTTGCATGTGGGCGTAAGAACCAATGCCATCCAATATGGATATGCAAATGTGAACTCCACCGCAGCTTCACCGTTTTTTAACTGTTTGCATACTTGCTGCCATGTGGCATCAAGTGGTGTCTTATTACGATAAAGTGCAGATTGTTCTACAATCTCTCGCTCTAAGAGGTTGATGCGCTGTTGGTAGGAAGTGTTTAGTGCATATTTCTTGTTGATTTCATCTTGGGCGTCATTGAGAAAATCGTATTTTATGGCCTTTTGTTCTGAACGCAAAGTGTTGAGAGAATCAACCAACAATATAAGATTCTTGTCATTAGACTTCAGAATAGCCTCTCGTGTTTCACGTTGTGAGCGCAGTTGTATGCCTGTGCGATATAGTACAGCATTGTAGACTTCGGAAGCAATCTGCTGTTTGTCTTTCATTCCTGCAAGACAAGTTGAGAGCCATGCAGAAGGGTCGCCATAGCTCTCCATGAAAGCATTTTGCTCCTGCTCGGTGAGCATAGGAAAGTTGTGGCTCATGATGTCTTTCACAGCCTCATAGTGCTTGCGGGCATATGGAAGCATTTCTTCATAATCGTGCTGAGCCAAACAGAGGTTGCACATGAGATTGTAGATTGGCAGTTTGGAATTGGCTGTCGCATGAGCATCTTCTTCAAAAGGCTTGATTTCTTGCATGTACAGATTTTTTGCTTCAGTATATTGTTTGTTTTTCAAATAGAAATCAAAGAGTTTTATGCAAATATTATTATATACAATAGGAAAAACATCCTTGCATTGTTCTTTGTGCATAATCATATAGTTGTAGGCCTTTTCCTTGTCTGGCTTTAGGTATAGATAGTAGTTTTCAAATGCGTCAAGCATATTGAAATAATCGATTTGCTTGTTGAATTGTGGCAGTTGGTCTTGCAGTTCGTTTAACTGGGTTTCAATTGAAGCAAGCATATCAAAATTATCATCGAAGTTTTTCCAAGATCTTGCCCATGCCATCCGTTGATCTTCAGGCATCTGGTCTGTGTTGACCTGTTTTTTGATGTTAGTACCTTGAATATAGAAGCGGATTAATTCGCAATACAATTTTACACCATAAACAGACATGAATCTTGGTTCTTGTCCATTTTGTTGTCCGATGCTTGTCGTCATCTTTGCGATGAGCATAAAGTATTTCATGAGGGTGTCTGTGTTGTCATTGTTTTTAGGCATCAGGTCATAGATTCCCCACAGAAAGTCAAGCATGTCTGTGGTGTAATAGTTTAGGTTTTGTTGTTCGAACATTTCGAGATCTTCGTTCATCAGTTTGTAGGCAGTACTCATGTCGTCGAGACCATACATGTAGATGTTGTAGCGTTTAATCAACAGGTTGATGTATGTATTTGAGAATCCGGAGTCTTGCCAATGGCATATATCTATACCTTTATTGACCATGCTTAATGCTTCCTTAGTTCTACCCTTAGAGTAGAGCCAATCAGACGCAATACCATAATTTATCGGAATGAAATCGAGAGAGTCTGTATTGGTATCAAGTATCTTTCTTGCTTTTGCGTATATGTTTTCTTGTTCTTTTTCGGTTCCTTTAATGAATGTTAAAACGTTCAGTTTTGATAGTAAAAGATAGGCACGTCTTTGTGTCAATCCTTCGTCTTTCGACTCATCATAGGCTTGTTGGAAGAGCTTGGCGGCAAGCTCTAAATTGTTGGCTCCGTTTTCAAGGTTCGCATAATCTCCCAACACATTGGTATGATCGATGTTTGCCTTCTTCATTTGTTCAATGAGTGCAGGGTATTGCTTGCGTGCAGCCTCGCTGTCGTAAGAACCCAACAAGTTTAGTTCCATGGCCTTCTCCTGCAGATAGACGTAGGAAGAAGCTCCGTATCTCTGTTCCGTGTCTTCACATACATGCTTCTGAATATTGGTGCCTGTTTGCAAATCACGTGTTCCCGTGTATGCGTCAAGTGCCATGCGACGACCAAGTAAAATGGATACGAAGTCTTTGCTATGGTTCTTGGCGTAGTATTCCGCTATAGGTTCAACTTTTTCTTTGTAAACTTGTGGCATAATGTCCTTAAGAGAACTATAAAGCATATAGCGCTCATAGGCAGCCTTCATGTTGTTTTCTCCCCATGCTTTTGCCACAGCTTCGTCAAAGATCTGTGATGCCTCGTTGAAATCATTTGGGGCATAGATAGCTACAATCTCGCATATATGCAATGCCATTGTTGAATAGTATGGACATTCTTCACCTAAATATTGTTTGAATGAGTCTAATATGGAACGCCACATGAAAACATCTTTAATGTCCTTGCCTCGTGAGGCAAGCATGCTCCAATAGTTCAATTTTCGCAATATGGTTGGTAGAGTGCCCTGACCATAGTATTGAGAGGAATAGTCGTAGAACACTTTGAGAACATCAATATTATCATCGCTGATGGTGTTGTAATTCTCTCTGGCACTCTCTGCACTTACGTAATATTCGATAACTTCAGGATGACCAGGCTTGAACAGTTTTAGATAAGTTTCTTCTGCGAGTCTGAAGTAATGTTCTGCATTATGCAGAATACCCGTGTTGGAATTGTGACTATAATAAGAATCAGACAAAAGTTCTACTTTATTGAAAGCCACTTCTGATTCGAGAAGAGCTGAAAAGGAACTCTTCGCAGCGCCTAAGCGTGTGTAAAGCCATGCACGCATATGACTTGGTGTCTTGTCGGCAAATGGATAGAGCTTAACAGCCTCCTGTTCAGTCTGCAATACCTCATCGTAAAGGTCGGGCGAATTTATGAATGTCTCAAGTTGAGAAACGTCAAACTTTAGTAATTGAAACAGACATACCAAAGCTTTGTTCTCTTTGTTATTGTTCTTTTGCGCGGTTACTTTCTGTTCTCTGATGAGGTCATCCATCAAAGGATAGATGTTTTCTATGTTGCTGCGGCAATTCATCCATAAATATTTACACCACCCTGTAGTGACGTTTTCTCTGCCCAATTGCTGTTCGGCATAGTGATACAATGCTTTGAGGGCTTGAAGCGTGTGCACGAACTTATAGTCCTTGCCGTCGGTCTCTTTGAAGATGGCATAGGCTTCCACCTCCGGAATTTGTTTACCTACGGCATGAAGCAACATCATAGCTTCGGGTTCTCGCAGTTCATCCATAATGGCAAAAGCCGCTTCACGGAGCAACTGTGATTCATTGAGATTTTCTACCTTTGGATAGTGTTCTTTCATCCATTGGCGGTGTTCCTCAATGTATTCGTATGCTGACTGAGCATGAAGCCACATGAAACTGCTTAAGAAAAGCAGAGTCAACAGCCATTTTTTGAAAAGGGATGTTTGTGTCATGATTATATATTTTCTGTTGTTTATTATTCTGTGGCATCGAGTAATACAAATGGTGCCCAATAGAAAGGTTCGGGATAATCTTTACGTACGTCGTTTACGGCATGCTTGAAAGCCTGCTGTTTTGTTTCTCCTTGCATCCAGTAACGGTAGAAGGAAGACATCAAAAGAGATGTTGATTTATCATTAACACTCCATAAACTCACCAAGAGCGATTTTACGCCTGCTTGCTTGAACCCTCGTGGCAGTCCGAATACTCCCTCGAAGGAATAGTCGCCTAAAGCAGTCTCACATGCAGAGAGAGTCACAAGTTGAGTGCCGTTGAGATCCATTTGTGCCACTTCATTGGCAGTGAGGATTCCGTCGTTAGCTTCCTCTGGTTGTTGTGCTCCTGTCCATGTGTCCTCTGCACCTGCAAGAGCGATACCTGCACGTTGCATGGAATTTTCTATTGCTTGCGAATAGTGTTGGAAGAAGGGCACTTTTCGGGCTTCGTCGCTTTTGGCAATGAAGAAACCATGGGTGGCAAGATGAATCACGTCGGGCTTCTTGTCCAGCAAATTGCGCAGGTTTTGCTCTGTCGCTTCTGTTCCCTCTTCAAGTGTCAATTGGCGGTTTTTTATTATACTACTCAAGTCTTCTATCTCTTTCTTTGTGAAAGGCAGATATTTGAAATGATAGCGTTTGGCACCACGGTCGCTGAAGTCGTCGATGGAGACATCTTCCTCACCGCCACGTGCACCGTTTATGTCACCGGCAGCCACCTGTTGTCTCTGTTTGTCAGTATAGTAGATGTTGCCCATGGCCACAACAGACTGTGGAAGTTGCTCCTTCTGTTCCTTTACTATTTCTGCAGTGCTGGTCAATGGACAGAGGTCGTAACGGTCACAGAGGTATTTTCCGTCTGGGGTGCTGATGGCTGCAAAGGCAATGGAGTAGAGCATACCTTGAGTTGCATAATACACTTTGCTCACACCTTTGAGTTCTTTCTCAAGAGGTTGCCATAACATACCGTATAGATTGATGGAAGGATTGTTGTAGAGTTTGCGAGCTGTAGCAGCAGGTGACTTCGTGTTGAGACTGAGGATGGCGGCTTTTAGAGTGTCAATATTTGTAAGTGTGACAGGAGTAGGAGTCTCGCATCCAGGTTTCACCACTAAAGCCATAATATTTTTTTCAGCAATAATAAACTCGATGGCAGCTTCTGATGGCTGAAGTCTGTCGCGAATCTGTGTCCACGAAATATCTTTTGCCTCTTGCTTGAGGTAAGGGGATACTCGTGTAATTATATCGCGTTCAAGAACGTTTATACTTTCTTGCCGCCTTCCCGTATAGAACATCTTATCTGCAAGACTTGTTAGCTCTGTCATATCTATTATATGTGTGCTCATTAAATTTTCATCTTTCTTCTGTTCTGTCCGCAAATTGGTGAGCTTTTCCAACAAGGAAATCAAATTTTTATCATTTGATTTGAGAATGGCTTGGCGTAATCCTTGTTGTGAACGAAGCTGTAAGCCTGTTCGATAAAGAACTGCATCATACACTTCTTTAGCAATATCTTGCTTGTTCTCCAAACATAAAATTAGCCAATATGCAGGGTCTCCATAGATGGACAACATATTATTTTGTTCCTGTTGAGGGAGCAGAGAAAAATTATTATCAAAGATTTTTTTTGTAGTATTATAATCCAATCGACTATATTTAAGCATATCATCATTATTATTTTCTTTATAGGATACTAATGCCAATCTGTTGTATATAGCCAATAGTTGTTCCTGTGAATGTTTCCCTTTATTTAATTCTTGTAGTGCTTGGATATATGTTTTCTTTGCCTTTTCCCACAAAGATTGTACTCTATACAAATCGCCCAAATCAATTATTTTATTAATATATTTGGCATTGTCATTTTTTCTATTTGCTATATGTATTGCCTCATCCAAATAGTTTTTCGCTTTTTTGTAATCTGGACACAAATACGTATAAAATGAAAATGCAGTATTGAGCAGAGTTTCATAACCATCATATAGTTGGTAATTTGGTAGCTCTTTGCGAATTTTTCCAATAAGTTTATCTAATAAAGAAACGTTTGTGATATTCTTAATAAATTTGTCAATAGGGGCAAAGAAACGTTCTTTTTCCTGTCGTTCTTCACTATCTAATAAATTCCAATTGGTATTTTTCTTTATAGACGAGAAATAAATGGCTATATTAATAGTCTTAGATATGTGATAAGAGTTAAATTCACAAATGAATTTTATATCATTTCCTCTTTGTTTTCCGATATTGTTTATCATGACAGTGATAAGGCCATAGTAGTTAAACCATGTGTTTAAGTCGTCGTATCTTTGATCATAATAATTAAAGATTTTGCACATGTAATGAAGCATGTCTATGGTGTAGAATTTCAGATTTTGCTGTTGAAATTTTACAAAATCCTCATTCATCAGCCTATATGCTGTCTTTTTGTCATTTAAGATATAGTAATAGAAAGCGTTACGCTCAGTAATAAGATCTATATATATTTTGCTGAAACCATGGTTCTGTCTTTCGCAGATACTGATTCCTTTATTAAGCATCTCAAGTGCAGCCTTATCGTCTCGTGTTATATTTCCTTCATACCACGCTGCTGCAATGTAATAATTTTCAGGAATAGCAACAATCGTATCGACACTATGGTCTAGAATGTCTTTGGCCATAGCGAATATTTTGTCACCTTCTTCTTGGCTAACGTTTTCGTTCCTGAGCGCATATAATTTCTGTAAAAGGAAGTAAGCTCTACGTTGTGTCTTTCCTTCTGACGCAGATTCGTCAAATGCTTGTTGAAACAGTTCTGCAGCCCTTTTGTTCTTGTTGTGGTTCGCTTCCATCTGGGCGAAGAGGGCAAGAATATCTGTTCTGTCCAAGTTTTGATAACGCATTTCTTCAACGATTGTTTTCATTAAATCACGTGAAGATTTATATTCTGACGATGACAAATATTGTTGTGCACACTCTTCATAATATATAGGTGATAAACCATAAATTTTGCGAACGTCTGAGGTCGCATGAGCTTTGCATAAAAATGCGCGCAGCTCATTGCGCGCAATATTATTATAATAATCAGAAAGATGGCGTGCTAGTAAAATGCCTGGGTAAGTACTCTTGTGAGTTACGCATAAAGGGCTATATGTACATATAATTTTATAGTCATGTTCTTCTTTCGACATTACATCTTTTAGTCCTGCATAAAGCAAAAAAAGATGATAGGCAGCATTAACGTTGTCTTTGCCCATTTGCATGGAGACAATGTCGTTGTAGGTCTTCTGTATGAAGTCAAACTCTTGAGGATTATGGAATGCCGCAAGTTTAGCCAAACGGCGGACGGCGACCACAAGGAAATAATTGTCTTCTCCTAAAAGTTCTTTGAATTTGTCAAGCAATTGTTTATAACCTTCTTTTATCTCCACTTTAAGTCCTGAGTTGTCTTGGGCTTCATACAGCTCAAGGCTACACTGTAACAGGGCTAACGAATCGTTCCCGTAATACTTGTGGGCATAATCGGAGAATATAGAGAGCATATCCAAATCGTTATCTCCCCACACGATAGACTCTGTATGTCTTTTCTTCCAAGATATATAAAGTTTCATGGTTTCTGGGTGACCAGTAGAAAACAATTGTTGGTATAAGCCTTCTGCCAAACGGAAATAGTGGGCGGAATTATCTGCTATGCCCTTCTGAAAATCATAAACGTAGGTTTCATCTATTTGTATATTGGCTCTCTTGTATGCATACTTGGTTTCAAGTGGTTGTGTGAAATTCCTTTTGGCATAGCCTAATAGTGTGTAGAGCCATGCCTTGGTGTGGAGTGAAATGCTGTCAGAGGAACATAGAGTCGATATGTTCTTTTCTGTCTTCAGTACATCATCATATTGCAATGGAGAACAGATGAAGTCTTCCCATTCTGAAGCGAAAAAATTCCCTAATTTAAACAGACACGCCAATGCCTTATTCTCCTTGTTGCCTGTTTTGTCAGCAATGCGCTGTTGCACGATGGCAGCATCGGTGAATTGTGGTTCTACATTTTGCATGTCGCCACTTAAATACAGCCAAAGAAATTTGCACCATCCTGTGGTGGGGTTGTTCTCTCCCAAATGCGACACGGCATATCTATAGAGCGCTTCCAATGCCTGGATGGAGTGGCGATATTTAGTGTCCGCCATGCGTTGCTCTGTTAAAGACGCATAGCTTTCCACTGCGGGAACTTGCCTTCCCACGGCATGGAGTAATGCAATTGCTTCAGGCTCTTGCAGATGGTCATAAACAGCGAAAGCCGCCTCTCTCAGCAATTGTTCTTCACTGAGAGATTCGGCTTTCGGATAGTATTTCTTCATCCATTGGCGGTGCTCACTGATAAGTGTGTCAGCCTTAGTCTGCGACAAAGCTGACATCGTCCAACATAGCAGTAGCAGCAATACGGACAGATATCTTTTCATATACGGAATTTAATGGTCGGACTTATGGCTTTTGTGGGGCTGCGCCTTGTGACCCTTGTTTGCCAGCCTTTTGTGCTTGTGCAGCCTTCATTGCTGCCATTTGTGCAGCTTGCGAACCAGCTCCTGCTGCAGAGGTCGTGGCTGTGTTTAAACCTAACTTGTCTATCAAGTCGCGAGTTATGATGCTTGCTGGTGCCTTGAGGGTAGTGATAACCCACGATTTCGACATTTCGTCCCAACGTTGGTTGGAAATTGTTTGCCAACTAGTTTCGAGGAATCCCTTCTGTGGTTTTAGACTCTTGCGATACTTACGGTCGGCTTTCCAGTTATTCTTGTAGGCTTCTGTAGCTTCACAGGTTTCTTTTAGTGTTATATCTAGTTTGTACTCGCCTGTTCCCCAACTATTGCGGTAGTTGTCATTCTCGTCGCGGTGTCCCATGAATGAGCGTGGAACGATGAAGCTCTCGCCCAACACCTTGTAGGCTGAGGGCTGTCCTGCCTTGCGTACATAGTGCAGGAATCCCTTACTGTCGAGTACGCTCTCGTCTACAGGAATGTTGATGGCGAAGCGACCAAGCTCTTGATCTTTCTGCAGTTGTACGATCTCGTTCATCCATGATGACAACAAACGGATGTCCATGGAGAGTGTGAAGTTCTTGCGGTCTTTGAACGAGTAGGGAATATCAAGGGTGGTGTTTGGCAGGTTGCTACGTGTTGGACTGATGATGAGCGTATCAAGCACCAACTCAAACTTTGAGTGGTTGATGATACGGTTTATTTTCGAACGGTCTATGTGGCATGAGATGTAGAACAGAGTGTCTTGACCTTCCTTGCGTAGGCATCCGATGCCATCGAAAGTCATTCCTTTTGGATCCATAGCTCCATCGAAAGATGTTTCTTTGTAGAAATCGTTCATCTCCGAAACCGTGCTTATTCTTGTCTGATACACGTTTTCTTTCTTCACCATCTCTGTCCATTCCTGTTGGTGGCGGGTGTTACTAGTGAAGAGTGAGCCGATGGCATTGACACCCATGTCAATAAATGATGATACATAGCCGGATGCAATGCCATTTGAGGCATTCTTGCTGGCATTGTAGAGGTCAGCAAGATATCCGCGTGATTCTGCTTCAGAACTTTTTTGGGCAATCTCTTCTGCGAGGTCGTCGCTAGTGTAAATGAAGGTTGTGTATTCCACCTTCTGTGCTTGTGTGATGAAGCTTGTCAACAAAGCAATTAGGGAAAGAAACATTTTTTTCATATAACAGTGCTTCGCTAAATTGTTATTATGTAGTTTATAATTCACTTTATGCTTGCAAATATATAAAAAAAACTACAGAAAAAAAACTTTTTTAGAAAAATATGAACCTCAAATCCGCAACTAAGCCCTTCAACGTCCTTCTTGCGTGCACACGTCCTCTCATTACTGAATTATCAGATAAATTGAGGCTGAAACACCCACTTCTGCCTATAACATCCCCTTACCCCACAATTCGACTTGAGGCAATACGCTGTATCATACCCATAAGTTGTAGGCGTTATCCAAAATCAGTCTGGAATACATCTGCGTAAGCATTGTTACTTTTCCATGTTGTTCTAATTGATATTTACAAAACAGAATGCCATTTATAGGGCATTCTGTTTTGTTTTTAGTAGTCAACCTGCTTATCCCCATACTTTCTTCGAGATTCGCTCAACAAGTTGTAGTTTTGCCCATTGTTGCTCTACTGTGAGCTTGTTGCCTATGGCACAAGATGCGAAACCACATTGTGGCGAGAGCGAAAGGCGCTCCAATGGTATGTATTTGGCAGCCTCGTGGATGCGAGCTATAACTTCATCTTCGTCTTCAAGTTCTGGGCGCTTGGTGGTTATAAGTCCGAGCACCACATGCTTATTTGGACTAACCTTTGCTAAAGGTTCAAAGCCGCCAGAGCGCTCATCATCGTATTCCAGATATAGTACATCTACATTCTCGCGAGCAAAAGCCCAATCGGCTACAGAGTCGTAGGCGCCACTATTAAACCATGTGGAATGATAGTTACCACGACAAATGTGTGTTGCCACTACCAAATCTGCAGGACGACCTTCTATTGCGAGGTTGTTGACTGTTAGTAGCTGTTCTTTTACAGCATCGAGGTTGCTACCTAATTCCTTATATCGTTGTGAAGAAATAGAATCAGAAGCTCCCAATATTGCTCCCCATGAGCAATCATCAAGCTGGAGATATCTACCGCCAACAGCATAGAACTGGCGAATGAAATCCTGGTAGACAGCAGCAATGTCGTTTATCAGGTCGTCGATATTAGGATATATGGCTCTTGTGCCAAGGAAGTTCTTGGGTAGATTTAGCTGTTGGAATAGCTGTGCTGGCGCAGGAATAGTGAGTTTTGCGATATGCTTATCGTCTTCATATTTCTTTAGCTTCTTGTAAGCTTCGATGAATGGATGAGGCTGAGCAGTTAGCTTGCCTATGAGATAAACTCTGTCAAGACGTGCAGTCTCGCCATTGAAGGCTATATCGCCACCCGGCTCATGGGTAACACCACCAAAGCCCCAAAAGAAATCAAGGTGCCAGAATGTGCGGTTGAACTCTCCATCTGTGATGAGGGTATAGCCTAATTCCTTCTGCTTCTCCACCAGTTGTGCTACATATTCGTCGCGATTGCTATCGTTGAGATCTGCTGGACGAAGAAAACTGCCTACAAAATCAGCTCGCTGTGGAACCTGAATACCATTAATAGTCTTTGTCATAATTGTTGTTTGTTTTGTTGTTATCATTATTTCGTTTGCAAAGGTATGATAGTTGCGTGCTTCGACAAAGAATATTTGGTGAGTTAAGGAAAATATACTACTTTTGTGCTCGAAAACTTTATAATAACAGAATATTATTCGGCAATAAATGAAATTCTCGGAACTTGATAGTATAGATCGCAAGATATTGCACATCCTTCAAGAGGATAGTACGCTTACAGTAAAAGAACTTGCAATGAGGGTTAATCTCTCAACCTCGCCCACCTTCGACCGCCAAAAGCGATTGGAGCGTGAGGGCTTTATCAAAGGCTATCATGCCATACTCGATGCTAAGAAGACGGACAATGGTATGACGGTGTTGTGTAATATGCGTCTTAAGCGCCATTCGCAAATGCTGATGGATGATTTTATGGAGGCAATACAAGATATCGAAGAAATCACGGAATGCTATAATACGAGTGGTGAATATGACTTCACGCTAAAAATACAAACTCGTGATATGGAGTCATACCAGGAGTTTATGCGTACCAAGCTTGGCAACATCGATAGCGTAGGCTATTTCCATAGCGTCTTCGTAATGAAAGAAGTGAAGAATACACATGGTGTGCCTGTAAAAATGGGGTAGAAGTTCTTGGCGCAGATATTAAACAGTAGACCACTTTTTTATGAAAGCATTTGGTTATGTAGACTATTCTTATTATATTTGCGTTGTAAAACATCTCTTGATATGAAGACAATAGAAGACTATATAGCTATACTACGTAAGTATCAGACTTCAAAGTCGGAAATTTACGGCATTATAAGAATCGGTATCTTTGGTTCTGTAGCACGAAATGAGCAGACTGAAGATAGCGATGTGGATGTTTGTGTAGAAATGAAGAAGCCTGATTTATTTGCGTTGGTTCATATCAAGGAAGATCTGCAAGAGTTGTTTGGAAAGTCCGTTGATATTGTAAGACTTAGAAAAAACATGAACCCAATGCTTTTAAGTAGAATCCAAAGAGACGGAATTTATGCGTGATGATGAATTGCTTTATTATTCGCTTAAACGAATAGCCACTACCATAGAAAGAATTATCAAAAATTCAAAAGAGATTGATAATTCTGAATATTACTTGCTTTCTTCTGCAGGTATGGAACGTCTTGAAAGTACATGTATGCTAATTTTAGCCATTGGCGAAAGTGTTAAAGGCATTGATAAAATGACCAATAAGCAATTGTTGGTTAATTATCCTGAAGTTGATTGGAAGGGAGTTATGGGTATACGCGATATTATAGCTCATCACTATTTTGATTTAGATGAGAGTATTGTTTTTGATGTTGTAAAAAACAAACTTCCAGGATTATTGGCAACCATCAACAAGATAATAGATGACCTTTAGTTTTTTATGTTGTTGGTGTCTTCTTTCTACTTCGTTAGCGGCCAAGTGAGATATCTGTGGAGTAGATAGAAGTTGGAGGCAAGGAGGTATATTGCTAAGAGGGCAATGAGAATGTCGATGGCACGATAGCGGCGAGCAAGGTAGCCGATGGTGATAGGGATGACGAAAGCCCAATGGGCAGTCATAATCTGTACCTCGTTGGCTGCAAAGCCGCAGACGATATGCATGATAAGGGTGAAAGCAAATACTGCCATCATCATCCATAGCATGCGCTCACGACGACCAAACCAGATGCCAAAGGCAAAGAGCAAGCAATATACAACTTCTATTGCATAGCTGCCCCACCAAAGATAGCGCACGATGACAGGGCGACGCCACAATACATCGCCAAGGATATGCTTGCGATGGAATTGAATAGATTCGCCAAGCATATTCTCATATACTATTTCCGTTCGTGGCGATTGTTGTTCCACCCATTTTGTAGTACTCTCAATTTGTCGTTGAAAACAAACCACACTACCTATTAATAATAAGGTAGGGACTACATATGCCAAAGCCAACCGCTTTGGCATTATTGTTTTGCGACCGTGGAATATCAAGTCGGCAATGAATACCACTACGCCATTTGTTAGTGTGATGCCAGCTGTGATGGTGTATAGTATGGCTTGTTGTATTGGCGTAGTCTCGAAAGATGCTAATATATATATGGTGAGCAGCAACATGAAGAGCGACAAGCAGAAATGGTCGGGCACGATGGCTGACACCATGATATAGGCAAAGGTGAAGAATAGCGAAGTTAGCAATGTGGCGCTAAGCTTAGTGGTACGGACATGCTCTGTGAGTATGCGATACATAAAGATGGCACTATAGAAAGCGCAGAAGAATAGTTGGAAGCCAACGATAAACTGCACGCAGTTGCAACCTGTGAGTTGCCATAGCCATTGGTTTATTATGTATAGCGGCCACATCATCCATGCAAGGAGCGGATGGCGCAGAATATCGTAGCCCATCTGCCAATGCGTTACCACATCGTAGGCTGTAGGGTCGAAGCCTGCCATGTGGAAGTTAGACAGAAACACGTTGCGTGCTCCCACGCTGTAATCCATAAACTGATCGAAGAAACGTGAAATAAAGAAATAATGAATCACCAGCAATAGCACAGTTACTATTGCTGCTACAGGCCATTCTTCGCGACGTATAGCAAATACGCTCCTAAAACTTAGCCCTTTATCTCTATTTAATTCTTCACTCTTCACTTAAATTCTTCACTCTTCGTTCTTCACTCTTCACTTAACAAAGGTAAGTATGCATTAGTCCGATATTCCAACCATAGAGGAACATCATTACTGATATAAGCAACAGATGCAGCACCCAAACAAAGCGATAATTGATGATGCGCAACAGATATGCTATGGCAATAGGGATGATATACATCCAATGTGCCGACATGATATATGGTTCGTTGAGTCCGAAGCCGAAGCCTACGTGCAACACCATATCAAGCATGAAATATGAGAGGCAAGTCCATAGGAATGGACTACCCAAGCCACATAGGATACCTAATATAAATAGGACAACGATGATACCCTCGATGATATAGTTGAGTGTCATGCCATACTCTACTATCATTGGGCGTTTGCCATAGAGGTCTTGCAAAAGATGATCCTTATGAAGCTGTATGCCCTCGCCAAAGACATTCTCTACGAGCGATGTCCAGCGTGGAGTAGTGATATCAGTCCAACGAGAGAACTCACCATTAGATATTGGTGTGCCCTGCACCTTATGCTTCTGCTTCTTTACTACAGGCTTTGCAGCCTCTGGAGTCTTGCCCTGTGCACGAAGCACAGAGTCGCGTTGTGCTTGAGCAAAGTCGGCAGCTTTTTTCTGCTCAGCCTCTTTCTTCTCCTTAGCCACCTTCTTGGCATACCATGAAGGAAATACAAAAACATGGTATTCCCAACGAGCAAAGCCCCAAATGAGAGCAGAAGGCAAGATAACGGCAAGCAACAAATAGCGCCATCTGAAGAATCCACCCTTGTTTACGAACAATGCCGAGAGGAATATCTTCAAACCATTGTTGAGTGATGTGCCAGCGGTGAATAAGAAGTACACCACCGTTTGCCATATCTTCATTGGTCGTCCGCTCTGCAGACGTCTGCCTGTGACATAGAGCGAGAGTGTTAGGATGAAGCTCGAGAATATGAAATGGTCGGGCACCATGCCTGAGAGCATGATATATGCAAACGACTGATACAAGCCCACCAAGAGGTATGAACTAAGAACATCGATGCCTACGATGTCGCGGCAAATCTTGTAGACGAACATCGCTGCATAGAAAGCCGAGAATATCTGCATGGCTGCAACGATGAATATGGCACAGTTGATACCAGTGATACCCATCAGCAGTTGGTTGAGCAGATAGGCAGGATACATAAAGAATGCCAGCAACGGATGGCGATAAACATTATAGCCTGCCGACCAGTCGCTAACAACACTTAGCGTGATAGGGTCGAAACCTGAGATGTGGAACTTACTGATAAAGAGGTTCCAGTAGTTGCTCTCTATTGGTGTAAACACATTATAATAATGTGCTATCACCATGGCATTAATAGATACAAGCAATACTATAAGCAAGAGGGCGAGAAGTCGTTCTTCGCGCCTAATGCTGAATATGTTGTTGGTTCTTTCGTTCATTCTATCTATCATAGTCCGTTTATTCTTTAGTTTATTCTTTCACTTATTTCTTAAGGAAATATCTCACTAATATGAAGTTCACCGGTACGCAGATGGCAAACACAGGCACCATAGCCCAGTCTTTAGGTATGCCCACGAAGAGCATTGCTGCGAGCACTGCCGTCTGCATGGTATAGTTGACGAGGTGTGAGAATGCAAAACCCAAGCCTCGGCGTGTGGTTGATTTCACCTTGAAGGTGTAGCGTGTGGATGCCACATAGTTGAAAGCGAAGCTCACAGCGTAGGCAATGGTATTGGCAATGGTAGGGTGCATGATGCGGTTGAAAGCCAAATAGCACGCATATTGTATTATCGTTGCTACCACTCCAACAATGCCGAAGCGTATCACCTCACGCAACTTCTCATTGTCTGAAAGGTTTGTAAAACGATTCATCGGCATATTCCATCATTTGTTTGTCGCCCTGACTGTCGCCATAGGCATATATATAATATTCTGCACGCTCTATGTCGTTGGTTTGCATATATTCTTTTATACGATTCACCTTTTCTTCGCCATAGCAGTTGTGACCTTCTATTATGCCTGTAATCTTTCCGTCTTTTACCTCTAAGTGGGTACCAGAAAGAGTTGGCATTGAGTTGAAAGCCTTAGCAAGCATTGGTGCCACCCAGTTTTCGGCACTTGCACTAACCACTATCACCTTGCCGCCTTGTGCTATGATATCATTTATTTCGGCTATAGCCTGCGGACGGATATCAGTGTGGTGAAGAGCAGCGAAGTTGTTGCACAACACATCGAAGGCTTCAGCAGACATGCCACCAAAGAAGTGGGCAAGGATGCGCTCTTTGCTACGCCAATTGGGATATAGATGAAGCTTCATCATCACCAGAAACCATATGTTTGCCAACAAACCTAATATCAAGCCTTTTGTGCCATGCGCATAGCGTATAAGCTCTATCATAGAGTCTTTGGTGGTTAGCGTACCATCAAAGTCGAAGCAATATAGTTTATGTTTCATGTCAGATATATTATTGCGAAGAATGATAATCCCCATACTGCCACTATAGCCTGCAACAGATGGTCAGTGAGCAATGCCTTAGTAGGGTCGCCACTCTTCTGGTCAACTACAGCAAGCTGAATATAGCGTAATAATCCTATGAGCACCAAGATGGTGGTGAGATAGAGATAGTTGGTATGGAAATGCTCCACCACCTCTGCCGAAACGGTGTACATGATATAGCATACGAGCGTTACAGAGCCTGTGATGGTGATAGCCTCGTTGATGAAGGTGAGGTTGTAGCGAATGGTGTTTTTGCGTGGAGCCTCGCCTGTGGCATTCATACGCAACACGTCATCGCGACGTTTTGCAAACGACAGGAATAGCGTGAGCAAGAATGTCATGAGCACCAGCCAATGACTTGCTATTGTCTCGGTGGCTGTGGCACCAGCCAATATTCTGAGCACAAAGCCAAAGGCTATGATGCAGACATCGATGATGGCATAATCCTTGAGCTTGGTGCAATATAGCACATTCAATAGCCAATAGCCAACGATGATGCACATCGTGGCGAGAGCGTTGATGGTGAGTAGCAGACAGGTGGCAAAGCCAGCTACCGCTAACAATAGCATCAGGGTATAGGCTGTAGGTATGCTTATGGCACCCGAGGCTATAGGGCGATTGCATTTCTTTGGATGCTTTCTGTCGGCATCCACATCGATGATATCATTCAAGCAATATATCGATGAGGCTGTGAAGCTGAAGGCAAAGAATGTTATCACCGCAGCTATGATGTCTTCGGTACACATCAGCGAACCACCAAAGAACATAGGGAAAAACACAAAGGTGTTCTTCAGCCATTGGTGAGGACGTATGAGCTTTATTATCTTTTTCATTTTTTACTTTTTTACCTTTTTACCCTTTTACCTTTTCAATTCCCTTATGCAATAGCCATGCGAGCGGCATGGTGATGAGGGCTGTGAGAAGAAAGGTTGGCCAATATCCTATATGCATACGCTCGATATAGCACAACACGAAGTGGCTATGTATCAAGTAGGCTTCAAGACTTACTGCACCAACAAATCGGAATACCATATTCACTTTGTCTGGGAATCGACGGAATACACGATTTAGGAGCATGATGGTTGTTATGGTGAATGGTATGTAGAGCATACGTTCAACAAACAAAGGAAAATGTCCGTGGCGTATCTGCTCAAGATACAGACATGTGCCGAAGGTTAGAATCCATATTGCTGCCAACATCCATACCGCTTGACCATCTATGGTATGGCGATTCTTTACCATAGAACCGAAGTTGATGCCAAGTAGGAATATAGGCACACGACTCCAGAATATCTCCAGATGACCTACTGCCTGATGAATAGGTATCACCCATTGCACCATCACACACCAGATAACACTTATCAGCGGCAACCAGCGATACATAGGGTGGCGCTGGATGAGCATCATATAGAATGGCGATATGGTATATAGCATCATGATGGCAGGGATATACCAAAACGTAAGCTCATCGTGAAGCCAGAAGTCCCAGTTGATGGTGATATCGCCAATGAGGTCTATCCATGCCATGATGTCGCCACCATGAAAACGAGGAATATAATATAGCGAAGCCATGATGAGCCAAGCAGGATAGATGCGTATATAGCGGTTTTTGAAAAACCTTAGTAGCATATCCTTAGTAGCCATTCCCTTCTCCGTCATCTTTGTCCATGAATACCATAGTCCGATACCGCTAAGGAAAAGGAATATGTCTACGCCTACATTTCCCATGCGGCGTAGTCCGAACATAGGATCCCAGCGGTCTAAGCCTACGTGGAACAAGATGACGAAAAGCATTGCTGCTCCCATCTGCTCACCGCGAAAACGGCTCATGTTATAGAGTTCGATATCTGGTATCTTCATGTTATTTTGCGATTTGTTTATTCTAAAGTTGTATGTTATGCAAACTTTATCTTTTTCATTATCTCTCTAAACAGCATGGCAACAAACAAACTTGCTATGATATACATCAGCAGTCCTGTCCACATGTCGCCTTGACGAGATATCGGAATGAATATCTTTCGTGTTATAGGGTGGCTGACAAACAATGCTGCACTTATGTCGCCCATCCATAGCATGGCAGCACCAAGATATGGTATGTTCTTTATAACCTTTGCCATTGCCAAGCATGCACCGATAACCACAATAGGAGCAAATGTCCAACCTATGAGGTTACAGCTAAAACCTATTACAAATAGCGAGAATACTACGAGCCAAATGCACCATTGCCAAGTGCGATATTCCTCATTCTTTATTCTGGCAGTCTCGCAGTTTGCCATCAGCACTCCTAAACCAAATGGCAACATGCCACCCATGAAGTTGTAGCGATAGCTGTTGATGGCTGATCCCATAGGGTCGAGACAAAGCTGTATGCCTACGCATGCCACCATTAATGCTACCGTGAAGCCCCAATGCCTGCGATATATAAACAGACGATATATTATATACAGTTGGAGCATAAGTCCGAAGAACCAATAAGGTCCTGGCCATATCTGATGGTCAGGGTCAGGGAGTAGGTTGTTGACCATGAATAGCTGTGCCACCACCTTTGTTACATCGTAATGCCAACGACCAGGAGTTATGGCATCAACCATTAGGAATGCAGCAAAACCAACTATCATCATAGAGAAGAGCTTAAGGAAATGCTTCTTTATGAATGCCCATACTCCTTCTTCGGCAGCTACCAACTTGCTACCATATTTCATCTCTAAGCCATAGGCGCTGAGAAATAGGAAGATAGGTACGCCATAATGACCGAAAAACGATACCCAGTGCATAGGCAGCAGCTGGTCGGCATTCATAGTAACAGCCCAAAGCCAGTCTACATTCTTCTGATTGAAAGTATACTCGTTTTCCTTTACCACAGGACCAAGCCAATGGCAGTAGTTATGCAAGAATATGCCCATTATGGCAAGTCCGCGCATTATGTTGCATTCTGCTCTCGAGAGCAATGGTGTATTCATAATTTTCCCAGTTTTTACTTTTTTACCCTTTTACTTTTTTACCCTTTCCCTCAACTTATCATAGTCGGTATGTCCTTTCAAGAGTCGTGGTCGCATTTCATTGTAGTTTGGACTCAAGATGTCGTACTCTTCATGATAGTCGGGAGCGCTGATGCCGGCAAGGTGCATAAGCATATGAGCTACGGCATCGGTCATAAACCTCTTGTTCTTAGCCGCCTTTATCTCTTTTACCATCTGCGGATGGCGTTTGGCATATAGAGGTGAGACATATACCCAGAAAGGTATCTCAAACTCGTAGTGTGCCAGGTCGTAGTCTATTGCCGACGAGTGGTTGCGACAGATAAAACCACGATTACCCTCATAGCATTCCTCACCATGGTCAGGCATATATATCACCACAGCATCGCGGCGCTGGTATAGTTTCACTATTTGGTCTACTATCGAGTCGTTGTAGAGAGTCGCGTTGTCATAGTCGCTAAGAATACGCTTCTGTTTGCCATTAAGGTCTGGACGCAAATCATCATAAGTGCTTACCCAGAAATGGCGTTGGTTAGAAGGGTATCTTTGGCGATAGTTCACATGCTGACCGAGCAAATGGAAAATGGTGAATTCATGTTCGCCAATCTCTGGCTTAATTCGCTTATAGTCTTTCAGCAATCCTGAGTCGAGAGGTCGCAAGGTATCGTTGCGCGAATCAAACATCTGCTTACTCATAACAGGATTGTTGAGGAAGAAACCACCACTAAAGTCGTATACAGCCTCTTTGGCTTGCGATAGGAACTGATTGGTGATAAACGTTACGTGATATCCAGCCTTGCGCATGAGTTCAGGGAACATAGGATAGTCGCACCATTCACCCTTCTGACCTACCACATGCATAGAGAAGATATTCTTGAAAACAAAGCTTGTGAGATTCCATGGCGATACCACATCAGTAAACTTTATCAGTCTACCTTGCTTCTCCAGTTTCCTCTGTCGTGGATTAGTATCTACATCATAACCATATAGACTCGAATGGTGGCGACCATAGCTTTCGCCGATTATCAAAACGATACATGGCGAAGCATAGCTGCAACTATCTACCTTTGCCTTGTCGGCTGCAGCGATAAGAGTCGTTATCTGTTTTGCAGCCAACTGGTTGCTTCGTATGCTGAATGCCAAACGATATACAGGAAGATACATATTGCCATGCCCCGTCAGTGTGAGCAGATGCTCTATCTCGCCAACAGTCTTTGCTGTCATCAACTTGTGACATCCTTGCTTATTGCTCCAACTCATTCCTATGGCAACGATAGCTAATACCACAGTAATGATACCTGCTGCAGGCATCAGCTTAAACCATCGTGCTCTCCATCTATGCCATCTGCCAAGCATCAGCATTCGCCTGCGATAGCCAAAGAGCTTGTATATTCTTCGGCGCAATCCCCATGCCGTATGCAGAATTATAACTCCTACCACAAAGCCCACCGGACCTTGCAGTATCTCAGGTGTGAGATATGTGCGTAAGAATTCGCCAGCTTCACGACTATCAGTCTCGCCAAGAAGCAATAGCATAGAAGGATTTATTGTAGAGCCAAACTTGCTAAAACAATAAACGTCGGCTATGGCAATACTATACAAAATGAAGTAGAGCACCGCCTTTATCCAAGGGCGTACCTTTCCTGGAATAAGAGAAAGTAGCACACAGGCTATATAGTCGTCGGCAAAAAGTTCTAACCACAGATTGCTATACAGCTCTGCGCCCTTGGTATTAGGAAGTGTGCAAATGGCACATACAATCCCCAATACATACATGAATATGAAGAAACCGAAGTTCCGGGCTATTGGAACCAGCGGTAATGTCATTATTTTCCTAATCTTCATTCGTGTTCTGTTTATTCGATGGTAATAACCATGCGGTATTTTGTGCAAAATTAATGTAAAAGACTGAAACAGCAAAGAAAACATGCTTTTGTTTTGCCATTTCGCTCATTTGCACTACCTTTTTATAAGGTAGGCTGCATTCGGCAATGTCAAAACAAAAACTCTGTGTTTTGTTTTGCCATTTCGCTCATTTGCACTACCTTTTCATAAGGTAGGCTGCATTCGGCAATGTCAAAACAAAAACTCCGTGTTTTGTTTTGCCATTTCACTCATTTGCACTACCTTTGCATTACTATTAACAAAGAAAAGTAATATAAAATAATATAATATGGGAAAGATTATACTTACTGGCGACCGTCCAACAGGTAAACTCCACCTTGGACACTATGTTGGTAGCCTTCGTCGTCGTGTGCAGCTTCAGAATGCTGGCGACTTCGATAAGATGTTTGTTTTTATGGCAGATGTACAGGCTCTTACCGACAATGCTGACAATCCAGAGAAGATTCGTCAGAACATCATCGAAGTAGCTCTCGACTATCTTGCTGCTGGTCTCGACCCTGAGAAGTGCACACTCTTCATCCAAAGTCAGATTCCTGAGCTCGCTGAGCTTACTACATATTTGATGAACCTTATCAGCGTTAGCCGTGTACAGCGCAACCCTACTGTAAAGACAGAGATTAAAATGCGTAACTTCGAGGCTAACATTCCTCTCGGTTTCTTCTGCTACCCTGTTTCACAGGCTGCCGACATCACTCTGTTTAAGGCTACTACTGTGCCTGCAGGCGAAGACCAGGAACCAATGATTGAGGTTACTCGCGAACTCGTTCGCCGTTTCAACCAGACATACGCTCCTGTGCTCGTAGAGCCAGAGATTATGCTTCCTGAGAATGCTACTGCTCGTCGCTTGCCAGGAACCGATGGTAAGGAGAAAATGAGTAAGAGCCTTGGCAACTGTATCTATATCAGCGACTCTGAAAAGGAAGTATGGAAAAAGGTGAAGAAGATGTCTAATGGCGAACCTCGTATGAGCATGGACGAACCTGGTCATCTTGAGGGAAATGCTGTGTTCACTTATCTTGAGGCTTTCAGCACCGATGATGACTTCGCTAACTTCTGGCCTGAGTATCACAACCTCGATGAATTGAAGGAACATTATGTTCGTGGTGGTATTGGTGATGGTACTTGCAAGAAGTTCCTCAACACCATCCTCAACAATATGCTTGAGCCTATGCGTCAGCGTCGTGCAGAGTTTGAGAAGGATATCCCTGAAATCTATAACATCCTTCGCAAGGGTACTGAGCAAGCACGCGAAACAGCTGCAAAGACCATGGATGAAGTACGTCATGCTATGCGCATCGACTATTTCGACGATCAGGAACTCATTCGCCAGCAGATCGAGAAGTTTAGCAAGTAAAAGAATTCTTTTTTATAGCACGTGAAACTATATATATTAGATTTCGACGGCACTATGGCTGATACCCAGAGTCTCATCGTAGCTACTATGCAGCAGACGATAGAGGCTCTGGGTCTTGCTTTTCGTAGCAAAGAGCAATGTGCTGCAATGATTGGTTTGCCACTTAAGCAAACCTTTACCAAACTTATCCCCATGACAAGCGAGATGGGGGATAAGTGTGCAGAAAAATATACCGAAATATTTATTCGCAACAATACTAAGGATGCTGTACCTTTGTTTCCAAATGTAGTGGAAACAATAAAAGAATTGAAGCATCGTGGTTGTATTGTCACTATAGCAAGTAGCCGTTCTAAGGCTTCGCTATTAGAATATGTAAATCGCTTTGAACTCAACGATTATATTTCGTATATCGTTAGTACCAACGATGTTGTTAATGCCAAACCGCATCCAGAGCCTGTATTGAAAACTCTTCAATATCTTAATGTCGATGCTGCAGATGCCGTCGTAGTTGGCGATACATCATTCGATATTCTCATGGGTAAGCGTGCGGGATGCAAGGCGGTAGGTGTAAGCTATGGCAATGGAACCATAGTCGACCTCAAAGAATCAGGTGCCGACTATGTTATTGATGATTTCAAAAAACTATTGGAAATATAATATTGAGTAGGCAAGCATTAGCCTTACTTCATCACTTTCTTTCCACCATGCACATATACTCCATGCTGTGTAGGCTCGCTGATGCGCTGACCGCTGAGGGTATACCATTTGTTGCAGGCATGAAGTGGAGATGAAGTGATGGCGTTGACAGCAGTGTTGCTGCCAACGAAATCCTTCATTATGTCCATAGCCTTAGTGGCTTTGCCTGTGCGACTATCGAATAGCGGAGCATTATACCATCCGCTGAGCGATGTGTTCTTGGCATTATATTCCATCCACCACCAGAAAAGGCCAGTTACCTTTTGATGCCTGTTGAGCATCTTTATCATATCCTTTGTAAAGGCAGCCTGACCATCGTCGCTATAAGAATAAGTCTTGGAATAGTCGATAGTTGAACCAGGAACTGCCCAAGCATATGGGTAGCCAGTCTCTACTATCATAATATCTTTGTCTGCGAATGTTGTTTCAGCCTTAGTGATAGCTGTTTCGAGAACAGAAAGATATCCGTGGAAATAAGGATAATAGCTCAAGCCAATGATATCGTAGTCTACCTTAGCCTTCTGCATCTCGTTGTAGAAGTTTGTCATTACATCAGGCTGAGCTACACGCTCTGTATGCAAGATAATCTTAGCCTCAGGACAAACCTCGCGACATGCTTTGATAGCCTTAGAAAGTAGGGTGGTGAAGCGTGCCCAGTTGGCATTGCTTCCCATAAAACATTTTTTCAGCGATGCACTTGCCTGGTCGTGGCTACCCCATAGCATACCATAGCTAATCTCGTTGCCTGTCTGTATGAAGTCGGGAGTAACACCCGCAGCAGCCAACTGCTGTAGTGCATCTTTGGTATAGTCGTAAATCTTCTGATATAGTTGCTCGTCGGTCAATGAAGCCCAGTCTGCCGGAGTCCATTGCTTTGCAGGGTCTGCCCATGTGTCAGAATAATGGAAGTCGAGCATCAACTTAAATCCTGCATCCTTTATTCTCTTAGCCAAAGGCTTGATATATTCTATATCTTGGCAAGTGTTGGCATCCTTGTCATTGCCTGTATATTTACTTGGATCTACGAATAGGCGTAGACGCATAGCGTTCATACCCTCTTGCTTGAAATATTCAAGAGGAGACGAGATTCTATTACCCTTAGTATCAAAATACGAAGCCTTAGCCTTTTCGTATTCAGGCAATAGTGATATGTCGCCACCAACGAATTTCTGTGCCGAAGCACTTGTTGCTACCAAAGATAAAGCAATAAGTAGATGTCTTAGTTTCATGGTTTTTTATTGTTAGGAGATTTATGTGAAATTATACGTTGCAAAAATACGTTTTTTCTCTTACACCCCCAAGCTTTTCTCCACTTTTTACCCTTTCACCTTTTACCTTTTTACTTTTTTACCTTTTTACTTTTTTATCTTTTTACCTTTTCTACAGCCATGCCACTACCGTAGGTGTGAGCAATGCAGTGAGGATACCATTGAGCGTAAGACCCAAGCTGGCATAAGCACCCACAAACTCGTCGCGCTCCATAGCCACAGATGTACCTACAGCATGCGAAGCCGCACCCATAGACAAGCCTTTAGCCATAGGGTTGTTGATATGACCTACCGACATAATCTTAAATCCTGCCACACCACCTATCAGACCAGTTATTACCACAATGGCTGCAGTAAGCGATGGAATACCGCCAAGCGCCTGCGTCACCTCCATAGCAATAGGAGTAGTCACCGATTTGCTTGCCAATGATACCACTACAGCATGCGATGCTCCAAGCAGTCGCGCTGTTATCACTACGCTAACTATTCCTACTATACATCCCATCATCTGCGATGCCAAGATAGGTAAAAACTGTTTTTTTATCTGCGATAGCTGCAAATACAAAGGCACACCCAATGCCACTACTGCCGGCTTAAGCCAAAAGTCAATCATCTTTCCGCTCTCATAATAAGTCTCGTATGGTATATTAAAAGTGGTGAGAAACAATATTATCAATCCTATAGCTATCAATATAGGATTAAGAAGTATAGAGCCCGTTTTACGTTGCAACATCTTTGCCCCTTGGTAAATGCCAAAGGTCAATGCAAGCAGAAAATATTGGTTTGTTATTATATCCTTAATCATGGTTCTTGTGCCTTTCCTCTATTTTGTCCTTAATCTTGTTAGTTATCTTCTTTTCGCCCTTCGCCACCACCTGGTGAGTGTGACCAGTAACGAGCAACACCAATGCTGTGCTCACTAATGTAGCCCCAACTATAGGAACCAATTCAGCCTTGATAAGGTTGAAATGTAACATCAGTGCAACGCCTGGTGGTACGAAGAAGAATCCGAGGTTGGCTATCAGAAAGTCAGTAAGTCCTCTTACCCATTCCAGTTTTATTACCTTTACCTTCAGTAGTAGTGTAAGCAATAGCATACCGATGATACTCGAAGGCAGTTTCACTCCTGTGAGCGTTGTCACCAGCTCACCCAAAGCCATGCATCCAAAGAGGATGAAACATTGTCTAACCATATTTTTCCTATTGTGTTGTTATCCCACAAATTATCGTATTATTCTTATTCGGGTGCAAAGGTAATAATATTATCTAATAAAAAAACTTCCTCACCCAATTTTTATGAGGTGAGGAAGATTATTTATTACATTGTTATAGCCAACAATTCTGCTACAGCCTTGTGCCAAGAGCGTGTGGCATCAAGATGTTGTGCCTTTAGCTCATAGTAGGTGCGAAAATCTGTAATATAAGCTGTGACGCTTATAGCACCTTCGTTGAGCGCTTTTTTCAGCAGTGGCATATTGTTAGAGGTGTTTACGGTCTGATTGTAGGCTTCTGCCACTTCGTGCAGACCAGCTTGGCGCTGATATAGCGACTGCAAGTTGTAATAGAACTGCAGTTTAGCATCTGCCACCTTTGCTTTAGCTGCCACCGCCTCTGCTTTAGCCTGTTTCACCTTATTTTTATTGCTCCATAGCGGTATTGTCATTCCTACAGAGAAACCACTGAGGTTTTCGTCGTTGATATATTCGCCTGTGAAACCAGCAGTGAGCTTAGGCATGCCGTCGGCACGAGTTATGGCAACTTGACGGTTTGCCACTTCTGCTTCCTGTCTTGCGTATGCCAATGCAGGACTCTTTGTTTCAGCCTCTGCATACCACGACTTGAAGTCGGAAGGGATAGAGACTGCAGGGAAGGTGGCTGTGGTGAGAGATATTGCGTTGCCACCATTGAGACTTTGTAATGATAGCAAGGCTGCGTCGCGGTCTGTATCATTATTCTTTAGCGCCACTTTAGCAGCAGCAAGTTCCAACATGGTGGTGTTATATTCGACTTGTGTACCTTCGCCCTTGTCGAGTCGTTGCTTCTGCAATTTAGCATTCTGTTCAGCATATTCCAGTCGGGTGGCAAGGTTGTTGTGCATGGCATTATAATATATAATGTCTATACACAGCTGTCGCGCATAGAGCAATATCTCTTGGCGGTCTAACTTGTATTGGTAGTCAGCCATAGCATCTTGCTCTTTAGCCATGCGTCGCTTAGCGCCTGTTAGGGTTGCCATATCGAAGCTCTGCGATACTTCGATGTTTTTTCTGTTGCCCACAGAGCGTGGTGAGCCCCATAGATATGCGAAGTCTACTTCTGGGTCTTCAAGTGCGAGACCAGTATGGTTGCCTATCTTTGTTGCCTCAGTAGCCTTGCGCAAGGCAGATAGAGTGGGGTTGTTGTCTTCTATCTGCTGCAGTATGCCGTCGATGCAACCCTGAGCGCGCAACTCTAAGGTTGCGCATAGGGCTGATAATATGATTAATATTCGATACATATTTTTTCTGATTTATGGATTTATGGATTTATGGATTAATGGAGGAAGCGGGGAAGCGGGGAAGGGGGAAGGGAAGTCGTAAAAACGACTTCCAACAAGGACGAAGGGGAATGATAGCTTCGCTTTGCTTGATGCTTCGCTTCGCTTTGCTTTGCTTGATGCTTCGCTTTGCTCTTCATTTTGATTCTTCACTCTTCACTTAGATTCTTTACTCTTCGTTCTTCACTTAATAAGTGCATTATTGGCACAACGAATGCATTGAGCAAGGTAGAGGTGAAGAGACCTCCGAGGATAACCTTTGCCATTGGACTTTGAATCTCGTTGCCTGGAAGATCGCCACCAATGGCGAGAGGAATTAAGGCAAGAGCTGAGGTCAGAGCCGTCATAAGGATAGGGTTAAGACGATCGGTAGAACCACGCATCACGCAGTCTATGGTGCTGATGCCATGTGCCTTCAGGTCGTTGTATCTGCTCACCAGGAGCATACCATTACGTGTGGCGATACCGAAGAGAGATATGAAGCCGATGATAGCAGGAATGCTCAGCATGCCATTAGATAGCCATACCGCAAACACACCACCAATAAGTGCCAAAGGCAAATTTAGTAATATCACCAACGACTCGCGGAGGTTGCGGAACTGATAGAACAGCAACAAGAAGATGATGATGATAGAGATTATCGAGGTGATAAGCAAGGTCTGTGATGCCGACTTCTCGCTCTCAAACTGTCCACCATATTCTATATGATAGCCCTCTGGTAGCTGTATGCTGCTATCTATCTTCTGCTGTATGTCATCAACTACACCTACCAAATCACGACCAGATACGTTTGCCGAGACAACAAGCTTGCGAGCTACATTCTCGCGGTTGATGGTGTTAGGACCAGTAGCCGATTTCACGTCGGCAACATAGCATAATGGTATCATCTGTCCGTCGGCATTAATCAGCATATTGCGAATCTCGTCGATAGACGCATGCTGGTTGTCGTCGACTTTAAGCATAAGGTCGAACGATTTGTTGCCCTCGTAAACTGTCGAAACCGCTTCGCCTGCTAACAATGTGCTTACCATTTCGCCAAAATCAGCCATGGTGATGCCATAGCGTGCCAGCATATCTCGCTTAGGAATTATCTGTAGCTGCGGACGCTCCACCTGCTGTTCTACGTTGAGGTCGGCAATGCCTTCGATGCCAGAAATCTCTTCCTTTATCTTGTTGCCGATATCATACATGCGGTTGAGGTTGTCGCCAAACACCTTGATAGCGATATTGGCGCGAGTACCAGATAGCATAGCATCGATACGGTGGGTGATAGGGGCACCAACCTCTACATTTATGCCTGGTATGGCTTCGAGCTTATGACGCACGTCAGCCAATACCTCATCCTTGCTGCGGTCGGTAAGGGTGAATGGAGCTTCAATTTCAGTGTCGTTAACTCCCAAGGCATGCTCATCGAGCTCGGCACGTCCTGTTTTTCTGCCCACGGTATTTATTTCAGGTATCGATAGCAACTGCTTTTCCACCTTGTTGCCTATGCGGCCTGACTCTGCGAGAGATATGCCAGGCAATGTGCTTACATTGATGGTAAACGAACCCTCGTTGAATGGAGGAAGGAAGTTACGACCCAAAGATGCAAACACCACCAATGCCACAACGAACAATGCCGCTGCCGAGCCCAATACCACTCTGCGGTGATTGATAGCCCATTCCAATGCCTTGGCATAATGACCCTTTAGCCATTCAGCCACCTTAGGTTCACGCATCTGTCCCTTGCCGCTACCGAGAAGATAGCTACACAATACAGGGGTGAGGGTAAGGGCAACGAGTGTGGAAGCACAAAGAGCTGTGATGAAAGCGATGCCTAATGGCACGAGCAATCTGCCCTCCATGCCTGTGAGGAAGAACAGAGGAATGAAGCTCACGATGATAATCAATGTAGAATTGAGGATAGGCAAGCGCACCTCCTTGGAAGCTTCGAAAACGATGTTTATCAATGGCTGTCGTTTGCCTTCGGGCTTCATTCGATTTTCGCGCAGTCGCTTATATACATTCTCAACATCCACAATGGCATCGTCGACAAGCGAACCTATAGCTATTGCCATACCGCCAAGGCTCATGGTGTTGATGGTGAGTCCCATAAAGTGGAGCACCAATATCGACATCACCAACGACAGAGGTATGGTGACGAGAGAGATCAATGTGGTGCGCACATTCATAAGGAAGATAAACAACACTATCACTACAAAGAAGCCACCTTCGTAGAGCGACTCCTTGACATTGTCGATACTGCTATTTATGAAACGCTCCTGACGATATACGTCGGTGCTGAGTTTCACGTCGGCAGGTAGCGACTTCTGTACATCGTTGAGTGCAAGGTCTATTTTTTCAGATAGGTCTATGGTGCTGGTGCTTGGCTGTTTTGTCACCGTCATCATCACGCATTGTTTGCCATTTAGCGATGCTGTACCCATGTTAGGAGCATGGTTGCCAACCTTTACTGTCGCTATATCGCCAATGGTGATGGCGGCGTTGCCCGAACCTTTCACCAATGCTTTCTTTAGTGCCTCTATATTATTTGTGGCGCTTACACCACGCACAATATATTCGTTGCCATATTCATATAGCACACCACCCGAAGTGTTGCGGTTCATATCTTGCATGGCTGCATTAACATCGTTGAGGCCTACTCCGTAATGCTTCATGCGCAATGGGTCGAGCAATATCTGGTATTCCTTCACATCGCCACCCAATACCGATACCTGAGCCACACCACCTGTGGCAAGCAAGCGTGGACGAATGGTCCAGTCGGCAAGTGTACGTAGGTCGCGGAGAGAAGTGGTATCAGAGGTTACTGCCACAAACATCAGCTCGCCAAGTATCGACGACTGTGGACCGAGAGTTGGTGCACCTACAGTCTTTGGCAATTGGTCTTTTATGGCAGTGATCTTTTCAGATACTATCTGGCGTGCACGATAAATATCTGTACCCCAATTGAATTCCACCCAAACGATAGAAAAACCTGTTGTCGACGATGAACGCACGCGACGCACATCGGTGGCTCCATTCACAGCTGTTTCTATAGGAAAGGTGACGAGTTGTTCGACCTCTTCTGGTGCCATACCATTAGCCTCGGTCATCACTACCACCGTAGGGGCATTGAGATCGGGGAATACATCTACATCCATGTGTTTGGCGGTGTAGATGCCAACCATCATCAGCAATACTGCAGATATGAGTATCACCAGACGGTTGTGGAGCGAAAAACTAATTATCTTGTTCAACATATCGCCCTATGTTTAGTGGTTGTGAGTATGTCCAGGAATAGCCTTCGAAGCCGATGCCAACTTCACGGTATATGCACCATGGCTCACCACCTTTTCGCCTGCTTTAAGTCCGCTCACTATCTCTATACGCTTTCCGTTTGAAGCTCCTGTAGACACTTCACGCTTAATATATGCGTCGTGTTCTATCTGTACATACACGAATTTTGCTCCCTGCTCTTCGGTCAGAGCCTCTACAGGTACAGAGATGATGTTGGCTTGCTCCTTAGAGAGCAACCACACCTCAGCATAGGCACCAGATATGATGTCGCCAATGTTGTCGAATTCGAAGTTTACAGGTACAAACGAAGAACCAGCAGCAACGCTTCTGCCATAAGAGAGTAAGCGGCCATGCATATTGTCGAGACTATATACTCTGTCGCTACCTGCCATGCGGAAGTTGGCGCTACCGATGGTTGCCAATGATTGAGCTTGATGGCAAGGAACATCGGCACGCAACTGTAGCTTGCGGCTATTGGTGACAACGGCTATAGGCTGACCTACAGCAACATATTCGCCTTGAGCTACCAAGAGAGTCTTGATATATCCACTCATAGGTGACGATACAGATATGCCTGCTGCTGTAGAGTTCCTTGCTTGTGCCTCGTATGCCACACGAGCAGTCTCGTATTGCATCTTTATCTGTCCAAACTCCTTTTGCGATATTATCTTGTCGCCAACGAGAGCTTTAGCACGCTCATATTCGCTTTTTGCAACTTCGTATGCAGCCTTGGCTTTAGCCATAGGGTCGCCATCTTGTATGTTCTTAGCAGATACAGACGCAATGGTCTGACCTGCCTTTACGGCAGTACCTTCAGTTATCGAAGCGTTGGCATACTTCACTATACCGTTGGATGTGGCAGCGATGGTTTGTTCATCACCTTGACTCGCCACAATCTGTCCGCTCACCAATATAGCAGCTCTGAATGGTGCTGCAGCCACGGTCTCGATGGTTATGCCTGCCTCTTTAGCTTGCTTTTCGTTAATTACTATTTCTCCTTCGTGGTCATGCTCGTGGCCATGTTCGCCTTCAGCATGTTCTTCACCTTCTTTGTTGTCGTCATGATTATGACTGCCGCAGCTTGCAAATGCAAACGCAGCAATCATCATGAGCAACATATAAAGTTTGTTCATGATTTAAAAAATAAATGACTTTACTGTTTTTTTATTTAGCCTTTTTAAGCTATTTACCTTTCAAAGGTCTTTTTACTTTTTTACCTTTCAAAGGTCTTTTTACTTTTTTACCTTTCAAAGGTCTTTCTTACCTTTAAAAAGCTGGAGGCGCACGGAGGCTTCTATAGCTATATAAACCAATAGATTTATAAAATGAAGTCTTTTTAGTTTCGGCTTTACAAGTGTTGATAGCCATGTCGCCGAAGACAAGGCTACCTATGATATTTGCAAATAAAAGTACGTGCTTAACAGCAATATTACTGTCAGTAGAATGATGTTGGGATATGAAGAAATCGCTCTCTGCAACACAGGTGGTATTGTCGCCATGATGATGAGAATGAGCTTCGTTGGCGCAATGGTTGTGGTTGCAATATTCTATAGTGGTGCATATCTCCCCATCGTGATGATGGTGAGGTATTGCTGGCAACAATAGCAATAATATTACTACTGGCAACACATGCATCGCTATTAGGTTTCTGTTCTTCATATTAAAATTATACTGCAAAATTACTAATAATAAGCGACATATAGATGTCGTGTTATATATTGTTAACTCTTTCCTATATTGCCGTTTATAGTAAATCGCATACCTTTGCGTATGATTTTAGTTATTTTTGATTATGGAGCAAAACAAATACGAGCAACTGCTACTTCTGCACGACATAAAACCCACGGCAAACCGCATCATCATTGTCCGAGCTTTAGAGAGTGCGGGCAAGCCTGTGTCGATGAAGGAGTTGGAATACAGCATATTGTCGTTGGATAAGTCGTCGATATTTCGCACCCTCGTAGTCTTCAAACAGCATCATTTGGTGCATGTGATAGAAGATGGAGAGGGTGGAGTGAAATACGAACTATGCCATAGCCACGACGAGGATATCGATGACGACGAGCACATGCATTTCTATTGCGAGCATTGTCATTCTATGATTTGTCTTCACGATATGCCATTGCCATGTGTGGAGTTGCCTTCCGACTTCGAACTCCATAGCGTGAACTTCATTATTCGTGGCATCTGTCCTGAATGCAGAAAGAAAAGAGGCTGATACAGTATTGCCTTCAATGTTCTTATCGTATATTCTATCTAACTTTCAATGCTCTCATCGCATTCAGTACTGCCAATACCGTTACGCCAACATCGGCAAACACTGCCATCCACATGGTGCCAAGTCCTACTGTGGCAAGGAGTAAGATAGCAACCTTTACGCCTATAGCAAACCACACATTCTGATGAGCTATGACGATAGTGCGGCGAGCTATGCTTATGGCTGTTGCCACCTTGCTTGGTTTATCATCCATCAACACCACGTCGGCAGCTTCTATTGCAGCATCGCTACCAAAAGCGCCCATAGCGATACCTACGTCTGCACGCTTCAATACAGGTGCATCGTTGATACCGTCGCCAACAAAGGCGAGAGTGCTACCTGCGGGTTTCTCATTTATTAAACGCTCCATATGAGAAACCTTATCTGTTGGCAACAGCTCTGTATGATATTCGTCGATATGTAGCTGTTGGGCTACATGTTCTCCCACTTCCTTTCTGTCGCCCGTTAGCATCACTGTCTTGCCAACTCCAAGAGCCTTTAGTTGTGAGATAGCCTCTTTGCTATCTTCTTTTATCTTGTCGTTGATAATGATATGACCAGCGTAGATGCCGTCGATAGCGATATGGATAATTGTTCCCACCTTGTGGCAGTTGTGCCATTTTGCTCCTATGCTATCCATCATCTTTGTGTTGCCCACACAAACTGTGTGGTTGCCCACCTTTGCTCGTATGCCTTGTCCGGCAATCTCTTCCACCTCTGTTATCGTGCAACCATCGGTAGCCTCGTTAGGGAAAGCATCTCTTAGTGCAGCACCGATAGGGTGGGTGGTGAAATGCTCCACGTGGGCAGCCATGTGTAGCAATTCTTGGGCATCATAGTTTTCTGGATGTATTGCTTCTACCTCGAATTGTCCATGAGTAAGGGTGCCTGTCTTATCGAAGACAACAGTAGAGAGGTTGGCAAGGGCATCCATATAGTTGCTACCTTTTATTAATATACCATTGCGTGAAGCTCCGCCTATACCACCAAAGAATGTCAATGGTACGCTGATGACAAGGGCGCAAGGGCAAGAAACTACGAGGAATATCAATGCACGGTTAAGCCAAAGAGGAAAGCTCTCGGCATAGCTTGCAGCAGAGAATATAGGTGGCACTAAAGCCAATGCCACAGCCAAGAATACTACAATAGGTGTATATACATGGGCGAAACGTGAGATAAAAGATTCGCTCTTCGACTTGTTTTCATTAGCATTCTCTACGAGGTTTATAATCTTAGAGACTGTGCTCTCACCGAAAGTCTTGGTGGTCTGCACCTTGATAACTCCTGATATGTTGATACATCCTGATATCACTTCGTTGCCCTCGGTAATCTGTCGTGGCATGCTCTCGCCTGTTATCGCAATGGTGTTTAGAGCCGATTGACCTTCAATCACCTTACCATCCAAAGGCACTTTCTCGCCTGGTCTGACGACGATAGTTTCACCTATCGCTACCTCCTCTGGAGATACCTGCATAGTATTACCATTGCGCTCTACGTTGGCAACATCGGGCTTTATCTCCATCAAATGCGATATGCTGTCTCTGCTTCTTCCTTCGGCATAGCCTTCAAATAGTTCGCCTATTTGGAAGAACAACATCACGAAGACTGCCTCCATAAACTCAGTGTCACTACCAGGCAGGAAGCCTATGGCAAGAGCACCGATAGTGGCTACCGACATCAAGAAGTCTTCGTTAAACATGTCGCCTTTCATTATTCCTTCGGCTGCTTCCTTTAGAGTATCGTGACCAATAAGAAGATATGGTACGAGGTAAATAAGCAACAACTGCCATGTGGCAAGATTCATGAAGTGCTCTATCAGTGCTGCACCGACAAGCAATAATATTGTAGTGCCAATAAGCACTACTTTGCTTTTTAATCCTTCATGCTCATGGCAATGCTCATGTTCATGTTTATGGTTGCATCCGCAACCACTTTGTGTATTACAACAATTTCCCATATCTTTGCTTTATTATTATTTTCTGTGTGCAAAGGTATGGGAAAAGTTATGCAACTCGGTTGCAAAGTCTATTTGCTATATAGAAAAAATCATTTTTTATAGTCTTTCTGTCTTAGTATAGTTTGAACATTCTATCCATCAACTGCCATTTCTCATCTGATGTGGCATCTTTGGCGCAGCCTTGAAATTCAGAAACAAAAGCCTCCCATTCAGCTTGACGAGGTAGGGTGGCGAGTTTTGCCATAGCTGTATTCCAGTCAAAATCGAGAGCTGTATCTACTATCATCACAAGGTGGGTACCTGCGATATATATTTCCATTTCGAGGATACCTACTTTGCGTATTCCCTCAATGACTTCTTTCCACACATGCTCTTCGTCGTGAATTTCACGATATTTTGCTATTAGCTCCTGGTTGTCTCTAAGTTCAAGACATTGGCAGTAGCGTTTTGTTGGAATACCATATTCGTTGCTACGATATCCCGTATTCTTCGTTTCTTGTGTCATAATGATATATTTGTTTGTTAGTTGACTAAAACATCTTCCACTTACCACTGCTGGTAATCCACAATCTTGTTATCATTCCATTTATTGCCATTTTTGTTTAGCAGCATGGCTTTAGCCTCTTCTTCTTCTTGCTTACTCCTATTATAATATATAGAAGCTATGAAGCCAGTCATGACGAGGCAATAGATGGCGAGGACGATGATAGCTATAATAGAGCGTGAAGAACTGAAGGAATGACAGCGCAGTTCGTTGATGCTCTGTGGTCGCAAGTTGATGTCGCGAGTAGTACACAGTGCAGCCATCTTTTTCAGTTTGTTGCTATTGGTAATGTTAGCAATATCATTGATTACGCAACCCAAAGAATAGATGTCTGCCCTTGGTTCCGACTTCGCTCCTGGCAATAACTGTTCGGGAGCTATGTAGCCGGAAGTTCCTGCTGGAGTCTTGAGAACATAGAAAGAGTCGCTATCGGAGAGTCCAAAATCGATAATCTTCACATTCTGTCCATTGTGTGTCACCATGATGTTCGATGGTTTCAGGTCGCGATGAATAATCTGCTTGTTGTGCATATATTCTAAAGCGTCCATAAGCTGACAAACGATTTTTTCTGCCAACGATGGTGTTATCTGGTGTCTGTCGATAAGTGTCTGTAGATTATCGCCATCTACATATTCCATTACGATAGTCGTGCCAAGGTTGTCTATTTGTTCCAACTCTATAGTGTGACAGATGTTGGAATGCTCGAGCTGTAGTCCTATTTCAAACTCCTTACTCAGTGCCTGCTGGTATACAGGAATATATAGAAAGTCTTTCTTCAGGCATTTCAGCATGAAACGCTTTCCATATTTTGTGGCTGTAAAAAGTCTGGTATGACCAGATTTCGAGACATAGAATTCCTTAAGATTCTTATACTCGTTGTTACCAGTCATAGGGTCGGCATCTGTTATCTCCTTGATGTTTGTTGTAAATCCAGATGTCGGACGCGTATTTGTTGTTTCTGTTGCCGAGTCGTTGTTATTCATGTTTGCTACTATAAATCGCCGTTTGATTCAACTTTGATAATGGTGAGTCCTCCGTTTCTTCCTGCTACGAATGGTGATGTACGTTCACCATTGCGCTCTATGTATGGTAAATATAGTGGCTGTTCTTTGATAAAGCATCCTGTAGTGAAGCGGTCGCCAACTATGAGCTTGCTGTTTTCGGATTCTTCTATTTCATAGATGCTATCACCAAGATATCTTAGCTTAAGCAAGCGGTTAGGGCTCCAACCTATACAAATCTTTGCTCCTTTGTGTAGCTCGTTGCTCACTAACTGAGGCGATTTGAAATACGATGAGTTGTATTTCACACTTGTCTTCAGCCATTTCACATATTCCATATATTTTTTATGGCCAAGATATTCAGACAGCACATCCAGGGTGTTGATACGTGGCTTATGGCTATCGCCAACATAGCCATACAAACGCTTCAGAGTTGATGCCGACACAGTTTTACCTGTCGCCTTCTCAAGATGCAAAGTAAATCCTTCAAAGTCGGTTGTAGTAGCCAATAGCTTACCATATTTCTGTTCTACGAGTGATTTTAACTCTTCTATTTCGGGATTTGTCATAGTATTTGGTGTTTTATTGTTCTACGATATGTTGGAATTGTCCCCAGTTGCTGTTGTATCTATACATAGTCTTCTTGCCTTTAGGAACATGGAGAATGCAAGTCTTTAGGAAGTCTTCACCACTTGTAGCAAAAGCCTTGGAATTGCATACAGGTGGGGTAGGAGCATCGATGTAGATATCTGTTAGTGGACAGTTGTCGAATACATAGTCAGAAATCAATTCCGTCTTTGTTCCCATCCTTACTATTTTCAGCTCTTTGCATCCTTGGAAAGTTCCAGTAGGTATGCTTTTCAATTTATCGGGCAAGCTAACTTCCTTTATATTGCTATTCATGAAAGCTCCTTGTCCAATCTTTGTTAGAGCATCGGGAAGGATGAACTTCTCTATGTCGCATTCCTTGAAAGCATAGTCGCCAATGCTGTTTACTGTTGCAGGCAAAGTATAGTCACCCTTCTTTCCTACCGGGAACCATACTATGCTTGTTGCATCAGCATTTAGTAACACACCATCAACGCTCGAATAGTGGACGTTAGCTTTCGATACGCTAATTGTCTCTAAAGCTGTGCATCCACTCGAAGGTAGCAACATGCTGATATTTGCTGGTATTTCTATATTTCGTAGTGAAGTGCAACCCTCAAAGGCATCCTTCTCTATGCTTGTTACATCGGTAGGAAGAGTTATCTTGCTGAGATGTGGACAATATGCAAACATACCTTGGCTAACCATGTTGGTTTTGGTATGGCGATTATATGGTCCGAATGGTGAACCTCCTTCCACGAAGTGTGCTTCTGCCAAATTTAGTTCGCTTAGTTTGCCTTGGGTAGCAGTATTGTCTGTATCTACACCTGCCATTTTGCGTAGCAATACTATATCGTCGCCATTTAAACTTCCTGCGATGGTCAACTTAGAGTAGTCGTTGATGCCATCGCCAATGATAGTACTCAGCACTCCTGGCTCCAGTAGTTTTATGGCATCTATTGTGGTGAAATATATTGGTTTGCTCACTGTCTCGCCTGGTCTGTTTATGGCGTATGTCCAAAACTTATAGTTTGTGTATGGTTGCAGAGAGTTTACGCATATTTGTAGATTGTGGTTTGCAGGGTCGTACGCTTCAAACTTTATCTTCTGCTTTGTGCCGCCATCTGCTATTGCATAATAGCATCCTGTTTCTGTAACCTCTTCTCCACCATCAGATATTATCTCATAACCTAAGATTACGCTCGTTGGTCCATAGCTCAACACCTCAGGGTTTGATATCGATGCTTTCTCGTTTGGCATGGTGGTGAATGATAGTGGCTCACTATTCAGCGTCACTCTGCCATTGTTTGCTTGTAACATATAATAATATGTGGTGCCAGCAGTCAGACCATCTATACCATATAACACCTTGTTGTCTGTTGCTTTTACCACGGGAGTCTCATTTGGCATATCCGCAGATGTGCCATAGCGAAACGATAGCGAAGGCATAGCTGTATTTCCCTCCAAGCTGATAGCTCCATGGAGAGTAGCAGAATTGCGCATAATGTCTGTTGCAGGTTGTGTGAGTAGCTGAGGCTCAAAGCTACTTGGCTTATCCTCATTGCTACATGCTGTAAGCAGACATATCGCACAGAATAAAAATATGATGTGGGTAGAGGTATATAATTTCATATCAGCAGTCTCCTTTCTCATATTTTTATGCCTATTCCTACACATGTCTGCCATTGTTTGGCGGCAATGGTGATGGCTGAAACTGAAAAGCTTATTCTGCCTATCGAAGCAAGTACACCAATTTCGCCTGCTACACCCTCCTTGCTCAATCCTTCGTTGCGTAGATATCCGCCACCTTCGCTTTCGCTAAGTTGCCATGCTGTAGCATATTTGCCATAGCCAACACCTTCGAAAAGGCAGATGCCACGATAGATGTTGTGTATAGCGCCTGCTGTAATAGAGTAGTTGGTGTGGCGGGTGTTGCCCGAATAGTATGGACGAATAGTTTCGCCTTCTTTATCTCCCTCTTTATTGCAAGAGCCTATGGTGGTGCCCAAGCTTTTCATGTTGCTACTATAATGGAGAAAGAAGCCATTTCGGCGCATCATAGCAAAGAATACACCATACGAAGGACCCTCCTTGTGCATAGCAACGGTGGCAAGGGTGTGGAACGTCAATGGCACCCTTGGGCGCATTCGCTCTATGGTTATAGTGTCGGTCTTTATGGTCTCTATAGTGTCGTGAAACTCTGTTATCTGCGGCATCGGCAGGTTGAGGCGCAACTCATAGCTCATGTGGCTCTCCAATGGTTTCTCAAACTTATAGTCGCGTAGCACACCCCATTCCGGATGCTTCAATGTCAGCATCCTACTGCCTTTAGGTATATATAGCCATATCTCGCCAACTTCATCCTTGCGCTTCACTATTCCCAATGGAGTAGAGAATGCAAAGTCGGATGGTGCTACTACCTTTACCAATGCGCAGGCGTCATCATTCAGGTCGTATACCACATTGATGAAAGCGCTAACATCATTAGGTAGCTGTCGGAAGCTTTCTACCGAGAACTCCTGAGCCATAAGCTTAGCTGGAAATATAAATCCTATCAGCAGTATGAGGTGTGTCAGATGTTTCATATTTATTCAAGATTAAAATCCTGGATGTTTATAATATCGTTGGTGTCGTGTATGGCTTCTGCTGGTTGCCATGTGCGAACATGGATTAGAGGCATAGTCTTATCCCTAAAGTCCCAAAGCAAAAACAGATAGCCGTCGTCGCTATATCTGTCGCTCTTATATTGTTGGCGTAGCGTAACGCCATATATGCCGTCCATAGTAGGGTGGCGCATTATGCGGAAGTCGGAAAACCTCACATCAACATTCTTGTTCATATCAAACACCTTCGATAGTCGCAACAGGTAGTTACGCTTTGAATGTATAGCGTATGTCACACGGCTACCTCCTGCTTGGCATTTACCATTGTCGGCAGCAGGCTTCACCATGTTGCCAACTATTATTAGTGCCTTGTCGCTAAACACCTGTCGCAGAAAGTCGATATCCTTGGTTGTGTATGCTGTGCGGAAGTGTTCGCAATAGTTTAGTATCATTCTGCGATTCTTGGCGTCGTCAACGCTCATCTTTCCTTTCAGCACTTTTGCAGCCTCTTTGTAGAAAGGGTTGTCTTTAGCAATCTTCTGTAGCGAAACTGTAGGTATTGATTGCGCCCCCTTGCCAATAGGTGCAGACGCTTTCTGATAGGCATTATTTCCGCTATTTGCCTCATTGCTTGCTTGAGCTATTGTTGCTGCAGTCTGCATATCCTTTGGCAATATGCTGTCGGCAGCAGTAGTGGTAAAGGTAACAATACCGTCACGATCTATGAAGCCTTCGCGACGAGTGGCGAGCTCACGGAAGCGTAGCTGACCATTTCGATAGCGAGTATCTAACATGCAGTTGCGCAATGGAATAGTGAAGAGCTCGTTGCCGTTGGCATCTTCAACGACATAACGCTTGCCAGTAGCGCCATTGTTTAGCTCTACCAGTTCGAGTCCCTCGTTTAGTCCGTATCTTGTCTTATTAGTATTCGTTGTGTCGGCAGCAGAAGGCAGAAGCCACAGTACTGCTGCCCATATTGTGAGTAGGAGCGAGAAAAATGTTAATATCGTTATTGTTTTCTTCATCTATTATTGTCAGTTTTTCATTTTTTTCGAGTCTCACTTACTTGTGTACCCTTACTTTCTTCATCTTCAGCGGACTGCCCCTGTGTATTACCGGACTTAGCTGATGGCGATAGCTATTCCGGTCATTATATCCCGACACATAGCCACGGCTTTTTTTAGCTAATGCAGTTTCGCGGCTATCGTTCTTCACGAAGTCTTCGAAAGAATATGTTTCGCCAGCATATTGCTTTATACGTTTCACGATGGTTTCGCGGCTTATGGTGTTGTAGTACGGAATGTTGTTGTTCATACATGAGTTCTTTTCCGAACGGAACACTCCACGACTGTGCCTAAATGCTCCCTCGAAGATGTCGACAATGTCGCTATATCGTGGGTCGAATATCAGATGACTCCAGCTAACGTTGTTTGTTTTGCCCGAAAGAGATATGTTGGTATACCATCCATTAGCTTGCGCATATCTTATTTCTGCGCTATGATCATAATGACAATTGCATGCATCAATGAAAGCGTTGGTATATATGTATTCGTCTGCCAACTTGCCAAAACCATGACCGCCAGCTTCATGCTGCACTATTCCACGCATATCGTAAGGGTAAGGGTCGTTACTCTTAGGACAGAAAGCTATTGCCGAACCATCGTTCCACATATTGGTGATACCACCATACTCAGTAGAGTTTGGCACCATTATTATCAGCGTTTGGTTTAAGTTGCTCTTGTTTACAGTAGGAGCATTTAGAGCATACGCAAATATTTCGCCGTAGTCGGCTTGCAAACCAACACCGCTTGTATAAGTGGTGTTGAAGCGTGTGTTAACTATAGTGTTTACACCACCAATGCCCGATTCTGTAGATAGAGGTATTGCGGTATATACATTAAAATACTCTCTGTAGGTCTTATACGGCTCTATGGCAAAGAAATATTCCATCTGTTGCTTAATATCTTTAAGATAATTGCCGTCAGAAATATCCTTAGCATTATAGCCATCACCGAGCAATACTATGTTTATGCCGCCATTATTGCCCTTGGTAGCCTTCTGCAATGTTATCCATTCGTCTTCGTTATATTGATAGCCGTATTGTGATACATTGCAAGTATAGGTGTAGTCTTTGTCTTTGAGTCGGAACACAACCTTACCTTCGCGTGTAGGACCATTCTTAGCCATTGAACTTATGGTCAATGTCACTCTTGTCTTCTTGCTACCATTCGATGGCGACACCTTTACCCAGATAGGCTTACTTGCCACTTCCCATTCGCCTTCGGCATATAGGGTGATAGTTTCTTTATGCTCAGAGTTCAATCCGCTTATGACACTTGGCACAGCATATAGTTCATGATGCGCCGTTATTCTCTTAAATTCCTTCCAACCAGTAGCAGTCTTGTAATTAATAATAGATGGCTCTGGCACTTCTAATGCGAAGTTGTCTTTAGCTACAAAAGTGAAAACCTCACCATTTAGATATGGTGGATCTTCGCTTTTGCATACTATGCTACTGATACCAAAGCATTCTGTAAAGGCACCAGAACTAATCGATTCTAAATTTTTTGGCAATACTAACCTTTCTATACCTGTACATTGTTTAAAGCATCCTTGACTGATGCATGTTATACCTTCTGGTATCTCTAATGTTCCAGTAAAACCATGACAATATCCAAACGCCCATTCTCCTAAAGTCGTTAGCGATTTTGGTAATGATAGTTTACCTGAAAAATTACAGTTATATAATGCAAATTCTTCTATTGTCGTAATATTCTTAGGCAAAACCAACTCTCCTTTGAAGGGACATTGAACAAATGCGTCTTGCTCGATTTTTGTAATTCCATCGGGAAGTACTAACGAGCCATCAAAACCGCAGTAGCAGAAAGTATATTCCTCAATAACTTTAATCGCTTGTGGAATAACTAATGAGCCTGTGAGGTTTTTGCAATAACCAAAAGCACCATTTTTTAACGTTTTTAATGAGGATGGTAAATGTAGTTCTCCATATAGATTATCACAATCATTAAATGCCTGTGCACCAATAATCTCAAGTCCTTCTGGTAAAATAAGATTGCAAGTGAATTTGCATTCATAAAATGCTTCATTATCAATTTTCTTAAGAGTAGATGGTAAAGAAAGATTACCTGTTAGGCTTGAACAACCGGCGAAAGCATAATCTTCTATTTCTGTTACACCTTCTGGAATAATCAACGAACCTGTTAGATATTTACATCCACTAAAAGCGCTATTTCCTATGCTTGTTATATTGTCTGGGAGGATAATGTTTGTTAATTCTGTTCCACTTAGTGCTTCGTTAGGTATACGGTTTTCATTCCAATTCAAAGTACCATTTTCCCTATACCTTTCTATTATAACATCCTTCAGATTAAGAGCCTTAAGACTTGTCATTTGCTTTTTCATAAATTCGAAGTCTTTTACATCTATAGTACCAGTGACTTTTAGATTCTTAATCTTCGTGAAGTCTTTTCCTGAGGCTTGAATGGAGTCTTTTAGATGAGTTGCAGTAGAGTTTACAATAACATACTCTTTTGTAGTAGCATCATGGCTCACCAAGTCGTTCTCCCATGGTGTTATGCTCTCGCTCACCAATGTTAGTTTATAATCACCGCTTCCTGCCAGCTTATCCACCTTGATGCCAAAGTTCATCATCTTACCTGCTACATAGGTGAAATTTTCGTTCTTAGTAAACTTATGAGGCATACCGTCGATGGTGATGCTAAACAAAGTTGTGCCTGCTGCCACAGTCTGTGGCACCACTATCGTACGCCATTCGTCGCCAGTGCGCGATGGCACAGTAGCCTTGCTCTCAACTTCGCCTGCAGCTTTTATCGTGCCGTCAGAAAGGTTGATGCTGGCTTTGCGTATCACATTAGGTAACAACACAATTTTTTCAGCCTTTGCCCATTCTCCACTTGCAAAGCCCGAACCTTCTATCAATGTAACTCTGGCGTTAGACATGCGGTGCGACAACGAAAGCTGTATTGCATTTGAGGTCGGAGCCACGTCCTTCACGCTACCCCACAAGAAGTCGCTTGCCTCATATCCACCCATCTCGCCATTAGCCGACTCTGTGCTTTGGTCTCTCTTCACCTCAAACTGATAGTCCTCAATGCTCTCAGGATTGGCATAAGGATAATAACCATAAACATCGATATGGGTATGCTTGTCAATCCAATAAATATCGTAGGCAGAATTCCATTTGTTGTTTGGCTCATCAAAGGTGAATCGTATGTTGTTCACATGATTGTCGTTAGTGGTCAACTTGCCAGGAGTGTTGCCATTATAGTCTGTGATATATACTCCCATAACATCGCCATTGCAGAAGCCATTGTCGTTGACACGTGTCACGGCAAGCTGATTAATCTCGCAACTCAACTCAATCTTGTCTTTGCCGTGTAGTGTGCCATCTGTACTCATGATGTCTTCGCTGCATCCACAAACTATGGAGCAGATGACTATAATATGTAATAAGGTGTATTTGAATAGTTTCATATACTCAGAATTGTAAAATAACATATAATCTTATGTGGTAGGGTCTGTTTCATACGTTAGCTCTTCATAGTTAATTGTATTTTTAAGCCCCTGCTTTAGCATACGTACTTTATTTTGTGTAAGAGAATTTATATTCTGTTTGCAAAGATATGAAAAATATAATTACTACACAAGTTCATTTTAGTTCATTTAAATGAAATATTACAGTCAAAGTCTTGTAAAGTCGAATATTTTGTTTAATTTTGCAAATACTAATTCTTTATCAAGAAAGACTATTAACACACTTAATATTTAGCTCCTAAAAGGATGGAAATAGAAAAGGAAGTTATATTATCGATGTCAAGAGGAGATAAAAAGGCTTACGAAACAATGTTTCGAAGGTTTTATCCCAAGGTGCATCGTTTTGTAGCTATACTATTGAAAAATGAGGATGATGCTGACGATGTCTGCCAACTCATTTTCCTTAAGGTGTGGCACAAACGAGAGAAATTTGCCGATATCAAAGACTTCGACTCCTACCTTTTTATATTAGCTAAATATACTGTCATCAACTATATATCCTCGAAACATATCATACCTATAGATATAGACAGCTTATCAGACAGTTTCTCTAATGCAAGTTCGCCACTCGACGATGTGGTGGCAAAAGATACCCAACTGCTTATAGATATGGTGGTAGAGAATATGCCGCAACAGCGACAGATGATTTATCGAATGAGCCGTGAGCAACATCTAAAGAACGATGAGATAGCTCAACGCCTGGGATTGCAGAAGAAAACGGTAGAGAATCATCTAAATTTGGCTCTTAAAGAAATTAAAAAAGCCGTCTATCTGATGATTTTGTTACCTTGGCATTGGGTGTAACGCCATTGTAACATGTCTTATATTTAAAAGAGAGTTTTATTATGGGTACAAAGATAAGGGATATAATTGATTATTATGCAGACCACGATGTGTCTGATGAAATAAAAGAAAGAGTGTTGGAGAGGGTGTCTGGCACACAAGATGACAAAGAGGTAAATGATGCTTTGAGTTCTTTGTGGAATCAGGCTGAATCTGCTTGTATGAGCGAAGATGCCATTTCGGCAGCTTATAATCGCCTGTTAGAGGCTGACGGTGCAGAGGAAGAAACAAAAGCAAAGCAACTTCATATCTTCCATTTCGCAAAATTTGCCGCTATTATCATACCGCTGGTTATGCTGATTGCTTTCGGAAAGATGTATATAGATATGAGTAACGACCTCGATGATATGAAATTGATATCGATGGTTCAAAAGCATACTACCAACGACGAAACCCAGCTTATTGCTATGTCGGATGGTACCAAGGTAAAGCTTAGTCAGAGTTCGGTGCTTCTCTATCCTTCTTCTTTCAAGGGAGCTAAAGAGCGAAAGGTTTTCCTCTCAGGTGAGGCGTTCTTTGATATCAAGCATGATGACAACCAACCATTCCATGTCAGCACAGCTCATTTTGAGATTACAGACTTGGGAACTTCTTTTGCGGTATCTTCGTATACTAATGCCGACGAGGTGTCTACAACTCTTAAAACAGGAAAGATAGAGCTTCGCATTATAGGACAAGAAGACAAAGTGTATAGTATGAGTCCTAACGACCAACTGGTATATAATGTAAAGACAAAGGCGGTGAAGATTCAACGCGTGGCTGCTGATAACGATGGATTAAGTTGGCGCAATAAGGAGATTGACCTTAATGATGTAACGTTGGCTGAGGCTGCAAATATCATGGGTAGCACCTACGGTGTTAAGTTTAACTTCGTCTCTAAGCGTTATCAGAATACTAAGGTTACCATTCATTTCAACCGTGGCGAAACATTGAAAGGCGCTATGTCTGTGATTAAGAATTTGGTTCCTGGATTAGAATATGAAATAAAAGGCGATGAGGTAATCGTTGAATAGTATTATAAATATATTAATGTATAGAGAGGCGCATCATATAAAAATGATGCGCTTTTTTGTAATATACACTTCTGTTTGCGAGCACACAATAAAAAACAAAAAAAAGTTTCATTTTCTTATGTTTTTGATTGGGTGTAAACTATAAAAGGATAGTCTTTAAGATGTAGCTACATGAGACAATATAATAACTAATAATAAGTAAATCTATGAATCTAAGAAGAATTTCAGCTTCATGTTTTTGTTTGTTGCTGGCTGGAAACTTAGCTGTTTCAGCTCAGATGGTGACACTTGATGCAAACAAGGTTTCTTTGAAGGCTGCGTTTGAGAAAATCGAGAAGGCTTCTAAGTATAAGATAGCTTACAACTCATCGTTGATAGATGCAAACCGTATGATCACGATTAAGAAAACTAAGGGTGATGCGTTGGAGATATTTGAACTCTTATTGAAGGAAAGTGGTTGTACTTATGAGAAAAAAGGAAATTATCTTATTGTTAAGCCACAATCAACCAAACAGCCAGTAAAGAAAAATATTAAACGTGTGACAGGTCAGCTTCTTGATGAACAAGGAGAGCCAATGATTGGTGTTACTGTCATGGTGAAAGGTACAACTACTGGCGCTGTAACCGATTTTGATGGAAATTTTACGATAGAAGATGTGCCTGCTGGCGCATCTAAACTACAAGTTTCGTATATCGGCTATGAGACCAAGGATGTGCAGATTTCATCTTCTTCTATGCAAATAAAGATGAATCCTGACAACGAGTTGCTTGATGAGGTAGTGGTTGTAGGTTATGGTACACAGAAGAAAGCCAACCTCACCGGTGCTGTTACATCCATGAAGAACGATGATCTTCTGAAAGCCAAGGCTGCAAACTCCACCAATGCTCTCATTGGACGCATGCCTGGAATCATAGCTAAGCAAGCAAGTGGAGAGCCTGGTGCAGACTATTCATCAATATATATCCGCGGTATAGCAACATTCCGTGGCGACACCCAACCAGCCTATATCATTGACGGCGTGGAGCGTTCGTCCGGTGACTTCGCACGCATGGATCCAAATGACATTGAATCTATAAATGTCTTGAAAGATGCGGCCTCGGCTGCCATCTTCGGTATGCGTGGTGCCAATGGTGTTATCGTGATTACAACAAAGCGCGGCGCACAAGCAAAGCCAACAATAAAGTACTCTGGAAACCTCTCTCTCACATCTCCCACAAAACTTCCTAAATATGCAAACTCCTATGACTATGCACGCCTTTACAACCAGTTCATGGGACAAGAAATCTATAGTGCCGAGGAGATAGCGAAATTCCGCGATGGTTCAGACCGCGAGTCCTATCCTAACACTAACTGGTACGACGAGATGCTATCAAGCTATGCTGTCGAGCAGCAACATAATGTATCTGTATCGGGTGGTAGCGACAAAATGCGCTATTATGTCAGCGGTGGTTTTCTCAACCAGGGAGGCCTTTGGGACGACATTAATTACAAACGCTACAACCTTCGCAGCAACATCGATTCCGACATTACCAGCACTACCCACCTGAAGGTTGACCTTTCTGGACGTGTTGAAAAAAGTCTTAACTCTGGCTCAGCTTCAGGCATCTTTGCTGCATTGATGCGCAACACCCCCGTTCTGCTCTGCCGTTATGATGATGGACGATTTGCTGTGCCCGATGCCACACACACTAACGTGGTTGCCTACAACCAGCCAGGAGGCAGCTACGGTAAGAGCAAGACATTTGTTGGAGATGCTGTGGTTGAACTCGAGCAGAAACTAAACTTCATAACTCAAGGACTCTCTATAAAGGGAACCATGGCCTATAGCTATCAAAACGGCAGCAGTAAGAACTGGACCGTATCGCCTTACATTTATTCAAAACAAGCAGATGGCAGCTATCTGTTAGCTCCACGCACCAGCCCAAGCCTGGGTTTAGGCAAGAGCAATACAGAGAACCAAGAATATCAGTTACAACTGAATTATGACCGTTCTTTCGGCAACCACAACATCAGTGCTATGGCAATGGCTCTCGAGAAAAAGAGCCGTTATGAGAATTCAAGTATGCAGCGCGTTTCATTTGACTCAGAGGTGCTCGACCAAATGGATGCAGGCAACTCTGCAAACCAAACCCTCAGCGCTTACGATACCAAGACTGCACGAATAAGCTACCTTGGACGATTGAACTACAACTTCGCTAACCGCTACTTGGCAGAATTCAACATTCGTCGTGACGGATCCGAGAACTTTGCACCATCGCACCGTTGGGGTACCTTTATGTCGGGATCTCTTGGATGGGTCATCTCTGAAGAAAAATTCTTCGAGCCACTTCGTAAGACAATCGACTTCCTAAAGATTCGTGCATCCTATGGCACACTTGGTAATGACAACACTGGCGGTGTGGCATACCCTTACTACAGTCGCTACGAGCTTTATTCTGGTGGCAATGCCAGCAACTATCTTCCCAACAACCGCGGTGACTACGCATTTGGCAGCAACGTCACAAAGGGGTTAGTACCAGGAGCCGTTGCCAATGAGCTGGCAACATGGGAACGCGCTACAAAATTCAATATCGCACTCGACATAGACCTATGGAATAGCCTGAGTTTCAGTATTGACTATTTTACTGAGAACCGCAGCCACATTTTGCTACAACGCTACGACGAGGTGCCGGGATCTTTTGGAGCTACTCTGCCTTTGGAAAACCTTGGAAAGGTAAAGAACAAAGGTGTTGATATGTCACTGACCTATCACAAGCGTATAGGTGACTTCGACTGGAGTATTGGCGGAAACTTCACCTATGCTCGCAATGAGATAGTTGAAATGGCAGAGGCTGCCGGCACAAGCGAATATATGCGCAAAACCGGACGTCCCATCAACGGATACTACGGGTACAAAACCGACGGGCTCTTCCAATCACAAGAAGAAATCGATAACTATGCAAAACAAGAGGTGGCTGGTTCCAACTATGTAACTAAGCCAGGCGACATAAAGTATGTTGATGTTAATGGTGATAAAGTAGTAAATTCTAATATTGCTGTCCGCTAAAACTCAAAAGAGCATAGAAATCCTATCCGCAATGCCCA
>OIZP01000117.1_pt1 | contig 54490 bp, 45 predicted proteins | sample 1588531 | NCBI WGS metagenome assembly OIZP01 (sample SAMN03283283) | human gut metagenome | biome: human-associated habitat; material: feces | host: Homo sapiens | place: Peru | collected 2012
CTCTGCTCATTTTTTCTTCCTTTGCGATAAAGTTTTTTCTTTTATTTTACCTTATCGCAAAGAAATCGGCTTAAATTTTTGAACTATAAGTGCGAATTATTTTTACCTTTCAAAGCAAAATTTACGCCCTGTTAAAAAAGGGGTTATATTGTGAATATATTCACTGTTTTTTAGGTCTAACTCGGTCATTCTCAATCATTCTCGGTCTTTTTCCGTCATTCTCGGTCACAGACGTTCACGAAAACCCCCAAAAAATACAAAATTTGCAATATTTTTACCATTTGCGCATCACCCCTTTTAAAAAAATTTTTTTATGCTAAAATTATACTATGAAGATAATTATTAGCTCTTCACTTATTCAAAGAGAACTGTAGTTAAATCCTATCGGCATACCAAAGTATACTTATTTACTTTTTTAACTTACTACAGTTTGTGGGGTATTTGACATATAATATGGGAGCCCCTGACGCATAATATATCATACGCCAAGGGCTCTCTTTTTATATAACCATACTCGTAATAATTACGCTTGCAGCAACTCCTGCCATTGTTGCTATAAATGCGCCTGCAAGAGTCCATCGTGTTTTGGTAACCTTTGCCGCCGCAGCATATACACTTAAAGTATAAAATATCGTCTCCGTACAGCTCATAATGATACTCACGAGGAATCCCTCATAAGAATCCGTCCCACACCGCTCAAATAAATCCAGGCATAATGTATTTGCTGCATTTGATGAGAAAAATCTTACTATAATAATCGGAATCACATCCGCCGGTACTCCGATATGTGTAGTATATTTTCCGATGGCCTTGGCAATCCACAATAACAGACCGGATGCGCTTATAACCTTAACACCTATCATTAATCCGATAAGTGTAGGAATTATTGAAAGGACAGTCCCCAGTCCGTCCTTTGCCCCATCAATAAACTGTTCATAGACTTTCTGTTTTTTTATCAGACCATAACCCACAATAAAAATTGCAGTAATCGGAATCATAAACTCCGAAAGATATATTATTATTTTCATAAAATAACCGAAGCATAGAATTACTACTATTCTATGCTCCGGTTACTTTGATAATTATTAATTTTTATTCTTATCATCATCAGGATGAACTTTATATGACTTAAATCTGGTAAGTCTGCTTACCCTCTTTGCCTTAGCTTCTGCTCTTTCCTGAATCTCTATATGCCTGTCAAGTTCGTATTCATCATACATTTCTGTTCTGTTTCTCTTATCAAGGCCCTTTTTCACAAGTCTTCTTATAATATCATAGAGTACCGCAAAAACAGGTACACCTAAAACCATTCCGGCAAATCCCCATATACCGCCGAAAAATGTAATGGAAAAGAGTACCCAGAAACTTGAAAGTCCTGTACTGTTGCCGAGTATCTTAGGTCCGAGAATATTACCGTCAAACTGCTGGATTGCCACAATTATTATGATAAAATACAGGCACTTTATAGGGCTTATCATAAGGACAATAAGTGCCGACGGAATTGCTCCGATAAAAGGTCCGAAAAACGGAATAATATTGGTAATGCCTACAAAAACGCTTATAAGCAAAGCATATGGTATTCTGCAAAGTGATGTAACAATGAAACAGAGTATACCTATGATAATGGAATCTATTATTTTACCATTAATAAATCCACTGAACATCTTATCTGTATACTTGATTTCTTCCATAACCTTGTCCGCCCATTTTCCTTTAAAAATGCTGTATACAAGCATCTTACCCTGGGCTGCGAATTTCTTACGTTCATGAAGAATGTATATACATGAAACACCACCGACAAGTATATCTTTAAGAAGTACAAGTATGCTCTTAAGGCTGTTCGTAACACCTGAAATCACAATCTCTGTTTTGCCGCCCTTTATAAGGAATTCATTGAGAAATTCCACAACTTTGTCTGAGAAATTCGTAAAAAAGTCTTTAATCTGTGCCTGCATATTAGCATTATTCTTTGTGAGCTTTGTCAGCCAGTCCGAAATATTCTGAAGCCATCCCGGAACATTCTCGGATATAGTCATTACACTGTCTATTACCTCAGGAATAATGGCTGCAAAAAGAACATATACAAGTGCAACAAACAATATTGCCGTACACCCTATTGCTATATTAATCTGCAGATTTTTTGCCCGCTTTCTATTCTTTAATTTAGCAAAAGCCTTGCCAAGCCAGTTTTCAAAAATAGCACATATCGGCTTAAGCAGATATGCCAGAACCGCACCTATTATAAATGCCCTTACGCTTTGGATTGATACTTTGAAAAATCCAAACAGTGACTTATCTTCAAAAAATAAATAATAAAATAAAATACATGCTGCAACTACAATAAATGCAACCAGACCGATTGTCAGATATTTATTAGGCAGCTTAAATCTTTTTCTGCCGGATGTTCCCGTTTCTTCTGTTTTAACACAGTTGTCGTCCATATGTCACCTCTTAAATTTTATGATTTTGTATCTGCGTATCCTATGTCATGTAATTATACACTAACATATTATTTTTTTCTACTTTCAAATATAATAAAACGGTCTATTGAATTAAGAATATCCGCAAAGTCTTCCCTTGGTGCAAGCTCAACATATTTTGTAAGCAATTCAGTTTCGCTGTTTTTATATCTTCCGTAAAAAATATCAAAAACATTATGTCCCCGCATATAGCGTTTTATAAGTTCCATATTATCTTTTACATCCTGTATACTTTGCAGATCATGTCCCATAATCTGTTTTAAATGTACTCCGCTCCTTATCCTGTTCAGATATTCTTTCCATTTCTGAAGAAATATTTTGTAAAAATCTGATTCTGACTTAATGACACCTAATTTTGCCATTATCGCGGGATTAAGAAAATAGTTTTCAAAAGAATAGTATTTTAATATAAGGACATTCTTCTCCGTTACTCTCGGGAGATGGTCTACGTCCCGTAAATCCTGCTCCTCGTAATACCTGCAAAGCTGTTTTCTCAATTCTTTTGGATTTTTGCCGTCACCGTCCCTTATCATCAGAAACTGGTCTCTTATATATACCTGATTCATATATTTAAGGTTGGCATAGGTCTTAATATTGGTACAACTGTTAGTAGTAATTATCGCAACCCTGCTGAGATTGCCATCTTCGTCATACATCTCACTATAATATTTTTTTAGAAGAATAGGAAGTCTGCTCTTATCCTGTTTTCCCTCAACAATAAAAACAAAGTTCACATTCATCAGATCGTTTGCCGTATATCCCAGATCTGACAAAATGACACTTATATCCGTCTTTTCCTTAACCACAGACCTTCCTTCCCTGTCACAGACCATCTGTCTTATCTGCCTGCTGTTAAAATTAGGGAGAAGATTAGGCGAATGTGTTGTAAAAATAACCTGGTGTTTTTTGGAAAGACGATAAAGAATATCCCCTGACTTTTTTTGTAATGTTGGATGTAATGACATTTCAGGTTCTTCCATCATTATGATGCATGGATAATTACTATCATCCAGATCTGCTTCCAGAAGGGACAGCATGTATATGCTTCTCATTCCCCGTCCCATATATGACACAGGTCTTGTAAATCCGCCTGCATCTGTATGAATCTCCGTGTTCACGGTAAGCATGCTTTCCAAATCATTATTCATTGAATATACAATGGTGTCCTGTCCTCCGTTTCTTCTGTATATCCTGTTCACCTTTGCCGAAAACTCATCAAGATTCATCTGATATGTCTTATATTCAAGAAGCTTTGAAGTCTCAAAGGCGGTCAATTCCTCCACTGTTTTTCTGTTTATAAGGCCAATGCAGGAAAAACAATGGTTGCATTTTTTTGCATGCTCAAAAATACAACATCCTGCTTTCATACATTTCATTTCCTCATTTTCCTGCAGAAAAAGCATATCCCTGGAAAATACGGTAAGGTCTCTCTCCGCATCCATGTAATATATTTTTGGAAAAATAGTTGAAATCCACTGGTTATTTTTATGAAAACCGTCATCCCACCTTACTTTTCCTGTCCTATTGGCATAAAAGGTAAACGATAACACGCCGCCATCAGGTTCGTCAAATTCTTCTCCATCCGGAACATAGGACGGAAGCCGTTCTCCAAATTCCCTGAGCCATGGTTCATATCTCCGGCAGTGGCTGACCAATCCCATTTTTTGAAGATTGGCAAGGTCACTGTCAAAAATTCTGAGTCTTATGCTTATTTCGATATTGGCACCACTGTCATCAAAATCATCGAATTGCATTTTGTAGTCACCACATACCGCTCTTATTGCATCTATTACCGTACTTTTTCCTGTATTATTCTGTCCTACGAGAATAAGTGCATTTTCTATATCTTTAATTTCCAGATTATCTATTGATTTAAAATTACTGATGCGGATATATTCTATTCTCATCATTTCCTCCGTATTCCGGTTACTTCACCTGATTCATCTGATTGATTGAGCCTTTCTTGAAATCCATAGCATTATCAAGGGTTGTCCTGCTTATTGCTTCAAGGGCTTCTTCAGTAAAAAAAGCCTGATGGGAGGTTATAATTACGTTAGGGAATGAAAGAAGCCTTGCTGTAATTGAAGACTCAAGAATATCTTCCTCCCTGTTCTCAAATACATTGTGTCCTTCTTCCTCGTACACATCAAGACCCACGCCGTGGAATTTTTTTGATCTTATGCCTGCAATCAGGTCTTCCGTGTCAACAAGTTCGCCTCTTGACGTATTTACAAAAATAACATTATCCTTCATAAGAGAAATGGTCTTGGCATTAATCATATGATAATTCTCCACAGTAAGCGGGCAATGTAAAGATATAAGGTCAGATTCCCGTAAAACTTCTTCTAACTCTTTGTATTCTATAAAATCAAGATTTTTGTTAGGGTACTTATCGTAAGCTATTACTTTCATCCCAAATCCGTGACAGATTCTTGCCATTGCCGCTCCTATCTTGCCTGTTCCGATTATACCCGCTGTTTTTCCGTAAAAATTAAGTCCCTTGAGTCCCACAAGGCTGAAGTTATTCTCTCTTACCTTTATATATTCTTTATGAATTCTTCTGTTAACGCTCATAGCAAGTGTCATGGCGTGTTCTGCTACTGCTTCAGGCGAATATCCCGGAACACGAAGCACTGTAATACCCAGATCATCGGCAGTGGCAAGGTCAACATTATTATAACCCGCGCATCTCATAAGAATAAGTGAGACGCCCTTTTCTCCCAATGTTTTTATTGTATTCTTCCCAAGGTCAGAACTTACAAACGCACATATGGCATCATACCCATCCGCGAGAGATGCTGTTCTTTCATTTATATCTGTTTCTATATAGTCAACTGTGATTTCAGGATAATCTTTTAGCTGTTTGTTAAAAGATTCGATATCATATTGTTTTGCATCATAAAATAAAATTTTCATAAGATTTCCTCCTGTCGTTCATTAACATTTTTCTCCCTCATTATACCATTATCTGTTGTTTTTATGTACAATTTTATCTTTCTTTTCCATTATTTTTATAAAAATAATTCCGGCCAATGTGCTTACCGAAGTTGCTATTATACCGGGTATTATTATTCCCGCAGGATTAATGCTTCCATACTGTGCCCGATAAGCAATTACTGTTATCGGAATAAGCTGGATTGAGGAAATATTTATTACAAGAAAAGCGCACATGGCAGAGGACATAGATGTTATATGTTCTCCCGCCTTATCATCCTGTAAGTCCGAAAGTGCTTCCATCGCCTTAAGCCCCGCCGGAGTTGCTGCTACACCTAATCCAAGAAAATTAGAAACAAGATTAACGGTTATATATTTTCTTGCTCTATGTTCCTTAGGAACGGAGGGAAAAAGAAATGTTACAACCGGCGATAATTTTTCCTGTATACAGTTAATAAGACCGCTTTTCATGGCAATGTTCATTAACCCTGTCCAAAGTGCAACAACTCCAAACAATGTCATTGCCATATCAATCGCAGATCCACCTCCTGTAAGAAGTGCATCTGTTATTTTATCCACATTACCTGTTATCATGCCATACAAAGTCCCTGCAAGAACCATAAATGCCCATAAATAATTAAGCATAAAAAACACCTTTTTTAATAATATATTCCGGGAAGCTGTTATTTATTACATTTTTATATATAAAAACGGCATAATCCAAAAGATTACGCCGCTTTCGTAAAAACTATCCGTATATCGGTTATTATTTGTTAGTTGATCCTAACGCGCCAAACATTTTGCTCATTGGCATTGACTGAACGTATACTTTACCAGGACCTGTTACAATCGTGTTAAAGAAACCTTCTCCACCAAATAAAGCATTCTTAACGCCGCCTGTTGACTTAATATCCATTGTACATGTCGCTTCCATTGCTGCAAGATAACCGGTATCAAGAATAATCTGCTGACCTGGTGCCAATTCATATTCTTTGCAATATCCGTCAATTTCAATAAATGCAAGTCCCTGACCTGATAATTTCTGCATAATAAATCCTTCGCCGCCAAAGAAACCTGCTCCAAGCTTTTTCTGGAAAGCTACTGAAAGTTCTACGCCCGGCGTGCAGGAAAGAAATGCTGATTTCTGACAGATAAGCTCTCTGCCCGGAACAATCTCAAATGGTTTGATGCTTCCCGGTAAACTTGATGCCATGGCAATCATTCCCGGACCACCCTGTGCTGTATAACGGTTCATAAATAATTTTTCACCGCTGAACATTCTTCCCATCATCTTACCAAAACCACCATTGGTAGTTGTTTCCATACGCATGTTAGGAGACATCCATGACATTGCTCCTCCTTCTGTCATAATTGTTTCGCCTGCTTCGAGGTTCAAAATAAGTGTTGGCAATGTACCGCCTTCAATTGTGTAATTCATTCTGTCCTTTTCCTCCTATGAATGATTAATGTGATTTATAATAATTGATTAAACAACCATCAAGTATTATCTGTCTCTCATCATCTGTCAACGGATCCATCTTAAGCTCAAATTCTTTCATTCCTTTGTTGACTACATAAGCTTTCATCACTGAGGCTTTATCCTTAACAGCCTTGGCGATTCCCGGAATGAAAATATAATCTCCGTTAGCAAATGGCAATTCACCTTTATCGATTATGAATGGAAGCATACCCCAGTTAATAAGGTTACTTCTGTATCTCTTTGTGGCATATTCATTAGCAATGTTGGCCCATCCGCCAAGTACCTTCTGGCATGATGCAGCCTGTTCTCTTGCCGAACCATCCCCGGGTTTAACCGCAAAAATTGTACTTCCTACACCTGTATTATCCTTACATACATCGTAGCTTTCCTTAATCTTATGCATAATTTCCCTGAGTTCAGGTACAGCTTCACCCATACACTGTCCTGCTTCTCTTGCTTTTTCTGCCTTCTGTATTTCTTTAGCTTTTCCGACATATTCAGGATCTTTTCTTGAAAGCGTAAACTCCGCAAGTCCAAGTGGGTTAGATCTGAATGAAGAAGTCTCTCCTGAAGGAATAAGTTCATCCGTTGTTGTTACAGGGTCATGAATCTCCGATACAACCTTGATTATAAGGTTTTCAGGAAGTTCTACCATCTGTGGCCAGTCCTTGATATTAGGACCAAACTGTATCTCCTGTTCAGGGTCTGCAACTCCCTTACTGTCAAAAACTCTGTTTTCATATATTGTCTTATCAAAATGATATGTAGGTCCTGTGTATTCCACATCCATATCTGTTGCAGCCGTAAGGAATCCCTTGTTAGCCGCTGTTGCAGCGATTGAACGTGCATCCATAAGAGCAACCGAAGCAACCTGACCATTCTGTATCTTAGAGCCTTCTCTGTTAGGGAAGTTTCTTGTTGAATGTCTGATAGAAAACGCGTTGTTGGCAGGTGTATCTCCGGCACCGAAACAAGGTCCGCAGAATGCTGTCTTAACAATCGCACCTGTCGCCATAAGGTCTGCAAGTCTGCCGTTTCTTGCAAGTTCAACATAAATAGGTGTACTTGCAGGATATACGCTGAGCGTAAATTCATCGGCACCGATTGATTTGCCTCTTAATATGTCTGCCGCATCACAGATATTTTCGTATCCGCCGCCGGCACAACCTGCGATAATACCCTGGTCAACATAAAGTCTGCCGTTTTTAATCTTATTGGTAAGATTGAACTGTACCTTATCTCCAAAGCTTACCTTTGCTTTCTGCTCACAGTCATGAAGAATATCTTCAAGGTTGGCATTAAGTTCTTCTATTGTGTAAGCGTTGCTTGGATGGAATGGCATTGCAATCATTGGCTTAATCTTGTCAAGTTCAACAAATACCGCTCCGTCATAATAAGTAACGGCACCCGGATTAAGTTCTTTGTATGCTTCGCTTCTTCCATGTATATCATAAAAGTCTTTAATCTTATCATCTGTTCTCCAGATTGATGAAAGACAGGTTGTCTCTGTTGTCATAACATCCACACCGATTCTGAAATCGGCACTGAGGTTAGATACGCCGGGACCTACAAATTCCATTACTTTATTCTTAACATAACCGTTAGCAAATACTGCTCCGATAATGGCAATTGCAACGTCCTGCGGACCAACACCCTTCACAGGTTCTCCCGTAAGGTAAATTGCCACAACACCCGGACGGTCTATATCGTATGTCTTGCATAATAACTGTTTAACAAGTTCAGGTCCGCCTTCTCCGACTGCCATTGTACCAAGAGCTCCGTATCTTGTATGGCTGTCAGAACCAAGAATCATCTTACCGCTCTCGGCAAGCATTTCCCTTGCGAACTGGTGAATAACTGCCTGATGAGGTGGTACATAAATTCCGCCGTATTTCTTGGCGCAGGTAAGACCAAACATATGGTCATCCTCATTAATTGTACCGCCTACCGCACAAAGACTGTTATGACAGTTGGTAAGTACATAAGGAATAGGGAACTTCTCGAGTCCGCTGGCTCTTGCGGTCTGGATTATACCTACAAATGTGATATCATGAGATGTCAATTTATCAAACTTTATCTGAAGCTTGTCCATATTTCCCGAAACATTGTGGGATTCAAGGATTCCGTAAGCAATAGTATTCTTCGCCGCATCTTCTTTAACCGGTACGCTTCCTGTTAATGCTTTAAGTTCATCTAAGTTGTTCTCATCAACAACCTGTGTTCCATTAACGAGATATACGCCGTTTTTACTTAATTCGATCATATCTTTCCTCCATAAAAATTATAATCTCAGCTAATTTTATAATATTCGTTTTAAAAAATCAATGTTTATGATATAATGAGTTCATAAAAAATTTTGGAGGGTGTATGGTTACTAAATCAAGATTTACATACCTGTCAAGAGACGGTATACACAAATGTCAGGCATATAAGTGGCAGAATGACAACGTTCCCGTAAAGGGCATATTACAGATTATTCACGGTATGCAGGAACATATGGAACGATACGATGAATTTGCATCTTTTATGTGTGACAACGGTTTTATTGTAGTCGGCAATGACCATCTGGGACATGGTCTTACCGTATTATCCGAGGAATTGGGTTATTTTGCAAAAGATAATGCAGATGTAATTGTGGTCCGTGATGTCCACCGCCTTAAGAAGATGACTGAGGGCGAATATCCTGGACTTCCTTATTTTATACTTGGTCACAGTATGGGTTCATTTATTGCGAGAAAATATCTTACCATGTACGGAAAAGGTATCCGTGGTGCAGTTATCTGCGGAACAGGAACGAAGCCTGCCATTGTTACAGGTTTTGGCAAGATTCTATCCTCAATTTCCGGCATTTTTTCAAAGGGATATAATAAGTCCGGGCTGATAGACCGTCTTTCTTTCGGCGGCTATAATAAAAAAATAGCCAATCCCACAGGAAAGAACGACTGGGTTGTCCGTAATGACGATGTTCTTAAAAAATACAACGAAGATTCTCTTTGCGGTTTTCCATTTACCAGCAATGGTTTCAAAACGTTATTTTCAATATTACACTATGTGGACAATCCGAAGAACCTTGTATCAATTCCTAAGTCACTCCCTATCTTTGTAATTGCGGGAATGTGTGACCCTGTGGGAAATTACGGTAAAGGTCCTAAAAAAGTCTATGACACCTACAAACACATCGGAATTTCCGATGTGTCATTAAAGCTTTATCCTGACATGAGACATGAGATTCTTAACGATATTGACCGAAATATTGTTTATGAGGATGTGCTTAAGTGGATTAATAGCAGAATATAAAATAAGCGGGATGACTATATCACAGGCATCCCGCTATATTTTTCATAACGTCTCTTGGTACACTAAAATCCTCCATTCTGGTATGCTCTCGCAATTACATAGGATGGTTCATAAAATGCACTACAGTTATAATTATCAATTACGTCACATATTTCATCATTATATACTCTGACTATTCCATCTACAAAATCTTCCTTAGAAGTTAAAGTATCTCTTATTAAACGTTGATACACCGCTCCCATGTCCAAAGGCGATGGGATAATTTCCGCCAATTCTTTATCAACTGCAGTTATATCAAAATCTCCTTTTTTTAAATCATAATCATTTATCCAGTCTTCCTCAACTTTCAATGGATTTTCACAATGTAATACCCCTGCACAACTAAGCAGATGATATAATCCATCCCGTCCGATTGTATTTACAACGTACTTATTTTTCTGTTTAATACGCCTTGCTACGCGTTCTATCATATAGCAAACAAAATAGAGATCATTCGCTTCTATGTCTTCATCCGAAAAATATTTATTTTTCATAACGTCTCACTCCCTTTAAAAGCCAGAGTTTTTAATGCTGCTTCTGTGCAAAATACAACCTGATGTGTAGGATAATTAAATTTTACCAGTTCCCAAAATGCACTCCTTGAAATTCTGCCATCGATAAAGCCTTCTACAAAATTCCAAATCTGATCATCTGCCATAGGTCCTTCTACAATATCATAATCATGCTCAATACCGCGTCTGCAGTCTGCCACAAAATCAAGCCACTCATCCGTCATTTCATCAAATTTCAATATCTTTAACTTCGGATTTGATTTATATTCATAATGATTTATAACAGAATCACCTTTTCTTGTCATTGCCCACCTTTTTGCCTGTTTCTCATAACCGGTACAATAAAAGCCATATCCGAAATCTTTGTAAAAACCATTCTGGAGAATGCGGGGAACAGATACTTCTACATTACTTCCATGATATACAATATTCTTTTCCATTTTCAGCCTCCTATTCTTCAGTTTTTATTAAAATCCAAGCTTATTTTACCATCTAAATAATATAAATTCAATTAATTCCCAATTACAAAAAATACCGGCTTCAAACAGTCTGCTAAAAGCTCTGACCTTTTGAAGCCGGTTCAACCCATAGTCATCCTTTAACCAATATGCTACAGGCTATCCGTGGTAGAAAATCTATTCGCTCTGTTCAGCGATAACTTTTCTGAACAGCGGTACAATCTGTGCAACAACAACAGCCTTGATTAAATCCAATGGAAGGAATGGCACAAAACCGTATGTAAATGAATACTTGATTGAGTGTCCGCCAATAAATGTAAGCCAGAGCATTCCAAGAAAGTCTATTAAAAGTGCTGCGGCTACGGAAAGGATTGTAAATTTAATTCGGTTGTATTTTTTACCTCTTACAATAGGAGCAAGTATCGCAACTACGATAAATGATAATGTATATCCGCCCCATGGTCCGATAAGGTATCCGATTCCTGTGGCACCTCCGATAAATACAGGAACGCCGACGATTCCAAGAAGCATCCATACTGCAACTACAAGTGCCGGCTGAAATGCAGGAAGCACAAAAGATATAAGTAAGACCATAAAGTTTACCAATGTAAGATGTGGTGCTCCCGGAATAGGTAATGAAATGCTGATATATGCAGACACACATAAAAGTGCAGCAAACAATGCCATTAATACGATTGATTTAGTGTTAAAATATTTTTTTGCCATTTTTTCTTTTTCCTCTTTATGAGGTTTCCTCCTATAAATTCCTTTTGAAGTATAGTAGTTAATCTTCTAATTGTCAACCATGTTTTTATTTAGGTTGACAATTCATCATTTTTTCTCTGATTCCTAACGTATAATTATTGTATTAAAAAACACTTATTCTGCATAAAATTATATACATGAATAAAGCAACCAAAACCATACCCCGGATATTAAAAGACAATATCTGCACCGTATTTAATTTATTAAACTTAATAATCGCCGTTATGCTTGCCTATGTAGGTGCTTTTAAGAACCTGTTATTCATAACCATTGTCATGACCAATACCGTTGTCGGCATAATTCAGGAAATAAAGGCAAAAAAACAGATTGAAAAGCTGTCGCTTCAGTCACGCCCCCATGCAACACTTTTAAAAGACAGCATTGAAGAAGTGGTTACCCCTGAAAAAATCAGAACCGGTGACATATTACTTCTATACTCAGGTGCTTCTGTCTGCACTGACTGTACTGTTGTTACAGGTTCCGTGGAAGTTGATGAATCCATTGTTACGGGAGAATCCGAGCCTGTAACACATCATCCGGGCGACACGATTTTAGCGGGCTGCAGCATTATTTCAGGTAAATCAACCGCAAAAGCATTATGCGAAAGCTCTGCATGTTTTACTTCAAGGATGGTAGATGAAGTTAAAAAGACTAATGTTGCCAAATCAGAACTGATAACATCCATGAGCAAAGTCACAAAACTCACAGGTTTTATAATTGTTCCACTTGGAATACTTTTATTTATCCAGTCCTTTGCAGTCCGTCACAGTACCCTTTCGGAAGCCGTGGTGGCAACCTCTGCCGGGCTTCTCGGAATGTTGCCTAAAGGACTTGTGTTGTTAATAAGCATAGGACTTGCCACAGGTGTAATCAACCTCTCCAGAAAACACATTCTGGTAAGGGAATTAAATTCCATTGAAAACCTTGCCCATTGCAACATCCTTTGTCTTGATAAGACCGGAACACTTACAGAGGGAAGTCTTAAAGTAGAAAAGGTCTCAATGGAAATTGACAAGAACGAATTTAATAAACTCCTTTCGACCTACATTAAACACACCGATGATAACAATTCCACTTTTAAGGCAGTAAAGCATTACTTTACAGCCAGCTCCTCTTACGAAATTGTTTCAACAACGCCTTTTTCTTCAGAGAGAAAATATTCAACCGTTGCGCTGAAAGACGGACGTACACTCGTACTCGGTGCTCCCGAAAAGCTGACCTGCAATATTTCCTCCGATGTTATGCAGTTAATGAAAAAAGGACGGCGAATCCTCTATGTAGGTATCTGTAACACCAATGAGATAACACCCCGCAACATTACTCTTGCCGGTAAGATTGTCCTTTCCGATGTCCTTAGGAAAAATGCATCGGAATCCGTTAAATATTTTAAAAATCAGGATGTAGAAATTAAAGTCATATCCGGTGACAATCCGGTTGCCGCTTCCTGCATCGCAGGTCAGTGTAGTATTAAAAATAATGATAATTATATAGATGTGTCCGGTTTAGATGGTGAATCCTTGGAACAGGCTGCCGTAAAATACACAATTTTTGGCAGGGTTACTCCTGAGAAAAAACGTATCATCGTCAGGGCATTGCAGAAAAATAACAATAAAGTGGCCATGACAGGCGACGGAGTCAATGATTTACTGGCATTACGTCAAGCGGATTGCTCCATTGCAATGGGAAACGGCAGTGATGCCGCCAAACAGACCGCACAGTTGGTTCTTCTGGATTCGGATTTTGGCGTGTTAAAAGACGTTATTTCAGAAGGCCGCCGTGTCATAAATAACATGACTAAATCGGCCGGTGTCTTTTTTATAAAAACAATTTATTCCGTACTGCTTTGTATTTTATGCCTGTTCTTTAACAGGGATTTTCCGTTTATTCCGATTCAGATTACATTGATAGATGCGGTAATAGAAGCTTTTCCTGCATTTTTTATGTCCTTTGAAAAGAATGACCGCAAAGTCGAAGGTACTTTTTTACGGAATGCAATTACAAGTGCATTGCCTGACAGCATTGCCATATTCGCCTGCTGCCTTGTATTTCTCCTTATAAGTCCGGCACTCAGCATAAATGAATTGCAATGCAATCTTTTAATGTATCTTTCTGTAGGTTTTATAAGCCTGGCAGCCGTAGCCAAATCATGTATGCCTTTTAACAGCCTGCGTCTGTTTCTCTGTCTGTCATCCATAATTATGTTTACGGGTGCAGTCATTATTATGTCACCATTTTTACAGCTTGCAGCACTTACGGGAAGTCTGCTGTTACCTATGGTTGCGGTTATAATCCCCGGAATTATATTCTCCCTGCTTTTCAAGAAAATTTAATATCTTTTTTTTCATCCATTATAAAAGGCTTTATGCGTGAATGCATAAAGCCTATGTTTAATCCTAGTCCCAGACTTCTGTGGCAATTTCTTTTACAAGTTTAAGTTTTGCCCACTGTTCTTCTTCTGTAAGTTTATTTCCGATTTCGCAGGAAGCAAAACCGCACTGTGGACTTAAATATAATCTGTCGAGAGGAATGTATTTGGCCGCATCGTGAATTCTGTCAATGACAAGCTGTTTATCCTCTAACTTAGGAGACTTTGTTGTTATAAGTCCGAGAACGACTTTTTTATCTCCGGATACTTTTGCAAGAGGAGCAAATCCGCCTGATCTCTCATCATCAAATTCAAGGAAGTATGCATTTACATTTTCTTCACCGAATAAAACATCCGCAACAGAATCGTAAGCACCCTCGCTTGCATAGGTTGAATGGAAATTACCGCGGCAGACATGGGTATTAATAATCATATCCTTTGGTGAGTTGGCAATAACCCTGTTATTGATATCCTTATGTGCTTTCTGGAATTCGATAAGTCCTTCCCTTGTTGTTCCGTAAAGTGTATGTCCTATTTTGTCCGCAAACATACCCCATGTACAGTCATCTAACTGGATATTTCTGCAACCTGCGGCATAAAGGTCATCAATAACCTTTTTGTAAACTGCCACAATATCATCTTCAAGCTCTTTGTCATCGCTGTATACTTTTTCTGTATTTAATCTGTTAAATGGCATTGTAAACTGTGCCAGAACCTGAGCAGGCGAAGGCATGGTCTGTTTTGCTACTGTATTCTCGTCTTCTAATGCTTTAACGAATCTGAAATGTTCGACAAACGGATGCTCTTTTGATAAACCGATTCTGCCTACTATATATGTATCATCAACCATCGCTGCTTCTCCGTGGAAAGGAAGTCCTGTTTCTGTAGGTGTATGTCCTACACCATCAAATCCCCACATAAAGTCGAGATGCCATGTTGCTCTTCTGAATTCTCCGTCTGTAATTACGTTGTAACCAAGCTCCTTTATTTTTGCTACAAGTTCAACGATACACTCGTCTTCAACTTTTTTTAACGCAGTATAATCGGATTCTCCGTTATCAAACATTCTTCTTGCTTCTTTTAATTTATCAGGTCTTAAAAAACTGCCTACAAAATCGTATCTGAAAGGTGTCTGTAAATTACTCATATTCAATCCTCCGTTTTCTTAACTTGTGGATAGTATATCAGTATAAATATTTTTTGAAAAATACATTAAAAATGCAGTTATTCATATTTTAAAACTATGGACAAATGCTTTTTTAATGCTTCCATATATGAAAAAGCATATTTGCTGAACATAATATTTTTCTTTCTTATCGTTCCGATTCTCATATAACAATTTACATCAAGTGGTTTGGCAATAATACTTTCACTGTTTAACTTACGGTCAATTACACCTGAACTAACTGTAAAACCATTGAGTCCTATTACAAGATTGAAAAGTGTCGCCCTGTCCCTGACCTGTATATTCTTTGGGAAATCAAGCATGCTTAAAAATTCTTCGGCATAATAAAATGAATTTTTTTCTCCCTGTTCAAAAACAAGATACGGATATGCTTTCAACTCTTCCACTTTGATAATATCTTTTTTTGCAAGAGGATGTTCCTTGCAGATAAACACATGTGGATTTGCAATAAACAATTCCTCAAATACAAGCTCATTCTTTTTTAACATCTTACTGAGAACTTCTTCATTATTTTCCGAAAGGTATATAATTCCAATCTCACTTCTGCCCCCGGCTACGTCATCAATGATCTCACCCGTCTGTGTTTCCCGGATAATAAAACTGTACTGGTCGGCATCATATTCTTTAATAAGGTCCACAAAAGCATTAACCGCAAACGAATAATGCTGGCAGGATACCGAAAATTTCGGAGTTCTCTTTTCCCCTGTCCCAAAATGTTCCTTCATAATATCTGCCTGTTCAAGCAACATTCTTGAGAATGATAAAAGTTTTTCCCCATCTCTTGTAAGCACCACGCCTTTATTAGATCTTACAAAAGCAACTATTCCCATTTCTCTTTCCAGATTGTGAATTGCATTACTGAGACTTGGCTGTGAGATAAAAAGCTTTTCTGCCGCCTCAGTAATATTTCCACATTCGGCAGTTGTCACATAATACATAAGCTGCTGTAATGTCAAATATTTCATCTCCTTTCTACATAAAAAGTCCTCCTGAAAAAACTTCAAGAGGACTTATATATTATATTTCTCTTTCTTTTCTGTCTGCGATATCTACATAGTCAACATGATGTCCCACATACTTATATGCCGGTCTGATTATCTTGCCTTTGTTGACAAGTTCTTCAAGACGATGCGCACTCCATCCGGCAATTCTTGCAATTGCAAAGATTGGTGTAAAAAGTTCTTCAGGAATTCCAAGCATCGTATATACGAATCCGCTGTAAAAATCCACATTGGCACATATTGGCTTTAAGGCATTTCTTGACTGTGCAACAAGCTTCTTAGATATATTTTCAATTCTGTCAAGAAGCTCATACTCTTTAAGATGTCCTTTCTCCATGGCAAGCTTATGAGCATACTCTTTGAGAAGAACTTCTCTCGGATCCGAAAGGGTATATACCGCATGTCCTATTCCATAAATAAGTCCTGCCTTATCAAAAGCCTGCTTATCAAGTATCTTCTGGAGATAGTCTGTGAGAGCCTTCTCATCCTCCCAATCAGTAACATGGCACTTAATATCTTCTATCATTTTCTGAACCTTAAGGTTGGCACCACCATGCTTAGGTCCCTTTAATGATGCTATTGAAGATGCCATTGTTGAATAAGTATCTGTTCCCGAAGACGTAACAACATGTGTCGTAAAAGTAGAGTTATTACCACCACCGTGTTCCGCATGGAGAACAAGTGCAACATCAAGCACTTTGGCTTCAAGTTCTGTATATTTACCGTCAGGTCTTAACATTCTTAAAATATTCTCGGCTGTAGAACACTCAGGGTCCGGATTACGGATAATCAACACATCATTCTTCTTGAAGTGCATATAAGACTGATATGCAAAAACTGAAATTACCGGCACCTTTGAAATAAGCTGGAGCGACTGGCGTAAAACATTCTCAACAGAGATATCCTCAGGATTCTCATCATAAGAATAAAGTGTAACTATACTCTTCTCAAGTGCATTCATAATATTAGCGGAAGGTGCTTTCATAATTACATCACGTACAAACTGTCCCGAAAGTTCACGAAGACCGCCTAAAATATTAATAAACTGCTTCAACTGATGTTCTGTAGGAAGACTTCCGAAAAGCAGAAGATACGTTGTCTCTTCAAAAAGGAATCTCCTGTTATGTGCCTTTCTTACAAGATTATTCACATTCTGACCCTGAAAGTAAAGTCTGCCGTCACAAGGTACCGGCTCCCCGTCAATAATATCAAAAGCCACTACATCGGATATCTCAGTAAGTCCTGTCAGCACGCCTTTACCGTTGCTGTCTCGAAGACCTCTCTTAACGTCATATTCCATATATAGACTCTGATCTATTGTACCTGATTTCTTACAATACTGTACCAATTCCTCATACTGACTATCGAGTTCAGGTAACAGCTGCATCATTTCCTGATTGTTCACCGGTGTGCCTCCTAACGCCATTTCAACTAGCCTAAAAAATATTATCCTATATTCTACAACAAGAAAAGGTATTTTTCAAGATTTTCTATTCAAAAACCCTTTTAATACTGTCATAATGTAAAAAATTACCGGTTTTCGCAAACTCTTTTATCTGTTCATGGCTGGCTAACATAAAACCATTGGTCTCCGTTTCCTGTGGAATAACATCATTTTCATCAAAATCCATTACAAAATGGTAAACATCCACGAAATAGTTGTCCCCTTTGCCCGGATTCTCTCTGTGATATGTAAAAACAAAGCCTCCATCCGCATTGCTTACATCAAGCCCTGTTTCTTCAAGAACCTCTCTCTTAACAGCATCGTAGGACTCTTCACCTGCCATACAGGCACCGCCTGAAACTTCCCATGCCCCCGGTGCCCACACCTTATCCATTGCACGTCTGGTTATAAGATACTTTCCATCCGGTCTTGACACTACCCCAAGAACCGTAAGATGATACTCATCATCCTTAAGGCAGAAATCGTTGCGCCTCATAGTTCTTCCCGTAATCTTTTTATTTACATCATAAATATCCCAGCGTTCATCTTTTTCCATCGTTATTTTCCTCAATAAGCTTTTCTAATACTTCATAATAGTTCTCAAAAGTTTTCCTGCAGCACATCGGATTATCTATTACCATTCCACCTGTCACAAGTCCCGTAACGGTAAATGCCATCGCTACCCTATGGTCATCATAAGTCTCTATTTCTGCGCCGTGGGCTGCTCCGGATGATATAAAAATATCGTCTCCTGATATATGACAGGCAACACCGCATTTTGTCAGCTCATTAATTATGGCTGCCATTCTGTCACATTCCTGACCTCTTATGTGTCCTACATTCCTGATAACCGTATCTCCGTCAGCAAATGGTGCTATTGCCGCAAGTGTCAATGCCTGATCCGAAAAATTATTCATATTGACATCTATGCCCTTCAAACCGCCTGTCCTGCTGACTGTAATTCCATCTTTTGTCTCTGTAACTTCACATCCCATTTCTGCCAAAACATTAAGAAATTTCATATCACCCTGAACTGAAGATTCAAAGACATTCCTTACAGTAATTTTGCCGCCCGTAACTGCCGCCATTGCATAAAAATAGCAGGCTGCCGACACATCAGGTTCAATGTAGTAGTCACCTATAACAGCTTTCTGATTACCATCTACGATATATTCTTCACCATCAAAAGTAACGTTAATGCCAAATTCTCTCAACATATCCATAGTAATCTCAATGTAGGCGCCTGTCTTTTTTTCACTTGTAATCCTGATTCTGATACCGCTTCTGGTCACAGGAGTTACCATAAGCATTGCACTAAGAAACTGTGTGCTGCGGCTTATGTCCATGGTTATATCCTTGCAGACTCCGCCATTGCCAATAACCTTTGCGGGAAGGTGACCCTCGTTCTTAAGATATTCAAACCTCGCACCCATTTCTGTGAGAACATTGAATAGCTCTGCCATAGGTCTTTTTTCCATCTGCTCTGAGCACATCACGGTATATTCGCCGTCAGAAAGTGCCAACATCGCAGTCAGAAACCTTGCTGCCGTTCCCGCACTTCCCACATCTATTGTTCCTGTCTTATATGGAATTCTGCCGCCTGTTCCTTTGATTTTAACAACTTTTTCATTCTCATCAATTTCGAGTAAAAATCCAAGACTTTGAAGACAAGCTAAAAAATGTCTGGAATCATCACTGAAAAGTACGCCTCTTAATACGGACTCCTCTTCTGACAATGTCGCAAGCAAAAGTGCACGGTTCGTCATGCTCTTAGACCCCGGAACAGTCACCACTCCCTCTAAAGGGGTGTCAATTTTGGGTACAAAATATTTTTCCATATTACATAATCTCTTTCAAATATCTGGCTACGGCATCCTGCCATGTTGGTAATGGCTTAAATCCGTTTTCCACAAGCTTTCTCTTATCAAGTCTGCTGTTAAAAGGCCTTGCCGCCTTAGATATTCCATATTCAGCCGTTGTTACGGGAACTACCTCGGTATCATATCCTGCCTGTTTAAAAATCTCGCAGGTAAAATCATACCAGCTTATATATCCGCCTTCATTAGTTGCATGATAGTATCCGTATTTCTCTGTCTCAATCATATCTACAAGAAGTCTTGCAAGGTCAAGCGTATATGTCGGCGTACCAATCTGGTCACTCACAACCCTCACCTGTGGATGGGTCTTGCCGACGTTAAGCATTGTCTTGATAAAATTCTTACCACTGACACCGAACACCCATGCAATTCTGACAATAAAATATTTATCAAGAATACTGCTTACTGCCTGTTCTCCCATAAGCTTAGTAGCACCATAAACATTGAGAGGCTTATAATCTTTGCAGTCCGGTTCCCATGGTGTCTCTCCCTGTCCGTCAAAGACATAATCTGTTGATATATACATCATCTTGCAATCATATTTCTTGCAGGCCCTGGCAATATTTTCTGTTCCGTCTGCATTAATTGCCTTGACTTTGTCTTTCTTATCCTCATCTTCTGCCAGATCAACCGCAGTCCATGCTGCGCAGTGAATTACCGCATCAGGCTTTACTTCGCCTATAACCTTGTCCACACTTTCTTTATCCGTTATATCAAGCGATATATACTCGGCTTTAGTCACATAAGAACCATCCCCGACTCCCTGATATTGCTCTGCGATATCACTTCCGATTCCCACATGTCCTCTCTTGTTAAGCTCATTCATAACGTCATGACCCAACTGTCCTGCAACGCCTGTCACAAAAATTCTCATACTTGCATCTCCTACTATTCTGCTTATTCTAATACATACTTTATATTTTTGATGGTGGGATGTCAAGGAAATAAGGAAACCCGGAGACATATTAATATTTTATAATAATTTAAGCTTTAATAATGTCCTTTACAGATTCTTCATACGCTATCTGCTTTATCGCCTTTTCGTGTTCTTCCGCATCAAATTCAAATAAACTCATTGACCTGACCTCATTTCTGTTATTAGTGAGAAAATCTTTAAGAATACCGTTTCCGATACAATAATCAATGGCTGAATCCACTGCCTCTCCCTTATCCATTGTTTTGAGATTGCTTCTGATGCATCCGATAAACTCTGAATATTCCTTAAGGGGTTCACATCTTTCCATTAAGGTGCAATTCACCAGGTTATTGATATTGTACTGGATAACCACAAGTTCAAGATTAGGTATCTCGTCCTTGTGGGCATATAAATCGGACAGACGCATTACCTTGATTGGCGGCTGCTCATTAACACCGTTATAAAACACAACAAACTTAGGATTAGGTAGGGTAAGGGCTTTGCCGGAATATATATCAAAATTACCAACATATCTTTTAAAACACTTTGTCACATATTCAAGGTTGCGGTATGGCATGTTCGGGTTGACTGTTGACTGGTGTTCAAAAAGGTTAAGCTTCATATCTATGATACAGGAAATATCATTCTTGCTCGTCATATATATGGCATTTTCAAGGGTAGTTATCTTGATATCGTTTTCATCGGAAAAGTCGGTGTCGTTAACCGCGTTAAAGAGTGAGAGAAGATTAGACTTATCTTTGAATAAAAGCCTGAATACGGTATCCTTGTATTTTCTGTTTACAGTTTCATTATTCATATGTTCTCCTTCCAGGCAGAAAAAGCCATTAATTCTAAATAAAAACTTCCTGCCTTATAAAATTAGATTGGGTATAAAGCATTGATTTCAATTTAGAAATTAGAAATGACTTACGTCATAGAAAAAAGAATATGAATGCTTTAATTGTATGTTAGCACAAGACTATAGAAAAATAAAGAGGAATATTATTAAAATTTTATAAATATATCTGCTCATCAGTTTCCACGCAATAGCAAGACATAGCACCACCTTTTTCTACAAATGATGCTCCGGTATCAATACACATATAACCGGTTGCTCTGTAGATATGGTTACTTTCATCATCATTTAGATTCATTACCGGAACATGTCCTATAATCAAAAACTTATCTAAACGGTTAAGGTCATATTCTTCCATACGGTGGATATCATCGGATAATAAAAAATCGTATAAATTTATGTCCGCCGCTGCCTCAATCGATTTTGCAACATTAATTGTTTTATCCTTATTAAATATTATGCAATTTGCAGAAAGTCCGGAATGAGTAACAACTGTTTCACCATATTTTGTCCGAATTTCCTCATAAATAGGCAGATTTTTAAGGAAAAGATACAGATTTTCTTTCGATTCTTTCGTCATCTTATTAAGACTTTTTATTGTGCCTGCGCCACCAAATAATTTATAAGTAAAATCATCCAGTTTTCCATCAAGATAGTTCAGACAAAACATTTCATGATTTCCCATAAGTATTTTCATTGAACCTGTTTCACTGTACGGTTCTATATATTTAATCAGTTCAATTCCATAATTACCACGGTCAAGAACGTCGCCTGCTATTATCATTTTATCACGGATTCCGTCAAAATCTATTTTTTCAAGCAGGTTTTTAAACTCTGTGATTTGTCCATGTATATCTGAAATAACGTAATGCATAGTGAGTCTCCTTTAATATGGAATTATTATAACATATACGGATTGTGAATTTAAAGCAGATAGCGTATGAAGATGGCTATGATAAAGGTGAAGCTACAGGCAGAGCTGAATTTGTATTTATTTCGAGCACGCAACTTCTCTTTCATAATGAATACTATTGTTCGTAAATAAATCTTCAAATTTCACGGGCTTGTACCCATTAATCTCTACACCGGCATTTAAAGCACATGGAATGTTATTCTTAATAAACTCATACGAAATATTTTTTTGATGGTGGAGGTGTCCATGTATAAGAAAGTTATTTCCTTTGTCTTTATCATGAATTGCATAGGCTGAACCTCTCCACTCCATTAACGGGTAATGGCATAATGTTAAATACCGCCCTTTATCATCCTGTATTTCTTTCAAATTATCTATACTGACAAAATAATCACTTAAATTCCTGCAGCATGCCATCCATTTGTTGTCGTGGTTTCCAACAATAAAATGTTTTTTCCCCGCAAGTTGTCTCAAGTAGTAGGAACAATGCTTATCAGATTTATATATAAAGTCTCCAAGTATGTAAAGTGCCGAAAAGCCTTATTCTATCGAGGTTGGGAAAACAAAATGGACGATAAATCTATACGCTATCGCTCCTACAAAATTTTAATTTGCTGTCTAAATCAATATCAGTCCCATGTGTGTTCATTATGGACAAGCGGGTCTGATTTTTACACTAAACCACACAATTGAAAACTTCTTCTATATGTTTTACTGCAGTTGACTATCTGTTGAAAAATCGGGTATAATGTAATAAAATTCAACTTTAAAGAAAAATTGCGAGTGGTTTAATGCAGAGGGGTGCTTATACTTAGTGAACAGGATAAAACATTTCTCGGAAAAAATATTGTTGAATTATAATTTTACTATGACAACGTCTCAACTGAACAAGGAAAAGCTGTATTATAGAGATATTTGTGAATGTTGGATGAAGGATTGATTGAAAAGGTTAAACGAGATTATTATTATTGGATTTAAGATTACGATACAAGTGAGGCTGCACTAATCAATAGTCTTTTCCCTGATGCAGTGTTTTGTATGGATACGGCTATTATCTTCTACAAGTACAACGACAGAAATCCTGAGGAATAGAACATTACCATTGATAAAAACACTTCCAGACAGAGAATAAATATTGATTACCCATTCATCAAGGCATATCGAGTAGATCCGACGTTACTACCCTCTCAGTGAAACAGACGGCATTATTGAGTTTACCAAGGTTCGCATATATGGCCGTACCATCTACGATGTCCTACAATATATGATCAAAATGGATAAGGAATTTTTCAATAAGGCAATTCAACGTTATGGAAATGACCCTCAAAAAAAACATCCCCACCCTTATGGAATATGCAAGCGCGTTGAGAGTACAAAAGAAAGCAAACGATTTGATTGGAGTGTGGTTGTAATGGCGAATAAAGCAACTTCTGTTTTGACAAAGCTGTAGGAAGAATTTTTGCGCAATCCTTCCAAATCAGTTTATGCTAATTTTCTGATGTTGAAGGGCGGCTTGTTCATTTATACTTTGACAAATTTTGAAAGCCGAGCGACGATTGGTGTTGATTTCTTGCTTGCTGATTACGAAAACTTAATAGCTATAGTTAAGGATTTAATTTGCAAAATTATTGAGGCGCCTACAGTCAATGACTATATCACAATGACGTCACAGTGCTTTGAGGAAATTTCTCCGCAAAGGAAGTATCATGGTATCAGCACGCGGATAGTTGCACAAATCAAGAATGTGCGTGTGCCGTTTAATATCGACATAAGTGTAGGCGTTCTTGTCGTACCGATACCAGACCACCCAAAAATCAATACGCAGCTTTCTAATTTTAAGCCGCCAATTATCAAGACATACTCTCTTGAAATTACTATTGCAGAAAAGTTTGACGCCATACTGTAATGGTTTGGACTGACAAGCAAAATGAAAGATTTTTATGACATTTACTATCTTTCAAGGACATTTGATTTTGAGGGAGTAAAACTGTAATCTGCTATTTTTGAAACATTGAAGTGGCATGGCTCTCCCTACAATAAAGATAGTTTTAAGCGGATTGTTTCACTTTCCGACGACGAAAATATGCAAAGGCGTTGGAAGTGCTTTTTGAAAACAGTAAAAGTCGATACTCTTGAATTTCCGTTTGTCATTGCTAAAATACGGATTTTCCTTGAGACTTTATTTGATTCGTTAGTAAATGATAATAATCAATATTGTGTAAATTGGTATGCGAAAAATAGAAGTTGGATTAATTGAAACACAAAAATATGGAGGTTTATGATAATGGAAAATGAGAAAAGTATATCTTGGTTGCAATTTTCTGATTTGCATATATTAAAGTCAGTTGATTGGAATCTAATGATGAACAGTTATCGAAGTCTTGCCGAACGATTACATCCTAAATTTATTGTTATTACAGGAGACTATAGACTTAAAAATTCCCAAGAAAACTATGATTATTCTGACACACTAAGATTTTTAACAGAAATTACTGCGATATTTGCTGTTGAAAAAGAAGATGTTTTTTTGTTACCGGGCAATCATGATGTTGAAGATTATGAATTCCGTGATGAATCTATTAGACAGATTGTAGACTATGCGAAAGATCCTGAGAAATATATAGAATATTTAAGAAAATCACAGAATCTGAAAATGGCTTTCAAAGGTTATTCGGAATTTGTAAAACGATTTTACGGAGATGAAGTAAACGACGATAGAATTAATAATCCCGATGATGTTATGTGTCTGGTATGGAAAGATAAGATTAATATAATAATACTTAATACTGCCCTGATTTCCGATGGAAATAAAGAACATGGTGAAATTATTGATATAAATGCATTAAGTAAAATTAAAATAAATAATGAATTGCCGACACTTGTCTTAGGGCACCATGATTTTAATAGCATCTGTGAGTCACAAAAAGAACGTATGGTAAGAATTTTTGAATCATTGAACGTTAGAGCGTATTTATGTGGGGATACACATAAATATGAAATAAAATTTATTGATAAATATGATGATATAGCCCATAAAATACCGTGCATAATATGTGGAAAATCTGCAGTTCAACTTACGGATACTTATTCCGATGTTGGAGTAATAAGTTATAGCTGGAACGATGATGGATTTGTTTATGTTACACCATATAGATGGGGAGAGAAATATTGTTTTAAAAAGTCTAATGAGTTTGTATACGACATTGATAAAGAATATCGTTTCTATATGTCAGAAGCAAAGAGAGAACTGGATTCTTCGAATTCATGTAAAGTGTCAAAAACATATAAAAATATCATAGATGCTCACAATGACATAGTTAGCGATATACAAAAAGGAGGTTTTTTTAATTTTTATGGATTACGCGGAGCAACATTTATTGGAGAGCCAGAGATAAATGCTATCATTAAAGAATTAAAAAGTAATCCACATATTCAAATTAGGTTTTTGATATCATATCCTTTTTCAGAAGAAATCAGACATAGGTTAAAGGATATACCCGAATTCAAAAGTGATGACAAATGTGAGGAAAAATGGCGGAATACATATAAAAAAGTAAATGATTTAAAACAGGATTATAAAGATTTTAATAATGCAGATATTCGTTTTCATGATACGACATTAATATTTAGATTACTTATCACTCAGGAACACTTATATTTAGGATATTACGAACCAAATAAAAATAGTGTTAATACAGCTATATATCAATTTGATAATAATACGTCTACTTATCAAACATATAGTGCCTTTTTTGATTATCAATGGAAAAAAGCAAAACGCAGTTTACCTACGAAAATCCCTGAAAAATATAGTTTTCTCAAGGAAAAATTTTCTGTTCAACCTTCATTGGTTATCAATGTCACAAGTTTATGTAATATGAATTGTATCTATTGCCCTAAAGGCGGAGAAAATCTTTGCGAAATTAAGCCAGAGGATTGCCTTTCTGAAGATGATTTAAGAAGAATGATTTCTGTATTTAAAAAAATAGTAAAAGAAAAAGGAGAACCAATCCTTAGAATAACTGGCGGAGAACCTCTTCTTACTAAAGAAAGTTGGTTAAAAACAGCAGCTATTTTGGATGCTGCAAAAGATTATAAGAAAATTGTTTTTTGTACAAATGGCGTTTTCTTAAAAGATGCATATAAATCCAATTCAAAAGAATGGGATGCCGTCCGATCAAAATTATTGTTAAAAATTAGTCTTGATACTTTAGATCCAGAGCGTTTTTGCGAAATTACAAGAACAAGAAAAAATGGTGAAAAGTTATTTGATTCAATAATTGAAAATATAAAGTTTGCCAATGCAAATGGATTCAAAATTGAATTGAATATTGTTGCTACAAAAGTAAATTTACATGAAGCAGAGGATATAATAAAAATATTCGATTTTGCAAGAGAACTTGGCTTGATAGGAGTTAAAGTATTGACAGTAAATGATTTTGGAGGAAATGTAAAAATAGAACAATCTGAAGATGAGAAAAAGCATATTAGTGGAATTTTAAATGATGTTATACAAAAAATGAAAGAAAGAGAGTATGAGGAAATAGAGGTCTATTTAAATGACAATAAAGGAATCCAAATGAGAAGATTTATTGCCATTTCAGATAACGATGAAAAATGCACCTTAACAATTGTAGACCATAACAATGATTCAGCTTCTCTTACGCCAAGACGCACCTTTAGTGATTTTTGTACTTCGTGTAAGTTCTTTTTGCATTCAGAACAAGTACGTACAGGAAAAGTAAAATCTTGTGCAACAGGAATAATGAGTTTAACACTGCGCTCTGATGGCGTATTGAGTCCATGTCGATTATGTGTACAAAAAGGAGAAAACATTAAAAATAAGAGAACAACAAGGCAAATGGAACAACTTGTGAAAGAAGCGTTAAAGGCATTTAATAACTGTTATCATATGTGAACTTCTACACTATTTAAATTGGATGGAAAGGAAATTAAAATGAAGAAATATAAAATTGGATTTATATGTGGTTTTTTTGATTTGATTCATGATGGGCATATTGATATTTTGAAGCAAGCGAAAGATATGTGTGAATATCTAATTGTTGCAGTTGGTACAGATGAATTTATGCGGGAAAGAAAGCATAGAGAGTCTATATTGAACTATGAACAAAGAGTCGACATAGTGAAAGCTATTAAATATGTCGATGAAGTTGTTGAAGAAATTGACTTAGATAAAGTAGGGGCATATGAAAAGTATCATTTTGATGTTATGTTTGCAGGAGATGATCATTTAAAGGAACCGATATATATCAAAGCAACTAATGAATTACAATTAAAGGGGGTTGACACTATTTATATTCCTCGTACCAAAAAATGTTCTTCGACTTATATTAGAAGAAGAGTAATTGATTTATTTTCTACAACGGATATTTAATATGGATGAATGGTTTAAAAATATCAAAATCGCATAGAATTGTATGTGATACATTAAATGTAAATGGATAAGACATTTTAGGATGTTTCTTGGTGACAACGATAATATGAAATAATCTGTTTCCGAAAACATTGACTCAGAGAACCATCGGAAATGTTCCACAGCACAAATTTAGCTCAAAATCCTGGGTTTTGTGGGCTTTAGGTACATAATGAAAGACAAAACCACTCATCTATATGTAGACGGTCACGAAAGGACACAGATATTACATAGCCTTGCGGAGCTGAAAAATGCTCTTATACGGCAGGGCAGATATACGGACTGTATTGACGAACTCATTTTCAAGGTAGCTAATGCACCCGTAAAGGAAATGAAAATCGAATATGTCTAAGGCAATTCAAGTGTGAGCCGCTTATTCTTTATCCATAAGAGTAAGCGACTTTTTTGCGTTCTCTGTACGATTTACATATCGGCCTTGACAAAGCGGCTAAATTTATGCGAAAAAATGATGCCACTATGTCAAAAAGCAAAGCGATTGCTCTGACCAACTAAAAAGGCGTTGTGGGCAAGACCACAACGATAGTCAATCTGGGTGTGGGTCTGGCGAAGCAATGCATTGAGTCGTGAGCATGTTTTGAAAACCTATGTAAATATGTAAAAAGATATTGCCTTGGTTCTCTTTCTTCTGCTCTTTCAATGGTTAAGTTTGCTAAGATATTTATTATCATCATGTCTGCCATATATGTAGCATTTCAGGTGTATAAAAATATACCCAGCCCGTTACTCCGATTCCTAACAAAACAAATGAATATGACTACTAGAAACTTACTGCTAAAACTACAGGTCACCCCAAAATGATGTGACCTTTTAAGATAATTTTTTTATACTTTTTATCAATAGGACTTTGCGGAAATTTAATCAAAAAAGGGTTACAGAAAATATCAATTCCTGTAAACCCTTTTATATTTTAACAACCAAACATTCCGGAAGCATGTTACTGCTCTGTTTCCTTAGGTGCCTGAAATTTGTATTTATTGCAAAATTTTCTAAGAAAATTTAACTTTGTATTGATGTGTAAATGCAGTTGTTAATTGCCAGTTGACATAAGACACCTTTCCATCATTCTTTAGTCTACCTAAAACGATACCCGGATCCTTCTTTTACTTTTATCAATGCGGTTCTACTTTTTTCGTCTAAGTTCTTAACAATTAATTCATAAAATTCCTTTTCCCTGTCTCGCATTGCTTGTGAAATTTTTGTTAATCCGCTTAATGCCCTATCAAATTCTATTTTGTTAATAAGAATACTATTCTCAACGTTTTCTATCTCTGCATTGAGATTGATAATTGAGGCATCCTTCTGTAATTTCTTTTTGCTTTCTTCATATGGCTCCATGATTATTCTATTGAACATATCAGCTCTGATTTCAAGAGTTTTTCTCCTATTTTCTTCTTTAATTTCTTTTTTTTCTTGTGATTTGGTTTTTATTCCATTGCGTTCGCAATATTGCTTATCCTGTTCCCAACCATACAGAGCACCTATCAATCCACACACCAAACATATTGCAAGCGCTATCCACAACAAATTCCAACTCTGAATAAATCCAACAAAATGATAGGGACCATCTTCAGTTATATGTTTCCCACAGGTCAAAAAATTACATGTACATTCATAGCATACCACCAAAATACTTGCTACAAACAAACCGCCACTTATTACTGCCCCTACAATCAACCCCTGCAAAAATCCTTTTTTTGAGTCCATATTCACCTTACTCCTATATCTATTAGTTCTTTTATTTTATATCAATATATCGTTTCTCATTTTCCCAATATTCAAATGATTCTCTCATATTATCTAGTATGCTTTTTCGCATAACATCCTCTACGTATCTTATTTCGATATATGTATTGTTTAATTTAGTAATTATAGCATTGTAATTTTCCCAATTTATTAAAATGCTGTCATTTACACCATCTGGCATATAATGCAGTTTAACTGCTGAGATTTTTATATCATTCATACTTTTACTTTCCACAGTACTATCATCATATGATTTATGTATTACATTCGCTAATCTATCAACCTTTATTTTGCAGTTCGTATGTCTTTCCTCATTTTCATTTACTATGCCATTAACTGCTCCGATGATTCCACACACAAATAAAATTCCTACATATAGAACAACCGACCAAATGTCAAATCTGTAAAATTTTATAATAATAATTGTCGCAACAACTGATAATATAATTCCTGCTATTAACCCGCGTTTAAATCCTTTAATCATAATAATACACATCCTATCTTTTTTATTCTAATTAACTCTATTTATTAAAAAATTTCTGCAACCTATACCTCCAATAACAATCAGAACTATACTTATATATTGACTTATAGACAGCACTCCATAAATTCCTCTATATTCATCTCCTCTATAAAATTCAATGCAAAAACGAATGATTCCATATGAAATAAAATATAAATATAAAAGATGCTCTTTAAACATATTCTTTAAAAAGCATATAAGTATGCACAAAAATAATACAAAATTAAGTCCGGCTTCTATCAATTGGGTTGGAATTCTGCTAGCCGTCACTATCATATTATCTATTTTATTCGTATATATGACCGATATATTTGAATTAGTTATTTTACCATAACAACAACCTGCAAAAAAACATCCAATCCTACCAAAGAAATGAAATATCGGAATAATAACCGCCAATATATCTCTATATTCGATCATTTTTTCTTTTGAAATTAGTTTTAATCCTATTCTAAAAAATAACAATAATCCAAACAATCCACCATAATAAACTATCCCTGAATTAATAAAAGTTTCCTTTACAATTCTTTTTTTATGTATAAGAGCGTTTAAAATATTAACAATTATACCCAATATCTTTGCTCCTAATAGTGAACCCATTAATGCAACTGCAATTACAGCCATACTTTTTTTAACCGTTATATTTCTTTTAAATTGCAAAAACAAATACATGGTTATTGAACATGCACAGCCTATCAGAGCCATTACCAGATATGATGAAATACCTAATATATTAAATTGTGTGGTATCAAATTTACACATAGCCACATCCACCGTTTTCTACACAAAATATTAATTCATTACTATCACTTTTTACTAAAATCCTTGTATTGCTTACAATTTTATTTTCTACAATAAAATTAGAAATTGGGTTAACAAAATGTTCTTCTAAACCATTAACAATTCCTCGACCTCCAAATTCAATAACCATATCCGTTCTAATGATTTTCTTCAAATAATTTTTCCCACTTTCATCAACATCTACATATACATTTTTAGCCTTTCTTATTCCATCTATAATACACTTTAATTTGTATTCAAATATTTCAGAAATTACATTTTCATCTTTTATCGAATTAAACACAACAATATTGCTTCCAATTCGATTTAATATTTCCCGTCTGTTAATTTCATCGCAAAAATATGTTGTAATATTACTTTTGAATTTTCTGCTTAATTCTTCATAACTATCATTGGCAATATCTATTTTTTCATATTTGCTGTAACATTCATTACTCTCAAAATTTACTTGTCCTTGTTTATAATTTGATTTATTTTCCATTCCTAAGTTACTGGTAAAGATTATGAGACATTCCGAAAAGTATACGGTTTCGCCCGTAGAATCTGTTAATCTTCCATCTTCTAATATTTGTAAAAATTTATCAAGAATTCTTGGTGCCGCCTTTTCTATCTCATCAAACAGTAAAATAGAGAATGGATTTTCTTTTACAGCGTTAGTAAGTTGTCCTCCCGCCTCATATCCGACATATCCCGGAGGTGCTCCAATTAATTTCTGGTCTGAATGTTCCTGTGAATATTCGCTCATATCAAATCTGATTAGTCGATTTTCGTCTCCAAATATTTTTTCAGCAATAGCTTTAGCAAGTTCTGTCTTTCCGGTACCTGTAGGACCTGCAAAAAACAATACTCCTTTTGGATGTCCCACCGCATTTGTTTGTACATTAGACAGTCCTGCTGCCGCACGTCTTAAAACACTTGATGTATATTTTACAGCTTCGTATTGCCCTTTTACCCTTTCACTTAAGAACTCTTCAATATTTTCTACTGATTTTTCTTCCCAATATAACTCTTGTACTCCGTGCTTGTATAAATCAATTACCTCCTTAATGTTTTCTGACCTAATTTTAGATATATTTTTTAGTTCATCTATTCCATCTAATTCTGTGAGAGTAAATCCATCTGTATACGCAACATAGTCATCAGCATTCTTTTTATTAATTTCGTTTGAATAATCGATTCTTTCTTTTATCTCAAGAAACTTTCTTCTTAATTTTTTATCCGGTTTAGGTATTATTATTGTTTTGACATTAGGATTATTTACATAAAACCACGCTGGTATATCATTAATCTTATCTGCAATCAATACCATCACGTTATGTTTGAATTTATCCCCATTTTTTTCTTTAGCCTGTGCACTCTCACATGTTGCCAAAAATAATGTAGCAAAAATTTCCACCTGCGATTCGCTCAAATTACCTGTTTGTGAGCCTAATAATGATGCTAAATCTATTATAGTTGCATTAAGCTTATCTTTGTCACGGATTAATTTCCTTACCAATCCCATTTCTTCTGCAATGGTTTTACGACTATTACAATTGCTATTTTCATTGTTATCGCAAAAGAATCCATCTATCCTGTTATAAAAATTTACAGATTCATATTTCATTTTATTAATAAAAAAATATTTAAAATATGCATTAATATTATCTGCTATATTGTCATATCCGTAATCATCATACAAATATACATCATGAACATTTCCGGCAATTATAATTGTCGAATAAAGGGTGCCATAAATTTCTAAGTCATTTTGCCATTTAACATTCATTGCCATAATATTACCTTCTTTCCATTAATTTAAATGAAATCTCATTCTTAATTGCATCTAAAGTAATAACATCTTCCGGAATTACTTTTACCGCTTGATTCTTTTTTATTATCTTTCCATTTATTCTGGTTCCATTTAAGCTATAGTCTATTAATACAAGATATGTATTTTTATTACTAATCTGTATATGTTTTCTGGAAATAGTATTACTCCAAGGCTTCTCTTTAAATGAAGCTCCTCCCCTCCCTACTATAAAATCTGATACATTATCAGGTATATCCAATCTCCATCCATTGCCCAGCTCTTCAAAATACAATTTTGTCTGAATACATACTTCTCTGTTATTAGATGTTTGTATATCCCTGTCCGAATATATTTGTGACCCAAGTTTTCTTCCACAATTACATTTAACCGGGATTTTATCAGTATCACTAAATACGATTACTTGTCCACATTCACATTTTTTGAACCGCATTCCTTACTCCTGTATCATCTTTTTGTACTTATAACTTGATTCATGCTGCTTATTTTTATCTTCTGAATACCTGATTCTAATATTATCCTCGTCCGGCTCTCTGATATTTCCTATGTTCATCTTAATCTCCGGATAATTCTCTGCTATATATTTATATAATTCATTAATTTTTTCACACATCCTCTTTGTGTTATTTACACATTGCCGTTTTTGACTAATGCTTATTCCTTCATTTGTGTCAATAATTCCTACTGACTCAATCAGCATTTCTCCATCTTCAAATTCATTTACCTCCATCTCACATCCGTCTATTTCATTCGTTTCATATGATACTTTTCCATTACATATAATTTCTTTCATATTCAGATTTACTTTTTCACAAGCTTCTCTAAAAACATTTTGTTTATAATCATTTATTAATTTATCATTTACTGCCTGACGTAATTCCTCTATACCGTCCACAGCTTCTTCATATGAATATATATTGTCCTCACCAATCAATACTTTCCCGGAAGTATATTCAAATAATAATTTATGTTCTTTTTCCGACATGGTTTCCAATCCTTCCATTAATCTCTTATATCTCTCAACAATAACCGAGTTATCCTCATTTTTTTAATTAATGAAATTATAGCTCTGGCTTCAGTAGCTTCTTTTATTGTACAAAATGGTATTGTTTTTAACTTATTCTCTATTCTATGTATTTCATCTTTAACATTTCTACTAAATAACCAAGGGTCTCCTCTTTGAGTTTTTTCTTCAATTATTATATTTTCTTGTTTATTTGTGTTAAGACCGGATACAACGCATACTTTTTCTATATTTTTTTCTTCTGCAATTACTTTCTTTTCTTTGCGTCCTATAGAAATTACTTTTTTCGAAAGTGAATCTAATATATCAATAATTAAACTCCTTTGAATTTCCAAGTTGGCATTCTGATGTCTTACTCTTTCTATGTCCATATAATACTCATTAATTATTTGTTCTTTTGTTTTTGATGGAATTATAGGAACAAACGATATCTTGCTACTCATATTTCAATGACACCTCCATAATCTTGTTAATTTCATTTTCATATCCCTGTATTATTAACCATGCCTCTAATTTATCTCTGAAACATTTAAACAAATCTAAATTTGAGCATAATTTTTGTTTTATGATTTCCAGCTTTTGTTTCATCGAACATCCTTGACAATCACCTATCAATTCCTTTTCAAAGCTGTTACTCATTTTCATATAATAAAGAATAAGGTAGTATTTTACTTCTTTCCTTGTAAATGACAATCTGTTAATTTTTCGAAATGCTTCCTTATATTCTTCATTCCCCTGTTCTTCTAAATATTTATTAAAATTTTTACTCTCTATCAAATCAATAAATTCACTCTCATAATTATCCATACAAACATTACCTAATAAATCTTGAAAATTAAAATATGTCTTTCCCTTGTAAAATAAATATGGATTATCTTCATAAAGTAACGTACTTAATTTATCCAGTTTAATTACAGGTTCCATTGAACTGTCAGTTAGAATTTCTTCTACTTTATTTCCCAAACTACCATCTATCCTAGATACAAATTGAACAAGTAATCCCCATCCATTTTGATTGTTTATATGTCTTTGCAATGCAATTTTGCTATATTTTCTAAGACATTTTCCTAATTCCTGAAGATTATTTACCACAATAGGAAAATCATTATCATCAAATCCAAAGAAAAAATTATTATTAACAATTACTTTTGTTAATTTTTGTGGCACTGTATTCTGATCACAATCAATATATTTACCCGAACATATATCATTTAATTCACTGTATGACCATCTGGAATCTAATGAATTTGTTAATCCTTTTACAATATTACAAACATATGGTGTATTTAAATTTTTGTTATCTTTCATTATTTTTCTTAAAACATTTCCTAATGTTCCATAATCCCACAATTCAGAATATACACTCTCTTTCTTTAAATCATCGATTGGCGCATATTCCCTCGTTCCTATAAAAAAGTTTTTTTTGATCAACTCTCCGCAATGACATGCTGTGTCATAATCACCTAAAAAATATCCATTTTCATTTATAAAAATATTTTCCGGCTTTATATCCATGTGTAATATTTTTAATTTTTTATGTAAATAATGTAGTGCACTATTTATCTGATTAAGAAAAACAATCAACTCATTCATAGTCATTCTATCAGCACACTCAGACAAAGTCCTATTATAAAGTGGATATATTTGATACCAAATTCCACCTCTTATATATCCCTTTTCTATAATTGGCACAATATGACTTGTCCTCTGTTCTTCTGAATTGCTGACTCTATATATCTCATCCATAATATTTTCATTAAATCCACAAGAAAACTTAATAACATACTTTTCTTTATTACTTGTACATTTACAGACAATAGATGTTTTACTTCTCTTAACAATATTGTTATTATCTATGATAAAATCATTAACTTTGCATGGAACTTCTATACTTTCCATACTCTCTAATGGTATTGACTTTTCTGTTTCTGTATAAATATATTCAATTATGTCCATCCTTAGCTACCTTTCACTACAGGGTATTCCTATAAAAGTTGTATGACTTGCTGTCATAAGTATCTGCAATTTTCTTGTATATGTACCTAAATCCTTGTATCTATCATGATATTTGAATATATGTATGTTTTGATTTGTAGAGCCTCTAATTCCTAAACCATTATTCAGTTTATCAATGTATTCTCCATCAATAAGAGCAGCAATATTATCTAATATAAACTGCTCCCCTTTTCCCAATGACAACAAATATTCATAAGAATATCCTGTATACACCAATATATCTGTTATATTGATTGAAATAAGTTTCTTAACTAATTCAGCTAATTCTTCTACTTGAAGAAAAGGCTCTCCTCCTGATATTGTCACACCATCAATATCAGCTTTAATTTCTGTTATAAAATTTATTATTTTATCAACAGTATAATCTACCGCATTTGTCCATTCTTTTAGTTCCGAACTCATACATTTATAACAGTTTTTATTACAACCACAAGTCCAGATTCCGACTCTTTTACCATATCCTAGCACTTCCACCGGATAACAAATTCTTCCTATTTTCATTTTTATTTTTCAATTTCTATATGTCTATAACATATGCTTCTACCGTTTTTACACTTTTTTCCGCATATCAAACATTTATGATTTTGTATTAAATTATCATAATGCCTATTAATAAGCTGCATATTCAATAACTCAACAAACAATTCAGATGTTATTGTATACTTAATATTTGAATTTCCTAAATAATCATTAATAATTTGAATTGGATTTGATGCTTCAAAATCTACCTTCATGTTTTTGGATACATCAAATTCTGTCACAATATTTTCTTGTTTTATATACTCTAAATCTGTAATACCAACGTTTGTAAGCCTTCCAACTCCACAGAATAAAGGAATTTCACTAAGTGTATGACCTTTAATTATTTCTCTATGTTTGTCTAATAACACCCAAAGATTTAATTCAACCGGTTTTGCCTTATATTTTCGTATGTATTCTTCAAGCACATTTTTCTCAACATACTTGAGTGCATACATCACTATATCATTTTCATTTATTACCTCCGTAATAACCCATGCATCTTTTGTAATATTGGAAATATTTTTCAGTATCTTAATATATGACCTTTGCATATCATTGGCATTATTACATTCAGTATCAATTATATTAATACTTAATTTATCCATAAACATACATGATGTAACTAAATCAATTTCTGTAATTTTTCTAAAAAAGTCATATTCCTGCCTATCAATTTTTTTGTCAAGTACATCAATACTTTCATTCCAGAAAAAAGTATTTTCAATCTTTCGTACTGAATAATCATTGCTCAATTCTATTTCCTCGACCAAATTTGTTGTTTTTTCGATAAGTTTTTCAAATTGTAATGGATTTGGCATCTTCATTACTTCTTGCCATATACTTTGACCTGTTTTAAATAGTTTATTTCCTTGTTTTTCATAAAAAAAATAATTATTTAGCTTATACACCAAATCTTTAAAAAGTTCATTTTCGTTTAGTGCCTCAATATAGCTTTGCCTAATAGTCTCATCAATATTTATGCCGTCAAATGTCCCTAATGAATATACAAGTGAAAACAGCATAACTTCCTCTAATGTCATTCTAATTATACCTTTCTCTATCGATTCTATTTTGGATATCAGAAATATAACTATTATTTGACATTTTTGCTTTTGCAATACTTTCTAATTCTTTTCCTAATCTTTTTTTCATTAACAATGTCAACTCTTCAATTAATTTCTTACACAAAACATTTTCAGGTTCAATGGCATAAATTTCTGAGCAAATCTTTATAATCTTAATAATTTCCTGCTCACTAAATTGTTGCCCCGGTTTTTCTGAACATATTAATAAGTATCTAAGATAAATCATCTTTGAATATATATTTTTACTTTCACCAATATACTTATTAAATATCACACTTAACGTTTTTATCTTAAACCGCTGTTCTTGCATTTCATTCAATAACAATTCCGCATTTCTACATAAGTAATTATCATAATGTATCTCATCGATCCTACCTCTGGAAAGTTCATCTGTTTCATCAATACATTCTTTTAGTATATTAAGCTTATGTAATGCGAATTCTATAAAATGCTCATCCTTTGAATTTTTTATAGCATATTCTATGTCCGTATAAATCCTTATAGTAACGTTTTTCAATTCTTCTAAACTTACATATTTAAGATTTAAAAGTTCCCTTAATCTGGTTTCATTTTTTATAATCATATCAGACCTCTATTTTAAACTTGTCAACACACTTACTGTAAAATTCATCCAACCATTCATCTGTAGGAGTCTCAAATAATTTAACTTCCTTATACGAAAAAGTATGTTTTTTACGTTTAAATATTGCATAATCATCAAAATTAGCATTTTCTCCTGAATAATTAACTAATACTTTCATTTTTTCTCCCATTCCGGAAGCCATAACAATAGAAAACATTTCTTGAATGTTCTCTATTTCAAATAATTTTGCCGCATCTTCATAATGTTCATCTACCCACGCAATTACATAGATATTTTTCTTTGCTCCATTACAAATTAATTCTTTAATTTTAGAAATACTATCTTTTTCAATAAAACCAGTATTCATATCATATTTTTTTGATACTTTTAATGGTATTAACTTATGTAAACCATATATTATTAAGCATCTTGGTGCTAAGTTGTCATTATCATCTTCATTACACCGCATTTCATATTCTTTATAAATATTATCTATAGTTCTTTTTACTTCATCAACGTGTAATTCATACATGTCATCGTCATCACCAGTACATGCATACACACCCTGAATATATTGAGGAAATACCTTCCTTACCCTGTCTATCTGCTTGATATACTTATCCTCAGCCTCTATTGCTACCATTGAAATAATATTGTCTACAATTTCCCCGTTGGCAAATCGATTTTGGATTATACTAAGCAATACATATGTAAGTATGCTTATACCACCTGGTCTTCCTGTTTCCGATATCTTTTCATTACTAACTACTAACAAAGAACCGTTAAGAACTAATTCACTATCTTCATTATCTTCTGCGTAGCCAACATATAAATGTATTGCCTCTTTGCAAATATCACATGTATCAAATGAATTTAATGGATTTTTGATATGATCTGAAGCAGCAGATGAAATTATCTGTGTACTTATTAAATTTTCTGTCTCTATGTACGCCGGTAATAATTTATTAATTCTTGAAACAATACCATCTATATAATCATTAACAAATACTGTATCAAGTGTTCTTTCTAAAATCATTTCTCCAGCTTCTTTTTTTTCTTTATTATATTCTTTGTATATTGTCTTACCTTTTCCAATACACGAAAATCTATGGACAAACATATCCATAGTTCCCTCTGATAATCCACTATCAGTAAATGTCTGATCCGTTATTATCATATGTATTCCGGCTGCCCTTCCCTGTTTTGCAAGTATTTTTATGCTTTCAAGACAGTCTTTTGCTATTTCATCTCCTCTATCGGTTAATCCACATAATTCATCTATAACAACAATTATTTTAGAAACGGTTTTTCCGGTCTTTTTTCTATACGCATATATTTTATCTATCTTTCTTCCGTCTTCGCCTATCTCTGATTCGAACATTCTATATCGTCGATTCATTTCTTCTACTATTGCCGCTAATTCTTTTCTTCCTGCAACTCTGTCTCCCTGCTTGACAATACTTCTCAAATACGGACTTCCCGTAAAATGATTAGCGCCAACACCTTCTTTGTAATCCATCATACAAAACTGGACTTCAGTTGGTAAATACTTGTACATAATAGATATCATAATTGCATGAAGCAACTCCGTCTTTCCAGAACCGGTTACCCCCTTAATCAGGGTAAAATGTCTTGTGTCATCACCAGCACTCTTTCCTATAACAAAATCAAAAGGTTCTGTTCCTAAAAAAGCAATCGGAACCACTATTCCATCTGTTGTGTCTCCACCATTAAAATATGAGTTTGCATCCTTAATATCAGGCAAAAGATCTTCTACAGTAAATATATCATCTACTCTTTCTCCAATGTGTGGTATCATCTTTCTTATTACTGATTCCCACACATCTTTATTCGCAACTTCTCCTATATCATATATAAACTCATTTTCTTTGTATCTAAGAGACAGTTTGTTTTTATTATACAAAGATGAATTTTTCTTTATTATAAATGTTTTACTACCAAATACACTATTATCTACATCATCTGGATTATCACAGAAGAAAACAAAATTGATACCATTTTCTGGTGCAGAATCAATCATATCACTTAAATATTTCTTAGATTTCTCATTAATGCCATTTTCATAATCATATATCATCACTGTCCTAAAATGTTCTTTTTTTTCTCTCATATCACTTTTTTCAAAAAAACGATCATTATAAGACTTTACAGTCTTTCTTATATCCTCAATTTTATTCTCTATTTCTGACTCCTTATCATAATTGGTTCCTATTCCACTTAATATAATTCCTTGTTTTTGAATACTGTGTAATGGTGAAAAAATGCGGGTTGTCTTTGTGCAAATTGCTACATACTCCATTTTCCCAACCGGAAACATCATTGAATTTCTCAATACGAAAGAAGTTACTTCATTGATTTCCAAACAAGGTAATACAATAGAATAACCTGTTTTTCTCGGTATAAGCAATGGGACCTTTATTACATTTTCCGGTGTAATAATTTTATCCTTAACCCATGCATTACTATACTCTTTAAAACTTTTTCTCAAAAATTCATCTTCAAAAAATATATCCGGTATCTTTAACCCAACTACCCCTATATCATAGTATTCAGGTAAATTTTTAATTTCTCCACTGTAACCATCAAACAGAATCCTTTGCAGCATATATTTATTAAATTTTTGCAGCAGCTCTTCATCCATTAAAACCATTTTAATAAGCTCTCTGGTCTTATTAACCTGTTCTTCCCTAAACTCCTCTCTCTTTTCCTCCACATCCTTTATTTTAGTCACATAAGTCTTTTTAATCTCATTATATTTATTTTCATATTCTTTATTTACAGTTTCAACCTTACCCAAGTAATATTCTTCAATTAATTTTTTAATTCTTTTTTCTTCACTAACGAGCTCCATAACCACATTTTTCATATCTGGTTTCGATGGAATTTCCTTTTTTAGAGTTTCCAAGCTTGATATTACTTTTTTCTTATTTTTAATGAAATCAATATATACACTTGGTTTAAGATTTTCAATAACATCTCTAGACCGATCATATCCAACAATATAATCATTTATAATTTTAATTCTCTCTATTCTAGCATCACTGATTGTCTTTAAATCAATTTTTTTGTTTTGCTCCAGTTCCTTGACTTTATCCTCTCTAATTACCCTTTCTTTAGTTATAATATCATTGTATTCTAAATACATTTTACTTTGTATGGTTCCATACATTGTGCTGTTTATCTTCTCTTTATCTTCTAAACTCTCCTCAAATGATAATGACGCTTTACCATATCTTGAATATATATCACTCATATTTTCTTGATATTCATCTCCAATTTTCTGAAGACACATTACCATGTTACTAAGCACATCAAACACATTTTCTGCTTCTTTTATTTTATCTTTAATATTATTAACATATTCACTAGTCATTTTCACTTTACCTTTCTACTTTAGTCTATCAATTCGCATTCTTCTCACCTGCATATCTGCAAACTGCTGTCTTCTCTCTACTTCCTTTCTTATTTCTTCTGCAATAACATCCTGTTCCGTTTCTTTATCTCTTGCTTCTTTTGAAACATCAGCCACTTCACTAAGATCAATTTTATCGCTTGTTATATTTTCAAGTTTTTCAGCAATCTTTTTGTTATCATCTGCTTGTTTTTCATGATTTTTCTGAATTTCTGTCATCTTCTCCTGTAGTTCTTCCTGTTTTTCAGAAACTTCTCTTGTATACTGATTTTTTGTATTTTCTTCCAGTTCATTTATTCTATTTAATAAAAATTCTTTACTTGCAGAATCATCACCTAAGCTTTCAATTTCCTTTCTTACTGCAAGAATTTCTTCCATCTTATCAATAAATTCATTTCCTAATTCATCAATTTCATTATGTTTTTCCTGAAGTTCTGTTAAATCATCATTTGGGCCATCATTCGGTCCATCATTGTTTCCCCCTCCTCCATGACGAGGTCCTTTACCCATACCACCCTTTGATAATACTAATGCCATAATCTAATTCTCCTTTTCAAAATCATTTATTATATTTCTTAACAAAGCTCTATCAGAATAAGCTTTATCCATTTTTTTATTATTTATTTTCTTACTTTCTTCCATTTGTTTTATTTCGGAAAGCTGTTCATCACATTTCTTCCTAACTTGTCCAACTTCAGGTCCATCCAATTTATACATACTTTTATAATTTTCTATTACATCATCATTTATTGTGTCCAACATTTTTTGGATTTTTCTATTCTGTTGAATCAGAAGAAATTGACTCAATTGTATTTCCTCATTTAAATCTATTATTTGTTTTTTATAAGCAGAAATAGTTGATTTAAACATCTGATTTGCCAATTCTTCATCACTCTTTGGATTGTCATCTCCCTCCCATTTACATATTTGAACTTCCATCGCTTTTTCCATTTTTTCAAAAAAAACGAGCGATTTTCCTTTCTCATATCTGGATAGGTTATCTATCTGAACCGGTGAGGCTGAAATAGTGCTGCTTATATATTCTCTCTCATCCTGTGATGACATTCTTAACGCTATCTTCAATCCTGTGTTTTTCATTACCTCCTGTGCCATAGAACTCGGTAACTGATCCGCAATAACAATTGACTCTCTTAAAGCTCTTACCTCAGCCAGCATATCTACAATAAATTTTGTAGCTGATATCTTAGGATTAATATTGCTGCCACTCTGTTCTGCGGTATTAGCAATTACATTATGTGCTTCTTCAATAAATATCACATGGTTCGGATTTTTATTAGCATCATCTGCATTTTTCTTTTTTATAATCTTCAATTCTTCTCTGATATAATTACATAACAATAGTGTTAAAAAATTTCGATTTTTTTCACCCATATCTTCCATTTCAATAATGGAACTCTTGCTTATCCAATCTTCCGGCTTTATAGTAGACTTTTTTACATTGAATACTTCTCCGGCATCTCTTCTCATTAATCCTTCAAGTCTAACATTTAAAAATGATTTTAAATCGCCTTTGAAATTACCATTATATGTTGTTTTTTCCACCTGTTCGGTAAATATATCTCTTAATTCCTCTAAACATGGATACTCCTTTGAACCATCGTTTTCATTATATTCGTTCCATCCATATTTTTCGTACGCAAGTCCTATTGATTTATCTAGCAAGTTATAAACAGGACCTCCCAATTCGAATGTACTCTCAAATACATTCATTAATACATTTATATGTTCACTTAATGTAATTCCCTCGGGAAACTCCATCATATTTACGCGTAATGGAAACAACGTATTCATATGCGGTGAAAAAAGCATAATATCGAACATTTCTTTTCCATAGTTATATATAGCTCTATATTCCTTTTTTGCAGGTTCCATTACCATAAATGGAATTTTGTTTTTATGTAATTCCGTAACCATATGTAACATCGTGTATGTTTTTCCAGATCCAGGAACTCCACATATAAAAGCATGTTTATTCAGTAATTCAATTGGATATTTCAACATCAACTCTTTTTTGTTCTTTCCAATTTTAATTGTGTTCTGACTTTCTTCCGGAGTAAACTCACTATCCATTTTTATTGGAACATCTTCTCCGTCATCAACTATAGGCAATCTAAAAAACGGAATAATTTCTTTTTGAACAAATAGCACAGGGAGAAAATTCAGCGTGAAATTTTTAGCAATATCTCTACATACTTTCCAACCCTTTTCTCCCTTTTGAATGATATGAATTAGGGAGCTATTATTATCCCTTTTTGATTTTACACAATCACAGTCTTCAAATTTCAACCAGGATAACGCATCATATTTTCCATCAAATGTAATAACCTTATAACTTCCCTCCCGTAGTGCTTCTGCACAAACAGAGTCTAATACAATCTTAGAATCTCCGTCGGTATCAGCAAAAGAAAAGACATTCATGATGTAATGTGGTGATTTTTCTACTTTTCCAACTACATTTTCGTATGATTCTATTACTTTACTGATTTCCCTATTTTTGGAGCTGTAAAAATCATTCTTGTCTGTATTACTATTTAAAGTATGCTTAATTGTCTGTATTACATTTCTAAGATTTATTGCATAATCCACAGGATATAAATCCACCCTATATAAAGACTTCTTTTTTATTGCCTTCATTACAGTAAACATTTCATATAAATGTGCCGCATCATTAACCTCCCAATTTGGGATTGTGTATTTCATCTGAGAGTCGTCATCTTCTAATTCCATCGTAAATACTTCATTTTTCATCAAAACAGAACATTTACAATATTTCTTTTTTTCAGATACCTCATTTTCAAAATCTTGCACTCTATTTACTCTATATTTCTTTATTAGAGGATGCGATTCAAAAAGTCTTACTGTATCTTCTTCTATCTTGGAATTACTTCTAATCATAATAAAGCATTTTATTTCTTCACTTCTATCATCTTCCGATGGTATATATTCATAAAACAGATGCAATGAAGCATTTGACATCAGACACTTTTTATTCCATATTCTTAAAAAAGAATTATGTAACTCCAAAAGTCCACCTAATCCACCAGTTGAGCCTATTCTATTTTTTATCAATGTAATATCAGGAATGCATACTATCTCGTATGTCACTGAAAATACCTTTTCATTATCTTCCATTTAACGTTACTCCTATGAGAAAATGCCAGTTTATACATTTCAGCAGTATTAATTCTAGCAAATTTTTATACCCCATAACGTAAAATGTAATAATTGGTCATTTTTTTGTAACTTTTGGTATTTACTCTGTTCAATATGCATTTAAATATATAAAATACAGTCCTGAATTAATTCAATGCTATCCTTCAAAATAATAAATTAGTGATCCTGACCGTAACGTGCTTTAACGCAATGTCCACCTTCGCAAGACGATCTTTCACTTCCGTTAGTATTAACTTTAACTAATACTTCCATCTTTTTCACAACTGATTTAACGTCCTTCATTAGACTTCCTCCTTTCGTTTCTATTTGCAAGTAAGTATACGCTATCATTTACGTCTTTCTTTATCTCATCAAAACTTGCACCTTGTATTTCCATATCGCAAAATATCTGATTTACTATCTCGTCTATTGAGGTGTTCCCATCAATTTGATTCCATATGTAACTTTCCATTTCATTATTTCGAACAAACAACATTTATCATTCAAATAATTTTGCTTTCTACAACATATTCATTCTTTATATCTTTAATCATATATTAAGTCCTCCGTTTTATCATTTATATTGACCTTTTTAATTAAATCAGTTATGATTAACTTAATAATTTTCATACATTTATAATGTGTCTCTATCTTTTTGCAATTCTAGCAAATTTCTACTCTCCATAACGCAAAATGTAATGATTGGTCATCTTTTTGTAACTTTTGGTACTTACATAATGAATCTTAAAACGAAAAAAAGAGTGTCTGAATTATCAATATCTAATTCCAGACACTCTTTTATACCTTTTTATACTTTTTATTTTTCTTTATAGTTTTTTATACTTTTACAGCGTATATCCTATTTTCTCCTTAAACACCATACATTTCATCCCACTGATTTTCCTGCATCCATTCATCGTTTACAGAAATATCATCAGATTTAACTGAATTTGCATATAACTTTTCCCGATTCAATTCAATGAATCTTTTGAAATCACTAACATCCTTTCCTGTATCCATGAATGTTCCTCCTGCATACGTTCCAATAGTACAAATAGATAATTTAGTATAACATTTTAATATATCAAAAACAATAATAAAATCACATCCACAAACAAAATAAAAGCCCTAAACCAGCGCATAGCTTAGCTTGGGACTTCCGAGTGCGCCTTCAGGGGTTCGAACCCTGGACACCCTGATTAAGAGTCAGGTGCTCTACCAACTGAGCTAAAGGCGCATAAAATATTTTGTCTTTTGTTTGACGCAAGTGTTATTATATATGAGTCGTTAAAAAAAAGCAAGTGTTTTTTTTAATTTTATGAAAAAATTTTCAAAAAATAATTTCTGTACTATTTACAGTTGAAAATTTTCTTGAGTTCGTCGAAACCCCGCTTGATTTTAAGCAGCTCGCAGTTAAGTCGGCGGCAGCCGGAACAAATGCACATGCAGTGGAAACGCTTTTTCATTCTACTCCCCTCCCAACATTATTAAAATTTTACCTTGTGGCGATAAGCTTGTTAATAGGATTGCCAAGCTTTGAAAATTTGATTTCGTATTCGGTCATTACGTTGCCATCGTTCATATCGCTGTTGTGAAGATCGTATGTGACGCTGTCTAATTTCCAGCCGGCAGCTTCAACCTCTTCCAAAGAAAAATCAAATAACGGTCTGTTGTCGGTCTTAAACTCCACACGCCCTGTTTTTGCAAGAATATTGTTATATCTGGCAAAAAACTGTCTTGAAGTAAGACGTCTTTTCGCGTGACGGTCCTTTGGCCATGGATCTGAGAAATTAAGATATATTCTTCCAATCTCACCGTTTTCAAATACATCCTCTATTTTCTCGGCATCCATCCGGATAAAGCGAAGGTTAGGCAGCTCCATTTCCCTCTGCTTTTCCAATGCACGGACAAGAACGCTTGAAAACTTTTCTATTCCAATATAATTGATATCAGGGTTCTTTGACGCAAGCTCCATGATAAATCTGCCTTTGCCCGTTCCGATTTCAAGATGGATTTCGTTGTCGTTGCCGAAAATCTCATGCCATCTGCCTTTATTTTCTTCAGGTACATTAATTGTATAATCACTTTCTTCAAGTGCCTCTCTGGCACCTCTCACATTTCTTAATCTCATGTCTATGAGTTTCCTCCGTATCTAAGCGATATTATTAGTATATACAAACGCCCCCGAATATGCTACTATAATTTCAAATTTTGTTAAAGGGATTTAGTATGAAAAAAATAATTGCTTCAACTCTTACTTTTATATATATTCTGTGTCATTTAAGCCTATGCCGGGCGGCTGATAATAATGACATTCTGCCTGAATTTCCCGATATTAAGTCACAGTATATTGTGCTGATGGACGCTGATTCCGGGGAGGTTCTTTATCAGAGGAATATGGATAAAAAATGCTATCCTGCAAGCACCACCAAGATGATGACGGCTTTGCTTACCATAGAGAATACATCTATGTCAGATGTGGTTACCTATTCCAAGGCTGCGGTTGACAGTGTTTCTCCCGGTGATGCTAATGTAGGAATTGCTGTGGGCGAACAGCTTACGGTAGAGCAGTCATTGTATTGCCTTATGCTCCGCTCCGCCAATGATGTGGCTTACGGACTTGCAGAATATGTGGGCGGTACGGCTTCCGGTTTTGCATCGATGATGAATGACAAAGCTGCCGCCTTAGGCGCTGTTTCAACGCATTTTTCCAATCCAAGCGGTCTCACCAATGAATTTCACTACTCCACGCCTTATGATATGGCATTGATAGGAAGGGCCTGTTTTAATAACAAAACCCTTGTAAATATCATGAGTTATACAGGTGTATACAAGATAGGCAAGACTAACACAAATAACAATATCCGCTATTACACACACCGTTTCCAGATGTTAAAAGGCGGCGAGTATGAGTACCGGTATTCAAAAGGCGGCAAAACCGGATATACCGATGCCGCAGGCAACTGTCTCGTATCTTTTGCCGAAAAAGACGGTATAAGGCTGGTGTGCTCAGTTATGAATTCAACGGCTTCGGGAAGATACACCGACTCCATCGCACTTTTTGATTATTACCTTAATAACTACCGTAAATGTTATCTTGATGATAATAATATGTCATCTTCATCTTTTGGGCTTGATGCCCTTGATATTACCTACGAGATGACATCGACAAACGGCTACAGCATAGAATTCGATGATGGGGCTTATATTCTTGTTCCGTCAAATGCCAATATATCGGATCTGACAAAGATTGTAACATACGCTGATAATGCTGCTTATTCCGGTAAAAGCGGCGGATTTGCCTGCATCAGCTTTTATTACAAAAACCTGCCTCTCGGTAATTCCACTATCTATATAAAAGACAATAAAAATTCTTCCGTCACACCCGGAACTAACGGAGTAATGACGGAAGAAACACACATCACTATTAATAAAGATAAAACAATTTATATAAATATTTTTGTATTAATCGGTGCAGTGGCTGGGCTTTCACTCATTGTTGTACTTGTTGTCATGAGAGTAAAAAACAGAAGACGTTACAGGAGAGGTTTTCACTTCTAAACACCCTGTCTCTGGCGCTGTTTTTCCCTTGAACGTTTTGCCCTTCTGCGTTCTCTTTTATGATCCTGCTTCTGGATGATTTCGGCAACACCCTTTTCATCGGTCTTCTTTAAAATCTTAATCGCATAATATAAATCATCCTCGGTCTTTTTAAATCGTATTTTGCCCTTAAAGAGACCGTGGTTCTCACAATATGCCACACAGTAATATACATGCTGGTTATTGGAAAACCATTTTATTCTCTGCTTGATTTCCCTGTTGCACAAGAAACATTTCGTGGTACGGATAACACCGTCCAGCATAATTTTTTCCCTGTCACGATAGCCTTTTGATATAAACTTACTGTAGGTAGGATACACTAACGTGAATTCCTCAGCCCGTGATGACGGTATCTTGTATGTGTCCACCGAGGTGTACTCATATATTTTATCCATATCCATCAGTCCAAAAATCTTTGCCGTATACTCTGCATCTGCAAAAGCCGAGTGAAAAGCTTCATTCTGCACAATATTTTTATCTGCGGTTACAGTTTCAAGTGAGCTACGCTTCTTGCCATCGTCATAACATATACTGTACGATTTCTGCAAATCGTAGTAAATAAGCGGCATTGGAAGATTAAGATTTATTTTGTAATAATCACAGTTACGCTGAAGTTCTGTAAGGTCCATGCATCCCCATGTACAGAAAATGTAATCATCCCCGCACCATTCCATAAACTCTTTAACAGCCTGTGGAAATGGCACTCCTTTTTCAACAAGTTCACCCATGGTTGTGCCAATAAGATCCTGCATAACAGGATGAAGCGTCTGATATACACCGGGCACTATATTTTTTGCAAAAGTATCTATGACTCTCCTCTGTGAATCCAGTTTGACTGCACCAATCTCTATTATTTCAAATGGCATATCCTTAATTTCTTTTTCTTTTCCGTCAGGACATTGATTCCATTCCAAATCAAACACTATATAATTCATGCTCTGTCCTCTCTTCTTTTTTATCTATAAATTTCCATTCTCACATACAAATAAAACTATATTAGCATTGTACCATAAAAAAAGACGAAATACAGTAACTTTCTTTAAATTCCAGTATTTCGTCCTTTAATCAACAATTAAACATCAATAATTTTTTGCACCGTTTTTAATTTTTATTTTCTGCAATTTTAAATTTCTGGATCATTTCACGCAGATTTTCCGCTTCACTGCTCATCTCCTGACTAGATGCTGCACATTCTTCAGATGTTGCCGAATTCGTCTGTACGACATCATTGATCTGTTCAATTCCATCATTAATCTGTTTGATTTCTGTTGCCTGTGTCTCTAACGTATCAGCAATATTTGTGACTTCTTTTGTAATGATCTGGGAATTCTCAGCGACCTCCTGCAATTGTGATGCCGTCTGCCCTGCAATCACCATACCCTTTTCCACGGCTTTCACAGAGGTTTCAATCAATGTTGCGGATTCCTTTGCTGCCTGGGCACTCTGGTCTGCCAGCACATTTACCTGATTCGCTACAACTGCAAATCCCTTTCCTGCCTCCCCTGCTCTTGCAGCCTCAATGGAAGCATTCAATGCAAGCAGATTCGTCTGGGCCGCAATTTCATTGATTGTTGCAATGATCTTGTCAATCTCTTTTGATGCCCCGTTGATCTCATTCATGGAATCAACCATATCCTTCATTTTACCATTGCTTTCCAGAATGGCATTTCCAAGTTTGTCTACTCTTCCACTGATTTCTTTTGCGGATTTTGAATTTTTTTCTACCTGTTCAGAAACACCTTCGACTGTTGCGGTCAGTTCTTCTACAACTGCTGCCTGATTTGTTGCTCCATCCGCAAGGTCATTGGAGCTTGCTGCTACCTGCTCTGCGGCACTCGAAACTTCATCTGAAACATGCTGGATTCCCTTTATCACCTCTGCCATGCTTTCTTCAAACAACATAAAGGAGTTTAGAATTCCAACAAAATCCCCTTTCCACTCTACTTCCGGCTGCACATCAAAATTTCCTTCTGCAAACATCTTCATTGCACGTCCAATATCATCTACATAGCTTCCCAGAATGCGGATGGATTTACGCATACTGTGTGCCAGTCTTCCAATCTCATCATCCGAATGGTATTCCAGTGTGCTGTGCAGGTTTCCATCTGTTAATTCCTGTGCAACGGCTTCCACTTCACGTAATGGTACTAAAATTGTCTCAAGTACTTTTTTGCCTGTTTTTGTTGTCAGTTTCCATGCCAAAACCAGACAAACAATAATACACGCAACTCCTGCCACTGCAAAAATAATCGTAATTCTGGCTGACCGGCTGCTTTGCTCATCGGTCATTTCATCTAATCTTATTGCAATTTCTACAGCTTTATTTAATGCCGGGGTACAATCATTCAGAATTGAATCAACTGCCTTATCTTTGTCACCGCTTTTGATTTTTTCCATAATGGAATAACCAATGTTTCCCCAGTCTGCAAGGGCAGATGAGTATTCTTCATAATCCGCATCCGGAACAACTCCGGATTTCTTTAAATTTTTCAGATGGGTATCAACTTCTGCAAGCAGTCTTTCTACCGTCTGCTCATAATTGTCATAAGAGGATGCATCATTATTTAATGCCATTTCCCTGATATTTCTCGCTGCTGCATTAACATTTATCCTGCAGGTTTTCACCGCCTGGTCTGCAACAGTAACATTTTGTATGTAACGCTTCATATTGAAAAATAGAATACCTATGACCACAATAGATAACAGCCCTGAGACTAACATCATAATAATGACTTTTCTGTAGCCATAGTTTATCCTTTCCTTCAGATGCAAATTTTCTAAGTTATTTTTCTTTATATTTTTCTTTGACGCCATAGTTTGCTATTTCCTTTCTCTTTTACTCGTTCCTTATATATCAAATTTTTTTCTCAAAGTCAATAAATTTCAGGAACAATTTTATTATTCTATTTTCACATAAAATATTGTACCACTCCCCCTCCGAAAAATACAGCACTTTTACCAATTTTTTCTACAGTTACCTCTCTGATCGAACGTGATTTAATCTGGAATGTCGTGCCGGTGGTTCCCTCGTAAGAGCCTCTTTCCATAATCGTAACTGTGACAGTTCCTGCATTGATGTTATTGCTATACGAAACGGTATAGTCTGCATTTTTGGTAAGCAAGAATATAGTGTTTTGTTTCTCGCAAGCACCATAAAATAAAAAAAGCAACAATGAATTTTGATCATTGTTGCAAAAAATCAATGTTCCCTGCGGGAATCGAACCCACAACTAGTGCTTAGGAGTTCGAGTCACCTTAGTTTCCACATGTCAACTGATGTCAATTAACGTCAGTATTTATCTGGAAAGTGGGCACTTCCCTGTAAAACTGTATCAATATATATAATTGTAAATAAAGCTATTTTTGATGCTCGCTGTTAGCTGATTGTTAGAAATGCTAACGTGTGGGATTAACTACTGTGTGCATCAATATTCATAAACATGACCATCATTCCCCTGTTACTCTCGGTAATGATTGATCAATATTTCTAATAGATTACTTACATTATACCGTGTGGTAGGTCGGTTGTCGATAAGTTTTTGACCTTTATTACTCTTTCTATTTCGTAATAACTTTTCTAAACCACTTTTTCAATCATACTATTTTTTATTCTTTGGCTTTATTCCCCAGAATACCACATTCATAAGTATTACGATCAACAGCACAGCAGCCATAGATACCCAGAATCCCATATTGAGTCCGAGCCATTCACAGGTTCCAAAAAGTGTCATCCATAATTCTTTCCAATTCATTCTTTCCACCTCCTAGAGCAGTTCGCCATAATAGCGGACATATGCTTTTTTCAAGCTTGTTGCCAGCATCATATACAGCAGAATACATGGGATCAGATATGCAAAGTATGATGCCGGTAATGCTACCAGACCAAGTGCAGTTCCAAATGGTGTGAACGGAATCACAGTCAGAACTGCAATACCTGTCATGGTAAGCAATGTTACCGGTGCTGATGCACGGCTCTGGATAAACGGAAGCTTTGGTGTGCGAATCATGTGAATGACTAATGTCTGGCTCCACATAGATTCTACAAACCATCCAGCCTGGAACATTCCGATATAACGTGCCTGCATAGCAGCAAGCTCTGCACCGCTGTAATGGGCTGCCAAATCATTGAACAGGATGCCCTTTGACACAAATAACGGACAGAATACAAAGTACATGAAAATATAAGTTGTAAAATCAAAAATCGAACTTGTAGGTCCAATCCAGATCATAAAGCTACCCACACTGGATGCATCCCATTTACGTGGTATTGCAATAAATTCCTCATCTACATTGTCCCAAGGAATCGCTGTACAGGACAGATCATAGATCAGATTCAGGAAAATCAGATGTACACTCATCATTGGAAGGAAAGGTAAAAGTGCAGAAGCAGCTAATACAGAAAACATATTTCCGAAGTTAGAGGAAGCTGTCATCTTGATATATTTGATCATATTGGCATAAGTTTTGCGTCCTTCTATGATTCCCTCTTCCAGAACCATCAGATCTTTTTCCAGCAAAATGATATCTGCGGATTCTTTTGCCACATCTACCGCAGTATCTACAGAGATTCCGATATCGGCAGCCTTCATAGCCGCAGCATCATTGATTCCATCACCCATAAATCCTACGGTATGACCGTTTTCCCTGAGAACAGAAACCACGCGAGCTTTCTGATCCGGTGTAAGCTTTGCAAATACCTCTGTTGTCTCTACTGCTTTTGCAAGCTGGTCATCTGTCATATGATCCAGATCAGAGCCCAGAAGCATGTTGCGTACTTCAAGTCCTACCTGTTTGCAGATTGTACGTGTCACCTTATCATTATCACCTGTCAAAATCTTTGTCGTTACGCCGTGTGCTTTCAATGCCCGGATTGCATCTGCAGTAGACTCCTTTGGTGGATCAAGGAATGCCAGATATCCGATTAGTACCATCTCACACTCATCTTTTATACCAAATGCACCCACTGGAGAAGGATTGCTTTTTTGTGCTATGGCAAGCACACGGAATCCTTTGTCGTTCAGCTCGTCTACCGTTTTCAGAATACGCATGCGAACTTCTTCAGTAAGTGGCTTCACAGTGCCATCACACTCCGCAAAAGAACAGATGGATAGCATTTCTTCTACAGCTCCTTTTGTCACCATCTGTGTCTTTCCCTTCTTATCCTGTACTACCGTAGTCAGACGACGACGTGTAAAATCAAATGGGATCTCATCTACCTTCACATAGTTTTCTGACAGATCGAGGAGCTTTGGATCTGCCGCCTCTTCTTCCTCTGTTCTGTGAATGATCGCCAGATCCATCAGGTTCTTATAACCTGTCTGGAAGTAGCTGTTTAAATATGCATGGCGCAGTACTCTTGTATCATCTTCTCCATTCACATTCAGGTGATATTCCAGCACAACCTTATCCTGTGTCAATGTTCCTGTTTTATCTGTACAAAGAATATCAATGGCACCGAAATTCTGGATGGAATTCAGATTCTTAACAATCGTCTGCTTTTTGCTCATGGAAACGGCACCTTTTGCAAGGCAGGTTGTTACGATCATCGGCAGCATCTCCGGAGTCAGTCCGACAGCTATGGAAATACCGAACAGAAAGGCATCCAGCCAGTCTCCCTTTGTGATACCATTGATAAAAAATACCAGCGGAACCATGACCAGCATAAACCGGATCAGAACCCATGACACTGCATTCACGCCTTTGGTAAAGCTTGTCTCCACTGCTTCACCTGCAATTGCAGATGCCATGGAACCAAATAAAGTGCGGTCTCCCGTGCAGATAACCACTGCCGTTGCACTTCCGGAAATTACATTGCTTCCCATAAAAGCAATATTGCTGTAATCGGTGATGCTTTCTTTCTGTGCACATACCTTCGGTGTCTTTTCTACCGGTTCACTTTCACCTGTTAAGCTTGCCTGACTGATAAATAAGTCTTTGGCATCCAGAATACGGACATCTGCTGGGATCATGTCTCCTGCTGAAAGATGTACGATATCTCCTACCACCAGATCGTCCATAGGAATCTCAACTTTTTCCTGTTCTCTTCTTGTAACGGTACAAGTAGTTGTGATCATGGATAACAGTTTTTCTGCTGCATTTCCACTTCTGGATTCCTGTACAAAACGAAGCGTACCGGAGATCATAACCATGGTCAGAATGATCACCACTGTTAATGGATCAAAATCTTCCGGTGAACTT
>OIZP01000118.1_pt1 | contig 53706 bp, 46 predicted proteins | sample 1588531 | NCBI WGS metagenome assembly OIZP01 (sample SAMN03283283) | human gut metagenome | biome: human-associated habitat; material: feces | host: Homo sapiens | place: Peru | collected 2012
CATCGAATTGCATGCAAGCATGCATCGATGATACCTTTTGACCCTTTAATCATAATAGTAAAAAGATGCAGATTTGCAAATATGACGAGAATTAACGTGGAGATACAATAATGCAGGAAAATGAGAAAGACAAAAGATTAGAAAAACAGCTTGATTTCATCAGAGAAATCGACAAGGAAAAGGAGATATTCCGCCAGACTTATTTAGCTGATGCAAGCCGCAAGGAAAATGATGCGGAGCATGCCTGGCATATGGCTATCATGACCATGCTCTTGAGCGAGTATGCCAACGAGAAGATAGACGTGCTAAAGACAGTAGGAATGCTTTTGATACACGACATAGTAGAGATTGACGCAGGAGACACATATGCCTATGATGAGGCAGGCAAGGCCACACAGCATGAGCGTGAGCAGAAGGCGGCGGAGCGTATATACGGACTCTTGCCAAAGGAACAGGGCGAGCCGCTTTTAGAGCTGTGGGAGGAATTTGAGGCGCAGCAGACACCGGAAGCCAGATTTGCCCGCACCATGGACAATATTCAGCCAATGCTCCTAAACGATGCGTCAGGCGGGCTTTCATGGCGTGAGCACAGTGTAAAGCTGTCGCAGATACTCGGCAGAAATAAGCGCACAGCACTTGGCTCAGAGAAAATCTGGGATTATGCGTTTAACAATATACTGAAAAAGCATGTTGAGGGCGGAAATATCATAGATGATGAGGGCGTCTTCTCTGCGGAAGCCGGCGCGTGTGCAAAAGCCAGCGAGCGTAATGGACGGTAATAATGATTTACTGAAAAATCACGTATAATTCTATTGTAGACCGTCGTCTTGTATGATATACTTTACTGGATTAAATCGGTGAACTAAATATAAGGTAACTATTCAAGGCTGCTTAAATAGTTACCTGACAAGTATATTGAGCTTCATCGAAATCCACAGAATAAAACACACGGAGGAATCAAAATGAATATTGTATGCTTAGACCTTGAGGGAGTATTGGTACCTGAAATCTGGATTGCATTTGCAAAGGAGACAGGCATTCCTGAGCTTGAAAAGACAACAAGAGATGAGCCTGATTATGATAAGCTCATGAACTATAGAATAAATATTTTAAAGGAGCACGGACTCGGATTAAAAGAAATCCAGGAGACAATCGCAAAGATAGATCCAATGCCTGGCGCAAAGGAGTTCTTGGATGAGCTTCGTTCAATCACACAGGTAATCATCATCAGTGATACATTTTCACAGTTTGCAGGCCCGCTCATGAAGAAGCTCGGCTGGCCAACAATTTTTTGTAACGAGCTTGAGGTTGCTGAAGATGGCGAGATTACAGGCTTTAGAATGAGATGTGAGCAGTCAAAGCTTACAACTGTAAAGGCACTGCAGTCTATCGGATACGATACCATCGCAAGCGGTGACAGCCACAACGATTTAGGCATGATACAGGCAAGCAAGGCAGGCTTCCTTTTCAGAAGCACAGATGCCATCAAGAAGGACTACCCTGAGCTTCCTGCATATGAGACATATGATGAGCTGCTTGCAGCGATTAAAGCAGCATTATAATCATAAATATAGTTGAAAAAAGCTTCCCACATGATATTTTAGAGTGGACACATCCACCTGTACATGTGGGAAGTTTCTATATATTTATGTCATGCAAAATCATATGAAAGAAGGTATAGTGAAGATGTATACGGTAACACACATATATGAGGCTGATTTTGGCTGTGAGGAAAGAGCAGACGGCGCAAAAGCAAAATGCGTGGTTTATCTCGAGGACGAAAACGGCAGACAGCGTCATGTAGAGGTTGAGGATGAATGGCTTACGGCAAATGGGATAGAAGAGGGAAGCAGCTGGAAAGAAAATATCACAGATGAAGCCTGAATCATAAACTATGAGATTAATTATGTGATTAGAGTATGTGAATAAATTTTGTGTAGATGCACATTGTGTATTGACAACAGTATAAAAGGTGCTATAATAAAATCAACATATGAACAATCATTCATATGTTCAATGAAAAACGTACAGTAAAACAAATAATTCATGAAAATAAGGAGAACACCACTATGAAGAAGACTTACAAAATCGATGTAGACTGCGCTAACTGCGCCAACAAGATGGAGGATGCCGCAAAGAATACAGCAGGTGTAAAGGATGCTACAGTCAATTTCATGACACTCAAGATGAGCGTTGAGTTTGAGGAAGGACAGGATGCAAAGGTAGTTATGCAGGAGGTTCTTAAGAACTGTAAAAAGGTAGAGGACGACTGCGAGATTTTCTTATAAATTGCCGGGTGCAGGAATGACAAATGATATTATTTCAATGCTGCGCTATGGTAAGGGTGATTATCAAGAGATTATAACGAATGGAGCTTTGGCGTATGAATAAAAAGCAGAAAAAAGTACTTACGCGTATCATAATCGCAGCGGTACTCATGATTATATTACATTTCATACCGGTTAAGGGAATTATCAGGTTCCTGCTTTACATGGTGCCTTATCTGGTTATAGGATACGATATCCTGAAAAAAGCATTTAAGGGAATCAAAAACAAGCAGGTATTTGATGAAAACTTCCTGATGGCGGTTGCCACTGTAGGTGCGATAGCGGTTGCACTCTATGAGAATGGTGACTATACAGAGGCTATAGCCGTTATGCTTTTCTACCAGATAGGAGAGCTGTTTCAGAGCTATGCAGTCGGAAAGAGCCGTAAGAATATCAGCGAGCTCATGGATATCAGACCCGACTATGCCAATATTGAGGTGGACGGAAAGCTCACCCAGGTTGATCCTGATGAGGTTGCTATCGGCTCAGTAATCGTGGTACAGCCCGGTGAAAAGGTTCCTATCGACGGTGTGATAGTTGAGGGTTCATCTACATTAAACACCAGTGCGCTTACAGGTGAGAGCGTGCCGAGGGATGCAAAATGCGGTGATGAGATAATCAGCGGATGCATCAATATGTCCGGTGTTTTAAAGATTAAAACGACCAAAGAGTTTGGCGAATCAACGGTTTCAAAGATACTTGACCTCGTTGAAAATTCAAGCTCAAAGAAATCAAAATCAGAAAACTTCATATCAAAATTTGCCAAGTATTATACTCCGGCTGTCTGCTACAGTGCACTTGCGCTTGCGATACTGCCACCGCTTGTCAGAATACTTTTCATGTCAGCCGCACCACAGTGGGGCAGCTGGATATACAGGGCACTTACCTTCCTTGTAATAAGCTGTCCGTGCGCGCTGGTCATCAGTATTCCGCTCAGCTTTTTTGCAGGAATCGGAGGCGCCAGCCGCGAGGGTGTTCTTGTAAAGGGCTCAAACTATCTTGAGACCTTATCACAGACCAGATACGTTGTATTTGACAAGACCGGCACCATGACAGAGGGCGTTTTCGAGGTGGCAGGAGTCTACGACAATACGCTCGATAGAGAAAAGGTGCTCGAGTACGCAGCACTTGCAGAGAGCAGCTCATCGCATCCAATCAGCAGGAGCTTACAGAAGGCGTATGGAAAGGAAATCGACAGAACCCGCGTGACAGACGTTGAGGAAATCAGCGGCCACGGAATCACCGCAAAGGTAGATGGCGTATCGGTAGCGGCAGGAAACTACAAGCTTATGAAAAAGCTGGGCTTAAGCTACAGTGAGACTGACAAGGTCGGCACCATAGTCCATATCGCAATAGACGGCAACTATGAGGGCTATATCCTTATTTCAGATAAGATAAAACCAACCTCAGCGGCAGCAATAAAGGCATTGAAAAAAGCCGGAATAAAAGGTACAATAATGCTTACAGGCGATTCAAGGACAGTAGCCGACTCAGTAGCAGCGGAGCTGGGAATCGATGAAGTATACAGTGAGCTTTTACCGGGCGATAAGGTGGCAAAGGTGGAGGAACTGCTCGCAAGAAAGGGCAGTAAAGAAAAGCTCGCCTTCGTCGGAGACGGAATCAACGATGCACCGGTGCTCTCAAGAGCCGATATAGGAATTGCAATGGGCGCCATGGGCTCAGATGCAGCAATCGAAGCCGCAGATATCGTCCTCATGGATGATGATCCGCTAAAGATAGCAAAAGCAATAAAAATATCGCGCAAATGCCTGCGAATAGTATATGAAAACACCTACTTCGCAATAGGCATCAAGCTGATCTGCCTCGTGCTCGGAGCAGTCGGAATAGCCAATATGTGGCTCGCAATATTTGCAGACGTAGGAGTAATGGTGATAGCAGTGCTAAATGCAATCCGCGCATTATTCGTACACAAGCTCTAAATGCATAGAGCCCAAAAAGCAGATATCAAAGCATGATGAAACTACTATATAAAAAATACCAGACAGAATGCACCCAAGAGGTGCACTCTGTCTTTCGCGTATAAAGAAGTTACTGTTCACACGAAAGTGTGACAGTAACAAAAGACAATTAAACGGCAATAGCTAATAAACAAAAGCTAAGTAAATTCCTGCAGTGCCCTTACACGCATCCGGACCAGCCCCGTAACTGCGAAGGCACTGAGCAGTTATGCTCCCGCCAATACGACGCGTCCATACTCTTCAATGAGCCAAAAACAAAGGGTGCTTGCAGAAATTGCATGTGACATCGCGAATATGGAGATATTTAGAGTCTGTTGGAATTATGTCACAACGTAGCAATGTCCGTGCATGGACGCACGGACAAGGCGTTAGCGCCAAGGACGGCGCTAAAAGCCGGTTGCGTCCTATAGCCAAAACCTAAATCATAATTCCTACAGAGTCTTAATATCGAAATACTGAGCGAAGGCACATGCAATTTATGCGGAGCACCCGCCCAATAGCCAATAAAGTAAAAATAACGCAATATAACGCAAATATAACGCAGAAAGGACACCACACCATGAGCGAAAACATAAATGAACAGATAGAATGCTGCGACTGCAACGAAATCCACGAAGATCTTCTGAAAATAGTAAATGATACAATGCCGGAGGAAACCGAGCTCTACGACCTTGCAGAACTTTTTAAAGTATTTGGCGACTCCACCCGGATCAGAATCCTCTTTGTGTTGTTTGAAGCGGAGGTATGCGTCTGCGACCTTGCAAAGGTGCTCAACATGACACAGTCTGCCATATCACACCAGCTTAGGATATTAAAGGCAAACAAGCTCGTAAACAGCAGACGTGAGGGCAAATCAGTGTTTTATTCACTTGCCGACGGACATGTGCGCACAATCATTGCGCAGGGACGTGAGCATATCGAGGAATAATACAGGGAGGAATATACGTGACAGAATTAGAAGAATACTATAACAAATTCAACGAGGAAAAGCGCTTAAACAGCCGCCACGGCAGGGTAGAGTTTATCACCTCCATGAAATATATACACGATTGTCTTGGCAGCCTGATGAATGAGAAGCAGCTTGATCTTCGCTCACAGATTAAAATACTGGATGTCGGTGCGGGAACGGGCAGATATTCAGTGCCTCTTGCCGAGGAAGGCTATGATGTGACAGCACTTGAGTTAGTTAAGCATAACCTCGGCAGGCTGAAGCAAAAGAGCGATAAAGTAAAGGCATACCAGGGCAATGCCACAAAGCTGAAAAAGTTTGGAAACGATGAATTTGACCTCACACTCGTATTCGGACCTATGTATCATCTGAAGTCGGCGGAGGAAAAGCTTGCCGCATTGAATGAGGCAAAAAGGGTGACAAAACCGGGCGGTTACATACTTGTGGCATACATTATGAATGAGTACAGCGTGATAACCTATGCCATAAAGGAGAAGCATATAAAAGAGGGCATAGAGGGCGGAATGCTGGATGAGAGCTTCCATTGTACAGAAAAAGCTAATGATTTGTACAGTTTTGTCCGATTAGAAGATATAGAGGCATTAAATGCACAGGCAGCGCTTACACGCGAAAAGATAATAGCAGCCGATGGCGCGGCAAATTATATCAGGCCATTTTTGAATGCTCTTGACGAGGAAGAGTTTGATATGTTTGTACAGTATCATCTTTCAACATGTGAGAGAGCAGACCTGATGGGAGCAAGTGCGCACACGGTTGATATTTTAAGGGTGTGTGGTGATTCTGAATAAAGTCTTTTCAAATATAACACAGTATAAGATTACATATGAGGAGAACTATGAAAAACAAGGGATTAAAAATTCTATTATCTGTGCTTTTGGTTTTATGCATTGTTATGGCAGGAGCACTCATAGGAAAAGAGTATATTGCAGATAATATAAAAGAAGCCGCCAATCAGAATGGTGTGGGTGTAGTTAAAGACACATCGGATGCCGGAAAAGCAGAGGATAACGCAGTTGACAGTACGGCAGAAGGCACAGAGAGTACACAGTCTGATGCAACCAAAGCTGAGGCAACAGAAGCGGATACACAAAAGCCACAGATGTCAACCATAGTGATTACGGCTACAGGAGACTGTACACTCGGCAACAATCAGGAGCAAAGCTATGACGGTAGCTTTAATTCTTATTATGACTCAAAGGGACAGGACTACTTTTTCGGCGGCGTGAGAGATATTTTTGAGGCTGACGATATGACACTCATCAATTTGGAGTGTGTGCTATCGGATGCGACGGAGCGCGTCGAAAAGCGCTGGAACCTCAAGGGAAAGCCTGGGTACATTGGAATAATGACGGGCAGCTCTATCGAGGCCTGCAGTCTTGGAAACAATCACACATACGACTATGGACAAGCTGGACTGGACGATACGAGAAATGTGCTCGACAATGCCGGGATAGTATATGGCTTCAATGATCATACCGGTATTTATGAGACTGCTGATGGGACAAGGATTGGAATAGTGTCGGTCAGCCTTTTGTCACAAAACGGTGACCGAGAGGCATATATCCAAAACGGTATAGCGCAGCTTCGTGAACAGGGAGCGGCGATAGTTATCGCATGCTGTCACTGGGGCATAGAGGGTGACCATTACCCTAATGACTATCAGCAGGCGGCAGCACATCGTATCATCGATTGGGGAGCAGACCTGGTAGTCGGAAACCACCCTCATGTGCTGCAGGGGATGGAGGCCTATAACGGCAAAATGATATGCTACAGCCTTGGAAATTTCTGCTTCGGAGGCAATAAAAATCCGGCAGACAAGAATACGGCGATTTATCAGCAGGCATTTACTCTGATAAATGGTGAATTGCAGCCGGGCATAGATGCGCAGATTATTCCATGCACCTTAAGCAGTGCAAGCTCATACAATGATTTCAGGCCAACAGTGGCTTCAGGCGAAAAAGCCAAAGAGATATGCAATTTAATGAACACATATTCACAAAATTGTAGTAATATAGAGATTGATGAGCTTGGAAAGCTGCATGTAAATTAACAGTAGGTAACTATTCAGAACCACTGAGAAAAAGAAGGGCTGAATAGTTACAATATCATTTTTTAACGAATTAAGATAAAAAACAGTCATGCAACAAAAGGCATGTACTATCATACAAATATAGTAAGGGAGCAAAGAGCAATATGTATATGTGGAGAGAGCGCAGTAAAGAAGAAAAGCATGAGGATGTAGTAAATACAGGCCTGCTGCCGCTTGATGTGGTAGAGGGATTTAAGATCCGTCCGGGCTTTTTCAGAATGTACGGAGCGTGCGTGGCATCAAACGGAGTGAGCTTTACCATCAATTCCCATGGAGCAACAAGGTGCACTCTTTTATTGTTCAAGCCACAGGCATCAAAGCCGTATGCGAGGATTCCGTTTCCTGATTCATATAGGATAGGAGATATCTACTCCATGCTTGTTTTTGATATAAAGCCGGATGAATTTGAGTATGCATTTTCGTTTGACGGACCATATGAGCCGGCAAAGGGACTTTTGTTTAACGAGGAAAATGTCCTTTTAGACCCATATTCCAGAGCGGTCACTGGACAGCGAAAATGGGGAGAAAAGCCGGAGGGTGGCAAGGATTTTGAGTACAGAGCCAGAGTTGTAAAAAGTAACTTTGACTGGGGCAACATAAAGCAGCTTGAGCAGCCCTTTGAGGACCTTGTGATTTATGAGACACATGTGAGAGGCTATACAAAGGATAAGTCCTCTGGAGTCAGCGCACCGGGTACATTTGCCGGATTAAAGGATAAGATACCGTATCTGAAGGACCTTGGAATAAATGCAGTGGAGCTCATGCCGATTTTTGAGTTTGATGAGATGGAGAGCGCGAGAGTGGTCGATGGTGTGCAGCTTTACAATTACTGGGGCTACAACACAGTATCATTTTTTGCACCGAATACCAGCTATGCCTTCAACGAGGAGCACAACCACGAGGGAGACGAGCTGAAATCGCTGATAAAGGCTTTAAAGGAAAATGGCATAGAGGTCATTCTTGATGTGGTGTTCAACCATACCGCTGAGGGAAATGAGATGGGACCGTGCTTCTCCTTCAAGGGAATAGACAATAACGTGTACTATATGCTTACACCGGATGCACACTACTACAATTTCAGTGGCTGTGGAAACGTTATGAACTGTAATCATCCTGTTGTGCGCAGTTTTATCATAGACTGTCTGAGACACTGGGCCATTGAGTACAGAGTGGATGGCTTCAGATTTGACCTGGCTTCCATTCTCGGAAGAGATCAAAACGGTGCACCTATGGCCAATCCGCCGATTCTTGAGTCGCTGGCATTTGACCCGGTACTTGGCAAGATGAAGCTCATCGCAGAGGCCTGGGATGCAGGCGGACTGTATCAGGTGGGAAGCTTCCCGTCATGGAACAGATGGGCTGAGTGGAACGGCAGATACAGGGATGACATGAGAAGCTTTTTAAAGGGCGATGACGGTATGGCGGGAAATGCCATCACACGTATCACCGGCTCACGCGACCTTTACAGCCCGGAGAGCAGAGGACACAAGGCATCAGTCAATTTCATGACCTGTCATGATGGCTTTACACTGTATGACCTTTACTCATACAATGAAAAGCACAATGAGAAAAACGGCTGGAATAACACAGACGGAGACAACAACGGACATAGCTGGAACTGTGGCGCAGAGGGCGAAACAGATGATCCAAATGTAAACGGGCTTAGAAGGCGCCTTATAAAGAATGCATTTGCAGCACTTTTGTGCAGCCGTGGCCCGGCGATGTTTTTTGCGGGCGATGAGTTCTGTAACACCCAGTTTGGAAACAACAACGCGTATTGTCAGGACAATATCATCTCATGGCTCGACTGGAGCAGGCTTGAGGAATTCAAGGAAATCCATGATTTCGTGCGTCATATGATTCAGTTCAGGAAAGAGCATCCTATACTCAGAAAGATGACAAAGCCTTCATCCTGCCAGTTCCCGGAAATCAGTGTGCACAACGGTACACCGTTTAATGCCTCGACAGATTACAAGACAAAGCTTATCGGCATCATGTATGCCGGAAGAAATGAGGAGGACACGGAGGATGATATTGTATTCTATTGCATGAATGCATATTGGGAGCCGCTTGTGATGCAGCTTCCGGTGCTTCCGAACGGAAAACACTGGCATGTGGACACCAACACCAATGCGGAGTATTTTGACGGAGAGGACTTCACGGCAAAGACAGAGCTTTTGGGTGTCAACACCATAAGAGTTCCTGCGAGAACCACGATAATACTTGTGGCAGAATAACAATAAAATTGGCATTTTGTTCTCAGTGATTATGAATAGATATAGTTAAAAAACAGCCCGGCACACATTGATATGTGCATCGGGCTGTTTTTCGTTACGGTTTTGGCTTAGACTGTAACATTTCCCCCTTTCATTTTTCAATATATTTTATGTGACATTTGCATCAGCAGCCCGTGATGGTTGTGAAGTGATACCGGAAGACCTTGTATATATCACATAATCAGTTGTGAGTCGGACAAATTTCGTCGGTGAATCCAAGAAAATAATTGGGTGTGACACCAAAAATTGTACTTAAATGGCAAATGACAAAAATGTCAGGCACTCTACGGCCTGTCCTGTAGCCTGAAATAGTTGATTCTGCACAGCACATGATTTCAGAAAGAGCAATGTTGGTCAACTTGTGGAGCCTCATCAGATAATCAAGCCTGTCAGGCACAGTTGTACTAATGGTTGATAGTTGCATTTCTTGTAAAAAGATATTTATTTCATTCATAAACAAATTGTAACACAATAATCACAGAAAGCAACAAATATCTGAAAAAATACGAAAAAAATAGAAAACTTAAAATTACAATTTTAAATCCAGCCACCATCAAAAGTGATTATCTGTCCTGTGAGGTAATCAGGTGCAGTGATGACGGAGTAAGCCATATCTGCGACCTCACAGGCTGTGGCAAAGCGTCCGGCAGGGATTTCATCGGCAAGCTCAGCTCTTTCTGCCTCGTCAAAGCAGCGGTTCATGTCTGTATCTATGACACCGCAGGCTATGGCATTTACCGGAATATGCGATGGCGCAAGCTCCTTGCCGAGTGCCTTGGTAAATGCATTAATACCGCCTTTGCAGGCTGAGTATGCCACCTCGCAGGATGCTCCGACATTGCCCCAGACAGAGGAAATCTGTAGTATGCGGCCACATTTATCGGCAACCATATAAGGGATGACGAGCTTTGTAAAGTTGAAAACACCGGTCAGATTTATCGCCACGATATTGTTCCATTCCTCCGGTGTCATGTCGCTTAGCAGCCCGATATGCGATATGCCGGCATTGTTAATGAGCACATCTATATGGCCAAAATGGGAAATGGTATTCGCAACCATATCCTTGGCAAAGAAAAAGTCTCCTACATTTCCAGTGAAGCATAGCACCTCAATTCCGTATGCACAGTGAAGCTCATCAGCAAGAGCCTTTAGCCTGTCAGATGAATTGCGGCAGCAAAGCGAGAGGTTATAGCCACAGGAAGCCAGCTTTTTGGCAATGGCGGCACCGATACCGCGTGAAGCTCCGGTTATTATAGCTGTTTTATTTATGTGATTTATTTGATTTGTCATGATATTCTCCTTATAATTTATATACTGTGGTGCTAAGCCGGTCGCTGCGCTGCCGGGCCGGCTTCATAGTATAAAGAAAATAATTACGTGATTAAATTACAGTTCAGTCATGGGTATGATACCTCGCTGTGAGGCTGGGCACAACAGTGTAAATTTTTATCATCATATACAGCATAAATCATACCATAAATATATATTATGGGGTAGACAAAATTTATACATTGTGATATTATTTAATAGTTGCAAAACGAATTGCAGACGGCGTGTGGCTCAGTTTGGTAGAGCGCTACGTTCGGGACGTAGAGGTCGCAAGTTCGAATCTTGTCACGCCGATTTATTTATTTATGTATCTGAATAGTTATCGACGGTATTATTTTGGAGCACGCTCATAGCGTGTTTTTTTGTTACTGTTCAGTGTGAATAGTAACTTTTTTATTTAGCTCTTTGTAAATCAAAACAATATATTGCTTTATTGGTAACATAACGGTAAAATAGTACTAGTGTATTGGTTTGATTTAGGAAAGGTACAGGAAATAGGGGATATGAATATTGTTTCACAAATGTGTGCCATTGCGGTGATGTTCGTAATAATGTATTTTTATATTTCGCAGAAAAAGATTATATTACATACATCGAAGGCTTTTGTTGAGGTATGGATAGCAGGACTGCTGTCACTTTTCTTTGATATTTTCGCACTTGTTGCAATTGAAAAAAGAAGCGGATATCCTCATACTGCTACCAATATTATCTGCAAATTATATCTCTGGACGGTTACATGGGTTGCCATGGTGGCCTTCTGGTATATTTGTGTGGATATTTTCAGGAAAAAAGAGCTTGAGCGTAAGTGGAGAAAGCGGCTGTGGATATTTGGAATCTCCACTGATATTCTGATAATGGTCGTACCGATTAAAATTTATGCTTCGGATAATATAGTTTATACATATGGTCCGGCTGTTATTATAACATATGCAGTAACTGTAATTCTGCTGGCGCTTATTCTAATGCTGACAAAAAAATACAGTCAGGCTATAAATCCGAGAAGAAGAAAGAGCATGCAGGTCTGGGTGGCTCTTATGTTTATATCGGCGGTTATTCAGTTTATAGATAAAAATATATTGATTGTCAGCTTTGCGAGTGTGATAGGTGTGCTTATCATTTTTATCATGCTTGAAAATCCGATGGCAAATATTGACAGGGATACAGGATTTTTCAACCTCAATGCCCTTTTTGAATACATGAAGGAGGCATACGGACAGGATAAGGATGTATCGATAGTGTGTATTCGCTATGGAGGCAATGGAAATGATTTTTTCTCCAGCGAGATGGAAAACAGTATTTTTTATGAGGTGGTTTCTTTTATAGAAAGTCTGCCTGATAATTATGTTTTTAGAAGCTCGGCAAATGAGTATCTGCTGGTTTTTGAGAATACTGATTGTGCAGAAAAAACAATCGGAATATTGGAACGCAGGTTTGACAAGCCTTGGGGTAAGGACAATATGACGATGCTTTTTGGGGAGATATATTATCTAAGCTCTACTGAGCTTGTGCGGAGACCATCGGATATACTGGGGCTTTTTCAATATGCCAAGCGTAACAGAGCTGAGTTTACGGGGCGCGGCGTGATGCTCATAAATAATGAGGTCATTGAGCACATATATGATGAAAATTCAGTTGAGAATGAGATAATAGGGGCGTTGCGTGATAACCGTGTTGAGGTATTTTACCAGCCTATTTATAACACTAAAACGCATAAATTCACCTCTGCGGAGGCGCTTGTCAGGATAAGGTCGCGCGAGGGAAATATCATACCTCCGGGCAGGTTTATCGCTGTGGCTGAGAAGCGGGGACTCATTTTACGGCTTGGAGAGCGCGTGTTTGAGACGGTGTGCAGATTTATTGTACAGCATGATATACATGCGATGGGGCTTGAGTATATTGAATGCAATTTGTCGGTGGTACAGTGTGCCTATGACCATTTAGCACAGGATTTTATTGCAATTATGGAGAAATATCATGTGGATGCAAATGATATTGTGCTCGAGATTACAGAGTCAGCATCTATCATTGAAAAAGAGATACTGCTTGATAATATGAATGCCCTTCGCAAGGTGGGAGTGAGGTTTGCACTGGATGATTTCGGCACAGGCCAGTCAAATTTAAGCTATATTGTTGATATGCCGATTGACATTGTCAAGTTTGACAGAGGCATGACAAATGCATATTTCGACAACGGAAAGGGTAAGCCTGTTATGGATGCCGCAATGGGCATGATACAAAAGCTAGAGCTGGAGATTGTTTCTGAGGGAATCGAGGAGAAGGAGCAGTTTGCAAAGCTGGATGAGCTTGGAATAGATTACATCCAGGGCTATTATTTCTCAAAACCGAGAAATGCTGCTGAGTTTATTTCGTTCATACAAAGCAATAATGCATAGTTTATTTTATTGATATAAAGCAATGATACATAGTTTATTTTATTGATATAAAGCAATGATACATAGTTAATTTCATTCCTAGAATGCAATAATGCATAGGCAAATAAAATAATTGAATAGGTTATAATATGGATCAAAATCCGACGCTTTTAAACTGCGTCGGATTTTTTAAGTTCATTTAAGGTAGCCATGTTAGTATGACACCATCAAAACGAAGGGAGACATAAAACATGGCAGACCAAATGATTTTCAAGAGATTTGAAATTAAATACATGATAGATGAAGCGGTTTTCGAAAGGCTGATGCAAGTGATGGATGGATATATGATAGCAGATGAGCACGGACGAAGCACAGTATGCAGCTTATACTATGACACGCCGAAGTACCTTCTTATCCGCAGATCATTGGAGCATCCGGTGTATAAAGAAAAGCTAAGGCTTAGAAGCTATGGAGTGGCAAGACCATCTGACACAGTTTTTGTGGAGCTGAAAAAGAAATTCTGCTCTGTTGTATACAAGCGAAGAATTGCAATGTCACATGATAGGGCACTTTCGTATCTGGCAGGAAAGGAGCAGATAGTTGACTCACAGATTGCAAACGAGATAAATTATGCACTCAAAATATATGAAAACCTTGCACCGGCAGTGCTTTTATCATATGAAAGAGAAGCATTTTATGCGAAAAACAATCACGAGTTCAGAGTGACCTTTGACAGAAATATTCTTTGGAGAGACTATGACCTGTCACTTGATAAGGGCATCTACGGCACACCGATACTTGAGGACCAAAAGGTGCTGATGGAGGTAAAGACAGATGGAGCCATACCGGGCTGGATGGTTGATTTTCTCACGGAAAATAAGCTTTACAAGACATCATTTTCAAAATACGCTACAGCATACCGGGCGATATATGACCGTGCAAATCAAAAAAACACTAAGCCGGTTCATGATTGCGATTGGATATACGGGGATGAGATTGCAGCTTTGGCTGGGAATTGATGTATATGGTGATTGGTCTGTAGCTGTGGCTGGAAGTGATGTATACGGAGATGGACGTGTAGCTATGGTTGGGAATTAAAGCACGGGTATTGTGCGGTTTAGCGAATGTGCATGGGGGTCTGAAGAGTTGCAAAGAAAAATTAAAAGAGCAAAATATAAGAGCGAAAATATAAGAGAGAAATTGTAAGAGCTATAAGAGTAATATTATAAAAGAAATATTAGAAAATAGATATAACGGAGGATTACATATGCTTAGCAACATTTTTACAGGATTATTTGATACAACAGCCACAACGGTCATTTCGGTGCCGGATTTCATAATTTGTATAGTGGTTTCACTGATAATCGGAGCCTTTATTACGTGGGTTTACACATACAAAAGCCGCTATACAGCAAGCTTTGCGATAACACTTGCGATGCTTCCGTCAGTGGTGTGCATAGTCATTATGATGGTAAACGGCAATGTCGGTGCAGGAGTAGCTGTAGCGGGAGCCTTTTCACTGGTGCGTTTCCGCTCGGTACCGGGAACGGCAAAGGAGATAGGTACAATTTTCCTTGCCATGGCAGCAGGACTTATCGCAGGAATGGGCTATCTGGCATTTGCAGTGCTTTTTACATTAATCATGGGCATGGTGATGCTTGTACTCAATATATCAGGCTTTGGTACACACAAAAGAGCTACATGTGACAGAACGCTTAGGATTACAATTCCGGAGGATTTAAATTACGGCTCCGCCTTTGATGATTTATTTGAGAAATATCTCACAGGCTGTGAGACTGTTTCTGTAAAGACAACAAATATGGGAAGCCTTTACAAGCTTACCTATCACATAACACTTAAGGATTTGGCGATGGAAAAGAGCTTTATAGATGAGCTTCGCTGCCGAAATGGCAACCTTGAAATCGCAATTATGCAACAGGAGGTAAATACGAATGAGCTATAGAAAAGTTACAAAATATTTTCAAAATATCAAGCTATACGGGATAATCGGTGCAGCTGTAATCATGGCAATGTCCGTAACAGCCTGCTCGACAGTCAAAAATTCAGGCACAGAGATAACCGCAGACCAGACCTCTGTAGGTTTAGCGGATGGAACCACGGTCAATGGAATCTATTCATATGATGATATGTTTACGGAGAGAGATCTTGATGTGGGCTATGATGAGAGCAGCGCAGTAAAAATCAACCTGGCAGATGATTCGACCACAGTAACCGTAGGGGATGATACAGAGACCGATGCGTCAAAAGCAGACGAAACAAAGGCAGATGATTCAAAAACAGATGAAACAAAAGATGGCGGGGCAGAAACGGATGAGACTAAAGCAGATGAGTCAGAAACGGATGGAACTAAAGCAGATGAGTCAGTAACAAATGAGACTGAAACTGCTTCAAGTGGTGTGAGTATTTCGGGGAATATCATCACTATAACTAAGGAAGGCACATATGTGCTTTCCGGAGCCTTATCAGAAGGACAGATTGTCGTAAATGCAGACTCAGCCAAGGTACAGCTTGTGCTTGACAATGCAGACATTACCTGCGCATCAAGCGCAGCAATATATGTAAAGAATGCGGACAAGACATTTATTACGCTGGCAGAGGGCTCAGAGAATATTCTCATGAACACGGCTGAGTATGAGGCAATTGATGACAATAATATAGATGCTGTGATTTTTTCGAAGGATGACCTGACACTGAATGGCAAGGGAACACTCACCATAAATTCAGAGTATGGACACGGAATTGTATCAAAGGATGATTTAAAGCTTGTAGGCGGCACCAGTAATATTACGGCAAAAAACCATGCGCTTTCAGGAAAAGACAGCGTGCGAATTGCAGCAGGTACGTACAATCTGACCTCAGGCAAGGATGGAATTCACTCAGAAAATGCGGATGAGGAGGAAAAAGGCTTTGTATACATTGCATCCGGTGATTTTACAATTGAGAGCACCGGTGACGGCATAGATGCATCATATGTGGTACAAATTGACGACGGAGACTTTGATATAACTGCAGGCGACGGCGCTGAAAATGCCACAAAAACAAACAATGAAATGCCGGGCGGTAGCACGGGTGGCAATATGGGAGGTGGCGCACCGGGTGGAGATAAACCAAGCGGAGAAGCACCGAGTGGAGAAGCGCCAAGTGGAGGATCTTCTTCTGACAGCGATTCAGGTAAACAGACCGGGCAGACACCACCGGATAAGCCGGACGGCGACAGCTTCGATGGAAGCCGTCCAGATGAAAAAGCTTCGGACAATGCAGGCAGCCAGACTTCACAGACGCCACCGGATAAGTCAGGTAAAGATACATCAGATGCTGACTCAACAAGTACCAAGGGAATTAAGTCAGATGGCGCTCTCTATGTAAATGGAGGTACCTATACCATCAACTCCGCAGATGATTCATTCCACAGCAACTCTGACGTCACAATAAATGACGGAACATATACCATCAGCTCAGGTGATGATGGGATACACGCAGACAGTGCACTGCTTGTCAATGGTGGAACTATTACAGTCACAGAGAGCTATGAGGGCTTAGAGGGGCTCAATATCACAATAAATGATGGCAAAATAGATATCACTGCAAGCGATGACGGCATGAATGCAGCTGGCGGAAATGATGCGAGCGGTTTTGGCGGCAGGGGAGGAGATGGCTTCAAGGATATGCAGGCACCGGATGCAGCACAGAAGCCGGATGGCACATCAGACAATACATCAGACAATACGCAGAAGCCGAATGATACATCAGATACGGCGCAGACAACCGGCAACATAACAGTTGCAGCACAAAAGTCGGATAACACATCAGTTGCATCACAGGATACAGATACTGCATCAGATGATGAAATGTGGATGGTCATAAACGGCGGTTACGTACATGTGCTGGCAGGCGGCGATGGCCTTGACTCAAACGGAGACCTGACAATAAATGGTGGAGAAGTCTATGTAGACGGCCCATCAGACAACGGCAACAGTGCCATAGATTATGGCGATAAATCATCCTTTTATATCAATGGCGGAACTGTTGTTGCAGTGGGAAGCAGCGGTATGGCAGAGGATGTAAGCAGCGATTCAAAGCAGCAGGTAGCCTTTGTAAAGCTTGATTCACAGGTCGATGCCGGTGATGTAATCTTAAAGGATGCTGACGGAAATGAGATTATTTCATACACAGTCCAGAAAAAATATGACTGTGTGATAATCAGTACAGCAGATTTGAAGGCAGGTCAGATCTATACACTTTCAGCATCAGGAAATGAATCGGAGGTATCTCTTTAATCCGGCAATATTATATACCATGACGCATAGCCTGACAGTGTGATGTCAGGCTGGTGTCAAAACAGTAATTCGGTTATGGCTGTAAAGTGAGCAAAATGAGGCAGAATACGAGCCGGATTTACTGTTGTAACAATAAAACATAAATAATATGATATAATGAGTGAAAGTGACAAGAATGCAGTTATACATTCGACGTATACATTTAACGAACAACAAATGTTGACTATGAAGCATAGCTTCATAATACCATATAAAATAATTGTTCAGAACCTATGTAGATATGGAAAAAGCGTATGACTGATTAGAATAATTGTAAAACCTGAAAGTAAGAAGGAGGCCATCATGAGACTATTACTGGCAGAGGATGAAGAGGACTTAAGCCGTGCACTTGTAGCGGTGTTAAAACACAACAACTATTCAGTTGATGCCGTCTATGACGGAGCAGAGGCACTCGATTATATAGAAAGCTCAGATAACTATGACGGAGTAATACTGGATATCATGATGCCTAAAATGGATGGCATTACGGTGCTCAAAACTATCAGAAGCCATGGGAATTCTGTTCCCGTGTTGATGCTCACTGCAAAAGCAGAGATAGATGATCGCGTGGAAGGACTCGATAGTGGCGCTGATGACTATCTGACGAAGCCATTCTCAATGAAGGAACTTATGGCACGAATTCGCGCTATGACAAGACGCAAGGCTGACACAACAGACTCAGTGCTTACATTTGGTGATATCACTCTGGACAGATCAACCTATATACTTACCGGGCCTGCAAGCATTAATAATACATGCGGCATTGAAAACAGTGGTCTGCATACAGACACTAATAATATGGACAATGGTAATCAGAATAGTAAAATCAAGGAAAATAATACTGTAGATGGACAAGTATCAGGAAATCAAAGTACAGGAAATCAAAATGCAGGAAATCAAATTAACGGAATCAGACTTGCAAACAAGGAATACCAGATGCTTGAGATGCTTATGACAAATCCGGGACAGATTATATCTGCTGACCAGTTTATGGACAGAATATGGGGATATGATTCAGAAGCAGAACAGAATGTAGTTTGGGTTTACATATCCTATTTGCGCAAAAAGCTTGCATCAGTGGGCTCAGCAGCCCAGATAAAGGCAACCCGAGGAGTCGGATATTCGATAATTTCGTGATTAATCATAAATGAGGGGCAAAATACCTTTTGACCCTCATATCATTATATTTGGGTAGAAATGTTTCCATATGGCAGGGGCACCTATGAATTTGAGCATTAACTATTTTTATATTTTTCTGAAAATTCATTTTTTATGTCTTTTTATTTAGAAAATGCTGGATTTTTCAATTATCATAAGATAAAGAAATCAAAAATCTTGTCAATAAAAAATATCTGGAGCTTTATCTGAAGGACACAATAAATGAGCTCAGACTACTTGAGATAAACAGGAAAGCCCGGAAAAAATATAAAACGGATTACGCCCAGAAAATGTTGAAGCAAAAACATTATAGCAGTATACTTTTAGCAGTTGATAAGAAGGAAAATGAAGAGACAAATGAAAAGACACAGGTTCCTAACCATGAAGCTCTCAAATTTTATACCAAAATGGGAATTATAGTGCGGTCAAAATCAGAAGTAATTATTGCGACAGCCTTGTATGATAATAATATAAAGTTTGAGTACGAGAAGGCGATTAAAAGCTCTAATGGTATTTATTATCCCGATTTTACGGTTGAGAAGAAAAATGGCGACATAATTCTGTGGGAGCATCTTGGTCTGATAGATAATCCTGATTATCGAAAGATACTGAAATATAACGAAAATGGATATTATCAGGGGAAAAATCTTATATTGACATATGAAACAGCGGAAAGTCCATTGGACCCAATGGATGTAGAACATGAAATAGAAAAAATGTGCAGGTGATAAAATGCTCAAAAAATTACGAAGAAAATTTATAGCCATAGCAATGTTATCAGTTTCAATTGTTCTCATTGCAATTGTAGGCACGATAAACATTGCAAATTATATAAGTACGAATGAAGCACTGGATGCGCGCCTTAAGCTGATTGCCGGAAACGGAGGAACATTCCCGGATCTTTTAGAGCAGAAGAACATGGGAGTGGAAGGCAATAAAACCGACAGTATAAATAAAGGGACTCCCACGCTCAAAGAGCCACCATCAGGAAAGACAGATGTACAGCCACCGGAGGATATGAATCAGGCTGACTTAAAAGATAATAATTTAAAAGATAATGGCTTAAAGGAAAATGATCTAAAACGCCATGGCATCTCGCCGGAGAGTCAGTTTGATACCAGATACTTCACTGTCACTATAAACAGCAATGGCGAGGTGGAAAATATTGACACAAGTAAAATAGCATCTGTTTCGTCAGAGAATGCAGCACAATACGCGAAAAAGCTTTGGAAATCAGGCAAAAAGGGTGATGGCAAAAATGGATTCTCAGAAAGTTTTAAATACATGACAGTAGGTGAGGGTGGCTCTACAATGTATATTTTCCTGAGCTGTCAGCGAGAACTTTCAACAATAAGAACATATGTATTAGCCAGTGTTGGAATCAGTGTGTTTGGACTTGGAGTTGTATTTGTTATGATATACTTCTTCTCGGGAAAAATACTAAAGCCTGTATCGGAAAGCTATGAAAAGCAGAAGCGATTCATAACTGATGCCAGCCATGAAATCAAAACTCCACTTACCATAATAGATGCGAATACAGAGGTCATTGAGATGATGGAGGGAGAGAATGAATGGACAAGCAGCACCAGAAAACAGGTGGCACGCTTGACCTCACTCACGGAAAAGCTTGTATTTTTGTCGAGGATGGATGAAGAAGCAACAAAGCTTGAGATGCTGGAATTTTCATTATCTGACGCAATACTTGATACCGCAGAGTCGTTCAAAACGGTAGCCCGGACAAAAGGGAAAAAGCTTACAATAGATGTGACAGATAAAATACTGTATACAGGCGATGAGAAGACTATCAGACAGCTTGTATCAATTTTACTTGATAATGCAATGAAGTATTCAGGATGCAGCAACGCAGGCTTCGAAAAGGGTAATATCAATAAAAACAATCTTAATAAAACCATCCAAACACAAAACGATTGTGCCACCACCATAAATCCGGCACCGGAAATAGAAATATCCATGAAACAATCCGGTAAAAACCGTATAATTACCGTGTGGAACACTGTAGACGAGACTGCAAACATCAAAAAAGGCAGACAGGACATGCTGTTTGAGCGCTTCTACCGCACTGATACTTCACACAACTCAAAAACAGGAGGCTTTGGAATAGGTTTATCAGCAGCCTATGCTATAGTAAAGGCACACAAAGGAAAAATCACTGCAGAAAGTAAAGATGGCAGGTCTATTAAATTTACAATCGTACTGTAAATTAAAAATATTTTTTTACATGCATTTTACACACTAATGATTTTGCATTTTACATTTCCCCGTTACTATATCAGTTGTAACAAACAAAGAAACAAATTCAAGAAAGAAATGAAAGAGGAAATTAAAATGAAAAATCGTATGAAAAAGCTTTTAATTTTAGCAACTGCTGCAACAATGATGACAGCAGCATTTACAGGATGTGGCTCAAGCTCAGACGGAGCAGACAACAATGCAGATACAAGCGCAAATAAGAGCGCAGATGAAGGCACATCAAATGAGAACTTAAGCGGTTCACTTTCACTTGCAGGAAGTACTTCAATGGAGAAGCTTTGTGAGGCGCTCAAGGAGTCATTCATGGAGCAGAACCCTGGTGTAACAGTAACAGTTGAGTATACAGGCTCAGGTTCAGGAATCGAGTCAGTGACAGCAGGAAGCGTAGATATCGGAGATTCATCAAGAGCACTTACAGATGATGAGAAAGCAAACGGTGTTGAGGAAAACATCGTAGCAATCGACGGAATTGCAGTTATCACAGACAAGGACAACTCAGTAACAGAGCTTACATCAGATGATTTAAAGAAAATCTACACAGGCGAGATTTCAAACTGGAAAGACCTTGGCGGAAAAGACGAGGCAATCGTAGCAATCGGCCGTGAGGCAGCTTCAGGAACAAGAGGAGCCTTCGAGGAGCTTCTTGATGTAAAGGATCAGTGTAAATATGCACAGGAGCTTGACTCAACAGGAGCAGTTCTTGCAAAGGTAGGCTCAACACCGGGAGCAATAGGATATGTTTCACTTGACGTACTTGATGACACAGTAACAGCAATGAAGATTGACGGAGTAGAGGCAACAGAGGAAAACATCGTAGCAGGCAAATATCTCCTTTCTCGTCCATTCGTAATGGCTACAAAGGGCAAGATTGACGAGCAGAACGACATTGTTAAGGCTTGGTTTGACTATGTAAACTCAGATGAGGGACAGGCAGTAATCAAGAAGGTAGGCCTTATCCTCCCACAGTAGAAATTACCGGTCATAAGGTTTCCTGGGGAACTTTTTGAAACAAGGAGTATCAAATGAAACATAAATCCATAGTAGAGAATGTTGCCAAAATAATATTCACGGTATGTGCGGTTGTGGCAATATTCGCAGTATTATCAATAACAATTTATATGTTCCTTAAAGGTGCACCGGCATTTTTTAAGGTCGGAGTGTTAAACCTTTTATTCGGAACAAAATGGGCGCCGACAGCGGCAGATCCAAGCTACGGAATATTGTACATAATCCTTACATCCATCATAGGAACAGCAATATCTATACTCATAGGAGTACCGATTGCTCTTCTTACGGCAGTATTTCTCACTGAGGTGTCAAACAAAAAGCTCTCAGCGGTAGTGCAGCCGGCAGTAGAGCTGCTTGCAGCCATTCCATCAGTAATCTATGGACTTTTGGGACTTATGATACTTAATCCGGTATTATATAAGCTGGAGAAACATATTTTTGCAAACTCGGCAACACATCAGTTTACCGGCGGATCAAATCTGCTTGCAGCAATCATAGTGCTTGCAATTATGATTCTTCCTACGGTAATAAACATGAGCGTATCATCAATACAGGCAGTACCGCAGCAGATGAGAGCGGCATCACTTGCCCTTGGAGCAACAAAGATACAGACAATATTTAAAGTTACGGTTCCTGCAGCAAAGTCAGGAATCATGACAGGAATTGTGCTCGGAATAGGTCGTGCGCTCGGAGAAGCGATGGCTATCAACATGGTAGCCGGTGGAACGGTAAGCTTTCCACTTCCGTTCAACTCAGTGCGTTTCCTTACCACACAGCTCGTCAGCGAGATGGGATACGCCAGCGGACTTCACAGACAGGTGCTTTTCTCAGTAGGTCTTGTGCTTTTTGTGTTTATCATGATAATCAACCTCACCCTTATGAAACTCAAAAAGAAAGGAGCTGTGGAAAATGACTAGTATAAATGGAAAACGCCGCAGAATAGGCGATGATGTAGTATATTTTTTCATATATTTATGTGCAGCATTATCGGTAGTGCTGCTTGCGGGAATCATCATATATGTATTTGTCAGGGGAATCGGCCAGGTAAACTGGCAGTTTCTGACCAGCGAAACATCTGTCTTAAGAGGTACCGTCGGAATAGCGGGCAACCTGCTCAATACACTTTACATCATAATTATCACCATGCTCATAGCAACTCCTGTCGGAGTGGGAGCAGCCGTGTACTTGAATGAGTATGCAAAGCCGGGTAAGCTCGTATCCACAATAGAGTTTGCCACAGAGACACTTGCAGGAATACCGTCAATCATCTTTGGCCTATTCGGAATGATGTTCTTTGGACAGACAATAGGCTTTGGCTACAGTATCCTGACAGGCTCACTGACACTGACACTCATGGTGCTGCCTCTCATCACAAGAAATACACAGGAGGCGCTTAAAACTGTACCGGACAGCTACAGACACGGAGCAGTCGGACTTGGAGCCGGAAAATGGCACACCATCCGCACCATCCTGTTGCCATCAGCCATGCCGGGAATCATCACAGGTGTTATCCTTGCAATCGGCCGAATAGTAGGTGAGTCAGCAGCACTCCTCTTTACAGCAGGAAGTGCAGGAATGCTTCCAAAGGTTGCCAGCGGTTATTTCTCAAAGATAATGCAGTCAGGTGGAACACTTACCATCAAGCTCTACCTTGCAGCGACAAGTGAAGGAAAATTCGACCAGGCATTTGGAATTGCGGTTGTGCTTCTCGTAATCGTATTTCTTATCAATATCCTGACAAAGGTGCTGGCAAAGAAATTCCAGGCGAAGTAAACCAACTAATATAATAAACTAACTAATTAAGAAGCTTCGATTTGATATCAGTAAATCGGAGCTTCTTTTTTAGTTTCATTAAGATTATTTCTTAAACAAATCTTAATGTGTTACATAATTGGATTTTAATGTTACAATTGATACAATAAGAACAACATAAAACTTCCGGAGGCAATTATGTATAAAGTATTAGTATGTGATGATGAAAAAGACATTGTATCGGCAATCAGCATTTATTTAACCAGCGATGGCTACGAGGTAATCCCGGCGCGAAACGGGCTGGAGGCGCTCGATATAGTAAAACACAATGATGTGCATCTTGTCCTGATGGATATCATGATGCCTGTCATGGACGGCATAGAGGCGATGGTGGAAATCAGAAAAATCTCTAATGTGCCGGTCATACTGCTCACTGCCAAAAGTGAGGATACTGACAAGGTACTCGGGCTCACGGTCGGAGCAGACGACTATGTGACGAAACCATTTAACCCGGTAGAGCTGCAGGCGAGGGTGAAGTCGCAAATCAGGAGATACATGCTTCTCGGCGCGGGCAATACAAGCGCAGGAAAGCTGGTAATCGGCGGCATTGAGCTGGATGATAAATCAAAGACAGTGACAGTTGATGGCGAGGCAGCAAATCTTACACGTACAGAGTACGATATTTTGAAGCTTCTCATGGAGCATCCGGGCGAGGTGTATTCGCCGAATCAGATATATGCAAAGGTCTGGAAGGATGAGCCATACGGGACAGAAAACACGGTGGCGGTACATATCCGCCATCTCAGAGAAAAAGTGGAGATAAATCCGGCTGAGCCAAGATACCTAAAGGTCATCTGGGGCCGCGGATACAAAATTGACGCTGAATAGGTGCATGCTTGATACAGCTTTGTCAGGTGAAGCACTATAAAATGGAAGGTGAATGATATGAAAAAAATATCAAGGAATCTGTGGCTTAAGCTGGCGGCATTTATAGTGTGCTCGGTCATGGCGGCAGGGCTTGTTGTAACAACGATAGTTGCAGTGTATACAAACAATTATGAAAGCACTGCACAGCTAAGGGATGAGATTCATGCGAATATTGCAGCAGCCTATAGCAGACAGATGGTGTACAACTATGAATCCGGTGATGACAATGCATTTTCGCAGATGATGGACGATACAAATCTGCAGGCCGCAGTGGTAAAGAGCAATGAAACATCAGAGGACAAGGTGGATGTAAAATCTGATGCAGCAAAGGTGTATTCAAGTGTGGATGAAATATCAAATCCGGATTATATTTTTAGCTACAAGGCAAAGAACTTAAAGTGGAACAGGCTATCATATCTGTGGGATGCAATGAGCGGCAGCTATGAAGAGTCAGACGATGCATCAAACAGTATGAACAGTGAGAGAATCAGCTCAATCATGTATTCCAAGACAAATGGGCTCTTTTATCTGTGCCTGAATGATGGTACCGCTTATGTCATTCCAAAGGTGAGGGTGATGACAGGCTCTAACGATAACAGCTCGCTTGGCTTATATAAGGCAGTTGAGAAAACCGATGAGAATGGAAATAATTACTTTGCCTACGAGGAGATGTTTACAGGCCAGTCACTCGATATTACAGGCTTTGCCGAGTGGAAAAATGTAAAGTGCTATGATGAAAAAGGAAATCATATAAAGTGTGGCATGAATCTGAGTGATGACGGCGATTCGCGCTTTGATAGTGACGGCTCTTACTACGATTATGATGAGGATATTTATTATGACAGCTACGAAATCATAAAAGTGGTGGAGCAGGTGAATGAGAGCTATGAGCTTTTACCGGATACCTTTAATATATCGGATACCGGAATTGTGTACTATCCATACACCCAAACGGAAGAGCAGCCTGAGTACTATTATGTGTATGCAAAGCTTCCGCAGCAGCTTCAGGAAAAGGGCGATTACTTCAATCAGGCAGACAGCTTACTTGACGTCATGGAATTTACAGAGGCTCATTTGAGTGTATTGTTTGTCATATTTATACTTGGTTTTGTGATTACAGCGGGGTATCTGCTGACAGTTGCCGGAAAACGTGAGGATTCGGAAGAAATTAAATTACGATTATATGACAGGCTGCCGTATGAGGTGATGCTTGGAGTGACAATGTTTGCAGACTTTATGGTATTTCCGGCAGGCTTTTTGCTTATAAAGCAGCTTCCGGTGGTGGCACTCATTTGTCTGGCGGCAACCATAGTTTCGCTTGAAGCAATCCTGACAACATACGTAAGAATCAGGGCACATGAGTTCTGGAAGCATACATTGTGCTACTATGTTGTTAGATTTTTCTTAAAGCCTGTCAAAAAGCTGTGCAGGATGGTATTTGCCCCAATCAGATATGGCTTTGCCTGGATAGAAAGAAATGTACCGCTGTTTCTGATCAGTATGCTGGCATTCGGCCTTCTATGCCTGCTTGAGCTTATAGGCTTTGGAGTAGGGAGTATTGAATTTATATTCATTATAAAGCTTATAGAGCTTGCGTTTCTTATCGCATTTATCATGCAGTATGACAGGATAAGATGTGCCGCAAAGGCTATAGCAAACGGTGACTTTTCACAGCCTGTTGATACATCAAGGCTCATGCTGTTCTTCAGAAAGCATGGTGAGGATTTGAACAATGTGAGCAACGGAATAGAGGCCGCGGTCTCTGAAAAAATGAAGAGCGAGCGCTTCAGGACGGAGCTCATCACAAATGTGTCGCATGATATCAAGACACCGCTCACCTCCATTATCAATTATGTGGACCTGTTGCAGAAGGAGGACATAGATAACGAGAAGGTACGCGAATATCTTGACGTTCTCGACAGACAGTCATCACGTCTGAAAAAATTAATTCAGGATTTACTTGACGCTTCGAAGGCATCTACCGGCAGCATAAATGTAGAACTTGAGGAACTGGATGCGGCTGTTATGCTGTCACAGGTAGCCGGAGAATACAAAGAAAAATTCGAGAAAAATAATCTTGATTTAATTATCAAAAATGACGTTACGCCTGTCATGATTCAGGCAGACGGACGACATCTGTGGAGAGTGTTTGATAACCTGATGAACAACATCAACAAATACGCCCAGCATGGCACGAGAGTGTACATTGACATCATTCCAAAGGACAGCGGAGCCATCATAACCTTCAAGAATGTATCAGCTACACCGCTTAATATTTCAAGCGATGAGCTTAAGGAGCGTTTTGTCAGAGGAGACAGCTCACGAAATACCGAGGGCAGCGGACTTGGACTGTCTATTGCAGAAAGCCTTATGAAGCTTATGAATGGTACTTTGGAGCTGACTGTGGACGGTGATCTTTTTAAGGTAACTTTGGAGTTTTGATTTTTTAAAAAATATATTATATATTGAAATATTATAAGGCATAAGAGACAACAAAATCCGGGGCATCTGCCCCGGATTTTAAGTCATTCTTTGAGGTTTCAATTCTATATAGAACAAGATCTCTTCTTGTACCAATTTCTACATCATGCTGCTCCATATAGTATAACCCCCTCTTTATGAATATTTGAATAAAATGGATAATTTACTACCCATTTATTAAAAAGCTCTTCACTTTTAGCAATTGGTTTTATGTCAATGTCATGATCCAGATTAAAGTCATATGTCATATAGGAAAGCTTCTCACCATAAGATTTAAGTTCAATATCTGACATATCAACCAAAATCATAATATCTATATCTGAGTCGGGTCTGAAATCGCCTCTGGCATACGAACCATATAAAATAATCTGTCTGACATGTGAACCATAAATTTTTTTGATTTCTTCAATGTATTGTCCAATAAGATTATACATAGCTTTTGGCATATGCTACCCCTCCTTAAAAAATAATTTTCACTCTACTATTTTATTATACCATATATTAAAAAAAATGCATTTTATATTTTACCACAAAAAGTCGTTATAAAAAGGCCGGGGCATCTGCCCCAGCCTTTACGCGCAAACATTTCAATAATATAGACGTGATTTAATTTCCCAATATCATCTCCAAAAACCTCTCATGAATCCGTGTATCATCATCAAGCTCCGGATGGAAAGCCAGTCCAATCTGGTTCTTGTACTGCACACCGACGATTTTGCCGTCATACTCTGCAAGCACATGCACATCATTCTTGGCTGAGTCATCAATGGCTTCCACATATGGTGCCCTGATAAATGTCATGGTAAAGTCAAAGCTATTGTCAAACCTTGCTGTTGCCTCAAAGCTTCCGAGCTGCCTGCCGTAGGCATTTCTCTTTACAGTGACAGGCAGAGTGCCGAAATATACGTTGTCATCGTTACTGATATGTGAAGCTAAAAGGATAAGACCGGCGCAGGTTGCAAGCACCGGAAGCCCGTTTGCAATCTTTTCCTTAAGCGCGTCAAACATATCAAGCTCGCGTAGCAGCTTGCCCTGGACAGTGCTCTCACCGCCCGGCAGCACGAGGCCGTCTATATCACAGATATCTGATTTTTGGCGCAGCTCGATACATTCACAGCCTAAAGATTCAAGCATTAGCTTGTGCTCGATAAACGCTCCCTGAACGGCTAAAACACCAATCTTAAGTCCTGATTTCATTTTATTTGCCTCTTTCCTCCATGATGATTTTAATCTCGCTCTCGTTGATTCCGACCATGGCCTCGCCGAGATCCTCAGAAAGCTCTGCGATGAGCTTTGCATCTGTAAAGTTTGTCACAGCCTTTACGATAGCGGCAGCTCTCTTGGCAGGATCGCCTGACTTGAAGATACCTGAGCCGACGAACACACCCTCGGCACCGAGCTGCATCATAAGAGCTGCATCGGCAGGAGTAGCCACACCGCCTGCCGCAAAGTTTACAACAGGAAGCTTGCCGTTGTCATGAACGAATTTAACCAGCTCGAAAGGCACCTGAAGATTTTTGGCAGCCTCGAAAAGCTCGTCCTCACGCATGGAAGTAAGCTTAGCAATCTCAGAATTCATCTTTCTCATATGTCTGACAGCCTGCACGATATCACCTGTACCCGGCTCACCCTTTGTACGGATCATGGAAGCTCCCTCGTTGATACGGCGGAGAGCCTCACCGAGATCTCTTGCACCGCATACGAAAGGAACCTTGAAATCTCTCTTATTGATATGATACACATCATCAGCAGGTGAAAGAACCTCAGACTCGTCAATGTAGTCAATCTCGATAGCCTCAAGTATCTGAGCCTCCACGAAGTGACCTATACGGCACTTTGCCATGACAGGGATGCTGACAGCATCCTGTATGCCCTTAATCATTTTAGGATCGCTCATTCTTGAAACACCGCCTGCGGCTCTTATATCAGCAGGGATTCTTTCAAGCGCCATGACAGCACATGCACCGGCAGCCTCGGCAATCTTTGCCTGCTCCGGAGTCGTGACATCCATGATGACACCGCCCTTTAGCATCTGCGCAAGACCTTTGTTGAGTTCGTATTGAGTATTCTTATTGTTCTCCATTTATTAAATCTCCTTTTGTTTTTATATTGCTTTTATGTCAATTTATATGACGAAAGTAGTCAGGCGTGAGCAAATATATTTAGGTGGCGCAGGCGGCGAGTATACTCTCGTGAGAGCGCATAGCGGAGCTGCTTAGATACTGTTGAATTATGCCCAAGAAAACCAGAAATGCACCGGCATGGAAGCCGGGGCAAGGAGCTATCGAGCCATGGAGGGCGAGTAGCGACGGTTTCGTCTGGCATAGAAAAACTATAAGGCATAATTCTTACAGTATCTTGGCAGCAAAGCGTAGCGAACACGAGAGTGTACACGCCGCCTGAACCGCCGGGCTGCATTTGCTCACACCAGCCATATATCATGGTTGCAATATTACGCTACATCTGGTAATATTAAAATATTCAAAATAAGGAAAATAAAAATGCCAGAAAGCGGTGAATCAAATGCTGACCTACGACCTCACAAAAACAGACGGACCACTCTACAAATGCCTGTATGAGTGCATCAAAAACGATATATCACAGGGAAAATTAAGCTCAGGGGAGAAAATGCCATCAAAACGTACCCTCGCAAAGAATCTGGGGATTAGTACCATTACGGTTGAAAATGCATATGACCAGTTGATAGGCGAGGGCTATATGTTTGCAAGACCCAAGAAGGGCTATTTCATAGCCGATGTGTCAGATATAAGGGTAATCAAGGCACCGGTGCAGAAGGAGCTTAGCATAAAGCTGCCGCCTGAGCAGGATGAAAGTATATTTGACTTCTCATCAAACAGGACAGACTCGGGTAACTTTCCGTTTTCCATATGGGCAAAGCTCATGCGAGAGACGATTTCCCTTAGGGAGCAGGAGCTTTTGTCGGTGTCGCCGTGTGGCGGAGTGAGAGAGCTTCGGGAAGCGATAGCAAGCCATCTGTCATCGTTTCGCGGTATGAATGTGGACCCGGACCAGATAATAGTCGGAGCGGGAACAGAGTATCTGTACGGACTGATTGTGAAGCTTTTGGGTACGGACAAGGTATACTGCGTGGAGGATCCGGGCTATAAGAAAATCAGCCAGATATACGAGTGCAACAATGCAAAATGCCTGCCGGTGCAGATGGATGAGCAGGGCATCAGCGTGGAGCTTATAAAGAAAGCGAACGCGCAGATAGCACATATCAGCCCGACACACCATTTCCCGACAGGAATCACGATGCCTGTGAACCGCCGCTATGAGCTTTTGGCATGGGCCAACGAGAGCAGCGACAGATACATCATAGAGGATGATTATGACAGTGAGTTTCGCATGAACGGACACCCGATACCGCCAATCCTCTCGATTGATGCGTGTGAAAAGGTCATCTATATAAATACATTTTCAAAATCTCTCACATCAACCATCAGAATCAGCTACATGGTGCTGCCGGAGCATCTGGCAAATGAGTTTTACAGGAGGCTTTCATTTTACTCATGCACGGTATCCACATTCGAGCAGTACACGCTGGCAAGATTTATCAGCGAGGGCTATTTTGAAAAGCACATAAACAGGATGAGGCTGCACTACGGCAGAAAGCGCCAGAGCGTGCTTTCGTCCATAAAAGGCTGCTTCACTGAAAAGGCGTGTAAGGTAATAGAAAATGACTCCGGCTTGCATTTTATCATACAGTTTGACACAAACCTTCCGGACAAAACAGTTGAAGAAAGGCTTTTGAAAAAAGGCATAAAGCTTCAGGCGATTACCCACTTCAACCTGAGTAAGCCAAAGGAGGACAGGCATCAGTTTATTATCAATTACTCCAATATTGATGCAGACAGAATAACGGACAAACTCCTGATTATTAAAGATACGATACTTTAACCAGACAATACTTTAATAAAGCCGACTATTAAGTGTATAAATAGTGTATACAAATAATAAATTCAAACAGTGCGAATAATTTATGTGTGTAAAAATTTGACATAGATTTTACATACATCTGATAGAGCATTTTACAAAGCATCCATATAATGTATTCTCGAAGACAAGAAATTTATTACATGTTGCAGGAGATACAAATGGAGAAAAAAATCAAAATTCAGGTTCGCGACCTGAATCTGTATTATGGCCAGAATCATGCACTGCATGGTGTCAATATGGACATAAAAGAAAACAGCGTGACAGCGCTGATCGGACCGTCAGGATGTGGTAAGTCTACATTTTTAAAGTGTATCAACAGAATGAATGATCTGGTTGACAACGTCAGAATCGAGGGAAGCATCGAGATAGATGGTGAGAATATATATGCACCATCAGTCGATACAACAGTCCTTCGCAAAAAGGTCGGAATGGTTTTCCAGCAGCCTAATCCGTTCCCGATGAGCATATATGACAATATCGCATATGGCCCGAGAGTGCATGGCATCAAGGATAAAAAGACACTTGACCAGATAGTTGAGGAAAGCCTTCAGGGTGCAGCAATTTTTGATGAAGTTAAAGATAGATTAAAGAAATCTGCCATGGGACTTTCGGGTGGACAGCAGCAGAGACTGTGTATTGCGAGAGCGCTTGCCGTACAGCCGGAGGTGCTTTTGATGGATGAGCCAACATCAGCGCTCGACCCTATCTCTACTTCAAAGATAGAGGAGCTAATGGAGGATTTAAAGAAAAAGTACACGGTTGTGGTTGTAACACATAACATGCAACAGGCAGTGCGTGTGTCAGACGATACAGCCTTCTTCCTTGTGGGAGATATGGTAGAGTTTGGTGACACAAAGACGATTTTCTCATATCCACAGGACAAGAGAACAGAGGATTACATCACAGGGAGGTTTGGTTAATGAGATCGAAATTCGACGAGCAGCTTAAGAAGCTGAATGAAGAAATGATGCACATGGGAAGCATGATTGAGGAGTCAATCCAGAAAGCAATCGAGGCATTTATACATCAGGATGCCGATAGCGCCAAAGCCATCATGGAGGGCGATTCAGAGATAGACAGAGAGCAGAAAAAGATAGAGAGCCTGTGCTTTAATCTGCTCATGCAGCAGCAGCCGGTAGCAAGAGACCTTAGAACAATTTCTGCAGCGATGAAGATGGTTACTGATATGGAGCGTATAGGAGACCACGCAGCCGATATCAGCGAGATGACCATTTTGATGAGCAGTGACAAGCCATACAGGGTCAATATAGAGCATGTCAAGAGCATGGCTTCGGAGACAATGCTTATGCTTATTAGGGCAATCGAGGCATATGTTGAGAAGAACAATGACAAGGCTCACATAGTGATGAAGCAGGATGATGTGGTTGATGAGCTTTTTGATAAGGTAAAGGCTGAGCTTATTGATTTCATCAGGGAGCATCCGGAGGATGGTGAGCAGGCAGAGGATCTTCTCATGGTTGCAAAATACTTTGAGCGTATCGGAGACCATGCGACAAATATTGCTGAGTGGGTTGAGTTTGCACTTGATGACAAGGTTCGCAAATCATGATTTAATTATCATACACAATGAAAGGTATACATCGAATTGCATGCAGGCATGCATTGATGATACATTTTTACCCTTTAATAATGAAATTGATACAGACGATGGATTTTACATAAATTTTACATAAAACCATCGTCTGTTTTACATTAGTAATGTATAATCGAAAGTAAAAAACAGGTAAAAATTTTACATAAGATTTTTTGAAATGGAGAAAGCTATGGCACTTATTTATATTGTAGAGGACGACGAGAGTATACGTGAGATAGAGAGTATTGCTTTAAAAAACAGTAATTACATCGTCAGTGCATTTGAAAACGCAAAGGAATTTTACAAGAAGCTGGATGAGCTCGTACCGGACCTCATACTGCTTGATGTGATGCTTCCGGATGAGAGCGGCTACGATATCGTGAGAAAGCTCAGAAAACGTCCGGCCACACAGGATATTCCTATTATAATGGTCACAGCCAAGACCACAGAGATGGATATGATAAAAGGGCTTGACGGAGGCGCAGATGATTACATCAAAAAGCCTTTCTCAATCATGGAGCTTATCACAAGAGTAAAGGCACTGCTCAGGAGAACAGCGAAGGAGGAGCCGAAGCTTTTAAAGCTGGATGATCTGGTGATTGACCATGAGCGCCATGTCGTTACAGTGAACAATGAGCCGGTTGACCTTACATACAAGGAGTACGAGCTTTTAAGGCTTCTAATGGGCAGTCAGGGCATAGTCATGACCAGGGAGGTCATCATGAGAAGCGTCTGGGATACTGACTTTGAGGGCGAGACACGTACAGTGGACATGCACATAAAGACACTCCGCCACAAGCTGGGCGACTATGGCAGCAGGATAAAGACAGTCAGAAATGTGGGCTATGTTATAGAATAATAGCTGTTTATAATGATTTTTAATATACATAAGCGGAGCGTACAGCATGAAAAAGAAGATTAACTATTATCTGGTAGCAACAGCACTTTTTGTAGCAATTGCCACTATGGTTTCCATGACAGTAATCAACTATTACCTCTTTCAGAAGCAGGTAAAGGAAGACCTGCAGGTCATGGCAGAGACAATAGAAAGCACAGGAATACTAAAACAGGATATAAATGAAATCCCGCAGATTGACGTGGAGGGGATTCGTGCCACCTGGATTGACAAGGACGGCACAGTGCTGTATGACAATCAAAATGATGTGAAAAAACTTGAAAATCATGGTGATAGACCGGAAGTTGAATCAGCATTTGATAAAGGTACGGGAGACAGCGTGAGAACATCAGCCACCATGAACAGCAATACCTTTTATCATGCCATAAAGCTCAATGATGGAACGGTACTGCGAGTCTCTATTGCAGCAAGAAGTATCTGGAACATGTTTGCGAGCAGTATACCTGCCATGCTTATAGTGACGGTTATCATAGTTGGAATATGTGTGCTTCTCGCAAAGAGCCTGACCAGAAAGCTCATGAAGCCAATCGAGACACTCGCAGGCAACCTGGAGCAGGCCTCTGTCATCCAGAAAAAGACAGAGTATAAGGAACTTGTGCCGTTCATGAATGCGATAAGGATACAGCATGAGGGCGTGCTTGCTGCGGCAAAGAGCAGACAGGACTTCACAGCCAATGTGTCACACGAGCTAAAGACTCCGCTCACAGCCATCTCCGGCTACGCAGAGCTAATAGAAAACGGCATGGTCGAAAAGGAGCAGCAGATTCATTTTGCCACTGAAATCAGAAGAAATGCACAGCGCCTGCTTTCCTTGATCAATGATATCATAAAGCTCTCGGAGCTTGATTCCAGCGAGGCGCAGCAGGGCTTTGAACAGCTTGATCTGTACGGTCTGGTCAAGGACTGTATGGAAAATCTACAGGTGAATGCCGAGCAGAGAAAAGTAGCACTCAATTTTGACGGCACTGACTGTATGGTACGAGGCAACAGGCAGCTTCTCACGGAGCTCGTTGAGAATCTCTGCCAGAATGCTATCCGCTACAATAATGAGGGCGGCACCGTAAATGTGACGGTACACAAGCTCGGTGGCAAGACAGTTCTCACGGTCGAGGACAACGGCATAGGCATCCCAAAGGACCAGCAGGAGCGCGTATTTGAGCGCTTCTACAGAGTGGACAAGAGCCGCTCGAAGGAGACCGGCGGCACAGGCCTTGGGCTTGCGATAGTAAAGCATATAGTGGAGCTGCATGATGCAGGGCTTACGCTCGACAGTGAGGTAGGGCGTGGCACAACAATAAAGGTGGAGTTTTAGCTCCGCCTTTTTGCGTCTCCTGCGCCATACCGGGCACACAAGCTCTTGCAAAATCGTGGCGCAGTGTTTATAATCATATGTTAGCAGCGAAAACAAGGCAAAACCAGGAGGAACAGCCATGTATCAGGAAATATCAAAATTACTTATGTACGGAGATTTATCTCAGGACGAGATACTTTATAAATTGGGCCAGCTCTTTGAGCAGTTTGAGGTGGGCGAGTACAACAAGACAGAGCTTGTGCGCGACATCAATACACAGGTCAAGAGAATCTTAAAGGTAGCGACAGACTATGGTTTTGATGACAATCTGTGGCACAACTATCTCACTTTCTTCCTTATGATGAGTGAGAATCCGTTTTCTATCACCTGTGAGAAGGTCGGAGCCAGCGATGGCAGTGTAAATGGGCTTGTGGCAAACGATTTCAGGATTTTTAAGAAGCTTTTTGATTATGATTTCAAGCCAATCGAGTCAGCACTCGGAATCGACTGCTTCACACAGATCAGCAATTATAAGGCCATTGTGAAAAAGGACCTTATGTACAATCACAATGTCAGCGAGAAAGTAAGGGCGCTTAGCAAAAAGCTTGAGGCAGCTAAGGATGAGCAGGAGTTCTTTGATGTGGTAACAGGCTTTTACAAGGCATACGGAGTCGGCATGTTTGGTCTCAACAAGGCATTCAGGATTGAGGAGCATCTGGACGGTGGCTTTTCTTTCATGCCAATCAACAATATGGATGCGGTCATGCTCGATGACCTGATCGGTTATGAAATCCAGAAGAAAAAGCTCACTGACAATACAGAAGCGTTTGTACAGGGTAAAAAGGCCAACAATGTGCTGCTTTTCGGAGACAGCGGAACCGGAAAATCAACAAGCATCAAGGCTATTGTCAATCAGTATTATGATGACGGACTGCGCATGATTGAGATATACAAGCATCAGTTTAAATATCTGTCAAAGATTATCGCAGCAATCAAAAACAGAAACTACAGATTTATCATATATATGGATGACCTCTCATTCGAGGAGCATGAGATTGAGTACAAGTTCCTAAAGGCTGTTATCGAGGGCGGTGTGGAGACAAAGCCTGACAACATATTGATTTATGCAACCTCTAACCGCCGTCACCTGATCAAGGAGACATGGAATGACCGTAATGACCAGGACAACAGCAATGACAAGCATCACTCAGATACGGTTGAGGAGAAGCTGTCACTTGTAAACCGTTTTGGTGTGACAATCAGCTACTCAAAGCCATCGCAGAAGGAGTTCTTCAACATCGTAACAGAGCTTGCGAGAAAGAGCGGCTGCACACTTTCAGACGAGGAGCTGTGCAGGGAGGCAAACAAGTGGGAACTCAGCCATGGTGGCATTTCAGGACGTACTGCAACACAGTTTGTCAACTACATTATGGCTAACAATTAAGCAGCAGGCATAAGCATGAAAGGATAGTATATGCTCTACCAGATAAGTAATGGCGCTGTCGCATTTGGCGACGACGTCATTTTGCATAGTATAGATTTTGAAATCAGAAACACAGAAAAGATAGCGATAGTCGGCAGAAACGGCTGTGGCAAGACAACACTTTTAAAGCTCATTTCAGGCGAGGTTGAGATGGAAAAGCTCGACAGCGATGAGAGCGCCTTTATTGCAAAGGCAGGAAACCCGGAGATAGGGTATTTGAAGCAGATTGCGTTTGATGATCCGGATGTGACACTCGAGCAGGAGGTGCGCAAATGCTTTGTGAAAATGGACGAGCGAAAGGCAGAGCTTGCGCGCGCGGCGGCAGAGCTCGAGCATGATTATTCCGATGAAAAGGTAGCCAGATATACCGCGATGGAGGAGGCCTTCAAGGACGATGGCGGCTACTATTATGAGAAGGAATATGAGGTCATGATCCGCAAGTTCGGCTTCTCTGATGACGAGCGCAAAAAGCCAATCCGTGACTTTTCCGGAGGACAGCAGACCAAGATAGCATTCATAAAGCTGCTTTTGTCAAAGCCTGACATACTGCTTCTCGACGAGCCGACAAACCACCTCGATGTCACGACTATCGAGTGGCTTGAGGGCTATCTGAAGTCGTACCCGAAGGCTGTGGTTGTCGTATCCCATGACCGTATGTTTCTCGACAATGTGGTCGATGTAGTCTACGAGATAGAGTACGGCACAGCAAGGCGCTATCCGGGCAATTATACCAATTTTATCGCCCGCAAAAAGGAAAACTACGACAAGCAGATGAAGGATCACATCGCGCAGCAGAAGGAGATAGAGCGCTTACAGCGTATGGTTACGCGCTTCAAGGGCAAGCCGACCAAGACAGCCATGGCGCAGTCAAAGCAGAAGGCTATCGATCGCATGGTGATTATCGAGGCGCCGGACAAGTACGACAACAAGACCTTCCATGCCAATTTCCAGCCCGAAAAGGAGACAGGAAACGATGTGCTTTATACATCAGAGCTTGCAATCGGCTATGACCATCCGCTTTCTGTAGTGTCGCTTGATTTGAAAAGAGGCGAAAAGCTTGGCATACTCGGCGGAAACGGACTTGGAAAATCTACATTTCTAAAGACCATCGTGGGCAAAATCCCGGCACTTTCGGGCGACTACCGCTTCGGAACCAACGTGCAGATAGGGTATTTCGACCAGCAGATGGCCATGTATACAAGCAACAAGACCGTGCTCGATGATTTCTGGGATGAGTATCCGAATCTCACGGAAACCGAGGCCAGAAATGCACTCGGAGCCTTCCTTTTTTCAGGGGAGGACGTGTTCAAGAACGTAAATATGCTCTCCGGAGGAGAAAAGGTCAGACTGGCGCTTTGTAAGATTTTAAAGACCAGACCGAACGTGCTCGTGCTCGATGAGCCGACCAACCATATGGATATAGTAGGTAAGGAAACTCTTGAGAGCATGCTCAAGGACTATAAGGGCACGCTGATTTTTGTATCACACGACAGATATTTTGTGAAAAAGGTAGCTACACAGTTGCTTGTGTTCGAGGATGGCACGACCAATCTCTATCAGTTTGGTTATGAGCAGTATCAGGAAAAGCTCGACAAGGAGGCTTCGGAGAGCAAAAATGTATACAGAGGCAACGCGATATTTGGTGGCGCGATAAGCCAAAACGGCGGCAGCCAAACCGGCAGTGCAGCATACCAAAGCGCGTCACAAACCACCGCAGCAGGAAATCCGGACGAAAGCACAAATGCAAACAGCGCGGCAGGCGGCATGGCTGTCTCATCAACCGGCAAGGCATACTATAATCCGGGCAAGGAGCGCTCAAAGATTCAGAAAAAGGTCAAAAAGGCCGAGGAGGACCTGGCAGTCAAGGAAGCAAAGCTCGATGAGCTCAAGGCCGAGCTCATGAAGCCGGAGTATCAGTCAAGCTACTCAAAGCTCACGGAAATCCAGAACGAAATAGACGCTCTCGAGGAAGAAATCCTTATAGATATGGAGGCGTGGGAGGAGCTTTCATCTCAGCTTGAGGCGCTGGGATAGGTTAGATGCGCTGTGGTAGCTTAGAAACGTTGTGATAGCTTAGATGTGCTGTTGTAGTTGAGAAATGTTGCGATAGTGTATAAAAAATCACTCGACTTGATGTTTTTTGCTCTAATGAAATCCCTAATCATAGCGAAATCAAGCGATTTCGCGAAAAACCGTAAATAAACCATTGATTATTTATATAAATTGCATAAAAATGATTGATGAAAAAGAAATTTATGGTATAATATTTACATGATACAGACAACGTATCAAATAAATGATAAAGGGGTTGGACATCATGAGAATAACAATTTCAGGAAGAAACATCGAATTAACAGAGGGGCTTAAGCAGGCAGTAGAGGAGAAGCTGTCAAAGCTGGAGAAGTTTTTTAAACCGGACACAGACGTATATGTTACGCTCAGCGTAGAAAAGGATAGACAGAAAATCGAGGTTACTATCCCGGCAAAGGGACATGTTATCCGTTCAGAGCAGGTCAGCAACGATATGTACGTATCAATTGACCTCGTAGAGGAAGTAATCGAGAGACAGCTTCGCAAATACAGAACCAAGATTTCCGCAAAGAAGTATGCACCGGCGATATTTCAGGATGATTTCGTGGAGGCAGACGATGCAGACGATGCAGAGGACGAGGAAATCAAGATTGTCCGTACAAAGAGATTTGGTATGAAGCCTATGTATCCTGAGGATGCATGCATCCAGATGGAGCTCTCAGGCCACGATTTCTTCGTATTCAGAAATGCAGAGAATGACGAAGTAAATGTAGTCTACAAGAGAAAAGGACATACATACGGACTTATCGAACCGGAATGTTAGACTCTTGTTTTTCATCATAATTTAACCTTTCTTTCATCGAAAACCGGCAGCCGTTGGCTGCCGGTTTTTTATGCTTGCAGTGCTCAGTCTCTGTTTAACCTCATTTGGTCTTGGATATGCGATTGGTTCCAATGGCAGTAAGAACACAAAAAACCCTCACCAGCCTGAAAATTCAATGTCATTAAGTTAAGACAAATGTACGGAGAATTTCTTGACAGATAAGGCTTTGAAGCCTATAATAACTCAATATAAGAGATTGAAAACCTACAAAAAATAAACTATGGTGAGAACACCTTCGAAGCATCTGCAAACTTTGGTCGGGGAGCAGATGCTTCCTTACTTTATATTACAAATATAACACAAAAAGAGCTTGGAAATAAAATAGGAGTATCAGCTGCAACTAAAGAAAAATAAAATTAATACAAAGGAGAAAAATAATGGCGCCAACATCAAAACTTAATGCAAACGGAGTAGAAATAGGGGTAATTGGAGAAGCTATGGGGGAAAATGCATATTTGAGTTTAACGGATATTGCAAGATATAAAAATCCTGATGAACCCAAAGCTGTTGTTGCCAATTGGATGAGATTGCGCTCGACAATCGAATTTTTAGGGCTATGGGAGCAAATTCATAATCCTGATTTTAAAGGGCTCGAATTCGATGCCTTTAAAAATGAATCTGGTAGTAATGCGTTTACATTATCTCCACAAAAATGGATTTCATCTACAAATGCTATAGGATTGGTTTCTAGATCAGGTCGATACGGTGGGGGAACATATGCTCATACAGATATTGCATTTGAATTTGCTTCATGGGTTTCGCCTGAATTCAAATTGTATATTATAAAAGATTATCAACGTCTCAAAAAAGATGAGGCTGAACGGAAAGCTATTGGTTGGGATGAAAAAAGAGCTTTGTCAAAGATTAATTATCATATACATACAGATGCAGTGCAAAAATATCTTATTACTGATGAATTATCAGCTATTGAAAAGGGATATACGTTTGCGGATGAAGCAGATATGCTTAATGTAGCTCTTTTTGGAAAGAAAGCACGAGAATGGAGAAATGAACATTCTATTGAAGCACAGAGGGGTGAGAATATTAGAGATTATGCTTCGGCTGAGGAACTAATTATCTTGGTGAATATGGAAAGCCAAAATGCCGAACTAATAAAGGAAGGCTTATCTCAAAGTGAGCGTTTTGCTAAATTGCATGAAATGGCAAGAACACAAATGCAAATATTGCTGAAAAATCGAACAAAAGAAAAATTGAAAAATGTCAATCCAAATTTACTCAAAGGAACAAGCGAACAATAAAAAATGAAATAATTAGAACAAAAACCTCAAAATATAGTACAAATTTATCATTCCAAAAATTCTTATGAGAAAAGTGCAATATAAACCAAAAACCAGCTAAATTAAACCCAAACCCATGTCATATTTTGTCGAAAACTGCTAATCACCTATCAATATTGAAGCTTCTAATAGGAATCTTCAAAATACAAGCGCGTAACGCGCCTAGAATATTGATATATTATATGGAAAAATGAATCCACCAACAAAAACAAAGAGGGAAATTTCGCAAAAGCGACAAAATTTCAAAAGAAAGACAAAAAAAGAAGTTCTACGAAAAATGTAGTCGATGGAGGGATGAAATATTTGGGAAGAATCTATTATGAACAGAAAGGACTTATTAACCTCGATGATATCGTAGATATATTAAGAGAGGTGGGAAATATACACAATTACTTGGAAAATGCAGCCTTGCGGATTTTGCTTTTTGGCAATCCTGAGCTGAATTTTTATCAGTGCCGATTATTAGTATTGAAGTACGGAGAATCACTTTCACAGGATGATTTGCACGGGCGGATGGTATTTATGAGAATGATACAGCTGCTGGAAGCTAACACAGTTTAAAATAAAATGAGAATTTCTTTTTTGACCGGGCAACCGGTCTTTCTTTTTTGCACAAATGGTGTTATAATTTTGAAGAAATTATGTTGATTACTCATAGCTTAAAAAAAGAAGCATTGCATTGTGTTTAATTAAACCAAAGCATGATAATTCAATCAAAGAAAAGAGGACAAAAATGAACATCGTAGTACTTGCCGGAGGGCTCAGCACAGAGAGAGATGTTTCCTTCAAGACAGGAAGCATGGTAGCTAAGGCACTCAAAGAGAACGGCCACAAAGTTATATTATTGGATGTATTTATGGGATATAGTGACAGGGAGGAGGACCTGACAGGTATATTTGACCGCGCGGACGAGATAAGCGTGCAGGTCAGCGATATTCCGACAGAGGCACCTGACCTCGCAAAGGTAAAGGCTTCCAGAAAGGACCAGTCACCTTGCTTCTTCGGACCAAATGTCATCAAAATGTGTCAGATGGCGGACATTGTTTTCATGGCTCTCCACGGAGAAAACGGAGAGAACGGAAAGATACAGGCAGCATTTGACCTCTTCGGTGTCAAATATACAGGCAGCGATTATTTAAGCTCAGCCATCGCCATGAACAAGGAGACATCAAAGCAGTTCTTCCTTGCAAACGGTATCCCTACTCCAAAGGGTATTTCCATGACAAGAGCGACCAGACAGGATGATATCACAAAGCTTGACCTGACACTTCCATGCGTGGTAAAGCCATGCTGCGGCGGTTCAAGCATCGGTGTCACTATCGTTAAGGATGCGGCAGAGTTCAAGGCGGCACTTGACGATGCCTTCAAGTGGGAAAATGAGCTGGTTATCGAGGAATTTGTACAGGGCAGGGAGTTCTCGGTCGGCGTTATCGAGGGCAAGGCTCTTCCTATTATAGAGATTGCACCGAAGGAGGGCTTCTACGATTACAAGAATAAATACAAGGCGGGCAGTACAGTAGAGACATGTCCGGCCGAGCTTCCTGAGCAGGTGACAAAGGATATGCAGCACTATGCAGAGGAGGTTGCGCGTGTTATCGGGCTTGACACATATTCACGCTCAGACTTTTTGCTCAATGACAAAAATGAGATGTTCTGCCTCGAGGCAAACACACTGCCTGGCATGACTCCGACCAGTCTTCTGCCACAGGAGGCCGCAGTTATCGGTATGAGCTTTAATCAGCTCTGTGAGCATCTGATTGACATATCTTTGAAAAAATATGAGGTGTAGCATGTCGGATAAGTACATGAAGAATCTTACATTTGCAAATATCGCAAAGGCCTGCGAGGGCAGATACATAGGCGATGAGACACTGCTTGATACGACAATCACCGGCGCAGTCATTGACAGCAGACAGGTGAAGGAGGGCTATCTTTTTATCCCGATAAAGGGAGAAAGGGTGGACGGACACAAATTCATTCCGACTGTGTTTGAGCAGGGGGCGGCAATTGTGCTCTCTGAGCATGAGCTTACGGATCCGGCAGGCCCATATGTGCTTGTTGAATCAACCACCGATGCCATGAAAAAGCTCGCGGCATTTTACAGAAAAAGCCTTGATATCAAGGTGGTGGGCATCACCGGAAGTGTCGGCAAGACCAGCACCAAGGAGATGATATCATCAGTTCTTGAGCAGAAATACAGCGTCCACAAGACCGCAGGCAATTTCAACAATGAGATAGGCCTGCCACTCACCATTTTCGGAATCAGGGAAAGCCATCAGGTAGCGGTGCTTGAGATGGGCATATCTGATTTTGGCGAGATGCACAGACTTTCTACCATGTCGTGCCCGGATGTCATGGTCATCACCAATATCGGCTACTGCCATCTGGAGTTTTTGGGCGACAGGGATGGTGTGCTTAAAGCAAAGACAGAGTGTTTTGAGCATATGATGCCGGATGCGGTCGCAGTGCTGAATGCAGATGACGACAAGCTGGCCACAGTGCAGACGGTAAATGGAAAGCCTGTCATATACTATGGCAAGGAATCGGCTTCGGATGTTCATAAATCAGTATATACCACAAATATTGAAAACCTGGGCTTTGACGGCATGAAGGCTCATTTTGTCACTCCTGAGGGTGAGTTTGATGCACACATCCACATCCCGGGTGAGCACAATGTATACAATGCCATGGCGGCAGCGGCTGTCGGATTACAGCTTGGTCTCACAATAGCTGAGATAAAATCAGGAATTGAGAAAGCAGAGACAATCGCAGGCCGTACCAATTTTATCAAAACGCACGGCATGACAGTGATAGATGACTGCTACAATGCAAATCCTGTATCCATGAAATCCTCTATCGAGGTGCTTTCACATGCAAAGGGCAGGACAATAGCAGTGCTTGGAGACATGGGAGAGCTGGGAAGCGATGAGAAAAAGCTGCACCATGAGGTAGGCGAAGCAGTTGGAGAGAATCATATCCATACACTTTTTGCCGCAGGAGAGCTGGCAAAGGAATATGCAGCCGGAGCCACAGAAAAATCATCAGATGTAGACATCCACTATTTTGAGGATAGGGAGACCATGACACAGGAGCTTCTTTCATATGTGAAGGAGGGCGACACCATACTGGTGAAGGCATCACACTTCATGGAGTTTCCGAAGGTGGTAGAGGCACTGAGTAAATAAAAATCAGGTAAAATCAATCGGGTGGAAATTAATTCGATATTTAATAATTGCGAGGAATGGATATTCTCCAAGCCTCATAATATTATAAAAGAAAGAGAGAAAAATAATGGCACAGAATCCAATCGTAACAATCACAATGGAAAACGGCGATGTAATCAAGGCGGAGCTTTATCCGGAAATCGCACCAAACACAGTAAACAACTTTATCAGCTTAATCAATCACAACTTCTATGACGGAGTATGCTTCCACCGCGTAATCAAGGGCTTCATGCTCCAGGGCGGAGATCCGGACGGAAACGGCACAGGTGGCCCGGGCTATGAAATCAAGGGCGAGTTCACACACAATGGTTTCAAAAATGACTTAAAGCACACAGCCGGTGTACTTTCAATGGCACGTACCATGATACCTGATTCAGCAGGCAGCCAGTTCTTCATCATGCATCAGGATGCACCACATCTCGACGGTGAGTATGCGGCATTCGGCAAGGTAATCGATGGCATGGATGTGGTAAACAAGATCGCAGAGGTGCGCACAGACTACATGGACAAACCACTTGAGGCTCAGGTCATGAAGACAGTTACAGTTGAGACCTTCGGAGTGGACTATCCTGAGCCGGAGACAGTTTAATGATAATAATTATTGATGAGGCAAGCGAAAAACTTGCCTCTTTTTACTATCATGACGAGATATTTAAGCCACAGTGGAAGCGCGCAGCCGATATGTCATCTGCGTCAGACGAGTTGCATGGTGAATTTCAGGAAAAACTGTATGACGAGCAGCAATATGAATTACAGGAAAAATTACAAGAAAAACTACCTGATGAGCTGCGGGAAAAACTGTGTGTTGCGCTACCGGCTGATGAATCAATTAATGACTTCCAAAAAACAACGATACAAGAATCTGCAGATAACACCGCGAAAGCTAATACGGGAAATCTAAGAATACCGAAAGCTCCCGCAGACTGTATCTGGATAGTATCAAACAGGCAGCAGAAGCAAATAGCCGACTCACTCGGCATAGCATCAGTAGGAGAACCGCAGTGCGGCACGCGCTATGCAGTCGAGAGCCTTGCAGAGCTTGATATTGAGTATCTGGAGCGGGTACGCAGGCGGTATAATCACATCCCGTGGGACATTGGCGAGACAGACAGGTGTCTGATACGTGAGCTGTCCCTGTCAGACCTTCCTGCGCTCTATGAACTCTATGACAAGCCCGGCATGACAGACTTTGTGGAGCCACTTTACGACTACGAGACAGAGCTTGAATACCAGAAAGCATATATAGAGAACATGTATGGCTTTTACGAGTATGGCATGTGGCTTGTATTTTCCAGGGAAACAGGGAAGCTGATAGGCAGGGCAGGGCTTGAGCACGATGAACTGGGCTATATGATAGCGCCGGAATTATGGAACCAAGGCTATGCCACGGAGGTGTGCCGCTTCATCATAGACTACGCGCGCGAAAACACAGACTTTGAAGAGCTTTACTGCCGGATAGACGAGAAAAATACGGCATCGGTGCGCCTTGCAAAAAGGCTTGGATTTACAAATAGCGGGCATATGGATGAAGATATAAACGCTTCTATATATAGAAAAAATATAAAAAACATAAAAAACAATGAAAAACATTGAAAAATATGCAATTAGGCAATAAAATATAAACATAGTTTAACGATTTGGAGGACGAAAAAATGAAACAATATGCATACGGAGTAGATATAGGTGGAACAACTGTAAAGATAGGCTTTTTCGAGACCACAGGAAAGCTTGTCGATACATGGGAGATTCCTACACGCACAGAGAATTCCGGAGAGCTCATCCTGCCTGATATCGCAGCATCCATCAAGGAGAATAACGAGAAGCACGGCATCGAGATGAGTGACATTGAGGGCATAGGCATGGGAGTGCCGGGACCTATAAAGGATGACGGAACAGTATTGAAGTGTGTCAACCTCGGCTGGGGCGTGTTCAACGTGGCACAGTCACTCTCAGTGCTGTGCGGCGGCATCAAGGTAAAGGCCGGAAACGATGCCAACGTAGCTGCACTCGGTGAGATGTGGCAGGGTGGCGGAAAGGGTCATCAGGATGTAGTCATGATCACACTCGGCACAGGCGTAGGCGGAGGAATCATCCGCGAGGGCAGAATCATAGCCGGAGTAAACGGAGCAGGCGGAGAGATAGGACATATGCCTATGGTAGATGATGAGTCAGAGTGCTGCGGCTGCGGCAAGAAGGGCTGCTTAGAGCAGTATGCATCAGCAAACGGTCTCGTAAGAGTGGCAGAGAGATACATTGCAGCACACAGGGATGTGGCAACAGAGCTTGATTTAAATGCAGGCTTCACAGCCAAGGATGTATGCGATGCGGCAAAGGCAGGAGATGCAGCGGGCATTGCGGCAGTAGAGCAGTCTATGAAGCTTCTCGGCAAGGCAATGGCAGCAGTAGCATGCGTTATGGACCCTGAGGTATTTGTTGTCGGCGGAGGCCTTTCAAAGGCAGGCAGCATCATCATCGATACAGCAGCAAAGTACTATAAAGAGTATGCTTTCCATGCAAGCCGTGAGACAGAGATCAAGCTTGCCACACTCGGCAACTCAGCCGGCATGTATGGCGGAGTAAAGATGGTTATCGGCTAACAACATGAGATTGCAATTTTTAAAGAAATAAAATATAATGGCTACTAAAGATACACTACAATCGAGGTGAGACTATTGGCAGATTACTCAACAGAAGAATTAGAAAAAATAGCGGACAAATTTCGCTCAGATACCAGCGGCATAAGGGGAACAAAGGATTTTACGAGCCCAGAGGAGCTTTACGATGAGCTTAAAAAGGAAATCAAAAAGTACCATCCGTCGGATGACACGAGCCTTGTGGACAAAGCCTACAGGGTAGCTTATGATGCCCATAAGGGGCAGGCACGTAAGTCGGGAGAGCCTTATATCATACATCCGCTTTGTGTTGCCATAATACTCGCCGAGCTCGAGCTGGATAAGGAAACCATTGCAGCAGGACTGCTCCATGATGTGCTGGAGGATACCATCATGACCATGGATGAGATGCGTGCGGAGTTTGGAGACGATGTCGCACATCTGGTGGATGGTGTCACGAAGTTAAAGCACCTGCATCTGACAGACAGCACCAAGGATCCGAAGGACAAGAACGCGGACAGGCTTGAGATGCAGGCTGAGAATCTGCGCAAGATGTTTCTCGCCATGGCAAAGGATATCAGAGTCATCCTCATAAAGCTGGCAGATAGACTGCACAATATGCGTACACTCAAGTACCAGTCCAAGGAGGCACAGCAGCGTATCGCCAGAGAGACACAGGATATCTACTGCCCTATCGCACAACGACTTGGTATCAGCAAGATAAAGATAGAGCTCGAGGATCTTTGTATGAAGTACCTCTATCCGGATGCCTACTACGATCTGGTAGAGAAGGTAGCACTCAGAAAGACAGAGCGCGACACCTACATCCAGGGTCTGGTAAACGATGTCAAGAAGTATGTTTCAGATGCCGGCATCAAGGCTGAGATATACGGCAGGGCAAAGCATTTCTTCAGTATATATAAGAAGATGGTCAATCAGGACAAGACTATAGACCAGATATATGACCTCTTTGCCATCAGGATTCTGGTGGATACCATACCGGACTGCTACGCAGTGCTTGGTATCATACATGAGAAGTATAAGCCTATACCGGGCCGTTTCAAGGACTATATTGCCATGCCGAAGCAGAACATGTACCAGTCGCTTCACACGACACTCATAGGCCCGAGCGGACAGCCGTTTGAGATACAGATTCGTACCTACGAGATGCATCGTACTGCTGAGTACGGTATCGCGGCACATTGGAAGTACAAGGAAACAAACAACGGCAATGCCACTACCACCACTGTCACAGAGGAGGAGAAGCTCAGCTGGCTGCGCCAGATACTTGAGTGGCAGCAGGACATGTCGGATAATAAGGAATTTATGACTTTATTAAAGAGTGATTTAAATTTATTCTCCGACAATGTATTTGCATTTACACCGTCCGGCGATGTAAAGAACCTGCCAAAGGGCTCCACACCTATAGACTTTGCCTACAGCATACACTCTGCGGTCGGCAACAAGATGGTCGGTGCCAAGGTAAACGGCAAGCTGGTGCCGATAGACTATGTCATCAAAAACGGTGACCAGATAGAGATAATCACCTCGCAGAACTCCAAGGGACCAAGCCGTGACTGGCTCAAGGTCGTAAAGAGCACACAGGCCAAGAACAAGATCAACCAGTGGTTCAGAAGTGAGCTCAAGGAGGAGAATATACAGCACGGCAAGGATCTGATAGCAGCCTATGCCAAGGCAAAGGGCATCAACTTTGCAGAGATAAACAAGCCTGAGTATCAGGAAAAAATACGCCGCAAATACGGCTTCCACGACTGGAACTCATGCCTTGCAACCGTCGGCCACGGCGGACTCAAGGAGAGCCAGATAGTCAACAGGATGTACGACGAGTACAAGAAGGATCATGTGGTGCCGGTGACAGATGCAGATGTGCTTGGCAGCATCGCAGAAAAGCAGCAGGCGGCAGCAGGCACACAGCCCGAGCACAAGTCAAAGAGCGGTATTGTGGTACACGGGCTCTATGACGTGGCAGTGCATTTCTCGAAGTGCTGCAATCCGGTTCCGGGAGATGAGATCGTGGGCTTTGTCACAAGAGGACGTGGCATCTCCATCCACAGGACAGACTGCGTGAATATCATCAACCTGTCCAAGATAGAAAAGGACAGGCTCATAGAAGCAGAGTGGCAGGATACAGCCCTCATGGACAACGGTGCCGAGTATCAGGCAGACCTAAAGATATTCTGTCATGACAGACCGGGACTGCTCGTAGATATCACCAAGATATTTACCGAGAAGGAAATCAATATCAGTGGTATCCAGTCCAAGACCAGCAAGCAGGGCATCGCTACAATCGAGGTATTTTTCAATATCAGAGGCAGGGACCAGATAAAGGTTCTCGTGGAGAAGCTCAGACAGATAGAAAGTGTAATAGACGTAGAGAGGACCACCGGCTAAATCCCGGTGGTTCTTGCGTGAAACATATAACAGATAAGGAGTACACTCATATGGTAAATATGAAGATAGACCACTTCGTAGTGGGACCGGTGCAGACCAACTGCTACTTTGTCACCAACATAAAGACAAAGGAAATGATAATAATAGACCCGGGAGCGTGTGCAGATAAACTCGCCAAAAAGGTGGATGAGTCTGGCGCAAAGCCTGTAGCAATACTGCTCACACATGGACACTTTGACCATGCTACGGATGCAAAGCCGCTCGCAGACCGCTACGGCATCAAAATATATATCCACGAGGCAGACAGAGCCACACTCGACGACCCGCAGCTTAATGTCAGCTACATGATGGGCCAGTCAAAGACTTTCTATGCAGATGTATTTTTGAAGGATAAGCAGGAACTTGACATCGCAGGCTTTCACATAGTAGTGCTTCACACACCGGGGCATACACCGGGCGGCTGCTGCTATTATTTCCCGTATGAGGACGTGATCTTTACAGGAGATTCGCTGTTTTGCGGCTCAATCGGACGTACGGATTTCAAGGGCGGCAGCATGTCAGACCTTGTGCGCACGGTGAAGGAAAAAATCATGACACTGCCTGAGCATACAGAGGTGTACCCGGGCCATAACGACACAACAACCATAGAAAACGAGAGGATGTATAACCCTTACTTATGATAGTAGTAGTATTTAATAAACCGGATTTTGAATATGATGTGCACTCACTGCTCAAGGAGTTCTTCCCGCAGGAGGATGTGCAGATGTACTATAGCTGCTCACCTGATGAGGTGGAGGGGAAAAACTTAGCCTGCACGCACCACGAGATGACAGATGATGGCGTAAAGGAATTTGCGGATGCCTCACAGGTATTTAAGATAGACTATGTGGGTGATGAAATTGCAGTGGAGTGGACGCTGAATAGAGCCGGCGGAAATAATTCCATGACAGGTGAGATGCAGCAAGCCGACAAAAGTGACAGTAAAACAGCCGGAGAAAGTATCTGCACAAAAATATCCGTGACCGGCACAGACCGCAAGGAGACCAAAAACCGCCTTAAGCTCGCCCTGTATTCCATGATAGAAAAGGGCACAGGAAAGAGCCTTCCGTGGGGCACACTCTCAGGCATCAGACCAACCAAGATAGCCATGAAATGCATAGAGGACGGCATGAGCGATAGGGAAACCTACGACTATCTGAAGGAAACCTACCTCGCAAGCGATGAGAAAATCGACCTCTCAATAGGCATAGCAAAGCGTGAGAAGGCACTGCTCGACAAGGTGGACTATGACAACGGCTACAGCCTGTATATAGGCATACCCTTCTGCCCGAGCACCTGTGCATACTGCTCGTTTACCTCATACCCGCTCGGTGTGTGGAAAAACCGCGTGGATGATTATCTCGACGCACTCGAGAAGGAGATAGACTACACGGCACAGAAATTCTACCACAAGAAGCTAAACTCCATCTACATAGGAGGCGGCACACCGACCACACTAAGCCCTGCGCAGCTTGACAGGCTTATCAGAAAAATCAAATGCAGCTTTGATTTAAAGGACTGTCTGGAATTTACAGTGGAGGCAGGCAGACCGGACTCCATCACGAGAGAAAAGCTCCTGGCACTAAAGAAAAACGGCATCAGCCGTATATCAGTAAATCCACAGACCATGAAGCAGCAGACGCTTGATATAATAGGAAGACACCACACAGTAGACGATACGATACAAAGCTTCAAGCTCGCGCGTGAGCTGGGCTTTGACAACATAAACATGGACCTCATCATGGGGCTTCCCGAGGAGACGCTCGATGATGTAAGGCACACAATGGAGCTGGTGAAGGAGCTGGCACCTGACAACGTCACCATCCATTCACTCGCAGTAAAGCGAGCTGCAAGACTCACCATCTTCAAGGACCGCTACAGAGATATGCAGATGGTCAACACCCAGGAGCATATGGATCTCTGCGCAGCCTACTGTAAGCAGATGGGGCTTGAGCCATACTATCTCTACAGGCAGAAGGGCATGGCAGGCAACATGGAAAACGTGGGCTATGCGGCAAAGGGCAAGGCCGGCGTATACAACATACTGATCATGGAGGAAAAGCAGACCATCGTGGCGTGCGGCGCCGGGGCAAGCACCAAACGTGTCTGGCCGGTACCGAATCCGGATGGCACACACCGCATCGACAGATGCGAGAATGTCAAGGATGTAGGGCAGTATATCGCAAGGATTGATGAGATGATAGAGAGGAAGCAGAGGCTGTTTGAGAAGTAAATATTTCCTGAAAAGTGTATAAAAAATGATGTTTACATCATTTATACATCAAAAATTTCTGTAGTGTTACGGAAAGGTTGCTGTGATAATAAAAAAATGATATAGTTAATATAAAATGAGGAAGGGCTAAAGGTAGCGGATAAAATGTGTGAGTTCAAAATTCAAGAGTTAGGCCTTAGAAATTATAGAGGATTTGATAATAAAAAATTTGTGCTCAATCCAAGAATGAATGTTTTTGCTGGGAAAAATGGTTCTGGTAAGACTTCCGTATTGGAGGCTGCTAATGTGATGCTGGGAGCTTATCTTGCAGCTTACAAGACTTATGTACCTTCACGGTTTGTATATAATATAAAGTCAACCGATGCAAGAAGAAAAACGTTGATTTCAGATGATAGCATGATTTTGACGACAGGATCAATTGCACAGTATCCGTGTGAAGTAAGTTGCAAGGCGCAGTGGGGCGGAAATAATACAGAGAACAATATTGAATTTAGACGAGTTATTTTAAAAGAAGATGCAAGAACTAAATTTGGTGGTTCTAATCCGATGCAGCCAGCTGTAATTGAATGGGAAAATAAAATATCTAATGCGAATCACTCGGATAGTAAAGTGGTTCTTCCATTAGTGCTTTATTTGAGTACAGCACGCCTTTTTAAAGATGGAAATAAGAAAACAAATATAAAAGGTGTATTTAGTAGGACTGACGCATATAATCATTGTTTGGATTCGCAACATGGACTTGAAATTGCATTTCGTTATATTGATACTCTTAAAGCTGTTTCACTAGAAGAAAATGGGGGAAAATTATTTCCTGCATATGAGGCAATTTTAAAGGCTGTTAATGATGCATTTTGTGATGAATTGAAGCCGGGAGAAGAAATTATATCTTCGACCAAATATGAGGATGATATTATTGCATTAAAAACAGCAGATGGAACAATCCTTCCGTTTCAGCTGTTGAGTGATGGTTATAGAAATGTAATAAAGATGGTACTTGATATAGCTACGCGAATGTGCATATTGAATCCTTATCTAAAGGGTGATGCACTCAAAATGACACCTGGAATTGTTATAATAGATGAAATTGATTTGAGTTTGCATCCTACATGGCAGAAACGTATTATAGGAATTCTGAAAGAACAATTTCCTAGAATACAGTTTATATGTGCTACGCATTCTCCTTTTATTATTCAATCTTTGGATGAGGGAGAGCTTATTACTTTGGATCAGCCATTAGATAGTGAGTATTCCGGAGAAGGATTGGAAGATATAGCTGAAGATGTTATGGGCGTAGAATTGCCTCAATATAGTGAGAGAAAACGAAAGATATACGAAGCAGCCTCAAAATATTATACAGCCTTGAAAGAGGCCAAGACTCAAGACGATATAGCTAGGCTTGGCAAAGAATTGGCTGATTTAGAGGCGGAATATAGTGATAATCCTGCTTATATGGCGTGGGTTCATCAAAAATATACTGAACAGGCATGGAAAGTGAAGAAAAATGAGACCAGTAGATAAAGGTGAATCACCATATAATACAATAAAAAAATATCAGGATGCACTGCCCTATTTAGGTGAAAAGATAGGTTATTATTGTTCATATTGTGAATTTCCAATTAAGCATGTACCGGAGGTTGAACATGTTGTATCAAAATCAAAGGGCGGAGATATAACGGATTGGAAGAACTTGCTGTTGGGATGTAAATATTGTAATGCTAGAAAATCAGCTAACACAACTCCTGAAAATGATGATGATTTTTTATGGCCTGATGTGAATAATACAGCAATTGCTTACTTATATGAAAATGGTTATCCAAAGGTAAATGAGCAGCTTTTAATGGAATTAGATCCGACAGGTGAGTTAAAAGAAAAGGCAACCAATACGTATGAGCTAGTAAAACTTGGTAATGTTCCTGATTTGAGTAAAGGGGATAAAGATAGGCGGCTTATAGAAAGAAATACTGCTTATTATAAAGCAAAGGAGTCATTGGACGGATGGCTACATATGAAAGATGCGCCAGATAGCTATAGAGAAGATTTAAAAAAGCAAATTATTATGACTGCTTTGGGAGATGGCTTTTATTCTGTTTGGATGACAGTCTTTGCAAATGAGCCACAAATATTATTAGCTTTAATTGATGGTTTTGTGGGAACAAATAAGAATTGTTATGATGAAGAGGGGAATGTTAAAAAGAATATTTCAGTTTAGAAAATTTAGCAGACAGAGTGTAAAAGTGTATAATCATGTAGAGAGGGAGAAGAAAAATTTAGAAATAGTGTCAAAAATTATAAAGAAAACCTAATATTCATTGACAAAGAATTAAAAATGGGTGAAAATATATTATTGAAAAACCTGATTAGATACAGAAAAAGATACAAATAACCGAATAAAACATACAAAAAACAAAACAGGCTAAAAATATTCGGGGGGGGGTACAAAGGTACCTCCCCTAG
>OIZP01000120.1_pt1 | contig 53652 bp, 38 predicted proteins | sample 1588531 | NCBI WGS metagenome assembly OIZP01 (sample SAMN03283283) | human gut metagenome | biome: human-associated habitat; material: feces | host: Homo sapiens | place: Peru | collected 2012
ATGCAATAGAAAACACTTACGCAAAACAGAGTCAGCATCAGATAAAGCCCCTCTCGGATATACAGGCTTTGATGAAGACTAATACCCACGCAAAAGACCACAATGATGGCAGCATAAATGCCACTGCACATCAGAATCATCTTTCTGAGATTGGTACGGATAGTCTCTATGTTGTAGATACCTAAAGAGATAAGCGAGAAGCAGGGCGTATAGATAAGGATATTGATAATAGCACCCAAACTATCGTCAGCAGCACGGAATCCGAAAGCCATCTGTATCAAATATTGCATCGCCAGTCCTATCATTGCGACAACTATCATCCAGCGAGAACGCTCATACCGCTTATTCTCCCATCTTACATGCAGATGAGAGACTGCCACAAAGAAGGCATTGACAAGCATGAAAATGAAACATGCAAACTACAAGAGAAATAGTGAGTCCATTAGCTTTTTTCTTATGTTTACTAAATATGTTTTTACCTTATTTCATTATCTGTTGCAAATTGATAAAAAAAAGGGAAACTGATGCAAAAATACAAATAATTATTGAAAAAGGAAAGATAAATATCAAAATTTATAACAGCTTAAATTAGCTGACTTATAACAACACGATATTTATAAACAATACAGGCTACATGCTTGAATAGGGAGACCTATTGCATGTAGCCTGTATTATTTATATGTTTTCTCGCTCAAACTCCTTTTCTACACTTATCCTTACTTCCATACTAATCCTCTTCACGAAGTTTTCTCAAGAATTCCCTTGCATCCATCGGCTTAGTTCCATTCTTTTTGTGCTCCTCCATTTGGTCAAGTGCTCTATTAAGACTTTCTGACACATAAGCCTCCTGTTCAGCCTGAGTCATGTAAGCCTCTTGATAACTTTTTGTTGGCTTAGAAATAGTATTTGATAATTTGTCGGCATAATCCTTTATCTTGGCGACAAACTCGTCAAGTGTATATTTGCCTGTTGTTGCTACTTGCAGTTGAATATTAATAGTTTCCATTTTATTCCTTTCTTCCGAATTACGCTTACAAAGCTAATAGTATTTATTGAATGTACCAAACGTTTAACCTTTTTTTCGCCTTACCGCTTGCCGTTTAACATGATTATAATTATCTTTGCCATAAGATAGGCATGAGCCTGTCTACATTTCTATCGACAAGGACGTGCTAAGAAAGCAGGATGCCATTACCGATTGGAGCAATGGAGATGTTACACTTTTCGACACATAATACCGTCGAATTATAACACTTTTCGACACATACTTCTATTGCAAAGCTACACTTTTAGACACATACAGCCAAAAGAAGCACCTCATTTCTCCACTATATTAAGATAATTTAATTTATCTTTTACAATAGACGATTTTTAAATATCAAAACAACAAAAGCACCAACCGCATATTCTGCAACCACCAATATTGGTTTGCGAATATGTGATTGGTGCTTATATTTTTATCCAAATCATTTTTTAGATTTGGAAGATAAGTCCACACACGTGTGGATGCTTACTTCTTCGTGGATGCTTACTTCTTCTTTGTCAGCACATAGAGCTTAGCCATTTCGCCCTCAGGCTCATTGCCAAGCGAATCGGTCATGATGATGCTGTTGGCATCCTTCACCTTGTAGTAAGAAGTTTCACCACTCGATGGACGAGTAATCTCTACCACATTATTTGCCAACACCTTGAAGATGCCGCTTGCCTCGTCGTGACCATCCTTGCGATCCAAATAGTCGGCAGAATACTGGTATGTGCTGTCAGCATTTAGAGTCAATACAGTCTTGATTCCTGGGCAATCAGCAGCAGGGAGAGTACCCTCGTAGGTACCAACGAGCGACTCTATAGCCATGCCATCAGCAGCAAGTGAATCGTTTTCTACAACACTCAAGCTATCCTTACCTGTCTCATTACCTGTTGTTTTGCCTTTGCATGACACAACAAACAACGCAGCAACAACTGCTGCCATTAAAACTAATTTCTTTTTCATTTTTCCTACTGTTTTTCCTTAAATTAATGTTCTTGTTTAGAAGTTAGAGAAGTTATAGAAGTCATCACTCCCATTGATCGCTATAAGCTAAACTCTCTACTTCCAAAAGATTTTGTCTATAAACTCATATTTCTTTTCCATCTGAGCGTCAGCCTTCACCTTGGTTTCTACATCTATCTGCATTACAGGTGCTACGGCTTTACCATTTGTAGCAGGCCACTCAGGCAAGCCTAAGCCATTAGGGTTGCCTGTCTTCACGAAGTTTATATAATACTGACTAAAGATGTCGCTAACCATATAGTCTTCTGGTTGCCAATCAAACACATGGTTGGTAGGCAATGTAGCCATAGCATATTCGATATCTGCTGAATGCACGGCCCCCTTGTCTCTACGTACAGGTGCTGCACCTTCTTTAGCATCCACCACTCCACCAGCCAAGGCTGCCACCTTGCCCTTAATAGCCATAGCAGGACGAGGATGGCAATAGCGATAGCGATAAACAGGCTGTCCGCTAGTAAGCTTGTGCATGTTGCCCCATTTCCACGTAGCATAGTCGAGGAACATATCTGACGCAAGGTCTACACCAGGCTGCTCCAAAACATCCTTGTCGCTATTGATGCCATACAGGCGGAATAGCTCATCGATATTTTCTTCGCCAAATAGAGCCTTTGCACCTCCTTTCAGGTTCTCTACCGTTGGCTGCTTACCCTTGAGTACAGCCCCAGGAGTCATCTCCTGATTGTTACCACCAACGAGCAAAGCCACCTTAGTCTGATTGCCCTTAGCAAACACCTCCACAGGTTGTTCGGTAAGGAAATAGCCGTCTACATTATAGACCGGAAGGGCTCTAACGCTTGCTAACTTCAACAGTTCTTCGGCAGGCATGGCACGAAGTTCGTTGAGACATTTCTTGCCAGCATCCTTGCCCACCTTCTTACCAGTTTTCTTACCTTTTTCTAATAGTATCTTCTGAGCAAGAGCCACACCCTTGGCTTCAGCTTCTTTCAAGGTTGCAATCTTCTGGAATCCCATCACCGAACCGCTCGAACCCATAGCCTGAGCAAAGAGTCCTTGGCATAGAGGCGATGCCATCAAGGCACTAACCGACATAGAGCCAGCCGACTCGCCAACGATAGTGATGCGATTTGGATCGCCACCAAAAGCTTCGATATTGTCCTTCACCCATCGTATGGCTGCCACCTGGTCCATGAAACCATAGTTGCCCGAACCTTTATAATCTGTTTCTTTCGACAGCTGTGGATGAGCAAAATATCCAAATATACCCTCACGATAGTTGGCGGTGATAGAGATGATGCCCTTGCGAGCCATAGCGTCGCCAGCATATCGTGCCTCGCTACCGCTACCAGCCATAAGTCCACCGCCATTAAAATATATCAGCACAGGCAGATGTTCCTTCATGGTCTTGGCAGGTGTCCATATATTAAGGTATAGGCAATCCTCGCTATTCACCTTGGTTCCGAAGTTCATATCTCCGTATATTGGTTCCTGCATCGGATTTGGTCCATACTCTTTAGCCTCTCTCACTCCATTCCAATGAGCCGCAGGCTGTGGAGCCTTCCATCTTAGGTTGCCCACAGGAGGCGCAGCAAATGGTACACCTTTGAATACTGTAATGCCCGAAATGTCTTTTCCTTCGAGTACACCCTCTGTAGCCTTCACCTGCGTTTGTGCCATCATTCCCATGGCAGGCAGCAACAAGGCTATCGACAATAATAATTTCTTCATAATTAGTTATAGTTAGGTTTTGCAAAGATATGATAAAATATCTCACGCCACTCTTTTTGCCCCACTCTTTTTCGTGTTATTTTGTTTTTTTATAAGTACTTATTACCTTTCTCCACACTTTTTCTAACGAATAATCACCCAAACTCCACACTTTTTCTAACAAACAGCCAAATAAAAGGGATGTCTTTTCATGCTAAAGACAAGCATTTATGCTATTCGCCTCTATATAGATAGATGCGGATAGCAAAGCTACCCTTTGTATTAATACATGTTTTTACTTACATTTATTAAGAAAATCCACTACAAACATCACAACAGTTCTTTTAGTATATTCTTGTATTGAGCCTAGTTTTAGGCTCAATACAAGAATATACTAAAAGAAATTCCAAAGATATGATTATAGACGGAATCAAAAAATCATTTAGAAGCTATAGCACAGACGAAGAGCGGCGGCGGTGAAGTCGCCATCGTCGTTGGAGATATATTGGAAAGAAGGTTGAATGGAGATTGACTCAGAGAGTTGGCGCTTGAATGTTAGCTCCAAGGTGTATTCCTTGCCCTGCTGATAGCGTGCATATAGACCCGACAAGCCACACTCGTTGTGGCTATCTTTATAGGTGCAACCTGCAGCTGCATATCTATAGCAACAGCTCTTGCGAGAAGCATTTTCTGAATATTGCAACATGGCAGTAAGGCTCTTGTCGGCTATAGACCATAGCTGTTGCTCGCCATATATCCACCAAGCGCAAGTGGTCTTGCTCTTAGCATCATCAGCAGACGAGAGTTCGCCTTCTTCGTCTACAGGGAATTGACGAGTGTGTATGGCTGCTCCAGCAAAATATTGTCCGCCCGAATATGCGTATTCCAACTGCGACATATTAAAGATGCCATCCTTCTTTGGTCGCACAAGGAAAGGATTGTCATGACGATTCCAGCCATTATAGCCAACTCCATTATAGATGCTGTTTTTGAATGTCCACCCACCTTTAGTAATGTCGAAATACAGAGTTAGTCCGGAATAAGGATAGTTGGCAATAGGATAGCTTGCGGCTATGGTTGGGAATATGCCACACGAACTATTTAGGAATAGCGCCGTGGCATCGGAAGTGAAGAAGTCTTCGTTCACATTCCTCACACCCACAAATAGATGTCCCTGTTTCCATTCGTGCATATAGCCAAGCACAGCTATGGCTGCCACAAAGTTGTCGGCTTCGATATTCGAGAAGCCTTGCCAATCGCCAAGTATGCCATCGTTGGATTTAGCCACATGGAGTGTTGCTGCTTCGAATGCTCCTTTACCATTATTCAACGGCAGGTTCATCTCCAATCGAAGCAGATTAAGCCAATTAGTATTTTTGTTCATATCCCATTGCCACTCCGTGGTGTATACGCCTCCAAACTCTTGGGCGTGAGACAGGCTGAAACATGAGATACATGTGATAAATAAAAGTATACGCTTGATCATTTAATTCTTTTCCTTTCTAATCTTTTCAATTCTTTTACTTTTTTACCTTTTTACTTTTTTACTTTTTTTACCCTTTTACTTTTTTACCCTTTTACTTTTTTACCTTTAAAAGCGGTTGCAAAGATACAATTTTTTCTTCAATTAGAAATCTCTAATGTCGCATTAAAGCCTTCTAATTGAGTTAATACGTGGCAAAAATCTATAATCTGTAATTTTGCAGTCATGAAAATCTACAGATATTTTTTATTTATTCTTATCTTTTAGAAACAAAGATATAACATCTTCGCAACAGCTCATTATCATTATTGTTGCAAGGCTGTAACATAGTAGCCGTAACTTTGCAACCGTAAACAAAACGTAATGATAATGACAAGAAACAAGGTAAAAAGATTGATTACAATGCTCACATTGGCGCTAATGGCGACAATATGTGCACAGGCTGCCGACATTAGCGGTATCGTTGTCGACAAAGCCAACCAAGAACCGCTCATTGGAGCTACCGTGATGACAGGCGACAAGGGCACCACTACAGACATAGATGGCAAATTTACTATCAAAGGGATAACAACAAGAAACATACACCTTATTATTAAATATATAGGATACAAAACTGCAGAACTAAACATAGCTACAGCCTCTGCTAAAGACCTTAAGGTGGAGATGGAAGCCGACGAGCAGCAATTTGGCGAAGTAACCGTAACAGCCATGGCAAACAAAAATAGCGATATGGCTATGATGGAAATGGCAAGGGTTAGCAATCAAGTGGTGAACAACATCTCAGCTCAAGAAATAAAGCGCACACAAGACAACAACGCCAGCGAGGTGATAAGACGTATTCCGGGAGTAAGTCTTATCGAAGACAAATTTGTGATGGTAAGAGGATTGTCGCAAAGATATAACAATGTGTGGATAAATGGTGGTGCCGTACCAAGTTCTGAGGCTGACTCGAGAGCTTTCTCGTTCGACATATTGCCAAGTAGCCAAATTGACAACCTCGTGATAGTGAAGTCGCCTTGTGCTGAATATCCAGCTGACTTCACAGGTGGTTTTATACAAATCAATACCAAGGATATTCCTGTAAGAAATACTCTCTCTCTTTCATTAGGAGGCAACTGGAATGACGCCACTTGCTTCCGCAATTTCAAGCATGCCGATCATAGTAGCTCGTTTCCTAATGATGGTAACGTAGGTCTGTTGGGTAGCGGACTGCTAAACGATTGGCGTGTGAAAACGAAAACTCCTATTGCCGACATAAAGGCTTCTGCCGACTGGAGTCATAAATGGCACATCAACGGCATGAGCGTAGGTATGGTGGGAGCTGTGAACTTTACATCGGAAACACGTACATATAAGGATATGCAAAACAACATGTTTGGTGTATACGACATTGCCAACGACCGTAGCAACTATCTGCGCAACTCTACAGACAACCAATACAACGACAACAAACGCTTGGGTGCTTTGCTCAACCTTGCTTTGCTATCGAAATCTGGCAACAACAAATATGAATTGAAGAATATCTTCAACCGCATAGACAACAACAGATATACAGACCGTTCGGGAGTTAACGCACAATCGGACAACGAAATTGGCGCTGAATATTATTATCGCTCACGCACCACCACCAACACTCAACTAACTGGTAAACACACCTTACCTCACGACTTGTTGGAATGGGACCTCAGTTATTCGTATGCCAACCGACGTATGCCTGACCGCAAGCACTACACCATTGATGATGCCTTGGAACATGGAACCATGATTCTAACTGCGGGCAACGAGATAAATCGTGAGTTTACCAAGCTCGACGAGCATATCATGTCGGCAAACTTCAATGAGAAACACGACTTCAAATTCGGTTCCTTTGAGCCTTCACTCAAGCTTGGTGGATATGGCGAATATCGCTCTCGTAAATATAAAACACGTCAGTTTATATACTCATGGGATATGGAAGAGAACACGCTTCCTGCCGACTTCCGCAAGATGGATATGACGGAGCTACTCTCTAATTCCGACTACTTTGGCAACGATAAGCTATATCTCTTGGAAGAACAATGCATGCGCAACAATTATAACGGTAACAACCTATTGGGAGCAGGATATATGGCAGCATCTCTGCCTTTCGGAAAGTTCAACATCTACGCAGGTCTTAGATTTGAATACAACCAGATGGAGCTTATCACAAATCTGCGCGACGACATAGAGAGCCATCATAGCCGCTATTATCGCAACCGCGACCTATTTCCTTCAATAAACTCTGTATATAGAATCAACGACAAGAACCAGGTTCGACTCACCTATGGTAAATCAGTAAACCGACCAGAGTTTCGCGAAGTATCGCCTTCGGTATACTATGATTTCGACCTTGCTTCGCATGTACAGGGCAACGTAGACCTCAAGTCATGCTACATTCATAACATCGACTTACGCTACGAGCTATATCCTTCGAAGAACGAACAGATAACTCTTGCTGCATTCTACAAACGTTTCGACAACCCAATAGAGTGGACATATACCGTGGCAGGAGGAACAAACTTGATTTACTCATACGAGAATGCAAAAAGTGCCAACAACTATGGTGTAGAGTTAGACATTCGTAAGAGTCTTGACTTCATCGGATTGCGCAATTTCTCGCTCTCACTAAATGGTGCTCTCATCCACTCGCGAGTAAACTTTGCTAAGGGCTCACGCAACGAGAATCGTCCTATGCAGGGACAATCGCCATATCTGATTAATGCAGGTCTCTTCTACAACAACGAGCAACAACAGCTGGTAGTATCATTACTCTACAATCGCATAGGAAAGCGCATTATCGGAGTTGGTCGTAGCGAAGGTTCATCAGCAAGCGAAGACAACGCTCGTGTACCAGATAGCTACGAGATGCCACGCGATGTTATCGACCTATCGATATCGAAGAAGTTTGGCGACCACCTTGAGATAAAAGCCAACATCCGCGACTTGTTAGCACAAAGTGTAAGCTACAAGCAATTCGACGATGTGACACTCAAAAACGGCACTTCAAAAGAGGTAAAACAAATAACCCGTCAATACAAGCCTGGTCGCAACATCGGCCTCTCAGCAACTTGGAAATTCTAAGAAAGGTAAAAGAGTAAAAAGGTAAAAGGATAAAAGGGGAAAAAGGTAAAAGCCCACCTTCCTCATCCCTTCTTCCTTGTCCGAAGTCGTTTCTACGGCTTCGCTCCCCAAAAAATAACAAAAAGATAAACATCCATTTTCAACAAATATTATTTATGGAAAAGATTAAGTTTTTAGGAATGGCGAGCCTCATGGTGCTTGCCACATGCATGACCTCATGCAGTAGTGATGACAACAATGGCGATGAAGAAAAACCAAGCCAGAAGTACACATGGTCAACAGATGGAGGCATCAAAGCTTGCGACCATCTATTGTTCAGCGAAGTAGACAACAGCGAAAATGTAAACGGCACACAAATAGGAAATGGTGATGCAGAATTTGTGTTTAAAGGAAAGCAGACTCTTAAGAAAGGCACCTATATACTCAAAGGTTGGGTATATATCGCCAACGGAGCAGAGCTCACCATCGAGCCAGGAACCATTATCAAAGGCGACAAGCAAACAAAGGCTTCGCTCATAGCTGAACGTGGCGGTAAGCTCATTGCTCAGGGTAGCCCTTCGGAGCCTATAGTATTTACATCAGAAGAGGCTCCAGGCAATAGGAAGCCTGGCGATTGGGGTGGCATAATCCTCTGTGGTAAAGCTCGCAACAATCAAACAGAGATGCAGATAGAAGGTGGTCCGCGTACCAAGCATGGTGGCGAAGACGATGCCGACAACTCTGGTGTATTGAGCTACGTAAGAATAGAGTTTGCAGGATATCCTTTCCAAACCGATCAAGAAATCAATGGTCTTACTCTCGGTTCTGTAGGTAGCGGCACCAAGATTGACCACGTGCAGGTTTCATACTCTAACGACGATTCGTACGAATGGTTTGGTGGTACCGTAAACTGCAAATACCTTGTAGCATACCATGGCTGGGACGACGACTTCGATACAGATAATGGCTACTCAGGTGCTGTACAATATGGGCTTTCTGTTCGCAACGCCAAGATTGCTGATAAATCGCAGAGCAATGGCTTTGAGAGCGATAACAATGCAAGTGGTTCAGATGTTAGTCCTTATACCACAGCGACATTCAGCAATATCACCTTTATTGGTCCAAAGATGCAAACAGGCGTAGACTTCCAAAATACGACCGACTTCATCACAGGTGGCAAACTCAACCCTAACAATGGTTCTGCTCTTGGCAAATTTCAAGCAGCTATGCAGATTCGCCGTTCTTCACGCTTGAATGTAATCAACTCTGTAGCTGCAGGATGGCCTATAGGCCTCATCATTGATGGTGAAAAGGGCGACACACCAGCTCAGGCTAAAGCAGGCACCTTACACTTCCACAACAATGTGTTTGCAGGCATGGATATCATCGGTTCTGATGCCAACAAGGTATACGAAGATGTGCTCTACGATGCTACCAATAAGAAAGTAATTGATGCTAACCAGCGCTCATACTCTTCAACCTTCTTCTATCTCGAAGCTATGAAGAACAAAGCCTACGATGATGCTTCATCCCTCTTGCTTACCGATGCTATAAACCTCGGTTCGCCATTCATGCCTTCTGCCACAAGTCCTTTGCTTAACGTAGCATCATTCGATGGCGAGAACATAGCATGGCTCGACAAGGTATCATACGTAGGAGCATTCAACGCAACAGACAACTGGCTCGCAGGTTGGACCAACTTCGATCCACAAAATGCAAAATACTAAATAATAAAGAATAAAAAACTTAGAAACTGAAGTAGGCAACGCTATATATATTAAGCCCCTACTATCAATCACCCTACCCCATACTAAAAACCAACATTAAAGCCATTTCATGGAGCAATTCCATGAAATGGCTTTTCTTCTTTTTATTCTATTAACTCATTATGCTTTATTTCTCTTCTCCTACCACCCACACGATATCGCCTACTTCGAAGCGACGGTTAGGATTTATCATGGTAAGGTTTTTCTGTCCCTCTTCCACTCCCACAACCATGAAGTTATAGCGTTGGCGCACATTGCTTTCTTTAAGCGTTTTGCCAACAAGCGGACTATCGGCAGTGATGACGAGCTTCTGAAGTTTCATCTCACGATGTTCGATGTCGGCATCCTCTGGCAATAGCTCTGCCTGCATAGCTGCATTCATTATATTGAGCTGTTCGTCGTTGCCAATAGCCTGCAGCTTATCTCCCACGAAGAGCATCATATTACCATCAGGTATGTTTATGCGATGGCTTCCACGCAGAATACTGCTAACATGCACTCCGAAGCGATTGCCAAGTTTGAGTTGCGCAAGGGTCTTGCCAGCCCAAAGCGAATCTACAGGCACTATAAACTCCGAGATATGGATATCACGATCAAGGAGATGACCCTCAAAGAGTGGACGACGTTTGCCACTAACCTGTGCTGCAATATCACGCGAACGAAGGTTTTGCACAAAGAGTCGCTCAAGGCGTATGCTACGATGTTTTAGTCGGCGCGACAAAGCCATGAGCAATATCACCACAAGTGCGATAGTGATGATTAATGCGTTTTGGAATCGTGACAGATAGTTGCAGATATAGAATATGAAGCCTGCGCCTATTGCCACACGCACCAAGACTGTAAATATCAACGGCAAACGATTGAGTCGACTTTCTGTCCATAGAGCTTTAAACTCCTCACTATGATTTTTCTTCATAATCATAGAACGCAAGAATGGCGAAATCATAGCCACGGTAAGGATACCAGTTATTCCATTTGCCCACCAATGAAGTTCCCATCCTGGTAGCAGTCTACGCATGAAAGGAAGGAATAACGAAAGCATTATAGCTACTACTGCAACCGAGAGGATGGAATATATCACCACATTCCACGCCATGGCTTTGAGTAGCGCACGCCAATGGTTGTTCTCGGTTTGAGTGGTATGGTGAATAGCTCCCATATGGTCGAGTCGGCGAATCCATTTACGTGGCAATCTACGTTCCATAAATTCGTAGCATGGTATAGCTGCCTTTATCATATATGGCGTGAGAAAGGTTGTGATAACAGATACCGCTACGACAACAGGATAAAGGAAATCGCTTATCACACGAAGCGACAGTCCCAACGAGGCTATGATAAAGGCAAACTCACCAATCTGAGCCATAGAGAATCCACATCGCATGGCTGTCTTTAGTGGTTGACCGCTAAGCATGAAGCCCATGGTGCCAAAGATGGCTTGACCAACTAATATTGTGAGTACGAGCACAAGAATAGGCACGGCATAGCTCACAAGGATAGCAGGATCGACAAGCATACCTACAGACACAAAGAAGATAGCGCCAAAGAGGTTTTTAACAGGCTCTACTACAGTAGTAATCTTGTCGGCTTCGATAGTTTCGGCAAGAATGCTTCCCATGACGAAAGCTCCAAAGGCTGAGCTGAAGCCTACGGTAGTTGACAATACTGCCATAGCACAACAGAGTCCGAGTGCCACTACCACAAGGGTTTCGTCGTTCATCAGTCGTCGTGTTTTGCGGAGGAAAGGTGGAATAAGGAATATTCCCACCACAAACCACAACACAAGGAAGAACACTATCTTGCCCACACTCTCTATCATCATGCTGCCATCAGGATTGGCTCCACGCGCTATCGTAGACAGCATCACCATCATCACAATGGCAAGCACGTCTTCCAATATCAGCACACTCATCACAAGACCAGCAAAGCGTTGTTGCCGTAAGCCAAGGTCGTCGAGAGCCTTATAGATAATGGTGGTAGACGACATGGCGAGCATACCTGCAAGAAACAGGCAGTTCATGCGGCTCCAGCCAAACATGGTGCCAACACCTGTGCCCAGCGCCATCATACAGAAGATAATGGTGAGGGCTGCTATGACAGGCGCCATGCCCATCTTCAGAATCTTTTTGAACGAGAAGTCAAGACCGAGCGAGAACAATAAGAACATCACGCCGATATCTGCCCATGTCTGTATATCTGCTTTGTCGACTACCGACATCAGATATGGCATGTGTGGACTCACCAGGAATCCAGCGACGATATATCCCAACACCAATGGTTGGCGTAGCTTCTTGAATAATAAAGTGACAAGACCTGCCACCATTAGGATTAGTGCCAGGTCTTGTATCAAATGGGGTATCTCAGCCATTTATTTTTAATTAGTCGTTGTATGTTCCGGTTATTTCGCAAATCTTCACTATCACGTCGACAGCCTTCTGCATCACTTGTATGCTCACAAACTCATAAGGTCCGTGGAAGTTTACTCCGCCAGCAAAGATATTTGGACAAGGCAAGCCCTTGAAGCTTAGTTGTGCTCCATCGGTTCCGCCACGAATAGGCTCTACCTTTGGACGTACGCCTGTTTCCTGCATAGCACGAAGCACGATATCGATGACATGCATGTTGTCATCAATCTTCTCCTTCATATTATAATATTGGTCGTTGAGCTTCACACTCACGGTACCCTCGCCATACTTGGCATTCATCTTGTTGGCAATATCGAGGAAGAACTGCTTACGGTCTTCGAATTTTTCGCGATCGTGGTCACGGATGATATAGCTCATCTTAGCCTCCTCAGTACGTGTCTCCATGCTTATCAGATGGTAGAAGCCCTGATAACCCTCTGTAGTTTCAGGGATATCGGTTTCAGGGATAAGGCTATTGAATTCGCATGCCAAACGGTTGGCATTAATCATCTTACCCTTGGCATAGCCTGTATGCACGCTCACACCCTTGATAAAAACCTTAGCTCCTGCTGCGTTGAAATTCTCAAACTCAAGCTCTCCTAAGTCGCCACCATCCATAGTGTAAGCCCATTGACAACCAAACTTCTCTACATCGAAATGATGGGCACCCATACCAATCTCTTCATCAGGATTGAAGCCTACACGGATGTCGCCATGCTTTATCTCGTCGTGGTCGCGCAGATAGCACATAGCTTGCATTATCTCTGCAATACCAGCCTTATCGTCAGCTCCGAGCAATGTATGACCATCGGTAACGATGAGGTCTTCGCCAACATGGCTATTAAGTTCTGGGAATTTTGTTGGTGAAGAAACTATGCCTGGCGAAAGTTCTATGTCGCCACCTTGATAATTCTCCACGATACGTGCTTTCACGTCTTTACCGCTACAATCTGGGCTAGTGTCATAGTGAGATATGAAACCTATTGTTGGTACAGTTTTTTTGGTGTTGCCCTTTAGAGTGGCATATACATAGCCCTTGTCGTCCATTTCAACATCTGTAAGTCCCTCGCGAACGAGTTCTTCTTTCAGATAGTTGGCAAACACAAGTTGCTTTTCGGTACTTGGGACCGAAGTGGAATCTTCGTTCGACTGTGTATCGAACTTGGTGTAATTTAGAAATCTTTCTGTTATATTCATAGTCTTGTAAACAAGTGATGTTTTGAAATTAATGCGCAAATATACCTATTTATTTTAAAATAGCGAAGAGATTTCTCACATATTTATATTATATATAGGTTTTCAAAAGTTCAACAGCCAAGCTGATTAATGATATAAAGGTATAATGGAGGATTATAATGGGAAGTTGTGGCTGTCAAAATGCCGATTCTTTGATTTGCATCAAGAATTACATATTTAATGAATAATTTACTGGAAAATATTTGTTGTGCTCGCACACAATGCTTACCTTTGCATCGTCAAAAGGACAAAAGATTGATTCAGAAAGATTGTTTAGGTTAGTAATAGTTTAGGTTTTTAGTTATTTAAGATCAGGATTCTATTAAGGTATTGAGTCTTAGAAAAAGGTAAAAAAAGAAAGATTGTTCAGGACGACAGGTATTAGGTTAAGGTAAGAAAGAAAGATTGTTCAGGAAGGTATAAGTCTTAAGAAAAGGTAAAAAGGAAAGATTGTTCAGGACGACAGGTATTAGATTAAGGTAAGAAAGAAAGATTGTTCAGGAAAAGGTATTAGGTTAAGGTAAAGAATAAAAGATTGTTTCAGGCAGGTATTAGATAATAAGGTAAAAAGAACAGAGAAAGATTGATAGGATAGCATAGAGATGTTGAAAGCCTGGCTTGCAGTTAGCAACTGCTTGCAGGCATATTGGGGACGGGCGCGTTCCTTTTTTTTTGCCCTTTTGCCAACTATATATCTTTTATCACATAAATTTCGCTTGTATTCTTCAAATTACGAAGATAGAATAACAACAACTATATTATAGCTGTTCGCTATCTGCTATATTTCAAACAATTAGCGAACAGCAAAGCTCGTACATAGTTTTTTTCTTAGAGTATTTATTCTAAGAGTTCTATTAGAACTTCAATTCTTTGAGTATGTTGCCATCCATGTCGAGCACCTGGATATGGCGATTCTCATAAATAGCAAGAGTTGGCAGATTGCCACCTTTTGGGAATGTTGGCGAACCTGTATTGCATACTACAGTACCTTCAGCATCAACATCGAGGTGCCAAAGGTGGGTGTGACCATAGAAGAGCACATCGGCATGGCATGATGGCTTGTGGTCGGGATTATAGATATGACCATGTGTTAGCCAAATGCGTGTACCATTGTCAACAAGAAGCATAGAATCTTGAAGCACAGGGAATTGAAGTAGCATTTGGTCTACCTCTGAGTCGCAATTACCACGTACTGCCACTATATCCTTAGCCATAGCGTTGAGTCGTTCAACTATAGCCTTTGGGTCGAGACCTTCAGGCAATCCGTTGCGAGGACCATAGTTGATAATATCGCCAAGCAGGCATAGCATATCACATTTATTTTCGGCATATATCTTTAATGCCTTTTCCAACGATGGCAAAGAGCCGTGTATGTCGGAGAGAATAAGATACTTCATCGTATTTTTATTGTAGTTTTTTTATTGTTATCTAATAGAACCTATCAGAATAAGGCTCAGCTATCTATATCTGATGATGCAAATTTAGCAATTTATTTTGTTTTAGCAAAATTGCTTAGTGTTGTTTCAGCTTTTTACCTAAATGCTTATACAACCACACGAAGGCTGGAATAAGGAATAAATCTGCCATTACCCATGCTACAGGGTCACCATAACAAACACCATACCATGCAAAAGCTGGTACGAGCCAAAGGCTTACTCCGCAGCGGGCTATCATCTCCATCACACCACTAAGCATCGAGAAATTGCTGTAACCTAAACCTTGGATGCTGTAGCGAAATATCGTGAGCAGTCCGAGACAAGGGAAGAAATAGTTGGCTATTCGCATAAACTGGGCTGCAAGATTCACCACCTCAACTTCACCACTATCAACAAATAGCATCATCATATTATTGGCAAAAGGATAGATAATGGCAAAGGTAAAGATGAAATATACCACCATCACCTTGATGGCAGCTTTCACTCCCAGCTCTACTCTATCCAACTTGCCTGCGCCAATATTCTGTCCGCAGTATGTAGCCATAGCCATGCCAAGATTTTCAAACACACAGGTGAAGAGATATTTTATTCGCATTGATGCTGTGAAGGCTGCTACATATATAGTACCCAATGCGTTATTGGCACTCTGCAGCATCACTATACCAATGCCTGTAATAGAGAATTGTAAGCCCATAGGCACACCATTGTTGAGCAATATGCTAACCTTCTTGTTATCGTATTCTCGCTCGTTGCCTTGCGGAATGAGTATTTGCATATGCTTTTTGATGTACCACACGCAAAGAGCTACCGAAAAGCCTTGCGACAACCATGTGGCAATACCGGCTCCTTCTACACCCAACCCCATAATGAGAATCAACACCACATCAAGCAATATGTTGACCAGCGAAGCAGCGATAAGGAAATAAAAAGGTTGCTTAGAATTTCCCAACGCTCTAATCTGACCCGACAGCAAATTGTAGGCTATAGTAAATGGTATAGCTGCAAACTGCAATATAAGAAAGGTGTAGGCATCATCAAAGACATCGGCAGGAGTGTTTACAAGATGCAATATCTTACCACAGAAGATGCACGACAAGAAGGTTATGACCACAGCTAAGACTATAGCTATGCGGATGCTATTGCTAACATAGGCTCGCATCTTGGCATAATCTTTAGCGCCAAAAGCTTGAGCCACAGGAATAGCAAAGCCTGCACATGAGCCATTACAAAAGCCCATTATCAAAAACATAATACTCGACGATGCTCCTACTGCTGCCAATGCCTCAACTCCAATCCATCTGCCCACAATAGCAGCATCGATGATGAGATACATCTGCTGTAGAATGTAGCCCATGATAAGCGGAATAGCAAAACTGGTAATAGCTCTTAGTGGCGAGCCTACGGTCATGTCGTTAACGCTATTGTTATTCATTTAGTTACCCTTTTAAATTATAATGCTATAATATAATTATGTATATATATAATAATGTTGGTGCAAAATTACTAAATATATCGTTAACATGATAGCTAAACAACTCAGTTTTTTATACCTTTGCATTATATATAAATCAGCATACAACAACTTTGAGCAAACATATATGAAAAAGACAATACCAGTTATAGGCATGGCATGCTCTGTTTGTGCAGCCAACGTAGAACGTAAACTCAATTCTTTAGATGGTATCAACTCTGCCACGGTTTCGCTTGCAGGCCGCACGGCATTGGTAGACTTTAATCCAGAGCAAATAACGCTCGAAGATATGAAACGCGAAATTAGCAATGCAGGCTACGACCTTGTGATAGAAGAAAACCGTAGTGCTGAGGAGATAAATCGTAGAGAGTTTACACTATTGAAACGAAAAACCATTGGCTCGTGGATATTCTCCCTTTTGGTGATGGCATTCAGCATGGGATGGATATCAGTGGGTGCAGAATCGGAGCTGGCAGCACGCAACATAAACAACCAAATGGCTTTGATTATTGCATTGGTGAACATGATATGGTGTGGTAAAGGCTTCTATATCTCAGCATGGAAACAGCTAAAACATGCCACAGCAAACATGGACTCGCTGGTGGCGCTAAGCACGATGATTGCCTTCTTGCTAAGTGCTTTCAACACCTTTTGGGGTGATGATGTTTGGGGAGCAAGAGGCATAGAATGGCATACTTATTTCGATGCCTCGGTGATGATCATAACCTTTGTGCTTACCGGAAGATGCTTGGAGGAGAAAGCAAAAGACAGTACAGCAAGTAGCATACGCCACTTGATGGGATTGCAACCAAAGACTGCCCGACTTATAGATGGCGACAAGATAGAAGAGGTACCTTTGTCAACAATAGGTCGAGGCGATGTCATTGAGGTTAGAGCTGGCGAAAAGATTCCTGTAGATGGCATTGTGACCGAAGCTGAGAGTTTTATGACTGCCGATGCTGCATATATCGACGAGGCTATGATTACGGGCGAGCCTACACCTGTGGCTAAACGCAAGGGCGACTCGGTGATGGCTGGCACCATACCAAGTCAAGGCAAACTACGCTTGCGAGCTATGCAGATAGGCGAAAAGACTGCTTTGGCTCAGATAATAAGAATGGTGCAAGAGGCTCAAGGAAGCAAGGCGCCTGTGCAACGCATAGTAGACAAGGCGGCATTGGTGTTTGTGCCTGTGGTGGCAGCAGTAGCGTTAGTAACCTTCATTGTTTGGTGGGCTATCGGTGGCAATGCTGCCCTACCCCAAGCCATTCTTTCTGCAGTAGCTGTGCTGGTGATAGCTTGTCCGTGTGCTATGGGATTGGCTACTCCTACTGCCTTGATGGTGGGCATGGGAAAGGCTGCCGAGAAACAGATTCTGATAAAGGATGCTGCGGCTTTGGAAAGACTAAGAAAGGTTGACGCTTTGGTTATTGACAAGACAGGAACGCTCACCATTCCGAATCAGAATGTAGACTTCACAAAGGCAGATGATATAGATCTTGAAACTCGCGAAACACTAAAGCCTAATGCTGCTGAGGCAATGAGCATTTTGCAGAAAGACGGTATAGAGGTGTGGATGATGAGTGGCGACAAAGAGGAGGCTGCAAGCTATTGGGCTCAGAAGGCTGGCATACAGCACTATCAGAGCAAGGTGAAGCCAGATGACAAACAGGCTTTGGTGAAGAAACTACAGGACGAAGGTAAGAGGGTTATGATGGTTGGCGACGGCATCAACGACACACAGGCTTTGGCTCTTGCCGATGTAAGCATGGCTATAGGCAGGGGTACTGATGTGGCTATGGATGTGGCACAAGTCACGCTAATGGGCGACGACCTCATGGCTATTCCCGAAGCTGTAAAATTGAGCCGCAAAACGGTAAGCATGATATGGCAAAACCTATTTTGGGCTTTTGTCTACAACATAGTGTGCATTCCGCTTGCTGCTGGTGCTTTACACATCTTCGGTATCGACTTTCAGATTACTCCTATGTGGGCAAGTGGACTTATGGCATGCTCAAGCCTTAGCGTAGTGCTAAACTCGCTAAGGCTGAAGCTCGGATAGAAAAGATTGCAAAGAGGGGAATACAATTGTCTATTCCCCTCTTTGCTTTCTACTAACTTTTTATTAGCCTTTCTTTTAACCATAATCCTATACGAGATTGAACGAGTACAAAAAAACTACAAAATTTTGATTAATAACTATATTTTTTGCTATTCTATGAATTCTCAAGTCATACATTAAATGATTTTTACTATTTTTGCATATACCTAACAACTAAACTACAACTAAAAAATATGAACATTAAACAAAAGACATGGCATGCCGCATGCATGACAGTATGCCTATCAATAGCACCAGCACTTGCTAATGGACAAACGTTTGATTTCGAAGATTGCGAAATCGGACAAAAATTCACTATGTGGAATGTAGACCAAGGAAACATTACCGACGAAGCTAAGGCGGTAGCTGAAGTGGTTGCCGACCCTACAAATCCTAACAATAAGGTGTTGCACATCACCGTTAAGACTTGGGGAACATTCGTTACCCTCACACTTCCACCGGAATTAGCAGGTCATCTGCTTACTGACAGTAAATCTACACTCAGCTTTGACCTATATCGCCCTACCACAGATGCAGACGATTGGAAACAGTTTCATGCTTATCTCGGCAACGACAAATTATATCAAGACGAGAGCTATCCTTACCAAGGCAATAAAGGACAATGGATAGCGAAACAATATCCTCTTGGTAAGGTAACAACAGCTACCGACGACGAAAGAAATCTACATATCGGTATCCATCACAACAATTCTGAATATTATATTGACAATGTGCGATTAAAAGGACAATACGATGACTATTTTGTGGCTTCAAACAACAACAACCTCATCGATATATGCAAGGAAAACACAGCGTCTGACTATATGGTATGGAATACACCTACACTAATTCCGGAAAATGAAACATTGAATATACGAACAGCTCGCTATAGTTATCTGAATAGCAAGATGGAAGGAGCTGGCATAATAAATCTATATGCTGGTGGCGAACGCACATATCTTGGTAGCAACGAGAAAAACAACAAAAACTATCATCCAGACTGGTCGCGATTCAATGGCACCTTGAATATTTTCCCATACAAAGATGTAGAAGCCAATGCTGGCTTTTATGGATTAGTATGGATGTCGGGCAAGACTTTCGCGCCAGATAATGCTGCGCAAAATGCTGCAAACGGCAATATAAACCCTTGTTTTGCAAATACTAAAGTAGTGCTGCACAATGGCGCAACCATAGCTTGCGAAAGTGGTAAGCGCGGACTACGCATAGCTCATCTCGACACAGAAGAAGGCTCTACTATTTATGGATATCTGAAAGCAAAGGTTAACAACGACGCCTACTACATGGTTGGTGGCGACAATAGCGACGGAACTCTCGCTGGCAGAATAATACCTATGGGAGGCTCAAACCTAAATATAAAGGTAGGACTTGTGAAAGAGGGTAAGGGTACTTATCGCATCACAGGCAACCAAAACTTGATAACAGGCGGCATCCGCATTATTGATGGTGCTGTAATGGCAAATAATGATGTACAAAAAGCTGAGACAGGAAAACTATCTGGAGCTATAGGTCAGCAGGCTTCTGCACAAACACCAGGTGTATACGTAATGAGCAAAGGTTTGTTGGGAGGCGTAGGCAGTATTGGCTCTACTGTAGACCTATACGGAACTCTCGCTCCTGGCGATGGTGGCATAGGCACTCTAATGCTAAAGAACTTCGCAACTAAAGAGAAACCTAATTTGGTATTACATCCAAAATCGAAGATACGAATGGAGGTCACAGATGGCGAACACTATGACCAGCTTGTTGTTGATGGTAACATATCTATAAGCAACAAGATGGAGGACTTCAGCGAATCTAACGAAAAGCCACGTATGTATATCACACTAACAAGCAACCCTACACTCGCTGTTGGCGATGAACTAAAACTCATAACTTGCAATTCTAAAGATGAAGCATTAGACTTCGATGTAAGATACCCAAAGCAATATACATGGAAGACTGACATCAAAGAAATTGATGGTAAATTTGCTATTATAGCATGTGTCACCTCTTTAGAATATGGTGGACAGGGTGAATGGAAAGAAGATAGCGACGAAGAAACAAAGACCGACACTACGACTATAGATATTGAAAAAGAAAAGACATATAGCGATCCACTACGAACATATACCGAAAAGCAAGGAAAATATATTGGTACTTGTGTATCTCTATATGATAACAAGATAAATATAGATGACGAAAATGATAGCAAGACTCGCCAACTGATAGACCAGTTCAATATGGTGGTATGCGAAAACGAAATGAAGTTTGATACCACAGAACCTAACCAAGGCGAATTCAACTATTATAATGGCGACCGACTTGTGGCATTTGCTCAAAAGCATAACATGCGAGTAAGAGGACATGCCTTGGTATGGTACTCGCAGGTGGCACAATGGTTGAGCAAAGATGGTAAGAAGAACGATAAAAACTTCACAAAGCAACAATTGCTCGACATTATGAAAAACCATATCTATAATGTGGCAGGCCACTATAAAGGAAAGGTGGCAGAGTGGGATGTTTGTAATGAGGTGTTAGACGACGACCAATCAATAGTTCGTACCGACCCTAACGGCTTCAAACTTCGTGCTGCTTCTATTTGGAACTTCGCTGGCGATGACTATATAGAAAAGGCTTTCCGTTGGGCTCATGAGGCTGCACCTGATGCACAGCTTATACTCAACGACTATGGCGTAGAATTCCAAGGTCAGGCAAAGGCTGAAGCTTTCTACAACTTGGCTAAGTATCTGAAGGAGAAAGGCGTGCCTATTGACGGTGTAGGATTGCAATGCCACCTTGATGTTGGCAAAGTTGACATAAATAAGCTCAAAGCTACTATCGACCGCTTCAAAGCCATCGGATTACGCTGCGTAATCACAGAGCTCGACCTTGGTATGGACGACAACGAAGCTAACCGCCTGCAACAAGCTAAAGACTATTATAATATTGCTCGCATAGCTATGGAGGCTGACAACTGCAATGAGCTAATGATATGGGGATTGACAGATGCTATGACATGGCGTGGTGGTCGCAACCCATTACTTTACGACTCTGACCTCACACCAAAGCCAGCCTACTATGGTCTGCACCAAGGATTGCGTGAAACTTCGTCGGCACCAACGGCTATATCACCACTACCCTATGGTAAACCTTCTGCAACACATGTGGTAGCTGAAACTTACTACAATCTACAAGGGCAACGCATCACATCATCTGCTGCAAATAGTATATATATTACAAGCCAGCTAATGAGCGATGGTAGTGTGAGAAACAAAAAGGTCATTAACCGATAATAACCACAAAGCCTACACGTATATACATCTCTGTAAATGTGTATATATGTGTAGGCTTATTTTTTAATTAACTACCTAAGATTTATCAACTATGAGTATTATTCGTTCAGTTCTCTATATTTAATATAGTCGGTACGATTGCTTACACGGCGAAGAACCCAAATATTGCATTCCTTATATTCGGTACTACCCTTTTCTTCAGTAAAGCAGGTATATAACTTTGCTGTTTCACCATCAAACTCCAACAATTCGGTATAAGGAGCAACAAATCTATCGTTCTTGATATCAAATGGATAATACTCAGATCCATCCAAATGCCATTCGTTGCTTTCATCGCTATACTCTAAGAAACCAATTCGCTTGTCAGGGAAGAACACATAGTAGTTTTTCTCATTTTCCACATTTCCATCCCAGCGGTCTATCTCAGTATCGTTCTTTGTTTCATATCCCTTTGCATGACTAATAAGCCAAGTGCCCACAATATTGTCTATAGTTATAGGCTGCAGAGCATCTGGACGTGCTGGATTTTTGTTTGTCTCTGTACGCAACACATCTGTACGTTTGCTTATACGCACGATGGAGTCAACATAGCATTTTGAGCGATTGCCGTCTACGAATTTATAGTCTATCACCATCTTATTGCCTTCGAGCACAAGAATCTTTCCTTCGAAATCATCACTCTTGCTCTCCACCTTACCGTTGGTGATAGTGAAAGGATACATACCGTCTTCATTCCATTGTCCCTCTATATCCTCGCTATATTCCATAAATGTAATCACCTTGTCGGGAGTAAACACGAAGCAATTCAAATCAGCCTCTACATCTTTATTCCAACTTTCAGTAATAGTTGTGCCCTCCATACGATGTCCAATGCTATAATATATTCTCCACGTACCCACAAGGTCGTCTATGGTAATATTAGTCGTTGGTTTTACAGGAGCCTTTTCGCTAAAAGTGATACTATCAACGTTGGCTGTAGGTATTTGGTTTATACATTTACCATTTTTCCAAAGGTTAATTTGCTGTGCCGAGGCCAAGGTAGAAGTCAGCACCAATGCTACTAAAGTAAAAAATAATTTCTTCATAATAACTTGAGTTTTAAGTTGATTCTACATTTTTAGAAAGTTCGCTACTTATTATACAATTTATAGCTAATGCCACTTGCGGTACTAACAACACATACACCATGTGGCAACGAAGACAGAGGTACCGACAAAGTACCATTGCGCAAAGCCTTAAGAGAAACTGCTTTGGCACCATTTACATTATAAACCGCAATAGCTTCTTTGGCTTTTAAGCCATTAATCGTCATTGTGCCATTACTAATACTGAAGACAACAGTCTTTTCATCAGCACCACATTCCAAATTAACAGCTGTTTCCACATCATCTATCATCTCCACTCGTTGTACATCAGCAAGTGCGCATGTAATTTGCTCCTTGCCATCAACATACAACACAATTTCGGTATCAGATGTTTTAATTACCGGATGATGAGCAAAACTAAAACATACCTGTTCACCATTGCGCAACAATAACTTTGCGCCAGGTTCTGCTTGGCTAAAGTTTATAACTCCAGCCAATAATCCTAATAAAATAATTCGTAAATTCTTCATTGTCGTATTAGTTTTATGAATCAAATAATTGTGGCGTAACTACAATCCACTTTACAACTGCTTTATTTGGCAAATATAAAGCATTATCATCAAATAACCAAATTATTTGCACAAAATAACGTTAACACACAGCTATCAGCTTCGCTTTTTGTAAAATTTGCATCATCATAAAACCACAGTTAAAATCAAATTGGTATAACAAGGAATAGTTCCATGTGTCTACAATTCCAGTATAGCTTTTGTGATACTGTCTACAGAAATAGTTTATTAATCAAAAAAGTGTCTAATAGAATTAAGAAAAGACATAGTGAAATCAGGGGGAAAAAAGTATCACGTGATACTTGCCCAAGTAATACGTGATACTTTGCAAAGTAATACGTGATACTTGCCCAAGTATTACGTATTACTTTTTTATGGGTATTTTACAACAAAAAATGATTCCTTCAATAAACATTGGATAATTTTGATTGTAACTAACTAAAATATTTAATTACATCATATACTGAAGGGGGAATAGCATAGCACCACATGATAAACGTAAGAAGCTTTATAATTAGTGACCATCATCGTTTTAAACTGTTTTTATCATATTTTTTCGCAATGCTAAACGATGCACAAAAAATGCACAAATTTGCTTCAAAACTAAGAATTTAAGAGCAAAATACACTTTTGAGCACATAGCTTAAAAAGTAGGATTAATAGACTTAAATTCTTGATTATCAGACGATTAAAGGATGTACGCTTCAAAACGAAGTATACATCCTTTAATCGTTGTGGAGCTGGTGGGATTCGAACCCACGTCCGCACAAGGAAACCATACGCTTTCTACACGCTTATTCCAGCCTTTGGTTTTCGAGGCATGGCAAGACCTGGACCACCAACCATACCCTTATCTCCTAAATTTCACTCATGCATCGGAGCCTACACAAGCTATTTCCGATTGTCCTGCACCGCTTGACCCTCAGATTCGGAACAACATCCTTGGAGCGATGTCTCGTTCCATCACCTAGTGACGGAATAAAGCCAGTAATCTACTGTACTTCGATTAGGCAGCGAGAGCGTAATTGTTTTCGCCAATTAAATTTTATGTCCACTATGATTATGGAGATAGCCGACGAGTCTCCGCGTGCTTACGTACCATTTCATCTCGCCGTCAAATCCATGTCAACCCCAAGATTACGTAGATACGTGGATGCAAAGATATTCATTTCGCCATAAATAGCCAAATTTTTTAGTGCATATTTAATTCTTCTTTGCTTTTTTCTTACTTTGCAATCGGTATAACAACCTATAACCACATCATTAACAAGCAGTCTCTTTGTATAACAAATAAAGAGGCTACTTCTTATTTATGCGCTAGCAAACACTTTTTTCAATAAAAAATGCGTAACTTTGCAACATTTTAAGGAAAAACGAGTTTATACTAATATAATATTAAGGTATATATCTAAAACAAAGATGAAAAAGTCGATAATAATATCAGCATTGTTTGCACTATTCTCGCTATCTACATTCGCCCAGTCAACGATGACCGACGACCAGGTGATGCAGTTTGTTGTTAAAGAACATGAGGTAGGTTCGTCACAATCACAGATCGTAACCAAGCTCATGCAACGCGGTGTAGACATACAGCAGATACGCCGAGTGAGAAGCAAATACGAGCGCGAGATGAAGCAAGATGGTCTTGGCGTTTCGAAGCAGAATGCAGAACAAAGCAACAGCCGATTGAGAAAAAACAACGGTAAGACTAAAGACTACATCAATAATAAGACCAAAGCTCCTATCACCGATAAGGCTACTGCTACCACTAATCGTGTGCAAAACCTACCAAAATGGCAGAAAGAATACGATGAAACAAGCGATGAGTTCACAGCTATGCAGGGTGAACTCAACGGAATATTGCCTGTAGATACAGCAGAATGGATAAACCAACTGTTGCAGGAGAAAGAAAAGGAGAGAAAGAAAGTGTTTGGTCGCGACATCTTCAACAACAAAGAATTGTCGTTTGAGCCAAATATGAATATCGCTACACCTCAGAACTATCGTCTCGGTCCTGGCGACGCAGTATTTGTAGACATATATGGTGCTTCACAAAAATCTGTTGAAGCAACAGTATCTCCTGATGGCGACATCAATATCGAAGGCTTCGGACCTGTACAGGTGAGTGGACTCACTGTGGCTCAAGCAAACGCAAAGCTTCGCTCTACTTTGGGTACACGCTATAGCAGCAGCAAGATAAAGCTCAGCGTGGGTCAGACAAAGACCATCATGGTTAACGTGATGGGCGAGGTAACAGTACCTGGCACATACACCCTCTCAGCCTTTGCAACAGTATTCCATGCCCTATACATGGCTGGCGGAACCAACGACCTTGGTACTCTGCGTAATATTAAGGTATATAGACACAACAAGCTCGTTTCTGTAGTCGACATCTACGACTATATCCTCAATGGTAAGTTGACAGGCAACGTGCGTTTGGCAGACAACGATGTTATCGTGGTTGGACCTTACGACTGCTTGGTTAACATCACCGGTAAGGTTAAGAGACCTATGTTCTACGAAATGAAGCGCAACGAGAGCATGAGCTCGCTGCTGAGATATTCAGGAGGTTTTACTGGCGATGCCTATACCAAGTCGGTTAGAGTGTTAAGAAAGACTGGTAAGGAATACTCCGTATTCAATGTCAACGAGTTTGACATGTCGTCATTCCATATTGCCGATGGCGACTCTGTAAGTGTAGACTCTATATTGCCACGATATGAGAACACTGTAGAAATTAAAGGTGCTGTATTCCGTCCTGGCATGTATCAGCTTGGCGAAAATATCAATAGCGTACGCACACTCATTGAGCAGGCTGATGGTATGACCGAGCAGGCTTTCACCAACCGTGGTGTCATGCATAGAATGAAGGCAGACCGCACACTCGAAGTATTGAGCGTAGACCTTGGTGGCATTATGAGTGGCAAGGTTGCCGACATTCCTTTGAGAGAAAACGACGTATTGTTTGTTCCTACACGTCAGGATGCTATGGTAGAACGTACCATCACCATCCATGGCGAGGTGCAATATCCTGGTATATATAAGTATGCAGACAATGAGACCATCGAAGACTTCATTCTTCAGGCTGGTGGACTCACAGAATCTGCTTCTACCACAAAGGTAGACGTGTCACGCCGTGTCAATGATCCAAAGGCTACAGTCAACGACTCTGTAATTGCCAAGACATACAGTTTCGCTTTGAAAGATGGCTTCGTTGTTGATGGAGAGCCAGGCTTTGTGCTTATGCCTTACGACGAGGTATATGTAAGAAAGAGCCCAGGATATAGCACACAACAGAATGTAAGTGCAGAAGGCGAAGTGATGTTTGCAGGTACATACACTCTTAGCCGTCGTAACGCTCGACTCAGCGACCTATTCAGAAGAGCAGGAGGAAGCACCGACCTCGCTTATATCAAGGGAGCCCGACTAATGCGTAAAGCAAACGAAACTGAGAAGGCTCGTATGGAGGCAGTATTAAAGATGCAACAGGAGCAGCAACAGAAGAACCTCTTGCAACTTGCAGCCAGCAGTAATAATGCATCTGCTATTACTCAGACAGCAAAAGATGCAACTAATGAAGAACTTAAGAAATTCTCTGTACCAGATGAATATCCTGTAGGTATCGACCTCGCTGAAGCATTAAAGAATCCTGGTTCTGATGCCGACATGATACTTCGTGATGGCGACCGCCTCATCGTTCCACAATACAATGGTACTGTTAAGATTAATGGTGCTGTGATGTATGCCAATACCGTGGCTTACGAAAAGGGCAAGCGTATATCAAGCTATATCGACGAAGCAGGTGGCTTTGCAGCCGACGCCAACAAGAGCCGTGCATATATCATATATATGAATGGTAAAGTGGCAAAGGTTGGTCATGGTGCCAAGGTACAGCCTGGTTGCGAAATTGTAGTACCAGCAAAGATGAAGCGTAAGATGAGTGTTGCCGAGACCATGAGCTTGGGCTCAAGTATGTCGTCAATAGCAGCGATGATAGCTACCATTGCCAACTTGAGCAAATAACAGAAATTGTATGAGCAACTATGCAGTCATGACAACTATGGCTGCATAGTTGTTATAAAACTTAAAATCAACACTTTTGCAAGACTATAGGTGTTGGTAATAGGGAAATGGGATAAATTATTAAAAAAAAACTTATATGCAACAAATGGAAAAAGATACACAACTGAAACAAATGGATTTAATATCATTTGTAAAAATCATAAAAAAACATAAAAAGATTTTTGGCAAAGCATTGTCTATAGTCTTTATCATTTCCACTATATATATATATTCTGTGCCAAGATATTATACCACAGAAACATCTCTTGCCCCAGAAGTAGAATCAAATTCTTTTTCTGGAAGTCAATTGAGTTCTATTGCATCATCTTTTGGTATAGATTTTAACAATATGAATTCTACAGATGCTATTACTCCCTTATTATATCCGTCTCTGATGGACGATAACAAATTCATCGTCGACTTGTTTAAAATAAAAATTCGAACAATAGACAACACTATAACAACAGATTACTATTCTTTTTTAACCAAATATAAAAAATCTTCATGGATTAGCAATAGTTTAGAAGGAATCACTTCTTTTTTAAAGCCTTCCGACAACACAAACAATGCGTACGATGCTGCAAAAACACCTTATTGTCTATCTAAAAAAGATGCAGAAATTGTTTCTGAGATAAAAAGGGATATTCGCATTTCTTCAGACAAGACTACTGGTGTTATTACCGTCTTTGCTACTGCACAAGATCCATTGGTTTGCCAAATCTTGGCTGACTCTGTAACACAGAAACTCAAAACTTTCATTATCAAATACCGTACTGCAAAAGCAAAAGAAGACGTAGAACACTATAAGCGCCTAATGGATGAATCGCTGGCCATTTATAGAAAAGCGCGCAACCAATATGCTAATTATGCAGACGCTAACAACGAGGTAATGTTGGAAAGCGTAAAATCGAAATTAGAAGACTTGGAAAATGATATGCAACTGAAGTATAACCAGTACACAGCATACAACACCCAATATCAAATAGCTATTGCAAAACTAAGAGAAAAAACTCCTGTCTTCACGAAGCTACAAGGAGCAAGTGTTCCACAGAAGCCTGCAGGCCCAAAACGCATATTGACGATTATCGGTGCTCTGCTTTTCACATTCTTTGTAATTCTGGCAATAATAATAAGCAAGCAATTATTAAAAGAGAGTAAATAACAATAGAGATGTTGCACACTTTCCTTTTTTTAGCATTTATACTAATAGAGGTGTTTGTTTTGACATATATCGAACGCATCTCTTGGGGCACATTATATACTCCCCTGACATGTTTAATGCTACCATACTTGTTAGTTTTACTCTGCACAATGGCAATATCAGGACATTTCCATTTTGTAGCGTTTTACTATCCAAGTATTTTTATTTGGAATATCGGCTTATTTCTTTTTGCCATACCAAGCTACATACTATCTTTAGCCACTAAAAAATACCCCATATATTTCAGTCAAAGAATTAAAGAAGAACGATATCCTATCTTCTTAGGCATTTTGTCTATTCTGATTTCTTTGCTTTTTATTGTTCGTTTCTATATGACAATAAAAAGCAGCATCTATATGTTTGGAACAGATGATTTTGCTGAAGATTTTGCCGGACATGGCATTTGGGCTCACTTGCGCGATATGGTGATGCCTCTCTTGATAATAGCCATTTACTTTGTAAGCAAGAAGAATTGGTGGTTATGGGGCATAATCCTTGCCTTATTAACTATCCAAGTGCTATATATGGTAAAAGGATCCATCATCATATCAGCAGTTTCTGGCATATGTATTAGGCTATACGCTCACAAAATGCGTCTAAATATAAGCCTTGTGCTTAAAGCTCTTTTCGGGGCTTTTGCATTGTTCTTAATGGTTTATATGGTTTTGCCACTAATGGGAAAAGAAAACGGACAAGAACAAGCCAACATGCAATTGGTGGAGTTTGTGACCGAACATTTTTTGCATTATTTCACCAGTGGTACATTAGGACTAAGCTATGACCTTCAGCTCAACTGTCCAGACAAAGGAGATTTTGAAATATTATTATCACAATTTGTCAACATCTATAAATATATCGTTGGAGATAAAGCCTTGTTGTCGCCTGTTAACCCTATATACCTAAATACTGGTATCACGCTTACCAATGTGAGGACATTCTTCGGTACAATGTATATTTATTGCAATAGTTTTCAATTCGTATGCTACACTCTTATCTTTAGCTTCATCATGTATTCCGTAAAATTGATAGCTCACCATAGCGAGAGTGTCTTCGTATATGCAATTCTTTGCTACTATTGTGGTCTGCTGGCTATGGGTTGGTTTGAATTCTATTTTTTTCATTTAGCAGTATTAGAAGTTCCAATAATAACAATGATACTATTTCTGATTACAAAAATAAAAATTAAAAACAAAGCAGAATAAGATAATGAGTCTAAAAGGTAATTTCATATATAGCACCATACTGACATTCAGCACATATCTTGTTCCGCTGATGGTATTCCCATATATAAGCAGAATATTGGGAGTAGATAGTATTGGAGCTATCGACACCATTGACAACATCATTGACTATTGCATACTATTCTCAATGATGGGTATGTCGACTTTGGGAATAAGAGAAATAGCAAAATACAAGAACGACAAAAAGCGTCTACAGGAAACCTTCAACAACCTGTTTTGGCTAAATGTCATTTCAACAATTGTAGTTTTCTTCTTCCTGATAGTTGCAACAATATGTATTCCTACTCTTCAACAACGAATAGTTCTGTTAACAATCGGATCATTCAAATTGTTTGCAAACCTATTTTGGATAGAGTGGTTCTATCGTGGATTAGAAGATTTTAAGTATATAACCATTCGCTCTGTCATTGTCAGATTGCTATTTATAGTATCTGTCTTTGTCTTTATTAAAGAAAAGTCTGACTTTACACTATATTATATATTGTTTGTTAGCATTGTTATCATTAACGCAATATGCAACTGGACATATAAGAGAAACAAAGTGTCTCTTCGTTTTAAGCATATTGCCCTGAAAACTTATGCTAAACCATTTATTATATTAGGTATTTTTGCCATGCTCTCAGCAATATATACGAAACTTTCCATCCCTGTGCTAAGTTTCACTTGTGGCGATACAGAAGCAGGATATTATGCTACTGCCACCAGAATGTATCAAGTGGTCATTGCGCTCATTTCTTCACTAATCAGTGTTTTGATACCACGCATGAGCGTTTTGATCAGAGAAGGCAATTATAGAGAAATATCACATTTATTTGAGCTTGCATTTAAATTGCTCTTTTTCATATCATTACCTATAATTTGGTATGTAGAGTTCTTGGCTCCTGATATAATTATGATATTTGCAGGAAGCGGATTTGAACAAGCTGCTATACCTATGCGAATAGTTATATTTCAGGTATTGATAATAGGCTCAGAACAAATCTATATAATGCAACTACTTATTCCACTAAATAAAGACAAGAAAGTAGCAGTAGCAGGACTTTGCGGAGTCATAACATGGGCAATATTAAGCACTATCCTTGTTCCACTTTGGCATGGTATCGGAACTTCTATAGTTTGGGTTGCTACAGAATCTGTTGTCTTGCTAATAGCAATATACTATATAAAAAAAGCAATGGGATATCACTACCCGTGGAAACTTTTCTTCCTATCATGCATAGAAAGCATACCATACGCTGTTATGGGAGGAAGTTTGCTTCTACTCGTTGACCAAACATATCTCCGAGCAGTTCTTATCACTATTTCGTTTATCATATATTCTATTTTCTTATGGCACAAAAAGAAGATTCTTGCACAGTAGGTATAGTAACATTCAACCCTGATGCAATTAGACTAAAAGCAAACATAGACAACATCCTTAAAAATACTACAAGAGCCAATATCGTCGTTGCAGATAATGGATCAAAGAATATAGATGAAATAAAAAACATCATTGCAAGCAATCCCCAAATAGTATTACTGCCTTTGAATGAAAACAAAGGTATCGCATTTGCACTGAATAGAATTTTCGAAAAGGCTATTGAACAACATCATGACTGGGTGCTGACATTAGATCAAGATTCTGTAGCACAACCAAATCTGATAGATGTTCTTATGTCTTATAAACAAAAACAAGGAGTCGGCATCCTATGTCCAAGAATAGAAGATAGGAACATGGGACGACAATATGCCACTAATACTTATAGTGTGGATGACATAGAAATGTGTGTAACATCTGGCAATTTGGTAAATGTAGAATCATGGAAAAGTGTACAAGGCTACAACGAGTCTTTATTTATAGACGGTGTAGACTTTGATTTCTGTATCAAGCTGAGAGCTAAAGGATACAAGATTTTAAGGCTTAACTCTGTATATATCCTACACGAGGTGGGACATGGACACCTGATTCATATTTTCGGAAAAAATTTAGCTGCTATGAATCATTCACACATTCGGTTGTACTATATCGTCAGAAACTACCTATATCTCGGAAAACAATACCATCAAAAGAGAAAATGGATATCAGAAGTTGCCAAACGAATGTTTATCGTTACATGCTTTGAACATAACAGATTAAAAAAATGGAAATACATGCTTAAAGGCGTTATTGACTTTAAGAAAAATAGATTTGGCAAAATCAGATAATTTTTCAATATAGAACACCATTCTAACTTCATTCAAACACCATTCAAACATTATTAAAAAAACGCTATTATGAAAGAAATCGCTATTTTTTGCGTAACATACAATTCTTATAAAGAACTATCAACATTTATATCAAGTGTTGATAAGGCTTCAAAATTGGTACAAGGTAAAGCCAATGTCTCAATCTTCATCAAAGACAACACATCTGAAAACTACCAGAGCATAACCCCTCAGTCAAAATATTGTAACATTCAAGTTCTTGCCGACCACAACAACAATGGCTACTTTGGTGGTGTCAGGGAATTGATGAAAGGTGTAGATTTGAATAAGTATGATTTTTCTATCATCAGCAATATTGATTTGGAATTAGACGAGCATTGCTTTGAAAACCTCTGTAATCTAAACATAAAAGAAGATACAGGATGGATTGCGCCACAAATATACTCTTCATTTGAAAAGCGCGACAAAAATCCGAGAAACTTGCAGCGATATTCACTGACAAGGCTTAGGATTATAAAAATACTATACAAATTTCCACTGCTTAATCTCTTGTACACACAGACTGCATACAAGAGAAAGCGTTATCAAAAACATAAAGACGGAATAGAGATATATGCAGGTCATGGCTCGTTTATAATCTTGACAAAAGAATTCTATAAGAGATGCGGCATCATCAACTATCCTATCTTCCTTTTTGGAGAGGAAATATATCTTGGCGAGACTTGCTCAAGAGCAGGACTCAAGGTTATTTATGAGCCAAGTATTAAGATTCTTGATAGCGAACATGTTTCTACAAAAGCACTAAAAAAAGATTTCTACAATCGTTGCAACTTAGAAGCCATTAATTATCTAATAAAGAACTATTACTAAATAGAATCCGACTTATAAGTACTAAAGGTGATAAGATTGATTTTCGAAAAGGTAGAAGATAACAACATAATTGACATTAATAAAATATGAGTTAATTATCAACCTAAGTACTACTTAGTGTTACTGCAGTTTTAGCTAACTGGTACACCTGTATCAGCTTACTGAAACTGCAGTAACAAGTAAAAAAAGAAATATCAACTGCACTAATTCGTCAATGGTATGATTAAACAGGTAACAGCCTGCATACTCTTACACCATGCCACGGATTTCTCCCTCAGTGAATTTCCTATCATCTCATTTAAACGAGGAATTAGAGAATAATTGACACTTTTAATCGAATACTACAAATGAGAATTGGTCAATTCTACAAAAATCAGTATTTTTTGCAAAAATAAACAAACGAAAGCAATATAAAGCTTTTTAAATCGTTTATTTAATGAGCATAGATATAAAAATAACATAAAAAATGAATATTAAAATTGCTGTTATAGGACTCGGATATGTTGGCCTGCCGTTGGCACGTCTTTTCTCTACAAAGTACGCTACTGTTGGCTTTGACATGAACAAACATCGTGTAGACGAGCTCATGCAAGGGCATGATTCCACGTTGGAAGTTTCTGACGAATTGCTTGACGATGCTATACATAATCATAACTTTGTATGTTCAACCAACCTCGATGATATACGCGACTGCAACTTCTATGTTGTAGCTGTGCCTACACCCGTTGATAACAACAATCATCCCGACCTAAAGCCACTATGGGGTGCTAGCGAAACTGTTGGTAAGGTCATTAACAAGGGCGATATCGTTGTGTACGAGTCAACCGTTTATCCCGGCGTGACAGAAGAAGAGTGTCTGCCCGTTGTGGAGCGTGTGAGCGGACTGAAGTATAACGAAGACTTCTTTGCCGGTTATAGTCCTGAGCGAATCAATCCTGGCGATAAGCTCCATACTGTAGAGAAGATTAAGAAAGTAACTTCTGGTTCTACACCAGAAGTGGCCGACATTGTGGATAATGTTTACAACTCGGTACTTATCAACGGTACACACAAGGCGCCAAGCATCCGTGTGGCTGAGGCTTCCAAGATAATCGAGAATTCACAGCGCGATGTTAACATCGCCTTCATGAATGAGCTCGCCAAGATATTTAACGCTATGGGCATAGACACCAATGACGTTATTGAGGCTGCTGCTTCTAAATGGAACTTCATTAAGCTCAAGCCAGGTTTGGTAGGCGGACATTGTATCAGTGTAGACCCTTACTATCTCATCCAAAAAGCGCAGGTATATGGTGTGCTTCCGCGTGTTATGTTTGCCGCTCGTCGACTGAATGATGGCATGGGCGACTATGTTGCTAATCAGGTAATCAAGTGTATGAACAAGAAAGGCATTCTCGTGAAAGATGCCAAGATACTCATCCTTGGTATCACGTTCAAGGAAAATTGTCCCGACACACGCAACACTAAGGTGGTGGACATTTATCATACACTTAGCGAATATACCAACAACATCGATGTGTACGATCCGTGGGCAAATGCTGATAAGGTAGACCATGAGTATGGTATAAGCATCAAGACACAGTTGCCTAACGAGAAGTACGACGCAGTAATCCTTGCCGTTGCCCACAATGAGTTCAAAGATATCGACTTCTCTGCCATTCGTACTACCAATAGCGTGTTGTATGACGTTAAGGGTGTATTATCGCGCGATATCATAGACGCACGTCTTTAAAACATAATGATAGACATCATGAGCAATCCTAAGATAACAGTAGTTTGTCCCATATATCAAGAGCGCAGATTCATAGAAGGACTTCTTGAGAGCATAACTCTACAAGACTATCCTAAAGATTGTATGGAGGTGTTCCTTATTGATGGTATGAGCAAAGATGGCACACGTGAGTTTATCACGGAGTATGCCAAGACACATCCGTTCTTTAAGCTCATTGACAATCCTCAACGAACTGTTCCATACGCTCTCAATAATGGTATCGCTCAGGCTACGGGTGATGTAATAATACGCATAGATGCACATTGCAAATATCCTGTCGACTACTTTTCTCAGCTTGTTAGTTATCTTTATGAACTTAAAGCCGATAATGTAGGTGGCGTATGCAACACGCTTCCTGCAAATGACAGCACCAAAGCACTTGCCATAGCCCAGTGCTTATGTCATCCATTCGGTGTTGGCGGATCTGACTTCCGTATCGGAGCAAACAAGATAAAGCAGGTAGACACAGTGCCTTTTGGTTGTTTCCATCGTAGTCTGTTCGATAAGATTGGTATGTTTGATATAGAACTAACGAGAAATCAAGACGACGAATTCAATGGACGAATAATCAAAAATGGAGGAAAGATATTCCTTATCCCTGATATCGTTATTGAGTATGCTGCTCGCGACACTATTGAAAAGACGCGTCGCATGTATTGGCAGTATGGATTGTTCAAGCCATTGGTAAATAGCAAACTCGGAACCCCTGCCACTATTCGTCAATTCTTCCCTATGCTTTTCTGTATAGGTATAGTATTGGGAGCGTTGCTAAGCTTTGCTTCGCCAATCATAGCCTACATTTATCTGATTGTTATGACCATATATTTTGTTATTGGCTTCACAGTTGGCATAAAGACAGCATTGCATCAAAAGCGCCTTGCTTTAACCTTTTATATGCCATACATCTTTTTAAATCTTCACCTTAGTTATGGCTTTGGTTATATAAAAGGTTTGTACAAGGTGTTGACGAACAAAAAAATGATAGTAAACGTAAATAGATAATAAATATGAAAATACCGTTTTCACCCCCATATATCGATGATGATGTAATAAACGAAGTGACCGAATCATTGCGTTCTGGTTGGATTACCACAGGTCCAAAGGTGAAGGCACTTGAAGAAGAAATATGTAAAATATCGGGCGCAAGCCGCGCTCTGGGTGTCAACTCGTGGACATCGGGCGCCATTCTGGTGCTACGTTGGCTTGGACTGCAGCCCGGCGACGAGGTTATAGTGCCGGCATACACCTATTCGGCTACAGCTCTTGCCGTGCTTTGGGCTGGTGGCAAGCCTGTTATGGTTGATTCGGGTGACGACTTCAACATCTCTGTTGAGGCCATCCGTCATGCTATCACACCGCGCACAAAAGCCATCCTGCCAGTAGATATCGCAGGATTTCCTTGCGACTACAAGGCTATCATGTCGCTTGTAGCCGAACCTAAGGTTAAGGCATTGTTCAACGCTACATCTGACATACAGCGCAAGTTGGGTCGCATCATCGTTATCAGCGATTCGGCTCACTCCATCGGCGCCCACTACGAAGGTCGTCGCTCAGGCTCAGAGACCGACATTGCCATATTCTCTCTTCATGCTGTGAAGAATATTACAACAGCTGAAGGCGGAGCCATCTGTCTGAATATGCCTGCTCCGTTCGACAACGACAAGCTATATGCAGAAATGCGTCTGCTCTCGTTAAATTGCCAAACAAAGGATGCCTTTACAAAGTCGAAGGCTGGCGGTTGGCGCTACGACATCATTGGGCAAGGCATGAAGTGCAACCTTGCCGATGTAAATGCAGCTATCGGCTTGGCGCAGATTCGCAAGTATGAGGAGTTACTAAAGGAGCGTAAACGTGTATTCACACGCTACAGCAAAGCTCTAAAGCAGTATGCATGGGCACTTACGCCTCCTGCAGAAACACCGACTAAAGAAAGTTCTTACCATGTGTATGCGCTTCGTATCAATGGTGTCACAGAGCAACAGCGCGATGAGATAATACAGGAAATATCAAAAGCAAATGTGGCAGTAAACGTTCACTTCATTCCGATGCCTATGCTAACACTCTTCCGTGACTTAGGCTACGACATCAACGACTATCCACAAGCTTACCGTAACTATGCTCACGAGATTTCGCTGCCTATCTATCCGCAGCTAACCAATGAGCAAGCCGACTTCGTGGTGCAGACCGTCGTAGAGGCATACAATAAAGTAATGGGCAAATAAGACGTGGGTATGACAAGACTTCTTGATTTCATCTTCTCGCTTTGCGGACTAATATTGCTTTCGCCCTTGTTTCTCGTGCTCTACGTGCTGATACGTATGGAGAGCAAGGGCGGCGGATTCTACTCACAAGAGCGTGTGGGGCTTAATGGTGTGCCCTTCCGACTATATAAGTTTCGCTCTATGCGTGTTGGATCAGACCTTAAGGGACTCATCACTGTGGGCGAACGCGACAACCGCATCACACGCACCGGACTCTTTATACGTAAATATAAGCTCGATGAACTGCCACAGCTTTGGAATGTGCTCATAGGCGATATGAGTCTCGTAGGACCACGTCCTGAAGTTGAGAAATACACACGCCTCTATACACCTGAACAACAGCGAGTACTGAGCGTGCGTCCTGGCATCACCGATTGGGCTTCTATAGAATATATCGACGAGAACCGCATCCTCGGTGAGGCAGCCGACCCCGATAAGGCATATATCGAACAGATAATGCCCGACAAGATAGCACTGAACATGCGCTACATCAACCACCACACCGTAGATGAGTATTTCCGCATTATTTTTGCCACTTTATTCAATATAGGCAAATAAACAGCCTTTATACTAAGGCTAAAAGTTATGGTGCTATTCGCATAAACATTACTTAAGAAATGTAATATATCGACTTTATTTACGTTTCTTTAATTAAAGACTTAATAATGAACTTTACGAATAAACTTATAAACTGGTACTTCAACAAGAAATCGCTACCTTATTGGTGTATATTTCTTTTCGATAGTGCCATTGTTTTCTTATCATTTCTACTTGTCTACCAGCAGACTTACGGTGGAGTGAAGACACTTAGCATATTGTGGCAGCTATGTTCACTTTGCGCCATATTCTCAGCCTTCTATGGTATAGGCTTCAAGCTCTTCCATACATACGACGGCATACTGCGCTACTCTTCATTTGTCGATCTGCAGCGTGTGGGATATGCATCGCTTGTAGGCTGTGTGCTTTCTTATTTGGGTCACTTCGTATTGTTGCAGTTCGACTATTTTCAAGAGGTATATGTTGGTGGACGCCAAATAGCAATAGCATCTATTATAAGTGTGCTGTTATTGTGGGCTATACGAGTATTGGTAAAGACTGTCTACGACGTATCTATAGACAAGTTTAATGCCAGAGCTACACTGATATATGGTGTAACCAATGGCGGCATGGGACTTGCTAAACAAGTACGCAACGACAAAACACTAAAGATGTCGCTTGCAGGATTTATCAGTGAAGATAAGCATATTAAGCATAGTATGCTTATGGGACTGAAAGTATATCCACTCAACTCTAATCTGATAAATATCATACGTAAGCACCATATAGAATGTCTACTCGTTGCACGAGGAGCTCTCGAATCGTTTCGCAATAATAAGGAAGTGCAAGACTTGCTGCTTTCTGAGGATGTTCATATCTACATTCCTAAAGCCAACGAATGGAATCCTACGCTTCACGAGCCACAGCAGCTTAAGGAAGTGAGCATCGAGGATCTTCTGCCAAGAGATGAAATAACTATCGATATGGAAAGTGTGGGCGCCATGCTGAATGGTAAACGTATCCTAATAACTGGTTCGGCAGGAAGTATTGGAAGCGAGATGGTAAGACAAATCGCTAAATATAGTCCATCGGAATTAATTCTTATCGACAGTGCAGAAACTCCACAACACGACATCCGTCTGATGATGGCAAAACGGTTCCCTACCATCAAAGCTGAGACTATAGTAACTACCATCTGTAGCAAATCGCGCATGGAACATATCTTTAAGACTTTTATGCCAGACTATGTCTTCCACGCTGCAGCCTACAAGCATGTGCCTATGATGGAGAACAATCCATGCGAGAGTATCCAAAACAATGTGTATGGCACTAAAATCTTGGCAGATCTATCGGTAAAATATGGAGTAAAAAAGTTTGTTATGATTTCGACAGACAAAGCTGTAAACCCAACCAATGTCATGGGATGTTCAAAACGTATCTGCGAAGTCTATGTGCAAAGTCTAAACAAAGCTATTAAAGAAGGTTGTGTGAAAGGTGTTACCCAGTTCGTGACTACACGATTTGGCAATGTGCTTGGCTCTAATGGCTCGGTAATACCTCTATTTAAGAAACAAATTAGAAATGGTGGTCCTGTTACGGTTACCGATCCTAACATCATTCGTTTCTTCATGCTCATCCCTGAGGCTTGCAAGTTAGTATTAGAGGCTGGCACAAAGGGTAATGGTGGAGAGATATTTGTTTTCGACATGGGAAAACCTGTCAGAATAGCAGACCTTGCCCAACGAATGATAAACTTGAGTGGTGCCAAGAATGTAGAAATCAAATATACTGGATTAAGAGCGGGTGAAAAACTCTATGAGGAAGTTCTTAACGATAAAGAATCTACAAAACCTTCTTTCAATAACAAAATCAGAATAGCAAAGGTGCGTGAATATGATTATTCTGAGGTTTGTAGAAAAATTGATAGTTTGATCGAAACAAGCAAGCTATACGATGATATGGCCACTGTAAAGAAGATGAAGGAGATAGTGCCTGAGTTTAAGAGCAACAACTCTATATATGAGGTGTTAGACACTGCAAAAGCTTAGCGTAAGCTATTGCCATATATCACCACAAACAATATCTTCCAACACCCAAGCATCGCCACCGCTTGCATATTTGCAAAAAAGCGATACTAAAATAATATAGCCATAGGCTTAGGACTCATCCTAAACCTATGGCTTTATATTTATTCGTAGCGAATGTCGTTGTCGGTGCAGCAAAACACTTAGAAGCGCTTAAACTTCAATCGCAGTGTCTTCGAACGCAATATCATCTTGCTACCATTGAGTTTCTCTTTTACAAACTCTTCCTCAAGGTTGTTTATGCCATATGGTGCTAGCAGAGTTGGGTCATCGATAGGATGATCGCCACCATTGTCGCCCTTATCCTGATGCCAGTTGTCCTTATATGGGGTATGTGTAACTATCTTGTCGCGCGTCTGGTTAAAGCGCAGATAGTAGCCATGTAGGTTATCGTTGTCTATGTCGCGCACGCTGATAAGCTTGTATTGCACACCCCAGAACACCCGTTTCTTCGAAAGATCACAAGTTCCACCTGTAGCGAGAGTATCTACGCGCTCTAAGTGCCAAAAGCCATCGAAGTCGCCATTGTCGCTAGTTTCTATCTCACACGAGGCAAGAGAAACTATAGCGAGGGTGGCTATTATTGTATTTAATAATCCTTTTGTTGCCATTGTTTTAATGTATTATATTGCAAGGATGAGTGAAATTCTACCTCTGCCAACTATTTCTTTGATAGCAGTCCGCTCTTTGTTACTGTGAGTTGGAAGCCTGCGTTGTGACCATACATCTTCTCACTACCAAAATCCATGGCGTAGCCTCCTTTGACTGTCCAATTGTGGCGAAACTTATACTTTGCCTCTACAAGGAAGCTAAAGTTGTCGTATGCTTTTAGAAATGGATTACCATATGTTCCCCACCCTTTCTGATATGTTGTGAGCACACGATAGTCGAGACATTTCGTTGGCGAGCCTTCCATACCGAAGTGGAACGCATAGAAGCGGTTATTATTCACGTTGATAATGCCATCGGTGTTGTATATCGGTGATCGGTAAAGAGGGTTACCCATCACCTGTCCCCAATGTTGCCATCCAGGGTATATGCTATGGTTGTAATAGTCATCGATGCCAGCTATGTGGTCGCCAATGTTCTGGGTGCGGTCGTGGTTGTATGGACCACTCTGATATTTGGTATATATATACTCAAGAACCAAGCTGCGAAGCCATGTGCCGTACTTCATATCAAACTGCGCACCAAACATCATATCCTTCAGACTATACATGAAATAGCGATGCTTCAGCTTTGTGTTCCATTGCTCACCTTCACCATAGCCGTTGTAGTCGAGTAGAAACATCTGACTGTGGTCTTCGAAATAGTGGTCGGCATATAGCGATAGGCGCCATAGGTCGGTATCGTAGTTAAGACGTGCCAACCAGCTACCCAATTGGTTGCCTGCATCGTTGGTATATAGACCATCTGTGGCATCGCTACCACCCGGTATAAAGGCATTCCAGAAGCCCTTTATGCCGTTGTCTGTAGGTATGCGCACCATATTTCCATTGTCGTCTGGACGATATGGCTTACCACCAAACTCGCATGCCATCTCCAAGCCAAGTTCAAGGCTGAGGGGGAAGAACGAGTCCTCATTGCCTATCTTCAGATATCCTGCCTTTGAGTGGTAGAGGACATGATCGGCATATTTCTGTTGCTTGTTGGTAAAATCGTGTTGCCACCCATCGTCGGTCATCATGCCGTAGGCTACATGACCTTTAAGGTGGAGCCAACGTTTTGTCCATGGTATGGTCCAATATTCAGGCAATGCGATGCGCACCTGTGGCACAGGGCGTGCGTTGATGCCTAATGTTTGCGAACCACTACTTAGCGTCTGGCTCTTCAGTTCCATAGGATATTCCTTAGCTCCTACCGAGAGTACACCGTGCAACCATCGTGCTTCGGCAAAAGCCTGCTGCACCACCAAGTTTGATGTATAGTTTACTGGCACTGCCACATCAATTCCATAGCCTACAGCCCAACGGCGTGCCGAATCGCTGGATAGTGGACGTATCACAGCTCCACGCATATAGCCATTAAATTCGTCAAGCGAGCTCAGACCATGCTTATTGGCATTTAGCCATAGTGGAGTCTTACCCTTAGATATAGAGGTTTGCATCTCTACCTCGTAGCCGACGTTATTGTCCAATCGTTGTTTAGATGGCACACGTTCATCGTACTCCTGCCATAGATACTGAGCGCTTGCTGGCTTCAAGATACCTATAAGCATTGTCATGGCCAAAGATAGTTTTCTTATTGTCATGTCTTTAATTATATTTCTTATTTTGTAGCTTATTTCTGCAAAGTTACAATAAAATTGCGCAAAATACTTCTCCTATAGAAAAAAAATCTTATTATCTGAGCCCACTTTAAAAAGGGGCATATTTTAAAGTGGGCTCAATTCTTTTATATTTTGATAAGCATCCTTTGCAATATTTATCGTAGAATAGCGTTATTGTATAAATAACAATGTGATAATATGGAGATTTTAATCTTTGGGGCGACAAAAGAAATGCAGAAAGACAAATATATATATGATGGTATGAGCGAACTTGAGAGTTATGCAAAGCGTGTGTTAGACTTTTTAATAGCTTTGGTATCAATAGTTTTGCTTTCACCATTATTCCTGATATGTTATATTGCCGTGCGCCACGAAGATGGTGGAGCAGCAATATTCAAGCAAGAACGCATAGGAAGATTCGGCAGACCTTTTTATATATATAAGTTTCGCAGTATGAGATTAGATGCCGAGGAGAATGGTCCTGCCCTTTATCAGCACGAAAGCGATGAGCGCATGACAAAGGTTGGCAAATTTCTTCGCGAGCATCATCTTGACGAGTTGCCACAGCTTTGGAATGTACTCATTGGAGATATGGCTTTTATTGGTCCACGACCTGAGCGTAAGTATTATATCGACCAGATTATGGAGCACGACCCACGCTATCGCTATCTATATCAGATACGTCCAGGCGTCACATCTTACGCCACTCTATATAATGGCTATACCGACACCATGGAGAAGATGCTTCGCCGTCTTGAGTTAGACCTCTACTATCTTGAGCATCGCTCATGGTGGTTTGACTTCAAGATTCTTGCAAAGACATTTATCAATATTGTGTTTGGAAAGAAATTCTAATCCCAACCTTTTAAAAACGTCATACATTATAAAACAATATGGTGTACCAAAGGCTGACACAGCCTAATGGTACACCATTTTTCATTTCTCACATATATTCTATTTCTGATTATATTAGCCTATCAGAACTTGCGGAATGTAAGACACAAGGTTTCTGATTTTAATTAGCCAACACAAAAAGCATGATGTAGGGAAATTCCCCTATGGTTTAGGGAAAAACCTTTTGGATGGTTTTAAATAATGCCTATCTTTGCAGAAGATAAGCTACACCTCAGCATAATATTCAAGCAAGCTTGATATTCTGCATTCGGTTTGCATTATCTTTGCAAAAGATAAAGAACATGTGAAACAAATAAAAACTCTACGCATATGAAAAAGATATTATTAGCCCTTGTGGCATTGCTAACGCTGACAACTTCAGCACAGGCTATGAGTTATGAGCAAGCTCGCGAGCGTGCATTGTTCTTGACAGACAAGATGGCTTACGAGCTCAACCTCACCGACGACCAATATGAGGCAGCCTATGAGATTAACCTCGACTATCTGATGACGGTGAATACCTACGACGACCTATATGGTGATTATTGGCGTCAGCGCAATCTCGACCTTAGCTACATACTCCTCGATTGGCAGTATCGCTCGTTCTGCGCAGCTTCATATTTCTATCGTCCAATATATTGGAATGCAGGATGCTGGCACTTCGGAATCTATGCTCGATATCCACATCGCACATATTTCTACTTCGGTCGTCCTCACTTCTATGCAGTTTATCGTGGCGGACATAGTTGGCGCACAAATGGTGGTAGATCATGGTATCATGGCAGAACTTATGGTGGACCACGTCCTGGTTCTGACAGAAGATGGGGTATGAGAGATGGCTTCGATCGTGGCGACTATGGTCATGGATACCATGGTAACAAGCCTGCCCGATTTGGCAATGGTAGTCAGAATCATGGACAAGCCATTGGTAACAGACATTTTGGTAGCGGCGACCGCGGAAGTAGCACACGCAATAATACTGACAAAGGTTCTTCTTCTGTAAACGGTAGACCAAGCAGCAATGGTGGATTCAGATTTGGTGGAAGTTCATCAACAACAACTCCTAACCGCACCTTCACTCCTACCAATGGCAATTCTACAAACAATCGTGTAAATAGCTCTACATCAAATAGCACTCCTACTCGCACCTTTGGCGGTAGCAGATCATCAGGCTCTTCATCATTTGGTGGAAGCAACAGATTATCATCAAGCAACCGTTCATTCGGTGGCAGCAGCTCATCATCAAGCAACCGCTCATTCGGTGGCAGCAGCTCATCATCAAGCAACCGTTCATTTGGTGGCAGCAGCTCATCATCAAGCAACCGCTCATTCGGTGGCAGCAGCTCTTCATCAAGCAACCGTTCATTTGGCGGCTTTAGCCGTTCATCAAGCACACGTTCTTCTGTAGGTGGTGGTGCGAGCAATGGTGGTAGCCACTTCGGTGGAAGAAGATAACTCCCTCAATAGCACTTTCTCTAAATTGATATAAATAAAAAAGGCAGGTGTCTGCTCCAAGAAATTGGAAACGATACCTGCCTTATTTCTTTTATAGCGATAATTCTATTACATCGGCGTTCTTCATTTTCTGAATCTCATTCATTGGCTTGCCAGTATACACGCTCTGTATAGCCTTATTGATGATGCCATGACCTACGGCAAGCACCACCTTGTTGGGATATTCAGCCTTTAGCCAATCCATAAACTTGCTGGCACGAGTCTTCATATCTGCCAATGACTCTATGTCATCGGGCCATGTTTTATCCTTAAGGTCAGGAATAAACTTACCAGTAAAACTTCCCCAGTCACGCTCACGAAGCAGAGGTGTGGTGCGAACTTGCATGCCATGTGGCTCTGCAATAATCTCGCAAGTCTCGATAGAGCGATATAAGTCGCTCGAAACAAAGGCATCAATCTTTGCATCCTTCATTCGCAAAGCCACCTCATGTGCCTGCTCCCTACCCTTATCATTGAGCATGCCAGGAGTTTGTCCTTGCAATATCTGATTCACATTGTCCACGGTCTCGCCATGGCGCACTAAATATAATTTTGTCATACCAAAAGTGTGTTTTTATCTTTCGAGAGGCAAAAGTACTAAAAATAATTGCTACTTTGCAAATAAGTTGTTATTTTTGCATCTGTCATAGATTATTATATTATCACACACGTCATAATTAAGCTAAAATTACAAACTAAATCATGAAAGTACTACAAGGTTCGGCATTCAGAGCCATCTGCTCTATTATAGTAGGAGCATTGTTGGTGAAATATAGAGAACAGACTGTGACATGGATAACCATTGCGATGGGAGTATTGTTTTTCCTCTCTGGTTTAATTTCATGCCTAATATACTTTTCGCAGAAGCGTCATGCCGACGGTCCTCAGCTCTTTGATGCCAATGGCAACCAGATTCTTGGCACAAAGCCACAATTTCCAATAGCAGGCATAGGTAGCATCATACTTGGTATTGTTCTCGCCATGATGCCTGCAACATTCATCACCGGACTGATGTATGTATTGGCAGCAATATTGATTGTTGGTGCCCTAAACCAATTCTTCACTCTTGCTTCTGCCACACGCTTTGCTCGTATTGGCCTGGTATGGTGGTTGATGCCTTCGTTGGTATTGCTTGTTGGTATAATAGCCGTAGTGCGACCTTCCACAATAGCCAGTGCTCCATTGTTCGTCATTGGTTGGTGTATGATGCTCTATGGTATGATAGAATGTATCAACGCCATAAAGATATATAGAGTAAAGAAGGCATTCGAAAAACTTGCCAAGGCAGCCGACGAAGCTATGACAGCTGAAGCAGAAGACACATCAGCAGGCGAAGCTATAGAAGAGAAATAAGAAATACAAATAATATAAAAGACAAGCACCATGCTATGGAGAGCAAATCTCGCATGCATGGTGCTTATTTTATTTATATCATTAACGAGCTGTTATTCCTTAGGAATAATGCCTTCGATATACTTACACAATATAGCAATACCCTTAGCATTCTCACCACCTTGTGGTATTATTAGGTCGGCATATCGCTTTGTAGGCTCAATAAACTGCTCGTGCATAGGCTTGAGCACTTCCAAGTAGCGATCAACAACCATGCTGACTGTTCGTCCACGGTCGATAGTATCGCGCTGTATGTTGCGTATCAGTCGCTCATCAGGGTCGCAATCCACGAATATCTTTAAGTCCATAAGGTCGCGAAGCTTCTTGTTGAGCAATGTCATGATACCCTCGATAATGATAACAGGCTTTGGCTCTACATGTATTGTCTCTGGCAAGCGGTTGCACTTGAGATACGAATATGTAGGTTGCTCAATAGCTCTACCCTCTCGAAGTTCGTGCACCTGCTTGTGCAAGAGTTTCCAGTCGAAAGCATCAGGATGGTCGAAGTTGATGGCATGGCGTTCTTCATCGGTCATGCCTGTGGTATCGTTGTAGTAAGAGTCGAGAGGCACAACGGCTACATAGTGAGGAGGTAAAGCCTCTACAATCTTTCTTACCACAGTTGTCTTGCCTGAGCCTGTACCTCCGGCAATACCTATTATTGTGATATCATCTTTGTTCATAGTGCATATATATAATAAGGTGTAAATTTAAAATAGATAATCGAACATTGTTTGGTAAATCTCAGCCTTGCTTTCTGTCTTCATCGGATAAGCACGCGAACTACTTGGCATACGATATAGGCGAATGGTTCTGCCTTCGAAACTGAACTCTGTATAGCTTCCAACCTTTGGCTCAACAATACCATAGTGAGAAGCAAAGACTGAAGTTGCCAATTGTCCTGCCGTTACCACCGCCTTACATTCAGGCAATGTGCGAAGCATAGCGTCGAAGTCTGTCTGCTCCACAATCTGCAGATCTTTATCTGAAGCTGTATTCTTAGTTCGTATCACCTTTGTTGCAGTATCATACATGGCGATACCCTTATCGTTGAGAAACTCTATTATCCGCTCAAGGTCGAAGCGCTTCTCCTCAGGCTTTATAAAAAAATCTTTCTTGCCAAAGAAGCAGATTCCAAAGATGCGCCACATATCATTGGTGAAGTTAGGATAATAGAACTTCATGCTCCAACGTTTTTCCGCAGGTGGAAATGTGCCAAGCATCAGCAGTCGTGCATTCTTGGGCAAGAAAGGTTCGAAAGGATGACTTTCTGTTTGCATCATCAATATTTAATATTAGCGACGAGCTTACTTCTGCTCCTTAACAAGATATACGCAAACTGGCAAGTGGTCTGAATAACCATCAAGCCATACACCGCCAGCAGTAGTACGCTTAGGTGTGCCCTTATATTTACCTTCTGTCTGGAACAGATATGGCATACGCTGAATGGCATGCTTCCAGAATGTGAGCTTAGAGAAGTCTTTCTTACCTGCTCGGTCAAGAAGGTTTGGTGTCATCACAATCTGGTCGAAGAGGTTCCATGCGCCATTATAAGACAAGGTACCTACACCTTGCTTTGCCAACAGATTATACCATGGGTTATACATGTCGCCATCCTTAACCTTAGAAATCTCTGGCTTTGCACCCAATATCTGATACATACTCTTGTCTACAGGGTCGTCGTTCATATCGCCCATAACGAAAATCTTTCTCTCAGGATTTTTCTTCAACAATTCGTCCTTGATGGCTTTCACCTGGCGAGCAGCAGACTCACGATAGAAAGAACCGCTGAAACGGCTTGGCCAGTGACACACGATAACTGTCACAGGTTCGTCAGCCAATCTGCCATGAATGGTCAGGAAGCCACGAGTCTTAAATGCGCTATCTTTCTCAAGCTCCTGCACATATTGATATAAGGTGTCGCTTTCGAGTTTAAACAATGCAGGATTATAGAGCATAGCACAATCGATGCCTCGCTTGTCTGGTCCTTCTATATGCACAAACTGCATGTTGCGAGCCTTGAGAGCAGGCTGATTAACAAGGTCGGTAAGCACCTTAGCATTCTCTACCTCAGACAAACCAATCATTGCGCAACCCACATTCGGCAACACATCAGTACCCATATCGGCAAGAGCGCGAGCCATGTTGTGGAGCTTGTGTGAATACTTCAGTCCGTCCCAATGATAAGAACCATTAGGCAAGAAGTCATAGTCTTTCTTTCCCTCGTCATGACAAGTGTCGAAGAGGTTTTCCTGGTTGTAGAATCCTACTGCATAAACAGAATACTTCTTCTGTGCAGATGCAAAAAAGGACACGAGCAGCACAGCTGCAAAGGTCAAAAGTAGCTTTTTCATATAATTATAAATTTATCTGCTGCAAATATCGTAATTTTTATCTAATAAAATGCATGTTTAATGAAAAAATAATAAAAAAGGCTCGTTATTGTCGAATATATTTATTTACTTTGCAGAATAATCATTTATTAATCCAAATTATCTCTTATGAAAAAAAAGCTAACTTTAGCTGTGATTGCTCTCAGCTCTACTTCTTTGGCTATAGCCCAAAATGACTCTATAGGTCAGATGGGTGCCATTATGGGCGAACAGGCTTTCACTTTCACGGAGGCACAGTTGGGTGAGGAAGACAACTTTTCACAGAATGTCACCATCATCAACTCTAACTCAAATATCTATGCCTCTCAAGTGGGATATCTGTTCTCGCCAGTAAGGTTCAGGTATCGCGCCTTTAATCAGAAATACAATGATGTTTACATCAATGGCGCGCCAATGAACGATATGGAGACAGGTCAATTCCGCTATTCTCTTGTTGGTGGTTTGAATCAGCAGACAAGAAACATGGACTCTGCAATGCCTTTCGAAGAAAATGCATTCAACATGTCAAACATGGCGGGAAGTAACAACTACGACTTCCGTCCTGCCAACATGGCTGTAGGCCAGCGTATATCTCTCGCTGGTGCTAACCGCAACTATACCGTACGCGGTATGTACACCTATAACAGCGGACTCAACTCTAAGGGTTGGGCTGTTAGTGCCAACGTCACTTACCGTTGGGCTGACAAGGGTTATGTAGAGGGAACATTCTATAATGCTCTTTCTTACTATCTCGGTGTGCAGAAACTCTTTGGTGAAAACAACAAACATTCTCTTACTTTCGCCACATGGGGCAACCCTACCGAACGTGCATCGCAGGGAGCTTCTACCGACGAAATGTATTGGATTGCTAACGACAACACTTACAACCCTTATTGGGGTTACCAAAACGGTAAGAAGAGAAACTCTCGTATCGTTAACGACTTCGCTCCTACAGCTTTGCTGACATGGGATTGGAAGATAAACGACGATATGAAGGTTACTACAACTCTTGCTGGTAAGTATGGTTGGTATAGCTCTACAAAGCTCAACTACAATAATTCTGATAACCCACATCCTGACTACTGGAAGATGTTGCCATCAAGCTATTATGATGTATGGGGCGACAACACACAGTTCCAGACTGATCAGGCTTTGGCTGATTGGAAGATGGCTTACGAATACTTGAGCTCTAGCAAGGCTAACCGCCAGATTAACTGGGACCGTCTATACCTTTCTAATAGAAATGCATCTGCTCAGGGTGCCGACGCTATGTACTATATCCAGAAGCGCCACAACGACCAGAGCATGATCACATTGTCGTCTACTCTCAATGCTCATCTCGACAAGAAGAGCAAATGGAATATTGGCTACTTGCTTTCTACAAGCAACACCAAGCACTATCAGACAATGGACGACCTATTGGGTGCATCAACATTCCACAATATTAATACTTACGCCATCGGTACTTACGCTCCAGGTTCTAACGAGGTGCAGTACGACCTCAACAACCCTAACCGTGTTGTTGGCGAAGGCGACAAGTTTGGCTACGACTACGACATCCGCGTAAACAAGGGTTCGGTATGGACAAGCTACACTCGCAACATGAGACGTTTCAACTTCCTCGTTGCAGGACGTATCGGTGCTACTTCTATGGAGCGTAATGGTAAGATGCGCAATGGTTTGTTCCCTAACAACTCATATGGTAAGAGTGGTATGGCAAACTTCTGTGAGGGTGGCGCAAAGGCTGCTATGACTTTCTCAGCAGGTCATGGTCACACATTCTCTCTCGGTGCTGGCTATCAGTGGAATGCTCCTACAGCATCTACAGCTTTCCAGGCTGCAGAGATGAACAACGACTTCGTGAAGAACCTCAAGAATGAGCGCGTATTTAGCAGCGAGTTCGGCTATCAGTATCAGAACGCTTGGGTGCACGCCAACGTAAACGCATACTACAGCCGTCTTGACAATGTTACAGAGTGGACATGCTTCTACTTCGACGACATCAACTCGTTCTCTTATGTTTCATCTACTGGCAACACCAAGGAATACTATGGTGTTGAGGCAGGTTTGAAGTTCAAGCTCGCTTCTTATCTCGACTTGAAGTTTATCGGTACTATCAGCGAGGCTAAGTATATTGACGACGCTAATGTTCGCTACTTGAACTCTACACAGGGTATATACAACGACGATATCCTTCGTTGCACAGGTATGCGCGAGAGCGGTACTCCTCTTACTGCTGCTGGTGCTGGCTTTAGCTACCACCAGGGTGGATGGTTTATCGACCTCAATGGCAACTACTACGACAGAATCTATCTCAGCTACTCTACATACTATCGTATGGATGGTCCTTTGACCAAACTCAATCAGGAGCCTTCAGCACAGGATAAGGGTAATGGCGGATTCATGCTCGATGGTAGCATTGGTAAGACATTGCGCTTGAAGACTGGACAGTTGAGCATCAACTTGATGGTTACCAATATCCTCAACAACACCCGCATCTGCACAGGTGGATACGAGCAGAGCCGTTCTGACGTCACATCATCGGGCAACGCACGTTCTTACAGATTCTCTAAGAATCCTAAGAAGTACTATGCATACGGTACAAACGGCATGATTAACTTGACTTACAGATTCTAAACGACTCACTGAAATGAAAAATATTAAATATCTATTAATGTTAGTGCTCGCATGCAGCCTGTTTACTGGTTGTATGGACGATGATTGGGACACTCCAAACGCCGAGGCACTAAATAAAGCCTATGGCAATCAAGAGATTGCTGAGACTAACGTAATCACCATCGGCAGTTTGAAGGAACAATACGAAAGCGTTATCAATGCGTCCACAAACTCTTACGAGCAGATTACTGAAGATGTACAGATTAAGGGTCGCGTAGTTGGCAACGACATCGGTGGCAACATCTACAACGAAGTGTCTATCGACGATGGTACAGGCGCTATCCTCATCTGCATCTCTCAGGGTGGTTTGTTCTCTTACCTTCCTGTAGGTCAGGAAATCGTTGTTGACCTCAAGGGCCTCTACATCGGTGGCTATGGCAAGCAGGCAGAAATTGGTATGCCTTATACCAATGCTAAGGGCAACAGCTATGTAAGCCGTATGAGCCGCGTATTGTGGAACAAGCACTTCAAGCTCACAGGTGTTGCTGATGCAAGCAAGGTTGTAGCAGAGGAGTTCGATCTTAGCAAGCGTACTAATGAGGAGTATTTTACTGCTAACAATGGCAAGCTGATGACAATCAAGAACGTAGAGTTTACAAATGCTGACGGCAAGACAACTTTCGCACCAAGCGATGAGAAGGATGCTGCAAACAGCGTAAACCGCGGTCTGTCGCAAAATGGCAAACCTATAGCTACAAGCAGCATCGTAGTTCGTACAAGCTCGTATGCTGATTTCGCAGCTAAGCAATTGCCTACAGGTAAGCTGAACATCACAGGCGTATTCACACGCTACAGAACTACTTGGCAGATTCTGATACGCGACGAAAGAGACATTCAGCCTGCAGAATAACAACCTATATATATAATAAGGTGGAGGCGAATACCTACACCATAAACAAAAACAAAACAAAAAATATTCTATAATATGAAAAAGATAGCATTATCAATAATGGCACTTGCCATGGCGGCAGTGACATTCACAAGTTGCGAAGATGTTCCTGCTCCATACGACTATCCAGGAACTGGTGGTGGTGGCTCTACCACTGAAGGCGTATACCTTAATCAGAGCTTTGCTAAAGACCTTGGCGACTTCAAGTCATTTGGTACAAACGACAACATTGCTTGGACTATTGACTACAGTAGCGCATGCATCACAGGTTACAAGGACTTTAATGGCGATGGCACTAAGACCAACGAGGCAGGTGTAACATATCTCGTTAGCCCTGAGATTGACCTTACAAAGGCAAGCAAGGCTTATATCGAAATGAACCATGCTATGAAATATGAGCGTGCAGACGTAAATGCCAACAACACTCTGCTCATCAGCAAGGACTATACCGACGACCCTACAAAGGCTACTTGGACTCCAATCGCTTATCCTACAACAGGTCTTAACGATGCTTCTACCAAAGAGTTTGTTTTCGTAACATCAGCAGCAAACATTCCTGCAGAGTTCATCGGTCAGAAGGTTAGAATCGCTTTCCGCCATACATGTACAGATAAGCAGTCTTCTACTTGGGAGATCAAGACTCTCAGCGTTAAGGAAGGTGAAGTTGAGAATGGTGGTGGCGAAGTTACTCCTACTCCAGGTGAGGGTACAGGTGAAGGCACAGAGGCTTCTCCATACAATGTAACAAAGGCTTTGGCTATCATCACATCAGGAAACATTCCAGCAAGCGAAGTTTATGTAAGCGGTATCGTATCAAGCATATCAGAAATCGAAACAGCAAACTACGGTAATGCGACATACAACATCTCTGTTGATGGAACTACAACATCTGAGCAGCTCATCGTATATCATGGCTTCTATCTCGGTGGTGAGAAATTTACTTCTAATGACCAGTTGAAGGTTGGCGACAAGGTTGTTGTGTATGGTAAGCTCAAACAATTCTACGAGAAGAAGGAAATTGATTACAACAATAAGATTGTTTCTCTCAACGGTAAGAAGGCTGAAACAGGCGGTGGTGAAGAAAAGCCAGGTGGTGGCGAAGTTACTCCTCCTGCTCCAACAGGCGACAACCTCCTTGCTAATGGCAACTGTGAAACTTGGGATGGCACAACTCCTGTAAACTGGAAGACTACAAGTAAGGCAGGTAATGCTTCGCTGAAGCAGAGCACAGATGCTCATGGCGGTTCTTACTCAATATCTGTAGGCTTCAACGCTTCTCAGAACAAGCGCCTTGGATATAAAGAGATTACTCTTAAGGCAGGTACCTACAAGTTCTCATTCTATGCTAAGAGCACAACTGCAGACAAATCACAGTGCCGCCCAGGTTATGTATTTGTTACAGATGGAGTTGCTGACAAGAACTACAACTATAGAGAAGCCTATGAACCTCTCAACAATAGCACATGGACATTGGTAAGCTATGAGTTCACTCTCACCGAGACTAAGACAATCTGCTTGGTAGTAATGAATCCTAAGACAACTGCTTATGCTACAGCTCAGGACATCCTCGTTGACGATGCTTCGCTCGTAACATCAAATGGCGGTTTTGCAGAATAATCCCATATTCTTTATTATAACATCAAGAGGGGCTCACCAGAGTCCCTTTTTTTTATTCATCTACAAACAAAAAAATCATAATTGTTTGGTAGATAGGAAAATTCTTACTACCTTTGCAACCCAAAGCGCATAATAGCGAAAATTATTAATAACAATTCAATATTAAACAGAAATGAAAAAAGGTATTCATCCAGAAAACTATC
>OIZP01000121.1_pt1 | contig 53626 bp, 47 predicted proteins | sample 1588531 | NCBI WGS metagenome assembly OIZP01 (sample SAMN03283283) | human gut metagenome | biome: human-associated habitat; material: feces | host: Homo sapiens | place: Peru | collected 2012
CTCCATGCCCTTCAGGCAATTAAAATCTTTTTTAAAGATTTTAATTGGAGTTCAGCATGACTTGGCAATTCGCTTCCGTATGAAATCGGAGATTTACGGGGTGGAAAAACGGGTGTAAACAGAGTATAATAGGGACATCTGAACATAGGAGGAAGGAATATGGCCATTGTAACCTTCTACAACTGCGATCCAAAGGACGCGCCGAAGACTACCATGTCGGCTCATCTGGGAGCCAACGCGGTGATTACCTGCCGGGGACGGTTGCTGCTGGAAAAGCGGCGGGATTCCGACATCTGGGGTCTCATCGGCGGTGGATGCAAAAAGAACGAGACCGGGCTTCAGACCATCGTCCGGGAGACTTATGAGGAGCTGGGGCTGCGAATTCCCAAGGAACGGTTCCGGAAGCTGGCGGTTTACGACAATCCGGGCAGGATCGCCGCCTTCCGGGACGGAAGCATCTGGCGGATGGTGATCGTGGTCTACGGTCTGGAGCTGCCGGAGGAGCCGGAAATGCGGATCAGCGCGGAATCGAAAGAACTGCGATTTTTCACCCGGGAGGAAATCGGGAAAATCGAGATTGCCGTGACCCACCGGGATATTATCCGGGATTGGTTTGAAAATGTACCGTAAAAATATTCACTGACTGTGCCGGGGGAGAAAAAAATTCGTTGGATTTCCTACTAGGGTCTATCTGAAAACCGTTAACACGCCCAAACAGCGGGTCTTTTCCACCTGCTGGGCACCATTTTTTCTTGCAATACGCAGAGTATTCCTGCAAAAAAATGGCTTCATCAGGCGGAAAATCCCTCGCCGTTGGTCATATTTCCGGTTTTCAGATAGACCCTAGGCAACCAGGGAGATCCCGGGAAGACAAAAGATTTCGGATTAAATAAATACTTGTATATTCGGCAATCCTATGCTAAAATAGAAGCTGACGGTGCAGTATTCTAGTCGTAGTGACCATTTTCCAGGAAGGGCCTAAAAATCCTTTGAAGGGCACATCGATGAAGTCCCTGGTGTCTGCTTGTTACGCCCAGTTTTGGGTGGATGCTGGGGGTTAAGGATCCAGGGCGCGTCCCAATGGCATGGGGCATACGACCCGGTTTCCGTGGAGACTTGAATCTTGTGCGACGACGGGCAGAACCCATGTGGGCCCCGCCGCGTACGAATCAGGTATGAACCTGCAAGGCGGTGCACAGAATCGTGTGCTGTGTGCAGCGTAGCCTGCCTTGAAGTGAATATGCGGGGAAGGGAGAACAGACCGCCGCTGCCGTGGCCACGGCCAGTGCGGTTATTGCTCCCGGAAACCATGTTTGCAAAAGAGGCTAAGATTATGGAACACTCCGCCGTGGAAAACACCTAGGCTGTCCGAAAGGGGCAGGCAGGGGATTGCAGTACGGACTAAGTGGCAATCGGGTACTCATTTTTTTGGCAACACTTGAGCCTGGGGATCAAACGGAAACGACCTGTGCGGCAACGGCAGGTTCCCCTCGGTGAAAAACAACCCGACCTAAGCCGTAAGATTTATCCTGCCTGCCGCCGTCATTTCTTTGACTATTCTGTTTCGAGGAGAATCTTCTGTGGCAAAATCCTATACGGACGCTTCCAAAAAGGAGCGTTTGCGGACGATCCAATGGGTCGTCACGGTTTTTTTCACCACATTGGTGGTTTCCGGCCTCATCGGCCTGGTCTCCGATGAGGTCATGGCCAGCAGCTCTCTTCCCGTGGCCTTCGGGATTCTGCTCTTTATCGTGCTGCTTGGCATTGTTTTTGACATTATCGGCATGGCGGTAGCCAGTGCCGATGAAAAACCCTTTCATTCCATGGCGGCCCGGAAGGTGCCGGGCGCCCAGGAGGCCATCCGGCTGCTGCGCAACGCCGAGCGGGTCAGCTCCATCTGCAATGACGTGGTTGGGGATATCTGCGGCGTCGTCTCCGGCAGCGCGTCGGCAACCATTGCGGCGTTGATCCTGACCCATGTGGATACTGCCTGGCCAAGAGGGGTTTCCCTGGTCATGTCCTCGTTGGTGGCAGGACTGACTGTGGGAGGAAAGGCCATCGGCAAAACCTTCGCGGTCAGCTCCTGCACTCAGATTGTGCATATGGTTGGGCGGATTCTGAGTGCCTGGAACCGGCTGAAGAAAAAGAAATCAAAACGTTAGGTTGTGTCAGAATTGGACATTTTACAGAGAGTAAACAGCCACGAGGATCTGCTGAAGCTCAGCGACAGCGAGCGAAGCCAGCTGTGCGACGAAATCCGGCAGTTTCTGATTTCCAGCGTGTCAAAAACCGGCGGACATCTGGCGGGAAACCTGGGCGTGGTGGAGCTGAGCGTTGCCATTGAACTGGTGTTTAATACGAATATCGACCGCTTGGTATTTGATGTGGGTCATCAGTCTTATGTGCATAAGCTGCTCACCGGCCGCCGGGCGGATTTTGCGCGTCTGCGGCAGTACGGCGGCATTTCCGGCTTCCCCAAGCCGGAGGAGAGCAACACCGACGCTTTTGTGGCGGGACATGCTTCCAGTTCCGTTTCCATCGCCCTGGGGATGGCAAGAGCAAGAACCCTGCTTCAGGAGAATTACGACGTAGTGGCTCTCATCGGCGACGGCGCCCTCACCGGCGGCATGGCCTACGAGGGACTCAACGACGCGGCGGTCAGCGGCGAGCCCATGGTGATTATCGTCAACGACAACACCATGTCCATCGGCAAGAATGTGGGCGGCCTGTCCAGCCATCTGTCCAGGCTCCGTTCCAGCGACAATTATCTGGATGCCAAGCGAGCCTATCGGCGGTTTATGAAGAAAACGGCTCTGGGCAGCGCCGTTTATAATTTCAGTAGCCGGGTGAAAAATAAGCTGAAGCGGCTGCTGCTGCCGGCTACCATTTTTGAGAATATGGGCTTTACTTACCTGGGGCCGGCAGACGGTCACGACCTGCCGGGACTGGTGTCTCTGCTGTCGTCTGCCCGGGAACTGCGGGAGCCGGTGGTGGTACATGTGGTGACCCGGAAGGGCAAGGGCTATCCCTTTGCCGAGGAGGATCCGGCAAAATTCCACGGAATCGGAAAATTTGACCCGGAAACCGGCAAGAAGCTGGGTGCTAAGGTGGTCACTTACTCCGACAGCTTCGGCACTGCCATGCAGGCGCTGGCCCGACAGGATAAGCGGGTGTGTGCCATTACCGCGGCCATGCCCGGAGGCACGGGCCTGCTGGCCTTCCAGCGGGAATTCCCGAAGCGCACCTTCGATGTGGGCATTGCGGAGGAACACGCGGTGTCCATGGCAGGTGGACTTGCCAAACAGGGTATGATTCCGGTGGTGGCCCTGTATTCCACATTCTTACAGCGGGGCTTCGACCAGATCATGCAGGACACGGCATTGCTGCACCTGCATGTGGTGTTTGCCATCGACCGGGCGGGTCTGGTAGGCGACGACGGTCCCACGCACCACGGCGTGTTTGACATCGGCTTTTTGAAGCAGATGCCGGGAATGCGGATTCTGAATCCGGCCAGTCTGGCAGAGCAGAAGGATATGCTCCGCTGGGCGGTGCGGGATTACGATGGCCCGGTGGCTATTCGCTATCCCAGAGGCACCGAGGGAAGCTATTATAAGGAAAGCGGCTGGCATGGCCTGGAGGGCAGTCTGGTGCAATGTCACCGGGAAGGCACAGAGGTAGCCCTGATTACTTACGGCTCGACTCTTGACAATGTGCTGGCGGCAGCCGAGCAATTGAAGGAGCAGGGAATCGAGGCATCCGTTCTCCGGCTGCTCAGTGTGTGGCCTCTGCCTGTCGAAGAGCTGGCGGCACGCCTGGAAAAAATTCCACAGGCGGTCGTCATTGAGGAAACGGCCTCCGGTTCCGGAATCCGGGAAAGTCTGGGCTGTGCGATGGAGGAAATTCTGCCGGGATGCAGAATCCATGGCATTGATTTGGGCGGGGACTTCGTGCCCCACGGTTCCCTGAAGGAGCTGTATCGGCGGTGCGGGCTGGACAGCGATTCCATTGCCGCATATGTAAGGAAGGTGCTTGCCCGGTGAAAGTGAAAAAACGACTGGATGTTCTGCTTACCGAGCAGGGCTACGCGGATACCCGCTCCAAAGCCCAGGCCATTATTATGAGCGGACTGGTATATGTCAACGGCCAGAAGGCGGACAAGCCCGGAGTTTCCTATGAGGAAACGGTGAGTTTGGAGGTTCGGGGTGCGGTGTGCCCCTATGTCAGCCGGGGCGGTCTGAAGCTGGAAAAGGCTCTGCGGGACTTCGGCGTGAAGCCCGAGGGATATGTGTGCAGCGATTCCGGCGCTTCCACCGGGGGCTTTACGGACTGCCTGCTCCAGCAGGGGGCAAAAAAGGTCTTCGCCATCGATGTGGGTTACGGCCAGCTGGACTGGAAAATTCGCAGCGATCCCCGGGTGGTGGTCATGGAGCGGACGAACATCCGCTATGTGACCCCGGAGCAGCTGGGAGAGCCTCTGGATTTGTCCGTGGTGGATGTGAGCTTTATTTCCCTGAAAATTGTCCTGCCTGCCATTAAGGCCCTTCTCAAGCCCACCGGTCAGGTGCTCTGCCTGATCAAGCCCCAGTTTGAGGCGGGGAAGGAAAAGGTGGGAAAGAAGGGAGTTGTCCGGGAACCGGCTACCCACAAGGAGGTGCTGGACGGCTTCGTGGCGCTGGCAGACGAGCTGGGCTTTCGGATTCTGGGTCTGACCTTCTCTCCGGTGAAGGGGCCGGAAGGAAACATTGAGTTTCTGGGGCATCTGAGCCTTGCGGACGTGCCCGGCATTTGCCCGGATACGGCACTCGTTGTGGAGCAGGCTCATAAGACGCTTGACAAGGGGGAATAAGAAGTGAAAAATGTGATTCTTACCCCCAATCCCTATCGGGATAAGAATTTTCAGACCGTCCGGGAGGCGGCGAAAATTCTGAAGGAGGCCGGGGTCAATACCCGGATTTGTCTCCCTTTTGAGGTGGATCGAAGCTATGAGCTTCCCAGAGACCTGCGGTTTTCCCGGCTGGATCGGGAGTTGCCCAATGCGGAGATGGTAATTTGCTTCGGCGGCGACGGCACGATTCTGCACATGGCCAAGGCGGCTACCCGGAAGGGGATTCCCATTCTGGGGGTCAACATTGGCACCATGGGCTTTATGGCGGAGCTGGAAAGCACGGAGCTGGACAAGCTGACAAGGGTTGCCCGGGGGGAATATACCCTGGACAGCCGGATGATGCTGGATGTGACCGTTCAGCGGGAGCGGGATATTCTGTTTCACGACATTTGCCTGAACGACGTGGTGGTGACCAAAGGAGCGGTGGCTCGGATTGTCCATCTGTGTGTCAAGTGCGACGGAGTCAGCGCCATGGAATTCGGCGGTGACGGCGTGGTGGTCTCCACCCCCACCGGCTCCACGGCCTACAGCTATTCCGCCGGAGGCCCCATTGTGGAGCCGGAGGCGAAAAATATCATCATCACCCCCATCTGCGCCCACGAGATCGGAAGCCGGTGCATTGTGGCCTCCGATAAGCGGGTGGTGAGCGTGGAGCAGGTGCTCAACGCCCGACGCAACGCCTATCTGTCTGTAGACGGCGGACGGGCGGTGCGGCTGAATATGGGGGATGTGGCCACCATCCGGAAGTCCCACCTGGAGACCCGGCTGGTGCGGCTGAAGGAGCGAAGCTTCTACGACGTGGTCAGCTCCAAGTTCAGTAAGTGAGAAAGGGGAAGGGCAGTGAAATCCAAACGACAGGCAAAAATCATGGAAATCATCTCCACCACAAATGTGGAGACCCAGGAGCAGCTTTTGCAGGCCCTGCGGGACGCAGGCTTTAACAGCACTCAGGCTACCATTTCCCGGGACATCAAGGAGCTGCGAATCATCAAGGAGCTGACAAGCTTCGGAACCTACCACTATACGGCGGCAGCCAGAGAAGTGCCCGGCACCTTCACGGGAAGGCTGAATACCATCTTCCGGGAGTGCGTCACCAGCTTCGACTATGCACAGAATATCATCGTGATTCACACCCTGCCGGGTCTTGCCAACGCGGCGGCCTCAGCACTGGATACCATGAGCCGGAGCGTGGTGCTGGGCAGTATCGCCGGTGACGATACGGTCATCATCATCATGCGCGACACCAACGCCGCGGCGGCCTTCTGCGGAGAAATCCGGAATCTGCTGAACTGAGGAAGGGGGAGCGGTCATGCTGAGCTTACTGCACATTGAGAATATTGCGGTCATTGAGTGTGCGGATATTTCCTTTGACCGTGGCTTCAATGTCCTCACCGGTGAGACCGGTGCCGGTAAATCCATTGTCATCGATGCCATTTCCGCCATCCTGGGGGAACGAGCCTATCGGGACATGATTCGTACCGGCACTGAGAGAGCCAGCGTCCGGGCGGTGTTCACGGAAGTTCCGGCATTTCCCTGGTTTGCGGAAAACGGCGTGGAATATGACCCGGAGACGGTGATTTCCAGGGAAATCCACCTGGACGGAAAAAATATCTGTCGGGTCAACGGAACCCTCGTGAACGTGACGAGCCTTCATAAGCTGGGCATCCAGCTCATCAATATTCACGGTCAGCACGATTCCGCAGCCCTCTTTGATGAGGAAAACCACCTGGCCTTTCTGGACGCTTTCGCAGACAACGGGGAGCTGCGGGCTTCTTACGGGGAACGCTACGAGGCGGTGGCGAAGCTACGCCGGGAAATCAGCGCCCTGACCATGGACGAGGGCGAGAAGCTTCGCCGGATGGAAAATCTCAAATACCAGATTGCCGAAATCGAAAAGGCGGAGCTGGAGCCCGGGGAGGACGACCGGCTGGAAGAGCGGCGGAAGGTGCTGCAAAACGCGGAGAAGCTGAGCAACGGCATGGAAACCGCTGTAGAGTGTCTCTACGGCGGGGAGGATTCCGATGGGGCTTCCGGGCTGCTTGCCCAGGCGGAGTACGCCCTGGCTCGGCTGTCCCGGTTCAGCGACAGCTTCGCGGCTCTCCACGACCGGGTGTCGGATCTCATGTACCAGGTTCAGGACGCGGCGGAGGAGGTTCGGAATGCCCGGGACGACCTGAGCTATTCCGCCGAGGAACTGGAACAGATCGAGTCCCGGCTGGACGTGATTCACAAGCTCCGCCGGAAGTACGGCACCACCTGCGAGGATATCCTGGAATATCTGGACAAGGCGAAAAAAGAGCTGGACGAAATCGAATTCGCCGACGATAAGCTGGAACGGCTGAAAAGAAATTTGAAAAAAGCGGAAAAGGAAGCCTGGGATGCTGCCTTGGCTCTTCGGGAAAATCGGCAGCAGGCGGCGGACACCATGTCGAAGCGGATTCTATCTGAGCTTGCCCAGCTGGATATGCCGAGGGTGCAGTTTGCCTGCCGGTTTACGGAAACGGAGCTGACGGCAAGCGGCGCGGATGCGGTGGCCTTCTACATGTCCGCCAATGCGGGCGAAGCCTTGAAGCCCCTGAGCCGGGTGGCCTCCGGCGGTGAGCTGGCCCGGATTATGCTGGCCATGAAGAATGTGCTGGCGGAAAAGGATCAGGTGGCAACTCTGATTTTTGACGAGGTGGACACCGGCGTGTCCGGCAGAGCCGCCCAGAAGGTTGCGGAGAAGCTGCGAAGCGTGGCTGTCCATAAGCAGGTGCTCTGTGTGACCCATCTGCCCCAGCTGGCGGCGCTGGCCAACACCCATCTGCTCATTGCCAAGTCCGAACGGGACGGGCGCACCTATACCTCCGTCACGCCTCTGGATTTGGAGGGGCGGAAGCGGGAGCTGGCTCGGATTATCGGCGGCGCGAACATTACGGAAACCACCCTGAAAAGCGCGGAAGAAATGCTCCGGGGCTGAAAAATCCTCTTGACAAACCCGGACTTCTTTGTTAGGATAGCACCAACACATGGATGGGAAGAAGTAGGTACCCAGGGGATTGTCAGAGAGCTGCCGTTTGGTGCGAGGCAGTGAATTCCGGCTACCGAAATACCTCCCGGAGTGGCCTTTCTGAAGAAAGGCAATACCGCGCAATTTAGCAAGAAGCCCCAGCCGAAGATTTTGGTTCAATTCAAAGTTTTGAAAATGGCGACATACCGTGTGTATTTCCCGTTTTCAAAACTGCGGAAGTGAGACAAAAGATTGGCTGCGGCTCGCAGATACAATTGTGCGGGGTTGCCTTAGGTAGGGAAGGACGGGTACGCCCGATAGCGCGAAGGCCGTTACTGGACGGCGTGAGGGAGAATGCCGCAAGGATTCTCCAAACTGAGGTGGTACCGCGAAATTTTTCGCCCTCTGTCGTTTTGACAGAGGGCGTTGATTATTTTTGGAGGTTTTGAAAATGAAACTGTACGACGAGCTGGTTGCCCGGGGTCTTATTGCCCAGGTGACAAATGAGGAAGAAATCCGGGAAATGATCGACAACGGCAAGGCCGTGTTCTATATCGGCTTTGACCCCACTGCCGACTCCCTGCATGTGGGTCACTTCATGGCACTGTGCCTGATGAAGCGGCTGCAAATGGCCGGAAACCGACCCATTGCCCTCATCGGCGGCGGCACAGCCATGATCGGCGATCCCTCCGGCCGGACGGATATGCGCTCCATGATGACCAAGGAGACCATCGACCACAACTGCGCCTGCTTCAAAAAGCAGATGGAGCGGTTCATCGAGTTCGGCGAGGGCAAGGCCATGATGGTCAACAATGCCGACTGGCTGCTGAATCTGAACTACATCGATTTCATCCGGGACATCGGCGCTTGCTTCTCCGTGAACAACATGCTCCGGGCAGAGTGCTTCAAGCAGCGGATGGAGAAGGGTCTGAGCTTCCTGGAGTTCAACTACATGCCCATGCAGTCCTACGACTTCTACTACCTGTACCAGCACTACGGCTGCAACATGCAGTTCGGCGGCAACGACCAGTGGAGCAACATGCTGGGCGGCACGGAGCTGATTCGCCGGAAGCTGGGCAAGGACGCCCACGCCATGACCATCACCCTGCTTCTCAACTCCGAGGGCAAGAAGATGGGCAAGACCGCCAAGGGCGCGGTGTGGCTGGATCCCAATAAGACCTCTCCCTTCGAGTTCTACCAGTACTGGCGGAATGTGGAGGACGCGGACGTGCTCAAGTGCATCCGGATGCTGACCTTCCTGCCCCTGGAGCAGATCAACGCCATGGCGGACTGGAAGGACGCTCAGCTGAATACAGCCAAGGAGATTCTTGCCTATGAGCTGACCAAGCTGGTACACGGTGAGGAAGAGGCGAACAAGGCGCAGGCTGCGGCCAAGGCTCTGTTCGTGGGCGGCGGCGATGATGCCAATATGCCCACCACCGAAATCACTGCCGACAAGCTGACAGACGGCAAGATCGGTATTCTGAACCTGATGGTGGCCTGCGGTCTGGCGCCCTCCAACAAGCAGGCCCGGCAGCTGGTGGAGCAGGGCGGCGTTCTGGTAAATGATGAGAAGGTGCCCTCCGCCCAGTTTGCCATCACGGAAGAAATGCTCAAGGAAGGCGTGAAGATCCGCAAGGGCAAGAAGGTATTCCATAAGGCGGTGCTGGCATAACCGGAAGGTTAAGAAAGCATAGAATCCTATAGGTAACGATTAGATTGTCATTGCGAACCAGTCCTCAGACTGGTGTGGCAATCCGCGTCTCAAGCCTTCCCCTGAGAGGGTGGTGCTCCGCGCAGCGAATTCAAATCCAACAATTGCCAGTGGCAATTGCTCCATAATGTAAAGGTGCCCGGAGGGCGGATGAGGTCGCTCGTGGTTTTCGGAAGAACCGGGGGATTGCCACACCAGTGACATCGGTCACTGGTTCGCAATGACATTCTTCTACTTAGGTGCTTGCGCGTATGCCGGGCTTTAGCTAAGGAGGATTTCTTGCAGTTTAGCAATGGTTTCGGAGGAAGCGGGGGTCAAGGGCAGACGGCAGGTGCCGCAGTCATAGCCCATGAGCTTCATGGCGGCCTTGACGGGGATGGGGTTCACCTCCCGGAACAGAGCCTCCGTCAGGGGCAGCAGACGCAGCTGCAAATCCGCGGCGGTGTCGAAATCCCCGTCCAGAGCCGCCCGGGTCAGGGCTTGGGTCTGCTCCGGCAGGACGTTGGACAAAACGGAAATGACCCCCTGGCCGCCGAGAGCCAGAATGGGGGCGGTCAGGTCATCGTTTCCGCTCCAAAGAGAAAAGTCGTCTGGGCAAATTGCCCGGATTTTGCTGATTTTGCCCATATCCGTGCTGGCTTCCTTCACCCCGGCAATGTTGGGAATCTTAGATAACTCCCGATAGACGCTGACGGGAATGTCCACCCCTGTCCGGCTGGGCACGTTATAGACAATCACCGGAATATGTACGGCTCCCGCAATGGCGCTATAGTGGGTCAGAAGCCCATCGGCAGTGGCTTTGTTGTAATAGGGGCTTACCACCAGCAACGCATCCGCTCCGGCTGCTTCCGCTGCCGCACTCAGGGCCACGGCGTGCTGGGTGTCGTTGGAGCCGGTGCCGGCAATGATCTTGCAGCGGCCGCCGGCATAGCGGGCGCACCGGCGGAAAATCTCCAGCTTTTCGCAGTCGGAAAGGGTGGGGGATTCGCCGGTGGTGCCGCAGAGCACTACGGCCTCAATTCCTGCCGCAATCTGCCTGCCAAGGAGCAGCTCCAGCAGGGGATAGTTGACGGCATTTCCGAGAAAGGGTGTGACCAGGGCGGTGCACACCCCGGTAAATAAGGGCTTTTTCATAGACTGATACCTCCATTGCAGTCTATGCCGGGGACGGCGGTTTTGCCCGCAGGGGAATGGCCATTGACAGAAGGCGAAAAAAAGGATAAAATAAAATAGAGTATTATGCCGTTTGGGCTTTTGCCTTGACGGCATCCATTTTGAAGATACAACAGGAGAAAATAGTATGAAAAAGGCGATTCTTGCTGTTTCTTTCGGCACTTCCTATCCGGATACCCTTCAGCGCACCATCGCTACCACAGAGGAAATGCTGGGGAAAACCTTCCCGGATTGGGAGGTGCGCCGGGCCTTCACCAGCGGAATGATTATCCGAAAGCTCCAAAAGCGGGACGGGGTGGAAATTGATACCGTGACCCAGGCCATGAAGCGTCTGGAGGCCGAGGGCTATACCCATGTGGCCGTCCAGTCCACCCATGTGATGCACGGGGAGGAATACGAGAAGATGCTTTCTCAGCTGGAGCCTTTCCGGCTGCGGCTGCGCATTGCCGTGGGAATGCCCCTGCTCCATGCGCAGGAGGACTATGAAAAGACGGCGAAGGCTCTGCTGGAATGGCTGCCGCCGGTGGAAGAGAATGAAGCACTGGTGCTTATGGGTCACGGAACGGAGCATTTTGCCAATTCCGCCTATGCCCAGATGGAGCAGGTACTCCGGGAGCACTCCGACCGGGTGTATCTTGCTACGGTGGAGGGCTATCCCACGCTGGAAAATGTGATGACCCGACTGGAAAAGCGGCCGGAAATCCGGAAAATTCGGCTGGCGCCATTTATGCTGGTGGCCGGTGACCACGCCAGAAACGACATGGCGGGAGCCGAGAATTCCTGGGCCAGCCGTCTGGAGGCGGTGGGGTATCAGGTTTCCTGCGTGCTTCGGGGTCTGGGAGAATGTCCGGCCATTCGGGAACTGTTCGCCGAGCACTGCCGTCAGGCGGTGGAAGAGCTGACCCAGGGCGGGAAGCTCTGGGGTGTGGGTGTCGGCCCCGGCGATCCGGAGCTTCTGACGGTGAAGGCCGTCCGGGTGCTCCGGGAGGCGGACGTTGTGCTGGTGCCGGATGCGGGCACCGGCGACAAGGTGGCTCTGAATATTGCCAAGGACTATCTGAAGGACAAGGAAATCCGCTTCGTCAAGACGCCTATGGTTCGGGATCGGGCGGTGATGGACAAAGCCCACGAACAGGCGGCGGAGGAAATTGCCGGATTGCTGGACGCGGGGAAGCAGGTGGTTTTCCTGACCCTGGGTGACCCTGCTATCTATTCTACCTATATGTACATTCACCGGAAGGTGATGGAGCGGGGCTGCGATGTGGAGGTGGTTCCGGGAATCCCTTCCTTCTGCGCGGCGGCGGCTCGGCTGAATCGGTCACTGTGTCTGGGTCGGGAGCCTCTGGTGATTATTCCGGCCTCCCATGACCAGGAGGCTCTGATGGATGTGCCCGGCAGCAAGGTTTTTATGAAGGCCGGACGCTCCATTGTGGATCTGCAATCCGAGCTGAAAAAGCGGGGACTGCTGGAAGGTGCCGCCATGGTGGAAAACTGCGGCATGGAAAAGGAACGGGTATATCCCCATTTTGCCGATCTGAAGGAGCCTTCGGGCTATTTTTCCCTGGTGATCGTGAAGGGAGAGACGGAAGAATGCTGATGATGTCCGGCCTGGACTGCCACGCCGCGCCTTTGGATCAGCGGCAGAGGTTGGCCTTTTCTTCCGAAGGGGCAATGGAGACGCTGCGCTGGCTGCACACCCAAAGTGGGATTACGGGCTGTGTGCTGCTGTCCACCTGCAACCGAACGGAACTGTATCTGAACGGGGAAGGGGAAACGCCCTGGCGGCTTCTGTGCCGGGGAGCCGGTGTCCCGGAGGCGGATATGGAGCCTTATTTTACCACCCGGTGCGGGGTGGATGCCGCCCGACATCTGATGGAGGTGACCTGCGGTCTTCACTCCCAGATTCTGGGGGAGGATCAGATCATCACCCAGGTGCGAAAGGCCATGGAGCTGGCATTGGAGGCAAAAACCGCCGACGCTACGCTGGCGGCCCTGTTCCGGGATGCGGTGACCGCAGGCAAGCGGGCCCGGACGGAAGTAACCGTAGCCCGGGGGGATGCGTCCATGGGAAGCCGGTGCCGGGATATTCTGGCGCGGGAGCTGGGCGGCCTGGAAGGCAAACGAATTCTCGTGATCGGAAACGGCCAGATGGGGCAATTGGCAGCCCGGCTGCTGCGGCAAAGCGGAGCCGCCGTCTGGGTGACGCTGAGAACCTATCGCCATGGGGAAACGACGGTTCCCCCAGGCTGCGGCACTGTGAACTATGAAGACAGAATGCAGGCCATGGAGGGGCTGGACGCGGTGGTGTCCGCTACCACCAGCCCCCATCATACCATAACCTATGACCAACTGGCGGCGGTCGCCCGGAAGCCCCGGGTGCTGGTGGATTTGGCGGTGCCCCGGGATATTGCGCCGGAATGCGCGGAGTTTGTGACCTACTACGATACGGATTCCCTGGGCTCCCAGGGTCCGGGCACGCCGGAGGAGCTGGAAGCCATGCACGCCATTGCCGAGCAGGAGTTGGAGCGGTTCTGCCAGTGGCAGAAGCGGCAGGCTGTTGCCCAAAAGCCCCCCCGTTTCCCGATGTTTATCGATCTGACCGGGAAACGGGTGGTACTCGTTGGCGGGGGAACCATTGCCGCCCGGCGAATTGCTTCTTTGCGGCTCTTTGGCTGTGAGATCGAGGTGATAGCCCCGGAACTGAAATGCAGCGCCCAGGGGCTTATCTGGCACCCGAGAGCCTATGCCCCCGGAGATTTGCAGGGAGCCTGCCTTGCCATTGCGGCGACAGATGACCGGCAGGTCAACCATGCGGTGGGGCAGGAGGCCGGACAACTGGGAATCCCCGTGTCCGTGGCGGACTGCGAAGAGGAGTGCACCTTCTATTTCCCGGCGGTCTGCACCGGGGAAAATGTCATCGCCGGTGTGGTCTCCGACGGGAAGGATCACCACAGAACAGCCCGGGCGGCAAAAGCCATTCGTCGGGCGCTGGAGGAATTGGAATGAAAATACGCATCGGCAGCCGGGAAAGCCGCCTGGCTGTCATTCAAAGCCGGTTGGTCATGGACAGAATCGCCCAGGCAGAGCCTCAGGCGGAATTGGAGCTTGTAACCATGAAAACCACCGGCGATAAAATTTTAGACAAAACCCTGGACAAAATCGGCGGAAAGGGTCTGTTCGTCCGGGAGTTGGATCAGGCTCTTCGGGACGGACGGGCGGATTTTACGGTGCACTCTCTGAAGGATATGCCTATGGAGGTGCCGGAAGATCTGCCCCTGGCTGCTTTTTCCAAACGGGAAGACCCCAGGGATGTGCTGGTTCTGCCGGAGGGCGCAAAGGAGCTGGACAAAGATAAGCCCATCGGCTGTTCTTCCCGGCGCAGACAGCTGCAATTGCGGGTGCTGTACCCGGATATGCGCATTGCCTCCGTCCGGGGAAACGTGCAGACCCGGCTTGCCAAGCTGGACGGGGGAGAATATTCCGCTCTGGTGCTTGCGGCGGCAGGGCTGAAGCGGCTGGGGCTGGAGCATCGGATTTGCCGGTATTTTTCCGCCGAGGAAATTCTGCCCGCCGCCGGTCAGGGTATTTTGGTGGTGCAGACCCGAAAGGGAATGGATACCGACTGCCTTCGGCTGGTTCGGGATGAGGACAGCACCTGGTGCGCTTTGGCGGAGCGAGCCTTTGTGCGCACCCTGGACGGGGGATGCACCTCTCCGGTGGCGGCTCACGCTGTGGTAGACGGAGAAACGCTGACATTAACGGGCTTTTATGTCAGCGCGGATGAATCGGTACAGCGCAAGGGCGCCCTCTGCGGCCCTCGGGAACAGGCAGAGCAGCTGGGGCAGGCACTTGCGAACCAACTGAGAGAGGGGGAAGGCCAATGAAAACGGGAAGTGTGATTCTGGTAGGCGCAGGCCCCGGCGACCCGGGGCTGTTCACCCGGAAAGGACTGGAGGTTCTGCGCCGGGCGGAGGTGGTGGTCTACGACCGGCTGGTAGGCTCGGAAATTCTGAGCCTGATTCCGGAAGCTGCCGAAAAAATTGACGTGGGCAAGCAGGCCAGCTATCACCCGGTGCCCCAGGAGGAAATCAACCGGATTTTGCTGGAAAAGGCGCTGGAGGGCAAAAAGGTTGTGCGGCTGAAGGGCGGCGACCCTTTCCTGTTTGGGCGAGGCGGCGAGGAGCTGGAACTTCTGAAAGAAAACGGCATTTCCTTTCAGGAGGTGCCCGGAGTAACCTCGGCGCTGTCCGTGCCGGCCTATGCGGGGATTCCTGTGACCCATCGGGATTTCTGCTCCTCGGTGCACATTATCACCGGCCATGCTAGGGCAGGGACAGAGCTGAAAATCGATTTTGACGCCCTCCGGCGCACCGGGGGAACTCTGGTGTTTCTCATGGGCGTTACCGCCCTGCCTATGATCTGCAAGGGTCTGCTGGCGGCGGGAATGGCGGCGGATATGCCGGCAGCCGTCATTGAGCGGGGAACGCTTCCCAAGCAGCGGAAGGTGATCGCCACGGTGGCCTCCTTGCCGGAGGCGGCAAAGGCGGCGGAAATTGTCAGCCCTGCCATTATTGTGGTGGGAAAGGTATGCGCGCTTTCCGACAGCTTCGACTGGTTTGACAGCCTGCCCCTGAAGGGACGAAATATTCTGGTCACCCGGCCTGCCGAGAGAAGCGGAAGCCTCTGCGAAAGGCTTCTGGCTCTGGGGGCTGATGTGACGGCCTATCCCTGCATCCGCACTGCGGAGCGCAGGGAGAATCCCCAGCTGGATGAAGCCATGGAAAACCTGTCCCGCTACCGCTGGCTGGTGTTTACCAGTCCTGCCGGGCCGAGCATTTTCTTTGAGCGTCTTCGCCGAATGCGCAAGGATGCCCGGGCGCTTGCCGGTGTGAAAGTTGCGGCCATCGGCCCAAAAACCGCACAGGCGGCAGAAAAATACGGGGTGCTTGCAGACCTGGTGCCGGAAACCTATGATTCCGAGCATCTGGCTCAGGCGCTTTCCCAGGTGGAAGGGCCGGTGCTGCTGTGCCGGGCGAGCAAGGGAAGCGATGCGGTGCCGAAGATGCTCGCCAGTCGGGGCATTGCCTTTGAGGACGTGGCCTGCTACGATACTGTGTATGAGGCGCCCAACAGCGACCGGGCAAGGGAACTTGTGCAGGCAGGCGCTCTTGTGACCTTCACCAGTGCTTCCACGGTTCAGGGCTTCGTCCAGAGCCTGCCAGGGGTGGACTTTTCCAAGATCACCGGCTGCTGCATTGGAAAACAAACTGCAAAAGAAGCGGAAAAATACGGAATTCACTGTCGCGTTGCCGAAAAAGCCACGATGGATTCTTTCATAGAATGTATCAAAGGAGCGATTTAATATGGAGCTTACCATTCGTCCCCGCCGTCTGCGGACCAGTGATACCCTGCGGCGCATGGTGCGGGAGACCCGGGTTTCCCCGGACAGCCTGATTTATCCCCTGTTTCTTGTGGAAGGGGAGAATATCAAGGAACCGATTCCGTCTCTGGAGGGACAGTGGCGGTATTCCCCGGATCGGGTCTGTGAGGAAATTGAGGAATGTCTGAACGCCGGGGTCAGCCGGGTGCTGCTTTTCGGCATTCCCGCCCATAAGGATGCCTGCGGCTCCTCTGCCTGGGATCCCAACGGGGTGGTACAGCAGGGCATTCGAGCCATCAAGGAAAAGTTCCCCCAGTGCTATGTGATTACCGACGTGTGCATGTGCGAATACACCGACCACGGCCACTGCGGTATTCTCCATGACCATGAGGTAGACAACGACAAGACCCTGGAGGTGCTGGCAAAGACTGCCCTTTCTCATGTTCAGGCCGGTGCGGACATGGTGGCACCGTCGGACATGATGGACGGCAGAATTGGAGCCATCCGGGAAGTGCTGGACGACAACGGCTTTACCAATGTTCCCATTATGTCCTATTCCGCCAAGTATGCCTCTGCCTTCTATGGCCCCTTCCGGGACGCGGCTGGCTCTGCCCCTGCCTTCGGCGATCGCCGGGGCTATCAGATGGATCCCCACAACCGTCGGGAGGCACTGAAGGAGTGCGCTCTGGACGTGGAAGAGGGTGCGGACATTCTCATGGTCAAGCCTGCCCTGAGCTACCTGGATGTGATCCGGGAGTGCTCGGATGCCTTTGACCTTCCCATGGCGGCCTACTCCGTCAGCGGGGAGTATGCCATGATCAAGGCCGCCGGAAAGGCCGGGCTCATCGACGAGCACCGGGTGATGTGTGAAAGCGCATTGTCCATTTTCCGGGCGGGCGCGGATATTCTGATTACTTATTTTGCCAAGGAGCTGGCGCAGGCCATGAAGCAGGGGGAGTTGGGTTAAATGACACGTTCGCAGCAGCTGTTTGAAGCCGCCCAACAGGTCATGCCCGGAGGGGTGAATTCTCCGGTTCGAGCCTGCCGAAGCGTGGGTACCTACCCCAGATTCCTGGAAAAGGGTCTTGGAAGCCATGTGTGGGATGTGGACGGCAAAGAATACATCGACCTGATTTGCTCCTGGGGGCCGCTGATTCTGGGACACTGCCAGGAAAATGTGGAGCAGGCGGTGGCGGAAGCCATCGGCAAGGGTTTGAGCTTCGGCGCGCCCACCGCCGCCGAGGTGGAAATGGCTCAGCTGGTGTGTCGGATGACCGGGGTGGAAATGGTGCGGATGGTCAATTCCGGCACCGAGGCGGTAATGTCCGCCCTACGGCTTGCCCGGGGAGCTACCGGCAGAAGCAAGATCATCAAGTTCGCGGGCTGTTACCATGGCCATTCCGATTCCATGCTGGTAAAGGCCGGTTCCGGTGCGCTTACCGGCGGTTCGCCGGACTCTGCCGGTGTGCCTGCGGAAATTGCCGGGGATACCTTGACGGCTTCCTATAACGATCTGGAAAGCGTAGAAGCGCTGCTCCGTGCCAATCCCGGTCAGGTTGCCGCGGTAATCGTGGAGCCGGTGGCGGCCAACATGGGCGTGGTGCCGCCGATGCCGGGCTTTTTGCAGGGGCTGCGAACCCTGTGTGACCAATACGGCAGCCTGCTGATTTTCGATGAGGTTATTACCGGCTTCCGGCTGGCTCCCGGCGGGGCTCAGGAATACTTCGGTGTCAGAGCGGATCTGGTGACCTATGGCAAAATCATCGGCGGCGGTATGCCAGTGGGAGCCTACGGCGGCAGCCGGAAGCTGATGGAAATGGTTGCGCCTTTGGGGCCGGTCTATCAGGCGGGCACTCTGTCCGGCAATCCCGTGGCCATGGCGGCGGGTCTGGCCCAGCTGAAAATCCTGAGCTCCCATCCGGAGATTTACGACCGGCTGGAGCGGCAGGGGGCTATGCTCCAGGCGGGATTGCAGAAGGCACTCTCCCGGGTTCCTGCCCAGGTGAACCGGGTAGGCTCTTTGCTTACGGTGTTCTTTACTGACAAGCCGGTGACCGGCTACGAAGGTGCCAGAAGTTCTGATCTGAATCGGTTCCGCCAGTGGTATCTGGGACTTCTGGAGCGGGGAGTTTATGCCGCCCCCAGCCAGTTTGAGGCCATGTTCCTGAGCGATGCCCATAGGGATGAAGACATCCGCAAAATCATAGAAGCAGCCGAACAGATTTTTTAAGGGAGGATAGGTATGGCAGCACCAAAGCAGAATTATTACGATAAGCGTTCAAAGGTATTGGTGAAAAATCTCCAGAGCCGGGGCTTTGAGGCCTACTACTGCCAGGATAAGACCCAGGCATTGGAAAAGGCACTGACGCTGATTCCCGAAGGTTCCACCGTTGGCTGGGGCGGCTGCCTGTCCGCCCAGCAGATCGGTCTCATCGATGCCGTCAAGGCGGGAAATTACCAGGCCATTGACCGAAATGACGAGCCGACTCCCGAGGGAAAGACCCGGGCTATGAAACGCTGCCTGACGGCGGATGTGTTTCTGTGCGGGGCCAACGGCCTGAGTCTGGACGGTCAGATGGTGAGCGTGGACGGCAATGGAAACCGGGTAGCCGCTATGGCCTACGGCCCGGATTCCGTCATAGTGATTGCGGGCATGAACAAGGTCTGTGACAATCTGGACGACGCTATGGCGAGAGCCAGAACGGTGGCCGCACCCATGAATCAGCAGCGGTTTTGCGGGAAGACCCCCTGCACAGTTACCGGCTCCTGCGGCAACTGCAAGAGTCCGGAGTGCATCTGCAACCAGATTCTCATTACCCGGAATTGCCGGCCTGCCGGACGGTTCAAGTTCGTGCTGGTGGGGGAAGAACTGGGATTCTGAAGTAAAAATGTGTGCCAAAAACCATTCCCTTTCCACAAGGGAGCCGTGGGTGCTATTTTAGACACTTTAGAGACAAAATGTGCCCTGCCGGGGACGGCAGGGCACAACTTTTGGACTTACTTGTGATAGAGCACTTCCGTGGAGGTATCCGGATCGCCGGAGAAGAACCGGGTCAGGTTATTGACGGTGGTGGCAGCGATATTGTCCAGAGCCTCGCTGGTCAGGAAGGCCTGGTGAGAGGTGACGATTACGTTGGGCATGGCAATGAGCCGCACCAGCTTGTCGTCCTGAACGATGTGGCCGGAGAAGTCCTCGTAGAAGAAGTCGCCTTCCTCCTCGTACACATCCAGGCAGGCAGCCCCCACTTTTTTCTCCTTGATGCCGTTGATCAGGGCCTCGGTGTCCACCAGGGCACCCCGGGAGGTGTTGATGATGGTCACGCCCTTCTTCATCATGGCGATGGTATCGGCATTGATCAGGTGGTGGGTCTCCTCAGTCAGAGGGCAGTGGAGGGAGATGATGTCCGCCTGGGCAAACAGCTCCGGAAGGTCAACGTAGTCAAGCCCTGCGTCCGGGTTGGGGAACTTATCATAGGCCAGGATCTTCATGCCAAAGCCTTTGCAGATGTCGGCAAAGACCCGGCCGATTTTGCCGGTGCCCACGATGCCAACGGTTTTGCCGTAGAGATCAAAGCCTGCCAGACCCTGAAGGCTGAAGTTGAAGTCACGGGTGCGGATATAGGCCTTGTGGGTTCTGCGGTTGATGGTCAGAAGCAGAGCCATGGCGTGCTCGGCTACGGCGTGAGGGGAGTAGGCGGGCACCCGGAAGACCCGGAGCTTTCCCTCGCAGGCCTTGATGTCCACATTGTTAAAGCCGGCGCAGCGCAGAACGATGGCTTTCACGCCCAGCTGGTGGAGCTTGTCCACCACCACGGCGTCTACGGTGTCGTTAACGAAGACGCAGACTGCGTCAAAGCCGGCAGCCAGAGTCACGGTGTCCCGGTTCAGGTTGGGCTCAAAATACTTGATTTCCACACCGGCGGGAATGCCGTAGCGGTCAAAACCGGGGATGTCGTAGGATTTGGTATCAAAAAATGCAAGCTTCATAGTGCATTCCTCCTTTGCTTATCGATAGCATTATACTGAATGAGAATAAAATTGTCAATAGGCATTCTGCGGAATTTTGTTGCAAATTAAGGGGAGGTTATGCTATAATTCTAACAAGAATGGAGGCAAACGAAATGGAAAAAATCAAGAATCTGATTGAAAAATACTGGGATCTGGTGTCCTATCTGTTTTTTGGGGTGCTGACCACGGTGGTCAACTACCTGATTTATCTGCCGGTATACAATTACCTGGGCTTTTCCGCGGCGGTGAGCAACATGATCGCCTGGGTAGGGGCGGTGGCCTTTGCTTACCTGACCAACAAGCCCTTCGTGTTTCGCAGCCACGATTGGTCGGCCAAGGTAGTGTTCCCGGAGTTGGCGAAATTTATCAGCTGCCGATTGGCCTCCGGCGTTTTGGAGACGGCGATCCTTTTTGTCACAGTGGACTGCCTGCACTGGAACGGGAATATCTGGAAGCTCATTACCCAGATATTGGTGGTTATTTTCAATTATGTGGGAAGCAAGCTGCTGGTATTTCGGAAGAAGTAAACAATGCCCCGGTTCCGGTAAATGTCGGAACCGGGGATTTTGCAGTTATGCAGGTGTTGAGGAATAGAAGGGGTTTTTCCCTCATCCGTCCCGCGCTTGCGGGGGACGCACGAGCCACCTCTACATTATGGAGCAATTGCCACCGGCAATTGTTGGATTTGAATTCGCTGCGCGGAGCACCACCCCAAGGGAAGGCGAGAGTTCGCCTCCGCGGGGTATGTTAGCCGTACTTTTCTACCAGATATTCCATGGCTTCCCGGTAGCCGTTGAAGCCGTGGCCCTTGATGGTTTTTTCACATGCCTTCCCGGCGTAGGAAACCTGCCGGAAAGGCTCCCGGGTGTCTACGTCGGAGATGTGCACCTCCACGGCGGGAATGGACACGGCTTTCAGGGCATCCAGAATGGCAACGCTGGTATGGGTGTAGGCCGCGGGATTGATGACAATTCCGTCGATTTTTCCGTAGGCCCACTGAATTTTGTCTACCAGATCGCCCTCGTGGTTGGACTGGTACTGCTCTACCTCCACGCCTAAGGCCTTGCCGGTGTCCTCCAGCAGGGTCAGCAGATCAGAGAAGGTATTTTTCCCGTATATGCCCGGCTCCCGAATGCCCAGCATATTCAGGTTGGGGCCGTTGATGATGAGAATTTTCATGGCAGTTCCTCCAAAGCGTCCAGGATTTTTTGCGCGGTTTCTTCCGGGGTTCCGGCATTTTCTACCCGAATGTCGGCAAAGGCTTCGTAAAGGGGCTTCCGGGCGGCGTACATCTTCCCCAGGTCATTTGCCTGGGACAGGGGACGGCCATCGGTAGGAAGCACACTGCAATCCCGCTCCAGCCAGACAAGGTAGCCGTTCTGATGGAGGAGGGGATAGTTGCGCTTTTGGGTAACGCAGCCGCCGCCGGTGGCAATGACCAGGCCGGACTGCTTGCCCAGATCTGTCAGGGCTTTGGTCTCCCAGTCCCGGAAAGTCGGTTCGCCGTCCTGGGCGAAGATATCCGGGATGGATTTTCCTGCCAGCGAGATGATTTTTTCATCCGCATCTGCCAGGGTGCGTCCCAATTTTTCGGCAAGAAGGGTTCCAATGGTGGACTTTCCGCAGCCGGGCATACCGATGAGGACGATGTTTTTCATCTGATGGGAAAGTTCACGGTAGATTTTTTCGATGACCTCATCGGAAATTTTCCCACCGGTGAAGACCTCGGCGGCTTCCTTGGCCTGGGCGACCAACATCCACAGACCGTTTTCCCGGGGAATGCCCAGCTTTTCCGCATCCAGCAGCAGTTGGGTTCGAGCTGGATTGTAAATCACATCCAGCACCCCTTCCAGATGGGGGAAAAGCCCTAAGTCGATGGGGGAAACGCCGGTGTTGGGGTACATGCCTACTGGCGTGGTGTTTACAATCGCCGCAGCATCCCTGTGAAGATGCAGATTGCCATAGTTATTCTCCCCGGAACGGGAGATGACCACAGGGCTGGCTCCCAGATCCTTCAGGGCGGCTACCGCCGTGTTGGAGGCGCCGCCGCTGCCCAGCACCAGCACCTTCTTTCCGGCAGCCGAAAGCCCGGCATGACGGACTAGAGAGGTAAAGCCAAAATAATCGGTGTTGTGACCGTAGAGAGTGCCGTCGCTTCTTCGCAGGACGGTGTTCACACAGCCCATTTTTTGGGCGGTGGGGGACAGCTCGGAGAGGTAGGGAATGACCTCTTTTTTATAAGGAATGGTCACATTCAGACCGGAAAAATCCCCATTTTTCAGGAAGTTCTCCAATTCCTCAGACTCTTTTTCAAAAAGAACATAGGAATAGTCCCCCAGAAGATTGTGAATCTGAGGGGAATAGCTGTGCCCCAGCTTTCGGCCCAATAATCCGCACTGCATCAGACCACCTCGGTATAGCTGCCCAGATACTTGAATTCCTCGCACAGCTCGTCCAGCTCGCACATCAGCTGAACGTATTCTTCGGAGTAAATGGAGGTTTCCAGGTCAAAGTAGAACATGAACTCAAATTCGCGGTCAGGGATGGGTCGGGATTCCAGCTTGGTCACGTTGATGCCCAGGGTATACAGCCGAGCCAGCACCTTGTACAGGGCTCCGGGCTTGTGGGGAGTGACCATCATGATGCTGGTCTTGTCGGCACCGGGGTAGATTTCCAGGTTCTTGCTGATGCAGATGAACCGGGTACGGTTATTGCCCTTGTCCTGAACCGAGGCGGCAAGGCATTGCAGACCGTAAAGCTCGGCGCAGGAGCGGCTGGACAGGGCGGCAACTTCTTTACTTCCGGATTTAGCCACCATTTCCGAGGCCAAGGCCGTATTCTCCACGGGCACCACGTTTACCCCGGGCAGGGAGTGAAGAAAGTCGCTGCACTGGCTGATGGCCTGCTCGTGGGAGTAAATGGTCTTGATGTCCGAAAGGGCGGCGCCGGGGTTTGCCAGCAGATTGTGGTCGATTTTCAGCCGGAAGGTGCGGACGATAGAGAAATTGTGCCGGATCATCAGATCATAGACCTTGGTCACGGAACCGGCGGTGGAATTTTCAATGGGGAGGATGCCGTACTGGCACATGCCCTGCTCAATGGCATTGAACACCGCGTCGAAGCTCTTGAAATACATGATGAGAGGGGACTTGAAAATTTTCTCGCAGGCGATCTGGGAATAAGCACCCTCTACGCCCTGGCAGGCCACAATGGGACTCTGGGGGAACAGCTTGGGTGTGTGCTCAATGGCCTGGGAAATGGTCTGATACAGAGGGCTGATCTCTCCGTTGCGCTTGCTCTGGTAGCTGCGGCTCAGCTCGAAAAACATGGAGTAGAGCACCCGGGTGTAGTTTTCCATTTCCGGCCCTGCCATCTGTGCCACCTTCTGGAGAATGGCTCGCTCCCGGGCGGGGACGAAAATGGGAAGATTATTTGCCTTTTTGTAGTCGGCCACCTGGGCGGACAGATTCATTCTGGCGCAGAACAGCCGCACCAGCTCCTGATCGATTCCGTCAATTTCCTGGCGGATTTCCGTTAAATCCATGTCTCTTTCCTCCTGCTTGTCTGGGTGTTGCTTAAGATCAGATCATAAACGGCGATGGCGGCGGCGGCCTCCACCACGGGCACGGCTCTGGGGACGATGCAGGGGTCGTGACGGCCCTTCACAATGAGTTCCGTGTCCTCGCCCCGGCTCAGGGAAATGCTTCTCTGGGGTCGGGAGATAGAGGGGGTTGGCTTGAAGGCTGTCCGGAAGACAACCGGCATACCATTCGTGATTCCGCCCAAAATGCCACCTGCATTGTTGGTTAAAGTGCGCACTTGACCCTTTTCCATGGTGAAGGGGTCGTTGCACTGACTGCCACGCAGATTGGCAGCGGTTCGCCCCACCCCGAATTCCAGAGCCTTCACTGCGGGAATGCCGTAGACAATCTGGGCAATCCGGCTTTCCACGCCGCCGAACATAGGCTCGCCCAATCCCGCGGGCAGGCCGGTGATCCAGCACTCCACAACGCCGCCTACGCTGTCACCCTCGGTTCTGGCCTGGGCGATGGCCTCCTGCATACGCTTAGCGGAAGGCGCGGACAGAACGGGGAAGTCGGTGGGGATGGCACTCAGATCGGGGTTCAGGGGGTCGAGAGCGTCTTCGTCGGGAATTCCGGCGATTTCGGAGATTTTTCCGCCGATACGGATGCCCATTTCACCGAGCCATTGCAGGCAAAGACCGCCGGCAATGCACAGGGGGGCTGTCAGCCGGCCGGAGAAATGGCCGCCGCCGGCCGCGTCCTGGAAGCCGCCGTATTTGACCTGGGCGGTGTAATCCGCGTGACCTGGCCGGGGACAGTCTGCCAGATTGGCATAGTCTCCGGAACGGGTATTGGTATTGTGAATGACGGCGGCAATGGGGGCGCCGCAGGTAAAGCCATCCAGGATTCCCGCCAGAAATTCCGGACGGTCTTCTTCTTTCCGGGGGGTGGACCAATCGTTCCGGCCGGGAGCCCGGCGATTCAGAAAGGCCTGTAGGACTTCAAAGTCCACAGGAAGCCCTGCGGGGATGCCGTCCAGGGTCATGCCGATGGCCGCCCCATGGGACTGGCCGAAAATGGATAGCTTCAGATGTTCACCGTAGGTACTGCTCATAGCGGCCTCCTAGCCGACGGTATTCGTCGAAGAATTTAGGGTAGGATTTCTGAACGCACTGGGCACCCAGAATGGTGACGGGTTCGGTGCAGCGGATCGCGGCAATGGCCGCGGACATGGCAATCCGGTGATCGTTCACGCTGTCCACGGTGCCGCCCACCAGGCCGGTTCCGAAAATATGGAGGGTGTTGTCGTCCGCTTCCGCATGGCCGCCCAGGGCTTCCAGCATGGCAATCACCGAAGCCACCCGATCGGATTCCTTCAGCCGAAGGCGACGGATGTTGGTAAAGACAGCCCCATGAAAGCAGGCGGCGGTGACGGAGAGAATGGGCACCAGGTCGGGAATGTCCGAGGCATCGATGGCCAGAGCCTTCCGGGTAAGCTCCGGCAGGAGCCAAGCGGCGGCTCGGTCGCCCTGGGCGGAATTGGGGTTCAGACCCCGGATATCCAAGGAGCTTTCCAGGGTATTTGCCGCCAGAAAAAAGGCGGCATTGCTCCAATCCGCTTCTACAGAAAGGGTTCCGGGGGAGTGGAGTTTGCATAGGCCAGGGTACTCCGGATTAGCGCCGAACCGGCGGAGGGCATCCTTGGTCAGGTCAACATAGGGGGCGGATTCCAGCTTGCCGGTGATTTCCAGGACACTGGGAGAATCCAGCGGGGAAAGAGCCAGCAGGAAGCCGGTGATATACTGGCTGGAAACGCCGCCGTCAATGGTGTAATGCCCAGAGCGAAGCTTTCCGGTGCAGTGGATGGTGTTCGGCGCGGGGCGGGAAAGGGAACATCCCATCCGCTCCATCTCCTCCCACATGGGAGAAAGGGGACGCTGGGGCAGACGACCTTCCAGAAGAAAAGTGGCATCCACCCCTAGCGCACCGGCCACCGGCAGGAGAAAACGGAGGGTAGAGCCGCTTTCGCAGCAGTTGAGCACCGCTTTTTCGGGAAGGACTCGGACGGGGCGGACGGTGTAGCCGGTATCGGTTCGCCGGATATCCGCGCCTAAGGCGTTCAGGCAGTCTGCCGTTGCTTCGATATCCCGGTTGGTTTCCGCACAGAGAAGCTCCGTGGGGCTATCCGCTAAGGCAGCCAGAATCAGCAGCCGATGGGCCTGGGATTTGGAGGGGATAGGGGTGATTTCGCCCCGCAAAGGGGTGGGAAAAAGGGTAATATCCATGTTACAACCCCGCCTGAATGAAGGATTTGAGAGTGTGCACCGGGGTGGGGACAATGGCGCAGTCGCCGATGCGCCGGGGGATAATCAGCCGGACGGTATCGCCGGAACGCTTCTTGTCGGAAAGGGTATAGTTGTAAATGTCCTGGACGCTTTCGTCCGTAGTGACGGGAAGGCCAAACTTTTGCAGAATTGTCAGAATCCGGGGGGTATCCGGGCAGCCGCTGGCTCGGCAGACAATGGCCATGCCGATGGCCACGGACTTTCCGTGGGACAGGGTGAAGTTGCTTCGGGCTTCCACCCCGTGGCCGATGGTGTGGCCAAGATTCAGCTTCATCCGGGCACCGGTGTCAAATTCGTCCTCCATGACCACATCCCGCTTCAGCTCTACGCATCGGGTGATGACCGCTTCCCGGTCAAAATCCAGGCCTTTTTCTTCCAGATGGGCAAATAGCTTGGGGTCGTAGAGAATGCCGTATTTGATGACCTCAGCGCAGCCGTCCCGGAAGATATCCACGGGAAGGGTGTCCAGGGTGTCGGTGTCGCAGATAACGAGACTGGGCTGCCAGAAGGCTCCGGCTAAGTTTTTGCCCGCAGGCAAATCCACGGCGGTTTTTCCTCCCACCGAGGAATCCACGGCGGCAAGCAGGGTAGTGGGCACCTGGACAAAGCGAATGCCCCGGAGGAAGCAGGAGGCGGCAAAGCCCGCCAAATCTCCGGTGACACCGCCGCCCAGGGCAACGAGAATGTCCGACCGGGTCAGGCCGTTTTCCGCCAGAAAGTTCAGAAGTTTCAGAAGATTCTCCCCGTTTTTGCTTTCTTCGCCTGCGGGAAAGACGTAGGAGCAGACATCAAAGCCTGCATCCTTCAGACTGGAAAGGGCAGCTTCCCCCCAGAGAGGGAAAACGCTGGTTTCACTGACTACGCAGACCTTCTGGGCTTTGCCAAGAGACCGGACCCGGGGGCCAAGCTCGGACAGAATGCCCGGGCCGATGAGAATGTCATAGGTTTTTGATGCACTGACGGTGACGGTATTCATCCGTCCACCTCCTCTTTGCGCTTTTTGCCCTCGTCCAGAAGACGAACCAGGGTGTCCATGTCAGAATCCCGAATGGCCTGCTCATACTGCTGAAGGCTCTTAATGTAGAAGTCCAGCTCAAAAAGGGTATTTTCCCGGTTTTCCAGGAACAGCTCCGCCCACATCTGGGGGTTCAGCCAGGCTACCCGGGTCAGATCCTTGTAGCTTCCGGCGGAGAAGCCCTTGTGCTTCAAAGCGGTAGGGGACTTGATAAAGGCATTGCTCAGAATGTGGGGCATCTGAGAGGTGAAGGCAATCATTTTGTCGTGTTCCTCGGCAGTGGTCACGGAGAAGAAGCCGAAATGACAGGGCTTTAAGGCATCCTTCACCCGCTGCAAAAGGGCGATGTCGTCAAAGACCGGGGGCACCAGCACCATAGGCGCACCATTGTATAGGGTGGCTCTGCTGTACTTGAAGCCGGAGAACTGAGAGCCGGCCATGGGATGGCCGCCGACGAAAGTGAAGCCATACTCTTTTGCCACCGGGAAGCATCGGCGGCACACCTCCTGCTTTACACCGCAGCAGTCCATGACCAGGGCATCTTTGGAAACAAAGGGAGCATTTTGCTCCAGCCAGGAGGCACTGCCGTCCGGATAGATGGCAAGGAGAATCAGATCACATTGGGGGATGGTTTCTTCATCCAGCCTACCGTGGGCGGCACCTGCCAGCATGGCAAAGGACAGCATGGATTCGTTGGTTTCGGCGGCGTAGACCGTGTGGCCCTCCAGGGCATAGGCCCGGGCCATGGAGCCGCCGATGAGGCCAAGGCCGAGAATTCCTACCTTCATACCAGAACCTCACGCAGACGCTGGACACGCCGGTTCAGCTCGTCAAACTGAGCCGGAGTCAGGGACTGGGCACCGTCGCACAGGGCGGCGGCAGGATTGTTGTGCACCTCTACCATAATGCCGTCCGCACCGGCGGCGGCAGCGGCCATGGCCATGGGCGGTACCAGCTCCGCCTTGCCGGTGGCATGGCTGGGGTCAACCACCACAGGCAGGTGGGTCAGATTGTGAAGCACCGCCACGGCGGACAGATCCAGGGTATTCCGGGTAGCGGTCTCAAAGGTGCGGATGCCCCGCTCGCAGAGGATAACCTTCTCGTTGCCCTCACTCATGATGTACTCCGCGCTCATGAGAAGTTCCTGGATGGTGTTGGCCAGACCCCGCTTGAGAAGGATAGGCTTTTTTGTCTTGCCCAGCTCCTTCAGAAGGTCAAAATTCTGCATATTCCGGGCACCTACCTGAATCACGTCCACATCGGCAAACAGATCCAGGGTGGAGATGTTCATGATTTCCGTGACGATAGGAAGCCCGGTGGCCTCCTTGGCCTTCAGCAGCAGCTGGATGCCTTCGGCACCCATGCCCTGGAAGGCGTAGGGAGAGGTACGGGGCTTGAAGGCGCCGCCCCGCAGAAGGTTTGCGCCGGAGGCCTTCACCGCCTGGGCAACCTCCACAATCTGCGCTTCTGACTCCACGGAGCAGGGGCCGGCAATCATGGCGAAATAGCCGCCGCCGATTCGGGCGTTTCCCACCTCAATGATGGTGTCCATGGGGTGGAACTTCCGGTTGGCCTGCTTGAAGGGCTCGGATACCCGCTTGACAGTGTCCACCATTTCCAGACTTTTCAGCAGGTCGATGTCCACCCGGGTGGTGTCGCCTACCAGCCCCAGAATGGTGACCTCCTTGCCATGGGAAATATGAACGTCCAGGTTCATGGTCTTCAGCCAGCTGACCAGGTGGTCGGTTTGGGCAGGGGTGGTTCCGGGCTTCAGAATTGCAATCATAAGTCACATCTCCTAAAAAATATGCGCCGCACGAGTAATTCGTGCGGCGCTCAATTACGCTTTCCTGCTATGGAAGATTTGCAGCACAAATTACTATTACTTTTCAGGTGAAAAAGTAATAGTAGTAAAAGTAGAAGCTGCTCATCCGGTTTGTGACCATGGAAAAATCCTCCAAGTCCTGTAGCTAGGGACATTGTACCACGGGCGGCGGAATAATGCAAGAGAAAATAAGAAAAAAGTCAAAAAAAGAACATGGTTCCCCCAGGCGAAGGGACTTACCCCCGAAGGCGAACCCAAATCCGGGCCGCGGGAATGGGCTGAAGAAAGAACAGGACGGCGAAGGTGACGGCGAAGGTAACGAAAACCTCTCCTGTTTTCCAGCTGGGGCGCAGGGAGGGAAAGCACCGGAGAATTATCCGGCCCAGGCACCAGCCCAGAGCGGCTCCCAGGGTGTTGGTCATCAGATCGTTTACATCCGTTGCCCGACGGGTGAACATCTGTAAAAGCTCAATGGCCAGAGAAAAACCGAAACCAAACAGGATCGTCCGCGGAAAAGACCGGTAACGCTTCCATAGGACCGTCAGAAACAGTCCCAGGGGGATGAAAAGCAGTACGTTCAGAAAGCTGCTTCCAAAGTCGGAGAACAGATAGGCGAAGGGCTTCAGGTTGAGATTCCGGTCAAAGCGAAAGCGGAGCAGGCAGGGAAGCCCTGCCACTGCGTCTACCGCCGCAAGATACAAAGAGAAAACCAGGCAGACAGCTGCCCGGTTTGCATTGCGGAAGTAAAAACGGTTCAGGCTCCAGAAGGCCGGAATCAGGAAAAAAGAGGCAATTCCCGCTTCCAGGCACATGGAAAATAGTCGCTGCATGGGTAACCTCCCGGGAGAATTGTCAGAAAACCACCTTCAGGCACAGTGTGGCCAGCACGCAGCAGCAGGCATTCAGAGCAAACCGGGAATCCCGGTGGATATCGGAGGCCTTGCGCTCATATTTTTCATGGTAGGTTTGAATCGCACCCATGATGGTCTCGTCCGTAGGCACTGTGACCCTGGGGTTATGAGCCATGAAGGACAGAAAATAAATCTGTAGGGCATCCTCGTACTGCTTGTGTTCCCGAAGCTGAGTGGGGAAGGTGTCGTTATGGGCGTATGTAAAGGCGTCCGTGGTATAGTGAATCAGCTTACCCAGGGTGTAGTAGTCATACAGGCGAAGCTGCTGACGCCCCTCCAGCCGACCGGCCATGGTGGTCATGAACCGCTGGGCATTTTTATAGTTGTGCCCCCGGAGCCACTGGCAGCGAAGGGAACCTTTCAGATAGGTTGCCGGGTTCCGATCCGGCTCGATGCAGCCAAGCCGGAAGGCAAGCTGGTACCGCTTGGGAATATCCGGCATGTAGTGATCCAGCAAATACTGGGCGATGATCAGATGGCTTTTTCCGCGCATATTTTCAAGACCTCGATCATTTGATTTTCCCTGACTATATCACAAATATTCGCAAAAAGTGTGAATAAATCCGAATTTCAGGGATACGCATAAGTTCCGGCAGAAAAAGCCCAGGTTCTTTTGGTATAAATCACGAAGCGGCTCCGGTTTCCCGGAGCCGCACATGATATTAGCCGATAGTGAAGGGCAGCTTGGCAAGCTGCATCCCTTCGATGTACAAATCCAGCACATAGCTTCCGGCCTGGTCGGGCACCTTGGGCAGGGTCAGTTCGCCGGCCTGGCTGCTGCCGCCGTTCCAGATGTTCTTCCAGTAAAGCTTCTGGGTGGAGGTGTAGTCCGAGAGCACATTGCCGTAGCTGTCCCGGATGGCGTAGAGAACCTCCACCTCCGTGCCCGGCAGGTAGAAGGATTCGGTGCTGCGCAGGGCGACGGAAATGCTGTCGCCCAGGGAGAAGCTGGTGGCAAAGTCGGCAGAGTCGATATCCTCGGCGCGCCAGGTGCCCTCCGGAGTCACCAGCAGGTCTGCCTGAAGGGAATGAACCGAGAAGCCGAACTGATCAAAATCCGCAACTGCCGGACAGGTGTAGGTCTGGGTTCCACCCAGGACAGAGGTGCCGTTGGCGGCTTGCAGAGTCAGAGAATACTTGGCGCCGGGAATCCGGGGGGTGATGTCCGCGGTAGCCTTGTCCGACTTTACAACACTCTGACCTCCGCCGTCGATGGTGTACAGAAGAAGCCAGCCGCCCTTAGGCGCGTTTCCGGCAAACTCCCAGGAGGCCGTAAGCTTCCGGGCATCGGTATCCTGAACGGTGAGGCTTTCAACCCGGATGGGGTTGACGGTGATGCCGGTTCTCACAGGCTTGGTCATGCCGGAGGCAACAATCTCCAGAGTATAGCTGCTGGATGGATCCATGCCCACGAAGGTCGCATGGGTGTCCGTGACGGTCTGCCGCTCGTCATAGCCCTTGTCACCGTAGCAGCGCACATTCCAGCTGTCCACCACCACATCGCCGGGAGCGTCCCAGGTCAGGGTAATCTCGCTGTCGCTATTTGCAGATACCCGCAGGTTATCCGCCAGAATCAGGCGGGAGCCCATAAGCTGAATGGATTTCTGGCCGCCCAGGGTCAGGGCGTTTCCGGCATCCAGGGTAAAGGTGTACATTTTGCCGACGGTAAGATTGGTAATCTCCACAGAGTGCCCCTCGAAGGTGATTTCCTTGGCTTCCTCTCCCTCGGCTTCATAGTGAACCGTCCAGCGGCTGGGCTCATCGCCCTCCACGGTGAAGTTCAGAACCACGGAACCGTCCTTGGTGCCGCCTACGGAGGTGAAGGAGAGAATATTGGTGGTGGCATCGGTGGTGAACACATCGGAGGTTTTGCCGGTGAGCTTATGGAAGCCGCTGACATCCAGCTGGATGGTATAGACGGTGCTGGGACTCAGGTCGGAGAAGATGGCGGTGCCGCCGCTCAGGGGCTGGCGGCTGCTGTTGCCGTGGCTGTCGGAGCAGGTCACGGTGAGCATGGAGTCCTTGATCTGGGTGTCCACCGTCACGGTGAGCTGATCCCGGGTGCCGCTGATGAGAATCTTCTCGATGGCCTGGAGGTAGATATTCTGATAGTACCAGAAGCCGGCGAGGCCTGCCATAGACAGAGCCAGCAGGAAGGTCAGAGTGCCGATGAGCTTCTTGGCTCTGCGCTTATATTTGGAATCGGCGTATTTCTTTTCTGCTTTTTTGGCGGGAGCTTTCGGTGTATTCTCAGGCATCAGAGGATCCCGGGGGATATCTTCATCATCCAGAAGCTCGGTATCGTCCTTGGCAAAGGCGAAGGGGTCGGCAGTTTCCCCGGTTTCCGGCAGAACCACGCCCTTCGGAGCCTCATGGTGAATCAAATCCTCGGCCTTGTCCAGAATGCCGGGGAAATCATCTTTAGGCGGCTGGGCAGGGGCGGGGGGCTCTTCCGCCTCCGGTTCTTCCATCAATCCTTCCAGAGAATCCACGTCCAGCTTCATGACCGCATCATAGGTCAGGGGCTGATCCGTGGGCAAAACCGGCTGAGGTTCTTCCGGAGTGGCAGTCTCCGACTCCGGTTCTGACTCCGGTTCTGACTCCGGTTCCGGCGCTTCGGCAGACGGGGGTTCTTCCGCAGGTTCCCCTTCCGGCTCCTGGGGTACATCCGCCTCCGATTCATCCGCGGCGGCCTCAGGCCCGATCTCCGGTTCCTGGGGGATGTCTGCCTGTGCCGGTTCCTCGACGGGAGAATCCGGCTCGGGCTCGGCCGGGGATGCTTCCATGGAGGATTGGTCGGCGGGTTCGGCCTCCGGCACGGTGTCTTCCGGCTTGGGGGGCTCCGTGACGGTTTCGCCCAGAGCCGCAATGGCCGCATCCTCCAAAGGCGTGTGGGGGGTGATGGGGGTGTCGTTGACGGCATTACGCTGCATATAGGCTGCCAGAGCCTTGCCCAGGTCGGCGGGACTGCTCCAGCGAGCCTTGGGATCCGGATTCAGGGCTTTCAGAATGATCTCCGCCAGCTCATAGTCCGCGTTGATGGGGGAAGGGAAGCCTTCCTCCGGGGTCTTGTCCCGGTGGGGCAGCTGACCGTCGTTATAGAGCTGGTAGAGGATCATGCCCACGGCATAGGTATCCGCGGTGAGATTCAGGGGCTCCATGGGGTCGAAGAGTTCCGGGGGCGTATACCGGCTCTGGTATTTTTTCGGCAGGGTGGTATAGCTCAGCTCGTTCAGAGGGATAAAGCCCAGATCTCCGATGCGGTACTGCTTCTTGTCGGAAACGAAGATATTTCCGGGCTTCAGAGCCACATACAAGGAGCCTGCCTGACGGCACACCGTCAGGGCGGCGCACAGATCAAGGCCTAAGTTGATGGCCTCCAGGTGCGTGACTGGGTTTTTGCGCAGATGCTTTTCCAGGGTGCGCTTGTAGCTGCCCACCAGGTACACCTGATAGCCCAGCCGCCCCCGGGTAATGGGAACCAGCTGCCAGCCCTCATAGGACAGGAAGCCGTCCAGCTGGGACAGCTTTTTCAGGAATTCCGCTTCCTTCAGAACGCCCTCACTGACCTGACGGTAGTAGTCCATGGCATCCGCCGGATCCTTATAGGCACCGGCCAGAAGCAGCGCGTCCAGCTGGGTCTGGGATGGGGGAATGGTAATGATCTTGACGATATATTTCTTATCTTCCCGGATGGCGGGACAGCAGCTGACGCCGTCGTGTTCGCCCATGGGCTGCCCCATGGTAAAGCCGTCGAGCAAGGGGGAGATGAGAGTGGGTTCGGACATGGTTATCGCCTCCTTCTGGCATCCGGCGGCGGGGAGCAATGGGGTTTCCGGGGCGCAGACCACCGGCAGACCCATGTCTGCCCGAGAGCGGATGCTTACCCGTCTATCATAATGGAATTGTCGAAAAAAAGCAATACTTTTGTTGTTGTAATTCCCAGAAATCCGTGGTATAATGTCTGCCAGTATTGACGAAAGACCATTCACAACCGGAGGCATCAGAATGAGTAAGATAATTTGTGACGTTTGCGGCACCTCCTACCCGGATACCGCCGAGTGCTGTCCCATCTGCGGCTGCACCCCTGACATGGCGGGAAAGCTTATGAGTGAGGATCTGCTGGAGGAAACGTCGGAAAGCCAGGAGACTCCCAAGAAGATTTTTGACTTTGACGAAGTGAACGGGGAAGCGGGCGAAGATGAGGAAGCCTACGACGACGGCGACTATGACGATGAGGAAGAGGACGAGGAGGAACCCCAGTCCCAGAACACCCTGGTGGTGATCGTGCTGACGGTGCTCATCGCGGTGCTGCTCATGGCGGCGGGCTTTATCTTTGTCAAGTTCTTCCTGCCGAACATGGGCGGAAAATCCGCGGTGGCCGCCACCGAGACGACGGAAACCACTGTCAGCCAGACCACTGATCTGAGCATCCCCTGTCAGGAGCTGTACATCATCAGCGGCAAGACCGTGGAGCTCAGCGAAGAGGGGCAGATGTTCCTGCTCCATGTAAAAGCCAGCCCGGAGAACACCACCGACCCGATTATCTATACCAGCCAGGACGAGGCGATTGCCACCGTTACCGAGGACGGCAAGGTCACTGCGGTTTCCGAGGGCGAGACGGTGATCACCATTCGCTGCGGCGTGAGCACCATGGAGTGCCCGGTGATCGTGAAATACGTTGAGGAGACAACGGTGCCGCCTACTACCGTGGCAGAAACCGCTCCGGCTGAGACTGTGGCAGCTCAGGCGTCGGACACCCAGGAAACCACTCCCAAGGAAACCACCGCTCAGCAGGAGACCACGCCCGCCACTTCCGCACCGGCCAATCAGCAGCTGAAAAACGTAACCCTGAAGCTGAAAAAGACGGACATCCGTCTGGGCGTGTATTACGAATTCAAGCTGCTGCTGGACTGCGATCTGGAGCAGAACGAGGTTCAGTGGAGCTCCGAGCATCCCTATATTGCCTCCGTGGACGAAAACGGTGTGGTCAAGGCCATCAAGGCCGGTACCACCTCCATCACCGCCCAGTACGGCGATCAGAAGGTCACCTGCATGGTTCGGTGCTATTAAAATTATGAAAGAACGGGCAGCTCATCACGAGCTGCCCGTTTGCTATTCGCCTTCGACAATGGCTTTTCTGCGGAACAAAAAGGAAATGCTCCAAAGACCTGCCAGGCCTACAGCAGTGTAAACCAGTCTGCTGAACAGAGAACCGGCGCCGCCGAAGAGCCATGCTACCAGGTCAAACTGGAAAATTCCCACCAGCCCCCAGTTGACACAGCCGATAATGGAAAAAATCAGCGCAAGCGTATCCATAAATCCAACCTCCCTTTGGGTGATGTCCATAGAATATGCGGATTTTGAAATTTTATCAGGATTGCGATTGAAAAACCGGGGCGTTTCCGTTATAATGACAGAAAACGGAAAAAGGAAGGTACTTACCATGACCACACTATACGAAGGCGCGTTCGCCAAGGTAAACCTGACACTGGACGTGCTGGGAAAGCGGGAAGACGGCTACCACGATTTGCAGAGCGTCATGCAGACCATCTCCGTCCGGGATGATGTGGAGATTGACGTGGGCACGGGAAAGCCCTGGGTTCTTACCTGCACCAACCCGGAGATTCCCACGGACGAGAGAAATCTGGCCTGGAAAGCGGCAAAGGTTTTCTGCGAGACCCTGAAGAAAGATCCGGGCGGCCTGGCGATCCGCATTCTCAAGCGGATTCCCTCCGGCGCGGGACTGGGCGGCGGCAGTGCGGATGCGGCGGCGGTGCTTCGGGCTCTGAACCGGTATTATGATGCCCCTCTATCCATTATGGCACTGGCAGAGCTGGGTGCGCTGGTGGGAAGCGATGTGCCCTTCTGCGTACTGGGCGGAACGGCTATGGTGGAGGGCAGAGGCGAGCGGCTGCGGAAGCTGCCGGATATGCCGGATTGTACCTTCGTGATCTGCAAGCCGGATTTCTCCGTGTCTACCCCGGAGCTCTATCAGAAGATCGACACCGTGGCCATCGCCGACCGGCCGGATAACCGAGCCATGGAGGCTGCGATTCTGGCAGGAGATCTGGGCAAGGTTGCGGAAAACGTGTGCAACGTCTTTGACCCCGTTGTGACCTCTGATCATCTGGAACTGAATTACATCAAGTCCGTCTGCCACAGCTATGGGGCTCTTGCCCAGCAGATGACCGGTTCCGGCTCCGCGATTTTCGCGATTATGGACAGCTTCGAATATGCCGCGGTGGTATGCAATATGCTGAAGGAAAACTATCCCCGGGTGTTTATCGGAAAACCCGTATAACTTTGTGAATTGCCGTCCATACTGGGAGTATTTCAGTATGGACGGTGTTTTTTATGAGGCAAATGGGAAAGCGTATTGGAATTTGTCTGCTGCTGGCGGCGGTGTGCTGGACGGTGGGGATCGTCCGGGATCGGGCTTTTCTGAACCGGGAGCTGATCCGGCTTCATGTGGTGGCCAATTCCGACAGCGACGAAGACCAGGCCGTCAAGCTTCGGGTTCGGGACGCGGTGCTGGGTAGCATCCGCTCGGATTTGAAGATGGTTGGGGACGTAAACCAGGCCAAAGCCTATCTGAGAGAGAATCTGCCGAAAATCCAGGCGGCTGCCAACCGGACGCTGGAGGCGGCAGGGGTGGATGCCCAGGCGGCGGTGACACTGGAAAAGGAAGCCTTCGACATTCGCAGGTACGATACGTTTTCTCTGCCTGCGGGGGTTTATGAGTCCCTGCGGATTGTCATTGGTGAGGGAGCCGGTAAAAACTGGTGGTGCGTGGCCTTTCCGGAACTATGCCTCAGCGCCGTCGGCACGGACTTCTGTGAGACGGCTCAGGCGGCAGGAATGAACCAGAATCTTACCGAGAGCCTGACCCAGGAGGACTGCTCCATTCGGTTCTTTCTGCTGGATGCCCTGGGACAGTTGGAAACCAAACTGGAATCCTACCCGTTTTTTGGGACGAATTCTGTAGTATCATAGAGAAAAAAGGAGGCGGGGCATATGGTGCATCTGCTTTTGGGAAAGGATTGGACGGCCAACACCGATGAAATCTTCCGGCGAATCGCCGGGGATGTGGCAAGTCGGCAGGGAAACCGGATTCTGATGGTGCCGGAGCTCATCAGCCATGAAGCCGAGCGGAATCTGTGTCAGACGGCGGGGGACACCGCCAGCCGCTATGCGGAGGTGCTGTCCTTTACCCGGCTGTTCCGCCGGGTGTCGGATACCATGGGCAAGGGTGCGGTGGAGTGCCTGGACAGCGGCGGCCGGGTGGTGGCCATGGCTGCGGCGGCAAGACAGCTGAGCAGTAAATTAAAGGCCTACGCGGCGGTGGAGACCAAGCCGGAGTTCCTGACAGGCCTCATTGACGCGGTGGACGAGTTCAAACGGTGCTGCATCACCCCGGAAGATCTGATGGAGGCCGCCCGGCAGACGGAAGGCTCTCTAGCCCAGAAGCTGGAGGAGCTGTCATTGCTGATGGCAGGCTACGACAGTCTCTGCGCCCGGGGAAAGCGGGATCCCAGAGACCAGATGACCTGGCTTTTAGAGCAGCTGGAGGAGGGCACCTTTGCCCAGGAGCATGTATTTTACATAGACGGTTTCCCGGATTTTACGAGACAAAATCTGGCGATTCTGGAATTTCTGATGGAAAACGCAAAGGACGTCACCATCAGCCTGAACTGCGATCAGGTAGACTCCAAGCTGCTGGCCTTTGAGAAGGCCGGGCAGACGGCAAAGCTATTGTACAACGCCGCCAAACGGGCGGGGATTCCTATTTCCGTGGAGACTGTCGAACCTCGGCAGGACGGCCTGGGTCCGGTGCGGGAAAGACTGTTTCAGGGAAACATTCCGGAAGGGAAGGCAAAGGGGAGCCTGGAGGTTGTCCACCGGGGCAGTGTTTACGCCGAGTGCCTGCTGGCGGCCCACCGGGTGCGAGAGCTGGCGGCAGATGGGGCAAGGTATCGGGACATTGCGGTGGTGTGCACGGATATGGCGGCCTATCAGCCCTTTATGGATCTGGTATTTCATCGGTTCCACATTCCGCTGTACCGTTCGGGCACCGAGGAAATTCTGACCACCGGCGTCATTGCCACGGTGATTTCCGGCCTGGAGGCGGCAGTAGGCGGTTTTGAGCTTCGGGATGTGCTGGGATATCTGCGTGCGCCCTTGTCGCCCCTGGATGTAGATACCTGTGACCAGGTGGAAAACTACGCCATCACCTGGGCACTGCGGGGAAAGGCCTGGGCGGAAAACTGGACGGGGCATCCGGAGGGCCTTGGCGGCGTGTGGGATGAGGATTCCCAGACCCGGCTGGCGGCTCTGAACGCCGCCCGGGCGCAGACGATTGACCCGCTTATCCGGCTGCGGAATCGGTTCCGGGAGGCGGTCAGCCTGAAGCAGCAGGTTTTGGGGCTCTACGAATTTTTGAAGGAAATCCGTCTTGCGGAAAGGCTCACCGATCTTGCCCGGGAGCTGGAGGCAGAGGGGGAACCCCGGCAGGCTCAAATCTTAAATCAGCTGTGGGAAATTCTGATTTCCGCTCTGGAGCAGATGTACGCGGTGCTGGGGGATACGGCCTGGGAGACGGAGCATTTTGTGCGGCTTCTGCGGCTGCTGCTGAGTCAGTACGATGTGGGCACTATTCCGCCGGTTTTGGATGCGGTGCAGATGGGCCCGGTGGACGCCATGCGCTGCAACCGGCAGAAGCATCTGATTGTGCTGGGGGCGGAGGAAGGAAAGCTCCCCGGCTACAGCGGCTCCACCGGCGTACTGACGGATCAGGAACGGGTCCAGCTGCGCTCTCTGGGAGTGCCGCTCACCGGCGGCTCCGTAGAGGGCATTCAGGCGGAATTTGCGGAGATTTACGGTGTGTTCTGCGGGGCGCGGCAATCCATTCTCGTTAGCTGCGCCGGGGAGCAGCCATCCTTTCTGTATCATCGGCTGGCGAAGCTGGCAGGCGGCGAGACTGAGACAGTGAGCCTTCCGGGCTTTGCCCAGGCGGACGGAACCGAGGCGGGGGCCTATCTTGCCCGGTGGGACGCAAAGAGCCTGGCGGAAAGGCTGGATGTGCTTCCCGGCTATCGGGAGACGGAGTGCGCAAAGGGCTATACCCTGGGAAGGGTTGCGCGGAACAGCGTGGAGGGGCTCTATGGCAGAACGCTGAATCTGTCCGCCTCTCAGATCGACCGGCAGGCGGAGTGCCGGCTTTCCTATTTCCTGAAATACGGTCTCCGGGCCCGGGAGCGGAAGCAGGCGGCCATCGACCCGGCGGAATTCGGCACCTATGTCCATGCGGTGCTGGAAAATACCGCCCGGTGCGTCCGGGATATGGGGGGATTTCACCAGGTGACCCTGGAAGAAACCATGAAAATTGCCCATGATTTCAGTGAGCGTTATGCCGCCGACCGGTTCCGGCAGCTGGACAGCCAGCGGATGAGCTACCTCTTCCGTCGGAATCTGGAGGAGCTGGACATAGTGGTCCGGGAGCTGTGGGCAGAGCTGAGCCAGTCGGAATTTCAGCCGGAGCAGTTCGAGCTTGGCTTTGGCCGGGGGGAGAAAATGCCTGCCATTGCCATTGAAAATCCGGAAATGAACGCGGTGCTCCGAGGCTTTGTGGATCGGGTGGATGTGTGGGATTCCGGAGCCAGCACCTACTATCGGGTGGTGGACTACAAAACCGGCAAAAAGGATTTTGACTACTGCGACGTGTTCAACGGCGTGGGGCTGCAAATGCTTCTGTACCTCTTTGCTTTGGCCGAGGGCGGCGAGGGACTGCTGGGCGATCACCCGATTCCAGCGGGGGTGCAGTATTTCCCGGCCAGAGCCCCTTATCTTTCGGCGGAAGGCAGGCTTAACGAGGAGCAGGCGGAAAAGGAACGGGCAGCCCAGTGGAAGCGAAAAGGACTGCTTCTGAAGGACGAGGCGGTGCTGAAGGCCATGGAGCCGGGAGAAAATCCCGCAAGACTTTGCTGCACCGTCAAAAAGGACGGAAGCCTGTCCGGCGACATCGCGGACAGAGACCAGCTGAAGCTGCTGAAGAAATTCGTGTTCCGGGTGCTCAGCCGGATGGTGGAGGACATTGCCTCCGGAGACGTGGAGCCGAATCCCTATACCCGGGGCACCAGCCACAACGCCTGTGCCTTCTGCCCCTATGGGGCGGTGTGCCATCAGGCGGATGTGGAGGGCAGACGCAATTACAAGGCCATGACCGCCCAGCGGTTCTGGGAGGAAGTGGAAAAGGAGATGAACACCCATGGCTGAGAAGCTGACACCTCAGCAGGAGCAGGCGGTCACCAATCGGGGCGGGCGGCTGCTGATTTCCGCCGCTGCCGGTTCGGGAAAAACCAAGGTGCTGATCGACCGGCTGATGACCTATCTGACGGATCCCAATGACCCAGCCAATCTGGATGATTTTCTGATGATTACCTACACCAAGGCCGCCGCGGCGGAGCTTCGGGGAAAAATCGCAAAAAAGCTCAGCGAGCGGATTGCCCAGGAGCCGGAGAAAACCCATCTGCAAAAGCAGATGCAGCGGTTGTTTCTGGCGAAAATTTCTACGGTTCACGGCTTCTGCTCGGATATTCTTCGGGAATATGCCTATCGGCTGGACATTCCGGCGGATTTCCGGGTGGCAGACGAAAACGAATGCCGGGAAATCCGGGAGCGGGTGCTGGAGGATTTGCTGGATCGGGCCTACGAAAGCGAGGACGCACCGGAATTCCGGGCGTTTATCGAGTCCCAGGGCCTGGGTCGGGATGACCGGCTGGTGCCGCAGATTATTGAAAAAGTCTATGACAGTGCCCGGTGTCATCTGAACCCCCAGGGCTGGCTGAGGGAATGCCTGGAACTGCTGGAAACCGGAGGAATTCAGGATGCCGGACAGACAATCTGGGGAAAGAGTTTGATGGACGACCTGGACGAATATCTGGACAGCCAGATTTCTGTGTTCCGCCAGTGCATCCGGCAGATGGAGTGCTGCGACGGGCTGGAAAAACCGATTCTCAATTTTCAGGATACCCTTCATCGGCTGGAAAGCTTGAAGGAAAAAACCTCCTGGGACAAGATCGTGACCGGGCGGAATGTGGACTACGGAAGACTGGTATTCCCGAAAAAGAGTGCTGACCCGGAGCTGGCCGAGCGGGTTAAGGCTGCCCGGAATGCCTGCAAGGCGGGACTGGAAAAGAAGCTGCGCAATTTCACCGACGATTCCGCCCAGATTCTTGCCGATCTGCGCCAGTCGGCGGAGGGAGCCCGGGGGCTCGTGTGGCTGGTGGAACAGTTTTCCCAGGATTATCGCCGAGCCAAGAGAAGCCGGAGAATCCTGGATTTCAGCGACTTGGAGCAGTACACCCTGGATTTATTGGTTGGAAAATCCCGTGGAACCCCCACTGCCGCAGCCTCGGAGATTGGCAGTCGGTTCCGGGAAATCCTGGTGGACGAATACCAGGACTCCAACGCGGTGCAGGATGCCATTTTTGACGCACTCAGCCGGAAGCGGCAGAACTGCTTCTTAGTCGGTGACGTGAAGCAGTCTATCTACCAGTTCCGGCTGGCGGATCCGGGAATCTTCCTGGAAAAATACAACCAATACGGAAGTCCGGAGGAGGCTCTGCCCGGAGAGGGACGGAAGGTGCTGCTCAGCCACAATTTCCGTTCCGGCCCGGAGGTGATTGAAGGGGTGAATCAGGTATTCACCGCCTGTATGACCCCGAAGGTGGGCGGTCTGTACTACACCGAAGCGGAAGCTCTTCGGGAGGGCGTGCCCCATGTACGTCTGCCGGATCCCGGAGTGGAGCTCCACGCACTGGAAACGGTCTCCGATACTTACGCCGAGGAGGCGGACTTCGTTGCCGGACGGATTCAGGAAATACTGGGAAACGGCACTCTGATCCGGGAAAAGGACAGTCTGCGGCCGGTGCGGCCTGAGGATATTGTGATTCTCCTGCGCTCTCCGGGCAGCGCCGCCGGATATTTCCAGCGGGCGCTGGAAAACCGGGGTATCCGCTGCACCACAGGGGGCGGAACGGATTTGCTGCAAACCCGGGAGGTGGAGACCCTGCGAAGCCTTTTGCAGACGGTTCAGAATCCTAGGCAGGACATCCCACTGCTCAGCGTTCTGGCAAGCCCGGTATTCGGCCTTACCGCAGACGATCTGGCAAAAATCCGGGCAGGGAAGACCAAGGGGAGTTTTTACGATGCCCTACTGGAAAGCCGGGAGCCAAAGGCGGAGAAATTCCTCCGGGTACTGGAGCTGCTTCGCCGGGAAGCAAGATACAGCACCTTGACGGGACTGCTGGAAAAAACGCTGGCGGAAACCCGGCTGGACAGCCTCTTTGCCGCTATGCCAGGAGGTGAGGCCCGGGCGGAAAATTTACAGACCTTCTTCCAATACGCCTGTGACTTTGAAAACGGCACCCACCGATCTTTGGCGGCGTTTCTGGATCACTTGGACAGGATGCAGGAGCGGGGGCTGGTGGTTTCCGGCACGGCGGGGGCAGGCTGCGTCAGCATTATGAGCATCCACAAGTCCAAAGGTCTGGAATTTCCGGTGGTGTTCCTGTGCAACCTTTCCCGGCGGTTCAATCAGGAGGACTTGCGGGCGCAAATTCTCTGCGACAAGGAGCTGGGACTGGGCCTCAGCGCGGTGGATCGGCAGAACCGGGTTCGCTACCCAACTCTTTCCAAGCGAGCCATTGGAGCCAGAATGGCAGCTCAGAGTATTTCCGAGGAAATGCGGGTGCTCTACGTTGCCATGACCCGAGCAAAGGATCGGCTGGTGATGACCTACGCCTCCCAGACCCTGGAAAAGGATTTGCAGGCCATCGCCCTGCGCCGGGATTTTGACGGCGGGGAGCTGCTGTGCCGGGAGGCGGACTGCATGGGCGACTGGGTGCTGCTGGCGGCAATGGGCAGAATCGAGGCCGGGGCTTTGCACGCCATCGGCGGCAGACCGGAGACTCTGACCCACGGGGAATACCTGTGGCGTATTGAGACCCCAAAGCCCCAGCAGGCGCAGACCCAGGCCTCCGGCGGGGAGCCGAAGGAAACCGCCGCGATACCGGAGAACCTGGAAGGAATCCTCAGATCGGCACTGTCCTACCGGTATGCGCACATTGCCGCAACCGAAACTCCCTCCAAGCAGACGGCCACCGGCCGGAAGGGACGGCAGAAGGATGCGGAGGCGGCAGAAAGTGCGGGCAATGCAAAGTCGGCAGAGCGCAGCTGGCGGCAGCCGGATTTCCTGTCCCGGCAGGCTTCGGGAAAGACCTACGGCAGTGCCATGCACGCCGCCCTGCAATACATCCGATATGAAGACTGCGGCAGTCCCGAGGCGGTTTCCCGGGAAATTCAAAGGCTGGTGATGGGAAAGTTCCTAACGGAGGAGCAGGGGAGCCTGGTTCGCTGTGACCAGCTGGCTCGGTTCTTCCAGTCGGAGATCGGAAAGAAACTGCGTTCCGGAACCCGGTATCTGCGAGAATTCAAGTTCTCCATTCTGGATGCCGGGCGGCACTACGGAGAAGGGCTGGAGGACGAGCAGGTGCTTTTACAGGGTGTTGTGGACTGTGCCCTGCTGGAAGAAGACGGCATTACCATCCTGGACTTCAAAACCGACCGGGTCACCGAGGAAACGGTGGCCGCCGCGGCGGACAGGTACCGGCTTCAGGTGGAGACCTATGCCGACGCTCTGACGAGAATTTACGAAATGCCTGTGAAGGCACGGTATCTCTACTTCTTCAGCATCGATAGGTTTGTGGAGATATAAAGAGCACTCACGTTATCCGAGTGTGTCAGAAAACCCGCCCATTGCAACCCGAAGCATTCCGACCCGCTTCCGGCGGAGCGGCCGGGGGATTCTTAAGGGGGCGGCTTTTCGGCAGCGCCCCTTAAGTCGGTTTCTTCTCAATGTTCTTGCCGAGACAAGAACATTGCCCCCGGAGGGTCCAGCACCAAAATATTAATGGAGAGTAAGAATTTACGCACAACCTCTCACTCTTGACAACGACGGCATCAGAAGAACGCATACAGAATGGAAATCTTTGGGATGAAAAAGCCCCGGGGCACTGTTGATGCCCCGGGGCTGCTGCTTTGCCGCTGTCAGCGGCTGTTGCGGCTCTGGTTGTTGTTCTGATTCTGGTTCTGATTCTGCTGGTTCTGGTTGCTGTTCTGATTCTGCTGATTCTGATTTCGGTTCTGATGATTCATTTCGGATTCCTCCCAAGCATTCATTGCGGTAAAAGCCGCTTTTCCAGTGTTCCCCGGATTTCAGGATTTATCCTTGGGCCGGAACAGAAGACTGGCTGCCAGACCCGCAGTGATGGCGGTGGTAATGCCCCCAGCGGCGGCTTTCAGTCCGCCGGTAAAAATGCCCAGAAAGCCGTCCTTGTCCACCGCTTCCCGGACACCCTTGGCCAAGGTATTGCCAAAGCCCGTCAGGGGCACGGTAGCTCCTGCTCCGGCAAAATCCACGAATTTTGGGTATAGCTGCAAGCCCCCCAGAATAACGCCGGCAACCACATAGGCAACCAGAATCCTTGCGGGAGTCAGCTTGGTTTTGTCAATGAGGATCTGGCCGATCAGGCACAAAAACCCACCGGCAACGAATGCTTTCAGATACTCCATATTACTGCCCTCCTGAGATAGAAACGGCGTGGCACACGCCGGGAATGGGAAGCCCCTGCTGGGTGGAGGTGGGGGACAGCAGCGCACCGGTGCCGCAGAACAGAATCCGCTTCCACTTGCCGGAATTCAGCTGATCCAGAAGATAGCCGCATAGGGTGATGGCACTGCATCCGCAGCCGGAGCCGCCGGAATGGACATCCTGGGCCTGGTTGTCGAATACGGTGGTTCCGCAGTCCATGAGCTTGCCGCCCAGGGACAGCCCCTCCAGCCGGGCTAGCTCCAGCAAAGCGTCCATGCCCACTTGACCCAAGTCGCCGGTGACAATCCGATCGAAGTCCTCCGGGCCGGTGTGCAGATCGGCAAAATGGGCTTTGATGGTTGCCAGAGCTGCCGGTGCCATGGCACAGCCCATATTGTTGGCGTCCTTCACGCCCAAGTCTGTCACCGTGCCCATGGTGCAGGCGGTGATCGCTGGCCCCTTTCCCTGGCGGCACAGCAGGGCGGCGCCGGAACCGGTGACCGTCCACTGGGAGGTGGGGGTTCGCTGACCGCCGTAGCCCAGAGGAAACCGGTACTGCCGTTCGCAGGAGGCAAAGTGGGAAGAGGTCATGGCCACCACCTGATCGGAAAAGCCGCCGCCTACGGTCATGGAGGCCAGCAGCAGACTTTCTGCCATGGTGGAGCAGGCACCGTAGAGCCCCAGGTGGGGCACGCCGGTATTGCGCAGGGTGAAGGAGGAACCGATGCACTGGTTCAGCAAATCCCCGGAAAATACCGCTCCGAAGTCCGAAAGGGTAAGACCAGCCTTATCCGCCAGCTTCCGAAGGGCCAGCTGCTGCATCTGCTTTTCCGCCTGCTCCCAGGTTTTCTGACCGAAATAGGTATCCCGGCATTTTACGTCAAAGGTGTGCGAGAGCGGCCCCTCCACCTCCTTTTTTCCGGCTACGCTGGCCCAGGCGGTGATGGCCACCGGCTGAGGAAGAAGAAAGCTCTGCCGTCCGCGTTTGTAATCCGTCATACAATCCACCAACTTATTCAAAGTTTCCCTAGTATGCGCGGAAATGGCAATTTCATGCAAAAAGAAAATGGGCTGTTGCAAAGTGCAGCAACAGCCCATAATTATGCATCCTATGGATGTAGGGGCGGTCAATGGCCGCCCGCGGGCGACGAATCGTCGCCCCTACAGATTCTATGGATAGATTTTGGAATGATCCCGAAATATCAGGATGATGCAAGGCGGCAGGCGCCGTAGTAGTGTTCCGCCCAATAGCCTTCCGTCAGGGAGGAATAGGAAACCGGGCTTCGGGAATTGGGGGCGTGGAGGAACTGGCCGTTCCCGGCGTAAATGCCCACATGGGAAATGGAGCCGCCGGAGGTCAGCCGGAAGAACACCAGATCGCCGGGTGTCAGGGAGGGCTTGTCCACCGGCGTACCCATTCCATACTGATCGGCAGGGGAGCGGTAGGGAGCAAGACCCAGCTGGTTCAGGACATAGTATACAAGTCCCGCACAATCAAAGCCACTGGGGGAACTGCCGCCGGCTCGATAGGGACAGCCGATGTTTTTCTGAGCCTCCGCCAGAATTTGAGCACCGGTGACACCTGCGGGAAGGGCACTGGCAGAGCTGGGAATCTTTTGGGACTGGACAGGCAGGCTTCCGATGGCCTTACCGCCCCGGAAATATTGGGGAGACTTAGCCGACGCCTGATTTTCATAGGGGATTTCGGTAAGCTCTAAGTAGTCGCTGCGAATGTAGCAAGCGGCATTCTGGTAGATCACCTTGTACCAGCCTTCGTTTACGCCGATGATGTAGCAGCTTTCGCCTTTCCCGGCAACCGCCAGGGATGAAGCGGAGGTGGAAGGGCCGGAGCGCAGATTCACGCCGCTGCCGGTCACCAGGCCGTTGCCCAACTCCGCGTTTTCCTTGGAGCTGACGGTGAGATACTGGGCGAACATGTAGCCGGTTTGCAGATTGTAGTTGACCTGATACCAGTCGCCGACCTTGGCTAGAACGGTGACACACTCACCCTTAGCGGCAGTAGCCAGGACGGGGGCTTGGGTGTTGGTCGCGGAACGTAGCTTCAAAGAAGAAGCGTTTACAAATCCGATGCCGCAGACAGTGGTTCCGGCAGCGGATGCTTTCATCGGAATCGCACCCAGCAGCAGAACCAGTGCCAGCAGGGCGGCGAGAAGATTGCGGTTTAACTTCATAGATTTCCTCCGTCAGGAAGGGATTGACCCATATGGGCGTGGAGAAGGGGAGCAGAAGCTCCCCAAATGTTTTTTACTTACCGGCCAGAGCCCGCTCCAGCCAGACACAGCCCACGTCCAGGGCGGCGTACAGGCCGTCTTTTTCGCTCTTTTTAACCACACGATCCCGGCTTCTTGCTGCGGGATCGGTCAACTGCAGTTGAACGGCCACCCGGGTGGCAACGTCCATATCGCCCACCTTCTTGCTGTCCAGAATCTGAAGCATGACGATATGGCTGTCCGCCATGGAGCCGTAATAAATCATGTTGTCCTTGCGCATCAGCGGCCGTCCTTTATACATGAGAACCGCGTTTTCTTCAGCCATGAAAGATACCTCCTTGAAAAATGTAATCGAATTGTAACACATCGTTACAAAAATGTCAAGAAAAAAGTGCCAAATCCGCCGGAATCCGGAAGTTTACATAACCGATTCCGGGAAAAGAATGCCAAACAAAGGAAGTCTATGAAGTTTTCAAGGTACAAAACAAGAGGCCTTTGCCAAAGCAAAAGCCTCTTGGCTTTGGTTCAATTACGCTCGAAGAGGTACTCGCGGACGAGAACCTGCATCAGCTCGTCCCGGTCGATCTTACAGATCATGCTCCGGGCGTTGTTGTAATTGGTGATATAGGTGGGATCCTCGGTCAGAAGATAACCTACGATCTGGTTTACGGGGTTATAGCCCTTTTCCGTCAGAGCCTCGTAGACATCCCGAAGAATCCTGCGCATACTCTCCCGGTCGTCACTTGGCACTGTGAATTTCTGGGTATCCTGTTCGGTCATCATACTCAGCTCCTCTGAAATAGAATAAAGCTATTATACCCGAAAGAACGGTCGGTGTAAAGGCCTCAAATGGGAACTTACTGTGAATTTTTAGCCCCGGAGGGTGGCGTTCAGCGTTTCCTTCAGGCTGGCCAGCACCTTGGTCACCACGGCCTCAGAATCCGTATCCGTCAGGGTCCGGTCATCGGCACGAAGCTCCAGGGAGAAGGCCATGCTCTTCTTGCCCTCGGGTACGCCCACGCCACGATAGATGTCGAAGAGCTTCACACCCTGCAAAAGCTTACCGGCAGCGGCGGTGATAACATCCTCAGCCTGAGCCACGGTGACGGCCTCGTCGCAGATGAGAGCCAGGTCACGGGTGACGGCGGGGTACTTGGGCAGGGGGGTATAGGTGGGATCAGGCAGAAGGTATTCCATGAGCTTGGTGAAATTGATCTCCGCGCAGTAAACGTCCGAGTCAATGCCGTAGTTCTTGGCAACCAGGGGATGCACCTGACCCATAACGCCTACGTCCACGCCGTCCACACTGAGCTCGGCGCAGCGGCCGGGATGATAGCTGGGATTGTGCTTTTCCGCCCGGTAGCTGACCTTCTTCAGCCGCAGACCGGCAAAGATGGCTTCCAGCTCGCCCTTCAGGGTGAAGAAGCTTTCGCCGGCACCGTAGGTGCCCAGCACCAGCATCTTGGGTTCCTCGGGAAGCACCTGACCTTCCTGGGGCAGGTAGATCTTGGCGATCTCGTAGAGCTTGACGGCCTTATTGTGGTAGGCGTTGTTCCGGGACAGAATCTCCAGCATGGAGGGCAGGGCGATGGTACGCATAATGGAGGTGTCCTCACCCAGGGGATTCTGAATTTTCAGAGCGTTGCGCAGAGGGCTGTCCCCAGGCAGACGGATCTGATCGAAGGCCGTGGGGGAGGTGAAGGAATAGGTGATGATCTCGCTGTAGCCCAGCCCCCGGCACAGGGTGCCCGCCTGAGCTTCCAGCTTCATGGCCGGGGTGTAGCCGCCCTGGGTGGCGTTCTTGAAGGCGGTGATGGGAATTTCGTTGTAGCCGTAGGCACGGCCAACTTCCTCGGCAATGTCCGCCATCCGAATCAGATCGGGACGGAAGGAGGGAACCAGAATGGTGTCGCCCTCTACGGGAATCTCCAGCCGGTTCAGATAGCGAACCATATCCTCCCGGGAAATGTCAGTACCCAGCAGCCGGTTGATTTTCTCCACTTCCAAAGGCAGAGTCTTGGGCTGAGGAACGAAGTTCACAACGTCGATGGTGCCGTCCAGCACATCACCGCACTGGAGCATTTCCACCAGCTCGCAAGCCCGCTGGACAGCCGGAATGGTCATCATGGGATCCAGGCTCTTCTCAAACTTGCCGGAGGCCTCGGTACGCATACCCAGAGCCAGAGCGGTCTGGCGGATAGAGGTGCCGTTGAAGTTGGCGGACTCGAAGACCACCATGGTGGTGTCGTTCACAATTTCGGAGTTCTCACCGCCCATGATGCCGGCAAGGCCGATGGGGCGGGTGTCATCGGCAATGACCAGCATACCGGGCTTCAGCTGACGGACGCTGCCGTCCAGTGTGGTCAGGGTTTCCCCGGCCTGAGCCTCCCGGACAACGATCTTGCCGGATTTGACGTACCGGTAGTCAAAAGCGTGCATGGGCTGGCCGTATTCCAGCATCACATAGTTGGTGATGTCCACAATGTTATTGATGGGACGCACGCCGTTGGCACGGAGCCGCTGGCGCAGCCACTTGGGGGAGGGGCCGATCTTTACGTTGGCCACCATCCGGGAGGAATACCGGTTGCACAGGTTCTCCGCGGGGACTTCCACATCCAGGTGGTCGAAGATGGAACCGGCATCGCTGCCGTGAACCACAGGCTCATGGTGGCGCATGGGCTTGTCAAAAGCGGCGGCAGCCTCCCGGGCAAGGCCGATGATGGAGTAGCAGTCGGGGCGGTTGTTGGTGATCTCAAAGTCCACCACGGTGTCATCGGTGCCCATGACGGTATTGATGTCCTGACCGGGCTTGCAGTCCTCGTCGTTCAGAATCCAGATGCCGTCGGCATAAGCGCCGGGCACGTCGTTCTGGGTCAGACCAAGCTCGGCAAAGGAGCAGAGCATACCGCAGGAAACCTCGCCTCTGAGCTTGCCCTTGGTGATGTGCACGCCGCCGGGGAGCCAGGAGTTATGCAGAGCCGTGGGAACCAGGTCGCCCTCATGGACGTTCTGGGCACCGGTGACAATCTGCACAGGCTCCGGCTGTCCCACGTCCACCTGACAAATCCACATATGGTCGGAATTGGGGTGACGCACCATGGACAACACCTTGCCCACCACCACATTCTTGATTTCCGCGTCCATCCGCTCATAGGTCTCCACCTTCTGACCGAAGACGGTGAGGGTTTCCACGAATTCTTTATCGGATACATGGGAAAGATCAACGAATTCCTCGTTGAGCCATTTTCTGTTGAGCTTCATCTTCCTACCTCCTCTTAGAATTGGTTCAGGAACCGAATGTCGTTGTCGAAAATCAGACGCAGGTCGTTGATCTTCATGCGGCCCATGGCCATCCGCTCCAGACCCATGCCGAAGGCGAAGCCGGAATACTTCTCCGGGTCAATGCCGCAGTTTTCCAGGACCTTGGGGTGCACCATGCCCGCGCCCAGCAGCTCGATCCAGCCCTCGCCATGGCAGGTGGAGCAGACCTGACCGTCGATTTCACCGGTGCCGTGGCATTTATGGCACTGCATGTCCATTTCGCAGCTGGGCTCGGTGAAGGGGAAGTGGTGGGGACGGAAGCGCATGACGGACTGCTCGCCGTAGATTTTGCGCATCATGGTAATGAGCGCACCCTTCAGGTCACCCATGGTGATGTTCTCATCCACCACCAGGCCTTCGATCTGATGGAACATTGGGGAGTGGGTGGCATCGGCCTCGTCCTTCCGGAATACCCGGCCGGGAGCCAGCATACACAGAGGAGGCTTGTGGGTTTCCATGAAGCGAATCTGCATGGGGCTGGTCTGAGTACGCAGAAGAACGCTGTCGTCATCGGTAAAATAGAAGGTATCGCTCCGATCCCGGGAAGGGTGACCCTCTTCGATATTCAGCCGGGTGAAATTGTAGTCTGCCAGCTCTACCTCCGGGCCGTCTACCACTTGGTAGCCAAGACCTACAAAAATATCCTTGATCTGCTGGAGCACCTGGTTCATGGGGTGCTGATGGCCGATGGTGATTTCCTTGCCGGGAATGGTCACGTCGATGGACTCGGCGGCCAGCTTGGCCTCCAAAACCGCCGCGTGGATGTCCGCCTTCCGGCTTTCCAGCTTTTCCTCGATCTGGGCTCGGACGGAGTTGGCCAGCTGTCCCATAATGGGTCGCTCCTCAGCGGAAAGCTTGCCCATCTGCTTGAGAACGGCAGTCAGTTCTCCCTTCTTACCCAGCAGCTTGACCCGCAGTTCCTCCAGTGCGGCGGGGGTCGCCGCGCCGTCCAGTGCTTCCAGCGCACTGAGACGGATCTTTTCCAGTTGTTCTTTCATAATGCTTCCTCCTAAAAGGGTTTTTACAAAAAAATAAGCCTTTCCTCCCACAATTCGGGACGAAAGGCAAAGCTTCCGCGGTACCACCCGCAATTCGCCGTCAGGCGCGCTTTTCGGATGCAGACACATCCAAGACCCGTAACGCAGTCACGCGGCTGCTCCTACCGTTCCCAAAGGAATTTCAGAGAGCGGCTCCCGGGAGAAAGCCTGAGGAAACTCTGAATAAATCGCCTGCGGCTGGACGACGGATCTTTTGCCTCGACTGCGCAGTTTGAAAAGCTTGAAATACATACAGTATTCCTACGCTTTTCAAACTTTCATTCGTGCCAAAATCTCTCGCCGCCAGCTCTTGCCGATTTAATCAGAGCTTCCTGAACATCCTGCCCGAGCGGCTCACACCCTCCCGCTCTCGCTGAAATGGACAGCACCGATATCCGGCAGCCCGATCATTGCCATTGATTCTTTGGACATCCTAACACAATCCGGGGGATATTTCAAGTGCTATTTTCCTTTTTTTCGGATTCTTGACGAAAAATGCGCTGTGTGGTATGGTTAGGAAAAGAAAAAGGAAGTGGTTATATGGAAATCGGACAGCTGAATTTCGAGGATGTGCGGTCACTCCTGCCGGAGCGGAACCCTTGGGGACACAAAGGAAGCTTCGGGAAGGTGCTGGTGCTGTGCGGCAGTCGGGGCTTTACCGGGGCGGCGTACCTGGCAGCCATGGGGGCACTGCGAGTCGGGGCGGGGCTGGTCTTTGCCGGAGTGCCGGAGTCCATTTACCCCATTGAGGCAGTGAAGCTGACGGAGCCGGTTGTTTTTCCGCTGTCGGAAGAAGACGGAAGGCTCAGTGAACGGGCAGTGAAGCCCATTCTGGAAAGAATACCGGGGATGGATGCGGTGCTCATTGGCTGCGGCCTGGGGATTTCCGAAGGAACTCGGGCGGTGGTGGAGGCGGTGCTGGAAAATGCGGAGTGTCCGGTGGTGCTGGATGCCGATGGCATATCCCTGCTTTCCGGGCATATGGATATTCTGCGTGGAAGAAGGGGACAGACCATCCTGACGCCCCACGACGGAGAGTTTGTTCGGGTGGGCGGCGTGATTGGGGAAGACCGGATGGCCTCAGCGGCGGAGTTTGCCCGGGAAAGTGGGTGCGTGCTGCTTCTGAAGGGTCATCAGACCTGCGTGACCGACGGCAAAATCGGCTATCGGAACCGTACCGGAAACGCCGGGATGGCTGTGGGCGGCAGCGGTGATCTGCTGGCGGGAATGATTGTTGGCCTGCTGGGGCAGGGAATGCCCCCTCTGGAGGGAGCGGCCTGCGCCGCCTGGCTCCATGGAGCGGCGGGAGACCTGTGCGCCAAAGAGCTGGGACAGCGAGCCATGCTGTCCACGGACATGCTGACGGCCCTTCCGCGACTACTGAAATAGGCGGGATTGCATTGCGGCGAATTTTGACATGTTTTTGCGCGGTTCTGGTGCTTACCGGCTGTGCTTCCTCTTCCGGCGGGGAAATGAATCGAGCGCTGGCCTTGCGGGGAAAGCTCTTAAAAGCGGAATCCTGGGGCTTTCAGGCGGAAGTATCCGCAGATTTTGAAGAAAAAACGGTATCTTTTGCCATGGACTGCCAGGCAGACGACAAGGGAAATGTGGCTTTTACCGTGACTGCTCCGGAAACCATTTCCGGCATTACCGGGGAAATCTCTGCCCAGGGGGGAAAACTGACCTTCGACGGCACGGCCCTGGACTTTGGGCTATTGGCAGATGGGCGGCTGTCTCCTGTCAGCGCCCCCTGGGTGCTGGTGAGCGCTCTGCGGGGCGGCAGCATCACAGGGGTAGGGGAGCAGGACGGACGGCTTGTTCTGAATGTCAATGACAGCTACGAAGACGATGCTTTAACCCTGGATGTTACCCTGGACGAAAACGATTTGCCTGCCCGGGCGGAGATTTTCTGTCAGGGAAAGCGGATTTTGTCGATGACGCTCAAAAATGTGGTGATTTCGTAGCATCCGGGCAAATACCGGCATATGCTGGAATGGAAAGTATAAAATCCGATGTGGTGTGGGACAATAGGGTTACCGCGTTACATAGGGACTTTCCGGTAGCGCAGGAGATTTTGCACGGAGCGTGAAAACTATGACCGAGTCATCTGTGAAACGGGGAGATATCTTCTACGCGGATCTTTCTCCGGTAGTGGGCAGCGAACAGGGAGGTACCCGCCCGGTTCTGATTGTCCAGAACGATACGGGCAACCGGCATTCTCCCACCGTCATTGCCGCAGCTATCACCAGTCAGACGGGAAAGGCAAGGCTTCCCACCCACATCAACATTGCAGGCGGCAGCGTAGGCCTGAGCAAGGATTCCATCATTCTGCTGGAACAGATCCGAACCATCGACAAGCGGCGGCTCCGGGAGCATATGGGGCACCTGGACGAGCAGCAGATGGCTCAGGTGGACGATGCCATCGCGGTGAGCTTTGGCCTGCCCGGCGGGAACCGGATGACGTGAAAAATCCCATCCGATTCACAGAATCGGATGGGATTTTTCACGGTAAAATACGGATATTTCCTTACTTTTTATCTTCCAGAAGCTTTCGGCTCTGATCCCTCCGGGGGCAATGTTCTTGTCCCGGCAAGAACATTGATAAGAAGCCGGCT